>Ga0181612_107582_pt1 | contig 16242 bp, 12 predicted proteins | sample HoacroProtozoa21_FD_119630 | JGI IMG/M metagenome (GOLD analysis project Ga0181612, IMG submission 119630) | Hoatzin crop microbial communities from Cojedes, Venezuel. Combined Assembly of Gp0051906, Gp0051904, Gp0051908
GGATCCTCTCGGCCTATGCCGGAGGGGTCGGGGGGGGGGTCTCGTAGCGCGTCCCAGCGAGGCGTGGGCTCCCCCGGTGAAACCCTGGCGTTGCAGGCCTGGAGACCTTCGTCGCCGTTGCTCAGAGGCTGCCGTCGTCTGAAGTGTACGATGTCGTGGAGGGGTACATGAAGATTTCCATGGAGTGCGCTGAAATATTCAAGCTTCTGGACGGAGAGAGGAAGCCCGAGAGTGAGGTAAGTTGGCCGTGGGTGTTTTGGTTTAACGAGACTGGCAGCGCACGTCCCGGCTGGGAGAGAGACCGCCGGAAAAATGCTTTGTGGCATAAATAAAATAACTCTGATGATTTGGTATGGTTTTGGTTTTTTTTTCCCCCCCGCCTGGAAGTCACAGTGGCAGAAGCACTGGTCAAGTGGGAAATGTCCTTTTCAGTGCAAAGATGTTCCTAGATTTAATGGTGCACAAAACCGGTAGTCCTGCCAAAATCAAGCTGCTAAGGTTATTAAAGAAGTTATCAGAAGAAAATTAAATAAGGGGGTCAACAGAAGCAGTTAAGCAAACAAAAAAAAACTAGTCTAGTGAAAGTAATTGTTTTTGGATAACGACATCTCCCTGATACCTCAGGATTTCTAGGAAGCCACTGCTAAAGCTGACCTCATTTTTCTCATCTGAGCTGGACACATTCTTTCTTTATCAGAATATGATGAATGAACTAAAGAGTTAAAAACCCCTTTTCACTGTGAATACTGTGGCAGCTTTATGAACTTAAATCTGGTTACAACATAAAGTTGGATGGTGTTCTTTGTAACCTCCGCTTGTTGGCCTTTGCATTAGGTGATCATTTTTGTCACAGTAATGATGACCTGTGTCACGTTCAGTGACGTGCTTTCTTCAAGATCCTTTGACTAATAGAGGCTAATACTTGTAATGAATACAGTCCCAGTGCTGTGTGAACTCTGGACTCATCTCGAAGGAGTTAGTTGTGAGACTGGAGCAGCTCAGATGGTTTTCTCTAGCACGTTTGTGGACTCTGTTAGCAGTTGTCTCTTGAAGTATTGGTACATTAGCCGTAGGCCTTGGCCTCCAGCTTGAAAAGGGCCTTCCAGATCCATCCGCCTGTGCTGAGGTTCGCACTGCAGTCGGTGTTTGTATCCCCAGAAGCTGTTGGGCATATGCAGATGAATCGTGCACGTAGGTCTCAATTGACATCTGAGGAGGGACCCTTTTTTACATCCAGTTGATTTCTCAAGGCCTTCAGTCAGCACCTTGGCTTGGGCTTCCATCAGAGGTTGTCATTCCCTACTACTGAAATTCCTGAGTTTTGCAAATGAAAAAAGAAAGGAGTCGGCTGACTACCTGTGGTTCTCTAGTCTTTTATACAGTATCTGTATAGGGGCTTTCTTGAAGGTTCGTGCTCTCGGAACTAATCCTTCAGAAGAGGAAGCATTAATTTGGGAGATAATTCAGAAATTGACTTCATATGCGGAAGCTTTTGTGGTGGGGTTACTCTTTTTTTAATAGTGTTTGTTACTGTTTGCTCAGCTAGTAATTTCAAGCCGTACCAGATATTGGGAGATATTAACATATTTTTGTATATTACAGATGCTATTAATCTTTCAAGCTCTAGAAGCCATTTTACTGAGGACAGCCAGTGACCTCTCCCATTTTTCTGTTGTGGGAATGAACATAGTCAAGAAGTTGATTCATTCCTACATGAGATTGATCTATGCTGCTTTGTATTCTGAAAATCACAGGTAATTCTTCTCTGTACTGTTGTGGAGACTCTGTCAGTTGCTCTGAATTGATCCCTCTGGGTCTTGCATGTGTGTACAAGATGTTGCAAAATACAGCTTGACTTATTGCTAATAATCCACCTTTATTTAATGATACAGTTCCACATTTCATAAAATAATCGCACATAGAAGTTTTTGCAAGGTGGAAGCTCTGATATAGTGCACAGTCTAATGCTGTGTGATACTTTCCTGAGGCTGTGGTTTTCATCGGTTGTGCCTGTCTTAGTGAGAGCTAAAGTGGATGGTATCTTGAGTCCTGTTGTTTTAATCCTACTTAGTTTATGAAGTGAAATGTACTTGCATGGAACAGGGAGGAACAGGCTTTCTTGTAGTTCACAGAAGCCGAGCAGTCTATCTTGTGATGGCAAAAAGAGCTGCTCTTGAGTGTTTTATTGCCCTTTATTTTTTTGTGGTCAGATTTCCATGTTTATAGTAGATTTTTTTCTTGCAGACTGGCTTTTCCTCTAACTTTTCCTGTCTTTTAAATCTAAGGCCATTTTAGGCCAAGTTAAGCACTCGTGTGTTGTCTAGTCCAGTCTAAACAACAATTTCTCATGCTTTGTGGACAGGGTGAGAGAAGTTCCAAGTGCCAGAGAAATTGCAATATAAACCTGGGAGGAAGAGGAAGGGAGAGAACAAAAAAAAAAAGCGCCTGCAGCTGACTTGTCCAAGGCCAATGACTTGTCTTTCGGTCTTTGGACAGGCCAGAATTAGAAAAGCATTTTCTGCTTTCCAGTTCATGGACACAATCACATTTCCTGCACCAGTCAGTTGATTTTATGGCAGCAAGCATTTTAACTGTACATGAAATCATAAATACAAGTGGATAGGTATATTATAAAATAAATTTTGAAACTATCCAAGATCTGCACTTCCTATTAAGCGTTTAAAGATTACAGCATTTGGAGAAATCCTTCTAGAACCTTCATAAGGGATGCTTCAGGTTTCTGGTTGCATTCTGATGGTATATCCTCTGCTCTTTCTGTGCAAAGGGATTTTATTGTGGTGGTATGTCTAGATGGGATCTCTGCTTTAATCTTATGGAGTTCTTATAAGTTGTCTGTGAATGAAACATGATGGACAGATTCCAAAACCCTTAATGAGTAGTGGCTATTCAGATGATGGAGGTGTGCAGACTTGTGCCCGATGGCCCTGTCATGATCCCATGGAAACAAATGGCAAACTCCCAGGAATTTAGGAGTTCTTAATTTTTGGCACTTCCTGCCTTTTATCCTACTTTAGAAAGTGAATATCCAGCCTCTCATTACAGCTTAATTTTTGGGAAGATTATAAGTAGACATTCCCTTTTCCCTTCTTCCCTCTCCCCTCCTTCCCTGTTGCTGTCGTCACTGACTAAAATATGGTTTTGGTGGTTCCGACTTCTCTTCTGTTTTCTCAGGCAATTTTTCCCAGTGGTCAGTGTGCGAGAATCAAAACTGAGTGTAGATCTTGGGATTTAGTTCATGACAAGACCATGATGCATACTTAAACTGAAGAAAACCTCTGTCATCCAGCTAAAACACAAAAAATACAGTCTTACTTTGGCCTAGGCTGTGTGTGTCCCTAACTTCAGCATCAGCTGGAGCTCCTGCAGACCTGTTTGTGGCAGTAAATGCAGGACTGGGGACTCTGTCTCCAAGAAATATGCTTGTAGAAATAGGCTGTGCGCAAAGATGATGAAAGTTCTTTGAGAACAGCATAATAATGTGTGTTTAGCCTAGGTCTGTATTGTGATGGTCAGTAAAATGGTTGGTTGCGTATTCAGCAAAAGCTCCCATCAACTGCAGTGAGAGCTTTCCAACTTTCCTAACGCTGTCTTGGTTGCTCATGTTGGGACCGACTCAGCTGCTTCATGCCTGAAACTCTGGAAGGCTTGGATGGATGTTGGAGGCAGAGTGGGATAATTTCTTTTACAGGAAAAGGTCTTTCTTTAAATTTTCATTTCTTTATTTGGTCATTTGTGTAACTGTCATCCTAGAAATAATGTGCAGGTTTTCCTCTGCCTTTTGTTTTAGGATGAGCCGAGTGTGCCTTACCCTGTTGTCAGCAATGGTGGCTCAGGGGCCAGATTCAGCAAGGGACGTGTATAGCCATTTTGATTTCAATAATAAGTTTCTGCCTGGATTATTGAAAAAAAGATGCAAGAAGGTAAGTTAAGCTGCTGTGTGCCGTGAAATGTTACACCATGGCTGCATCAGTTTTGTTCTGCCAAGTATTTAAAATTAAGCTGTTGCCAAAGTCTCTTTGCTGTATTTTCATCTGCAAGAACTTATCTCTTACTTCCTGTCCTGTGTCAGACTGAAATGCTTCTTGATTGTTTCAAATTAGCAGCAGAATTGATCTATGGGGCAAGAGCTGCCCATCTACTTATACAGGAAATCCCCAGGGGATGTTTCTGACTATCTGCAATAGTAGGAGAGCTGGCCTGCACCAAGTACAGCTTGCTTCGTTTTCAATCCCGTGCTGGTCTTTCTTGTCTTGTCAGGGTGCAGAGCTCCACAGGATAACCTTGGTTTTACACTGCTTTGTTGAATGTACTGCAAAATGTCAAAGTGCCTTGTCTGTTTCTAATAAGTTGTGGTGAAATATAAATGTGTAGTTTCTGTGGGCTACCCTTTTAATGTCTAAAATGGAGTGAAAGTGGTGGTAAACTTCTGAAAACTATTCAGTCATGTGTTTGAGGAGAATTCAGTCTCTTTTCCAGCGTGTGGTTTGCAGTTTGGTCCCACTGAAATAAATGGAGGTTCTGCAGTTGTAGAAATGGAGAGAGGATTTTGTCCAGTACTAGTACAGTCAAGAGTAATTGCATTTGAAAATACGACCAGGAGGTTTAAACAATCTCTTGGCAAAAATCCTGAAGGAGGATGTGTGAGTGAGTAGAAGTAGTCACTCCTCTTTTTCCAAAAGGAACATTATGTCTTGTTTCCTCTCCGCTTGCTAAAAATAAGCAAGGTTGACCTGAACTAGTGTTTCAGAACAAGAATATTTGTTTCATTCCAAATATAAGCATATATATTAAAACCAGTATTGTTTTCAATGCTGAGATATTGTTTCTAGTTTTCAAAGATGACTTGCAGAATAAATGTGTACATTCCTGTTGGGTTTGTGCCATCGGTGGTGACAAATCAGACTGTAAAAGGCGGTTTCAGGTGGAAGGGTACGTGTTTGGTTTTTTGCCTACTACTTGATTGTTTTGATTTATAAACAATTTTGGGAATGTCAGATGTCATAGTTTTTGACCTTACTGCAGAAAGATGTCTTTAGGAGTACCTCCACCGCTTAAATTAAAATGCTTGGATGTTGGTAGTCTTTTGACCACAACCTTATTAATATGCAAGTAAGGTACAAGGAAAAAAGTTTCCAGAAACGGACTGAAGATCTTACTTTTGCTCAGCTTTCAGTGAAATTATTATGTCAAAACTGGCTGTCAGAGGTGAATTTTTAAGGCAAAAATATCAGGCCCAAAGCCTACAGCAAAATTTCATTTCTTTCTCTTGTTTCTTCTTTCAGCCCTTTCATGAGTCACTTCTGGCTTATGTTTAGCCTAGTCAGTATCTTCTTTCAGACATTTTTACATGCAACTTAAGTTTGCACACTAAGTTTCAAAAAATTACAAATAGTGTTCATATCCTGTGATCCTTTTCCAGGCAGAGCTTTAATGACTTCTGCTGTGCCTGAATTTGTAGTTTGTAGCCCCTTTTTTAAGAGCTTCTTTTTTTTTAAGCCGGTCTGAGTCGCATAACCCGGGTAGCTCCGTGAGCAGCTGTGATAGCCGAGGGATGTGTGTAATGCACTGCAGCTCAAAAGATGGCAACGAGCAGTGGGAGACCCTAAGACGGGCACTGCTCTGGAAGCCTGTGTAGTAAGCAGTTACAGCAGCACTACTGTCACTGCTGTTATTGAGTGTTTTTGTGAACTGACCAGTGTACCACATGGTGCGGAAGTGAGGATGTTCAGTCACATGTGTACAGGGTTTGGCATGAAACTACTGTTAATGTTTAGTTTTGAGTTTTTTTTGTTATTTATGGCCTATCTTGTATATTGAGAATTGAAAAACACGTGAACTAGGGCATCTTCCTTTTTGACGTTGACGTTAACAGACTGTGATCTGCTTAACCCAAGAAGTTTTTCAAATATACTGTGGATGTATTGCCTATAAATGTATGTGTATGGCTGTGCGTAACATGTTTACAGAATTGTTTAATTTAGCTGTTTATCGTACTTATAATGATAATCAATTGTTGCAGTATTAATTTTACAGTTGTGTACAATCTGTATGCAAAGAGTGCCTTTTGTCTTTTTTAGGGGAAACCTGATGTCCGTATGGCCTATATTCAGTTTGCTCTCTCCTTTCTAATTGCTGGTGACACTGCAATCTTGACACAGGTGCTGGAATTAAAAGGTACTTTACAGTTGCTTGTATTATGTTTTTTAAGGCAGAGTCTTTTAAAGGTGATGAGAAATATGAGCTAATTCAAAATGTGAACCAGTTAAACAGCACCAATAAGATACAAAATGCATATTTTTAATCTTACTGCCTGAAAGGCTTTAAACGTCAGTATTGTAGTGAGTGCCTCTTCTGCTTGAGAATAGTGTTTGCTATCTACAAAAACTTTGCAAAAGCAGAAAGCCCTTGGTGAAACAGATGTAAAAAAAGTAAATGTAATGTAATTTTGAGGCCATAGAGTCAGTAAGCAGACAAAACTTCATGGCCTCCGGCCTTGCTCATAGCACAGTAATAGTGAATATGTTGCATTAAAATTTTTTTTAGAAGTATTAAAGACTGTGTGTACTTTAGTTTGCTTTCTGTCCTCATGCAGGACAACTGTCATGTACTCCTTTAGGCCGCTTTTTGTCAGTGATTCAGGAGACCAGGGTAATGTCCTTTGCATCCTTTATGGAGGCATTACACAGGAGTGCAGTCCAGGAGTGTGTTACACCCATGTCTCAGAGAGAAGGAGGTCAAACTGAACTGACAAGGGGGTGCAGAAGGTTAAATCTTACAGACACTTGATTAATACTTGATCCCTTATGTGCTGAAGATAATGTAAAACTTCTGTTGACTTTAGTCGTTTGAAATCTACTGCTGATGTTTCTCAAGTTGTGAATTGCAACTTTTGGTAAGGTTATGAAAGAATTCAGAAAGGATCTAGAAATCCTTTTTTTTTTAAAAAAAAAAAAAAAGGAAAGGTGTTAGCTGGCAGCAATTCATTTCTTCTACAGTGAGGGAGTGAGAACAGGCCATAGTTATTTACTCCTGTTGTTCAGCCCACCCTGGGGGCTGCTGATGTCATTTAATTGCCTGCAGTTGTTCAGTTCTTTCAGAACAGGGAATGACAGTGCATACCTAGACCCAATCAGCACAGCTGGCTTTTACCCCATAAGATAGAGTGAAGTTCTCCCTAGACTGAAGTTCTCTAACTTTGGGATGCACAGGTGAGCCATAAGATGATGCATATCATTGGAAATGTAACCTCCAAACATGTGAGAAACACTCAGTGAAACATTTGTGAGTTGTTCAATGGAAAGGGTAGGCATTTACTTGAGTTTAAATGCTGCATAGCACATTGGGGCCCAAAATATATTGGAAGTTTACAGGTGCTGTTGCAGCAAGTGCTAATAACCAAGTTGGCAAATTAGCTAGTTATGATGAGGGTAGGTTTGGCAGCATCACTTGTTCATGACTGCAGTTACAGACGCATCATCCTTCTGAACTCTGATTGCAGCCTTTTGGTTCATCCTCAAATATAACAGCAAGGTAAATAATATGACATTGAAGAGAAATGGGTATGAATTCCCTGAAGCATTTTTGTGTGAAAATAGCTTTCACATTTTCACTTAACATTTGAAATATCTTTGTAGCTTTCATTCCAGATATTCTTTGTTCTGAAATAAAGGAAGACAAAGTTTCTACTGTAAATCTTCTGCTTTCCACACTGAGATCTAAGGTATGATATACCTTTTAAACTGCATTGTCTCTTATTTTCTGTTTTCTTTGCTGCTGGAAACAGTTTTGCAGTAATTTCTCATAAAATGTACTTCTCTTCAAGATGTTGGCACTGTGCTGGTGCTGCTGAAAGTTTGTCAGTGTATCCATTACTGATAGTATTTTTTGAGAGGTGGGTAGCTTGGCCTTATCACTGTTTCAGGACTGAGGCTTGTTAGGCTTTTCCAGTGCCCTCTTTTCAAGGAAGTCATTGCATAGCTTGTACTTGGATGCTAATTTCAGCTCATCGTTAGTGTGTGGTGGCCAACAGATTTCGATTGTTTTATGGGTTGTGATTGCATCAGTGCCAAGCCTGAAAGAAGGTCGAAAGAACTGGAGTCTCTTTGTTGCTTCCAGTGACAATAAGGTTGGTCCTTCAAGTAATGTGTCTCATGCCGAAACAGGGAGTTCAGCTAGATTTGGCTAGGTTTGTCAGCTCTGAACTAGGTAATGACATACAGTCTGCTTTCTAGGAGAAAAAGGGTTTTGTGTGTTGTTATTATGGGGACCATGATGTGAAATGGGTTTCTAGGAGCTATCTGGTTGCAGTTGAAGGGTGTGTGGTACAGTTCCCCAGCCAGTCATTACAGGGCTCCATTGAGGCCACATCCTGTGGTCCTGGTTAGCTGGTCTTTGGACTGGCTTACTGTTAGGATAGCAAGGTTTCTGCTGCAGGAGATAAATTTGGTAAAAGATAATGCTTCGTGAGGTAGAGGAAAAGGGAAGTCTTATAAAATTGTCTTAGCAAGATCACAGAAGTTTTTTGTGAAAAAGAAAGTGTACATTCCACCTGCTGTCAGAAAGTACTGTTGGAGAGCTAAGTCTGCCCCTCTTTGAAGGCGTTTTTCTGATTCTTTCATAGCAGAGAAAAATAACCTTGTGATATAGCAGGGATAAGGCAGAAAACTTGAAAGCAGGAATTGCTGAAATGTGTGAGAGTTGGTTTAGTCTTGACTGTGTTTCCTGTGCTCTGTTTTTCCTTAGCTTCTGAGCATGACTGTGCCTCTTGCACTGTGATGCATCAGTTTATTGCTGCTGTGGGTACAGCAGCTGCACCACAGATTTATTTTATTTCTATAAAAATGTTCTAAAAGATGTTTTTAGTTCCAGTATCTATGATAATTTAATCTGTTTTGAATTACTGTAGCAATGTTGCAGAAGTTGTTGTATGACCACTTGAGAGAATGAAGAAAAAATAGTTTCAGATTTAGGAGTGTAACCGGGAGAGCCTGCCTCAGACTCAGGTTTTTCACAACTGACAATTTAAAGCCAAAAACATTATTTTGTTTTTCTATTGCAATGAGCTTGGAAGAAGAAGAGAAAAAAGCTAGCATTTAAGTGTAAAATAAGCCTCCTTGAAACTTTGTTTTCTAAATGAAGCTTTTTCCTTGTGGGAATCGTATATCACGTACTGTTACATTATTGATGAAACCTAACACACTGTATGACTCCTTCAGTTTATCAGGGAAAAGAAGAATTAAAAAATGAAGAATGGAGAAAACAGTAGGAGAACTTTTGAGAACTTCCTCCTCTGTGTTTTCCCTTTCATTCAAACTTTATTAGTAGCAGGTCTTCCAACAGGTGTCCATGATCCTAGTCTATGGCTGTGCTACTCTAAATACTTTCTGTTCTCTTTAGTTGAACTCAAAAGTTTATCCTGTTTGGCATGTACAGTGTTTGTAGAAGTTGGTGTAGGGTCCTATGGCTTCAACCATATCAGGATGGGAGCAGGAGCGTGTTAAAGAAGTGTTAACAGGACAGGCAGAACCTTCTGTCGGCTATAGGGAGGAGAGTGAGCTGTGTGTGTACTAGAAGGATGAAGAGTGTTGTTAATTTGCCATTGTTTTGTGATAACTTGCAATAAATGGAAGAGTTGCCTGTGTTTTTTCTGATTGTTTTCAGGTGGTTCAAAACAAAAACATCACCAAAACCCAGAAGGTGTGTTTTTTTACTCCAGAAGTGTTGATTCACATTGCTTCACTTTACCGGTGGAATGGCATTACTGATGTCAGCCCTGGGGATTCAAAGGTCTGGTAACTTGTTTCTTATTTCTGGTAACTAGGACTCTTAGTCCTTGTCCTGCCTTTTCTTCCCCCCAAGCCCTGCAGCCCCCAGGTTTTGAAGTTGCTGCTGGTTACTCTAACCTTGATGAGCTCAAGAAGAGGGATTTGCTGAGGGTACCTAAAAAGAAACCCTGACTTTTTGCTGCTTCTCGCCTCTTGAGGAGAAGGGTGTTTGTTCCCCCTACCTGATTGCCGGAAGTGCAGTCACTTCTGTTAACCAGGGAGAAGTGGGGCTTTTGGGTGTGAGTAGTGTATTCCGTTGTCAGGACACATTTGTGTCTCTGTAGCAGAATATATCGGAAGCAATGTTCTTACTGCATACCTCATCCCTATCCTACACGGTGATCTGATATGAGAGCTAAAATCCCAAGATGGTTGCCAGCCTTTGCAGCGTGCATTGTTTGGGAGGTTGGCAGGGTTTCTGAGGGCTGAGCTGTTACTGATTCTGCTGGTCCGTGAAATCACATTCCTAAAGTCATAGATGAGGCGAGGATCAGGGCTGGAGCTGGGGAGTGTGTGTTAGTACTGCAAATGTTTTGTCATTTTCTCCTCGTAAATAGGTTACACTTTTGCTTTTTTATTTTTCTTAATTATGTAATCTCTTTTTACCCACTTTCACTGTGGGAATATCCAAGGCATGGCTGTAAGCCCAGTGCAGAGCTGTAGAAAGGCTTCTATGCTTCCGCTCGGTTTTGGCTGCAGACTTTTCACCATTGCAGTGATTAAAGTTTGACCTTTAGAAGCCCAGCCATTCTTCTTCCAAATTTCTAACGCTGAACAACTACCTTCCTCTACTGGATGTTTATGCCTGTGCCATTCCAATCCTGATAGATGGTAAACACCTTTTGGAGGAGATCTGTTTCTAGTACGTGTCTGCTTGGAGCTATCCAAATCCATGACCCTATTCATAAACATACATTTCAGTTTTGAGTAGTTTTAAATTCTTACAATTCCATGCAGTCCTTGTGAGTCATATAGTTTGTGATTTCCCAACTGCAATTGTTAAGAGACTTCTCGTTCATAGAGATCTTGAGTTGTGCTGGATGTAAAAGGTTAATCGAATCTGGGCTCACCTTTTTTTTTAATTTTTGCTTGGCATGGATAGTTGGTCACTTCTTCCATTTTGGTATGGTGACTGTAATGGCATTGATGCCCCACCTTTCCCTGAAGTGTTGGCATATTCAGTGTGTTGTTAGCTATCCATCTTTCATGCCCTGTGTTAAAGTTGTTCCATCTTCTGCCAAACTGGCCCAAAAAACATACAAGTGCTTGTTTCACATGCATTATGCTGAAGGTTTCAATGATTTTTTTTTGGTCTTTCTGAACTTCCTCCTACTGAACCTGGCTGGTAAGGTTGAAAGTTGGTTATTTCAGATAACCAGGTTCTTGACTGCAAAGTCCTTGGATGGCCTTGCCCGATTTATGGAAGCTTTGTATCACTACTTTTCTTTAGCTTGACTTTTCTCTATCTTCTCCTGTCTGACTGTTTAGCAAAAAGCCCTAAGTTAGTAATGCCTTGCAGATAGTACATCTGTACCCAATTTTGGGGGATTTACTTTCCTTGAAGCAAAAAAAATTGTCATATTTAATGTGTTTAATACAGAAACTGAAATTTGTCTTGTTAATCTGAACAAAAGCCAAATGATCTTTTAGCATTTCTGTGTAAACGGAGTTTCATAACATTTAGAGAGGAATGAAACTGAGACAATATTTTCTTCTGTGATACCAAAAATTGTATGCCTTTTTTACTCCCTTTTGATTTTTATAGGTGACTCAAGGTTCTGAAGAGATGGGAAAGATGATGGTACGGGAACTTGTCCATAATTTCTTAATGGATCTCTGCTGCTCTCTGAAACATGGCATAACTTTCTATGATCCAAGTCTTGGAACTTCTGGCAAGTAAGTCACCAGACAGCTGAGACTGTATCTGTGCTTTGTGATGGGAATAAGAGAGACCTTACTGGTTACCTTGTCTTCCCTTCCAGGCCTTTGTTTACTGAATTCTGCTTCTGTTTCTCTCTCTTCTGTGGCAGAAGAAATAAATACGTTGAGGTTTTTGTTGGTTTTGGCTTTAACTTCCCAAGATCAAACTAATGGATCTCCTTATACCTCTCTGTACTAGAGTAGAGAGTGCTCTGCCCTGTTGACAGGGACTAAGGCAATGGTTGTGTTTCTCTGAGGCATCTCTGTGAATAACTAGATACCGAGTACCTTACTGTAAGGTGTTGTTTTGGACCATAGATTTTTTTATGTGACAAAAAAGCATCAAAGCTGCAGTGCTAACCAGATGGTGGTGCCAGAATTTGGCCTGCAACATCTAATCTGGAAGCACCTATTTGTCCTACGTTTTCCATTTGCTAACTAGTTAAAATATGTGCACTAAGATTATGACTGAAAAGAAAAAAATATGTGCGCTAAGATTATGACTGATAAAGAAAACGATTGAGACTCTTGTAATTCCATGGAGGGATTCTTGCAGGGTGAGTTTATACTTCATCATGTTAGCTGGGCGGAGAAGGTGCTAGGTTGTAGTAGCAGGTGCTAATACTGAGTGGCGCTAGAGCAGGTTGTTTCTTGCTTTGAGTGATGTTTCAACTGGTATTCATCTGGTATCTGCAGTATTCTCACTTTGTTTAAGGACATATAGAATAAAACTTTTTTTTTTTAAAAAAAAAGGACTGAAAGACCACAGAAAATACTTCCAAGCTTAATATTAAGCTTTTAATGCTACGTTTTTAGCTTTGTGAAGTTTGGTTAGAGTATTTCTGAGACATTGTGGTTTTAATTAAAAGTAATTGCTGTTTGTCATGCAGAAAACCTGCAGGTAAATTCAGTTCTTACTTGTCTGAGTATAAACACAGAAATTACGCCAGCAGTGTGAGAGGTCTTGCCTTGAATTTACCCCAGCAACAGTCAGAGGAGTTGCAGAGTTAGCATCACATGTAAAGTATCAAAATAGGTACTTCTGTTTTAAAGTATTTTTTTGTCTTCAATAGGGGAGGAAATGTGGTGCTTCTGCGCTTTCTGCTTGGTTTGAAAACTGCAACAGAAGATGAAATGGTTGCTGATCTCATGGTGAACATTCTTAAAGTATGCCCAGATTTATTGAATAGATACTTCAAGGAGACCCGGTATTCCTTTGTTCCTAGACTGAAGTCAACTTGGATGGACAATATGAAGTTACTCAAAAAGGTAAGAATATGAATGATGTACACCACCTCTCCACAGAAATGTGCAATCCCAGTTCTTGTTTTTTTCCTCAAAAAATCGAAGTAGTTTTTGTTAAACAGTAGTGCAGAATTACACGTAATTGTAATAGAAAAGATGGTAAAGTCAAACCTTCCAAGCCAAGGAACTTGGTAGCAGATTGGTAAGCCTGCCTTTGATTGCTTTTATTATAGATAGATATTATAATGCCATTCCAATGTAAAATTTATTACAGTTTGGGTACTATGCAGTACAGAGCCTGGCCAGCCTGTGGTGTGGCTGTGTTATGTATAAACTAACTCTGAATTAATAAATTTACCCAAAGTCTTCCTAGTGACAAGGAACAAGATTTCATTGATGTCAGAGGAACTAAGCTGAGGATCAGGTAGTGTTTTTTTGTTGTTGTTCGTTTTGTTTCAGAAGCAGCTGTTCTATGTCACATGAAACTCACATATCTGAAGACATGTTGCATTCACAGCTGTAAATGCACAGTGCTTTAGAGTTTATTAAAATTGCTAAAAAGCAGATAGGCACAATATTTCAGAAATAATGATTTTAAAAACAAATCAGTCCAGCAGTGGGGAAGATAGGTGACTGAGGTTTAAGTGAGCTAAACAGGAAGGACTTAATGGTCCTGAAATAACACCATCAATTACTGTAGGTATGTTAGGAAAGAAGCAGCAGGATGCTGTTAAGTGTCAAAGATGGTAAATGGAGGGGGGAAAATGGCATCCTGTTTTCTGTGGGTGCTGAGGAAAGTGAGCTGTGGCTCAGAGTCACAGCTGCTTTAAAAAGTGTAGACAGAGCGAGTTGGAAGGTTATTTGGTAAAAAGCCATGCATGGAGCAGGAGTGTGTATAAACATTTAACTAAACTGGGAAAGAAGGAATTGGCATAAGAAGCAGTGGTAAACATCATGTTGATGATACGTTTTTTGAGATGCAGCAACATTGAAGCTCAGCTAGGAAAACCTTTTGTCCTTTCTTAGTATTACTCTGACTCTTGACTTTAGCTTAAAGTGGACAAGTAGGATCTGTAGTTGAATTGATGAAAAGGGATTGCCTTTTAGCAGGGTTGCAGGTTGCATACAGATTTTCCATTTACTTGAATAGAAGTCTGGGGGATGCTCTGTAGCATTTCTGCATAAAAATTGGTATTTAGTACTGTCATTACTTTTGACAAGTCAAAGCTGTTCGGTAAAATGCTCCCCAGAAGAAGCTGTTATCTCCAGAACTATATCAATGTTGATTAAATTGTTTATTTTTATTTCAGATCTATGAGGCTCAACCAGAGATTTCCAATTCTTTTAAGACTTCAGAGTTTATTCCTCTTCCCAGATTGCTTTCTATGGTGATGGTAACAACAGTCCCTGCAGTGTGCAATAAAATAATGTTCACCCAAGGACTAAATGTAAGAACAGTCTATAGTATTTCAGTGCGTTTTTCTGTCCTAGTTAGCATGCTTGATTTAAGTGTGCGATCATCCAAGAAGTTTCTAAAGTTGGTTAATTACATACATTTTATATTGTCTGTCTCAGCATAAAGCTGGCTTGGGGAAGCACTGGAAGATTAATTAAAACCCATCGATATTGCTTCCAAGAGCCATTCACAAGCACCAACTCTGCCAATGCTCACTAGTGGTTTAGGCTGCAAATCTGAAACCTACAGATTCTTTCTTGCAAGCCAAGGTTTAGGAAATAATTAATTTGTTAATAAATTTTAACATATATTCAGAGTACAGATTGTGTGCAAAGCAGAAGAGGAAGCAGTGAAATGTCATTAATTCCACTTCCTCCTTTTAGTTATCAAGCACAGTAGTGAAGCACAGCGTACTGTCACTTATATCAATGGTTCTGAGAAGAGCCTTGAAGAATATCGAGTACTGTTTGAATGAAGAAACTTGGCAAAAATCAGAAATCTACACACTATCAATGACGCAGGAATTTGTACAGCTTTACAGAGAAGCCGTCAGCAAGGTACAAAATAAAAACAAAAATATTGGGGTATAACAGGAGTCATTTTGCAGCAGATAACTACTTCACTTTCTGTCCATGTAGTTGGGGCCTGGGAGCCAGGAGGGTGGTATCTTTGAGCAGGAGGAGGGGAAGGCTGTGGGTTAAAAGATGTTAATAACTGGTGTGGTAGTACACTACATTTCCTAACAAAGCTGGGTGATGGAAGTGCAAATAAAATTCTGTTGTGAGACACATTTGTAACATTGGCTGCTGTCATGCTGCAAATGACTTCCAAGAGCAGGCTCAGAAGCAAATTCTCCTCCTGGTTCCAGTAAAGTGTAGCCAGCAGAGTTCATTCAGAGTTAGAAGTTACTAGACAAGGTAGCACTTGGGTTGAAAATATACTGTGAGGATGAAGAACACGTCTCACGTGATTTTTTTTCAGGAAACTTTTTCAGTAATATGTTCTTTCTAGTATTTATGTTCTGCAGAAGTGAAAGTACACTACGCGATTTCAGATCTTTTTACAATTGCATACAAGATCATTTACAACCTTTGTGAAGGGCAGCAGGTCATCGTATTGGTGGATTGTGGTTATTTTTTTCGCAGTAGCTTTGTCTCACGCAGGAGACCTGTTGCCATTTACTCTTTTTACTTCTAGCTTTTACCAGACATGACCACTATAGTGGCTGTCTGGCAGTCCCTTCTGAAGCAAGGAAGAGAACACCATGATGGCCAAGAGGAGAAAAGGGAAAGTGGTATCTCCAATGTGAAGGAACTGACTGAGACAGCAGAAGCTGCTGAACAGCATGGTAGGCAGAGCAGGTGGAGTTACCCCTTCTTGCACGTATGTGAATGAGTGTTGTGAAACCTTCATCCCATGTGAAGTCATTAACTTCAGCAGAGTCCAGGTGTCACTTGTGTATTTATTGTTCATCTTTGCTTTGTTTAGTTCCTTGGGCAGTTTAATTTTGACCAGTGTCACAATTGCCTGAGAACACCATTTGACAAATAGGCTTCCGTGGGTACTAGGAGGTTAAGCAGTTTGACTTTCTGCTGTCACAGAATCACAGAATAATTGAGGCTGGAAGGGACCTGGAGGTCATCTTGTCCACCCTCCCTGCCTAGAACTGGTTGCCCAGGACTGTGTCCAGACAGCTTTTGAGTATCTCCAAGGATGAAGACTCCAACAAATCTCTCTGGGCAACCTGTGCCAGTGCTTGGTCACTCTCACAGAGAA
>Ga0181612_145536_pt1 | contig 16242 bp, 6 predicted proteins | sample HoacroProtozoa21_FD_119630 | JGI IMG/M metagenome (GOLD analysis project Ga0181612, IMG submission 119630) | Hoatzin crop microbial communities from Cojedes, Venezuel. Combined Assembly of Gp0051906, Gp0051904, Gp0051908
CCGGGGCCCGCTCCTGGCTCCTGTCCAGCCAGCTGTTGCCCACCACTCCAAGGCCCCTTTCCTTGGGGCAGCTTCCCAGCCACTCTTCCCCAACCCTGTAGAGTTGCATGGGGTTGTTGTGAATGAAGTGCAGGACCTGGAACTTGGCCTTGTTGAACCTCATGGAATTGGCCTTGGATCATCAACCCAGCCTGTTCAGACCTCACTGTAAAGCCTTCAGGTCTACCCGTGTCCCTGCTGACACACTTGTGTAATCAACCCTTAACGTCTCCAGCAATGGACTCTCCCAAGCCTGTCTCCAGCCACCCTGCTCTGATATTTCATCATCGTAAACATCAGCAAACTTTTTTTAATAACTTCCTTGGTCCTCTGCTTCGTCTTCTTTTCCTGTCTGCTGTGGACATAACTAATGCAGAATCCCCAATGAAAAAATTGTTTCTCGTGTAACAATGATCTGCATACTGAAAGACTGCTATGTTCCACTCTTTCCTCCATCCTCCTGTTCCTTAAGCTGCAGAACCCTATTTCTTTCAGACTTTCTTCAGTGAAGATTTTTTAAGGTTCTGATCTTCGTCACTTTCCTCTGGATTCTCTCCAGCTGTTGTATGTTTTTCTGGAAGGAACAATATGATATTATCTTGCCATGTTCAGCTTATCATTCACCATAACATACATAATTGTTTCTGTGGAACCGTTAGATAAACATTTGGTTTGTTTTCCTCATTCATTCTGCTTAAAGGGAAGTGTTTTGATGACAGAACATGGTTATCCTATGCTAAACATGATTTTTCAATATTTTTCCACTCGCTTTTCAGTAGTTTCCTGCAACTGTCTCTTACTCAACCTTGAAGATTTTTGAATCAATGTAATTTCTCTCTATAAGGGTGAAAAATATCCTTAGAGATGAAGAAAATAAGTAATCATGAAGATGTCTTTATTTTGGTAGGATTTTGAATACTGTTGGTGAGGAATCTTCGTTGACTGTTGCTCGGCTGTTACTGATCAGAATGACTTTCCCAAGGTCACACAGCGAGCATTTTGATGCAACTAATGCAGTACAGAAATGGAGATCACATTCTGACCAATTCATAAGCCAGCAGAGAAAAATAATTAAACCCTGAATAACTAAAATACTCAAGAGCCATTTAAAATGTGACATACTGAAGTGTTTCTAAAAATCACTTTTTCATGAATAAACCACAGTAAGTTGTTTTCTTTATGTGTGTGAAAAGCACCACTATAATTTCTTCACATGTGAAAGACATGTTTAGAAAAATAATTTCTAGTAGCTTCTAAAGGAATTTGCAGAAAACTTCACTGAAGGAAGTGTGTATCATGCAGCATAGCTGCCCTGTATGCCGATGTTTTGTCACACAGTTCTGCAGTAAGCTTTTTCTCATTCCATGGATGAGCTAAGGTGAACAAATTTCTGCAGGCCTGTTGGTTCTGACCTGTAGGAGTGTGTGTAAATGAGCTGTTTCACATGTAGAGTGAACCGCAGTCTAAAGGAATGTAAAAAATTGCATCTGAGCTTTCAAGAAACAAGTTGCACACAGGGGACTTGCTGTGAAGGAGCTGTTGAAATATAAGGTGCTAAGACTTTCGTAACAAGGTAACCACATACGCTGAGCCTTCAGTATGATTGATTGTGGTTTTGGTAGGGTTTTTTGTGTTTTTTTCTTTTTTTTTGTTCTTTGCACTAGTGATATATTGTATTTTACTTTGTTTTCTGAGGCAAACCTGCAGCTGGATTGAAGGAGGCAGGAAAGAGACAACTTGAACTGCTGGCTGTTTCAGTGAGACTGGGGGTGAAAGGAACATCTCATATTTCGTCTTCCCTCCAAGGATCAGCTACAGGGATTGAGGAGTGCAAGTGAGAATGGGGTCTGGGTGAGCAGTACGATTAGTCACAGAAAATGATGAGTCAAGTACGAACAAATTTTTCTTCTGGATAGCTACCTCATCAAATCATTCCCTCCAAGCCAGAGCAAGCGTATGAGAGTTGCATTTGATAAAGATCGAATCTACACATGTTAATCATGGACACTGAGAGACATTTCACGTCAGGTTGATGTACCCTAGAAAGCCAGCTCACTTGGCTGCAATGCAGTCCCAAATTCTGTGAAAATTTCCTGAATTTCAGCTTTTCACTGAATCTGGTGTACTATCCCAGTGCCATGCACCCCTAGAATAGTTCTTCCCAGTGGCACAGTGAAGTATACATCCACAAATTAAATTAATCCACTTCTCTTGATGGCACTGTAGAGTTTACACATTTCTTTCTCCTAAGAAGGTGGACCAAAAAAAGTAAATTTATCCTTTTTTTTTAAATTTTAATTCTTTTATTTCTCACTAGATCTGTCGGCTGCTCCCTGCTTCCATTGGTTCTTGTCTTTTGTTGGGCAAGGAGAAGTTGACCAGTGCTGGAAATTTTCTCTCCAGTTCTGTCAGGATGCAGAAGAAGATAATTTCTTTCTCTGACCCCAGCTATAACAAAAATAACAGAAGTCTCAGTATGCTGAGATCAGACAGTAAGGACAGCTGGGAAAGACAGACATGTGACATCAACAGCGCTTTCCTTCTTCTGACTTTACCTCACTATCGGGTTGTTTTCTGTCCTTTTTCTTCCAAATTTAATCAAGTGATATTGAATCAGTTCTCCTGACATAAAGTCTAATTCTTTGCAGTTATATAGGGACTAATCCAGAAAATCACAGGTTTAGCTTAAATGTACATATTTTTCCATAGGCAATTTCTCTAAGCAAACATCATCTACTTAATTCAGAAAATTAAGCCCTCTCTGTAGAATAAAATGGGGCCAAAACATCTCCTTTAGATGGATGCATTTAAATGATATATTTAAAAACTTGCAAAATTCTTATGGAAACAAAACTCTGTGGTATTATTTTTGATAGAGTAGATGAACCCAGGGTCACAAAGGTGTTAATCTGATCACCTCATTGTAAAACAGTCACAAGTAGCTCAGATCTTTGAGCACAGAGACAATGAATTGCAAATTCCCATGGTAAATAGACTGAAATATTCATGCCAAACAGTAAAAAAATGTTGACTAGACTGTACAGGAAGGAAAAACCCGACAAACCAAAACTAAACAAAGCACAAAGCATGTGGGGTTTTGAAGGTGAAAGGTTACGAAGCTGTCTGATCATTCAAAGCAAATGTATTTGGGAATCTCCTGAGTCTTTTTTGTCACAGATGTTCTTTGGCACCTCTTGATCTGGAAAGCACCCTTATTAGTAGAGCAGAATATGCTGTTTCTGCTGGTGATTTGTATTAATCATTCTGAAGCAGGGGAATATTTTTAGCCTTTTCCTGTCTTCGATAAAAAGGACAGAGGAGAGAAGGGAGGAGAGGTTAGGCAGTAGCAGGTGAAGTAATCAGGGCTTACTCCTGATTGTAGGAGCCGAAGCAGCTGTTTATTCTTGGTGGATGATCAGAGCTTCTGGGACAGCCTCAGCTGCTGGTGTTGCATGTTTGGCTCAGTTCCACAGCTGAGGTTGCAACCTGGCATGTCCAGCTGGGATCCCACTGCCTTTCCTGGTTTCTGGGGCTGCTCCGTGAAGTAAGTGCATAGTCATGGGAGAAAAAAACAGAGTGAGGGAATGAAAAAGGCCAGGGGGGTGGTGGTGTGTGTGAAGGGTGGGTGGGAAGAAGGCAGTGTCAATGCAGCGGGATGTTGCAGGAGAGAAGAGACTGGAGTATGTTAGCTAGTCGCTCCCAAGGAGAGTATTTCTGTGGTGCTGTTGTCATGTGTCTGGGATTACTGTCTCTACCATTTTCAGGGATGGGAGCTTAGCTGTACACACTGTCTAGAGAGCTTAATTATGGCACTAACATTGAGAGTGTAGGCATGGAAGATTTTGATCATCACATAAATTCAGAAGCAGGACTGAGGGCTTTTCTTGGAAGAGTTTATTTTCTTTGTCTTGGGTGAGTTTTGCTCTTTAAAGCTGTGTTGAGGGACTAGTTGAATATATATATATGTTGATATCATAGTTGAGAAGAGAATTCCAAAGTATTAATTCATGTCGGAAAGTGTGTTGTCTGCATACTTCATTGCTCTAGGCAGATTCAGATGCATGAGGAAGCCCAGCCGCACCCAGAGAACGTGTCGTGTCTTTGCAGAGTGGGACTATGTGGTTCACATGTCACTGCCCAGTTCAGGTGGTTTTGTTACCAGGATCCCTTTCGTTCACACTTTGCTCCAAGATGAGATCTGTGTCATTGTCATCTTCCTACGTACATTAGTTTCCTTTCAAAGACAACCTGGAGATGTGAACAGTGAGGGATCTGTGGTATGCTCTGATATCTTTCCAGCCAGAGTATTCAGGGGAACAGGAGCATGGGTTGCGCCCATTCTGCATTACCGCCATAACCAGGGGCTCTGTATGGAGAAGAGCACTGATATCTCTAGGAAGAGTAGATCTCAGCAGTGTCTTCTGGAATATCAGATGCCTGCGGAGGGCAAAAAGTGGTAGAGCAACTCCTCACCGCAGGAGTGGAGCACTGTGCAGTCTCGGAATAATTCTCTCTCATTACTGCTGCCACAGGGAATGCTGTGCTCTTCCTAGACACCTTTCTTTCACCCAGAAAGCAGAATTCTGCTGAAGGAATTATATTATGCCCTCACAACATCCCTTCTAGCAAACATAAGCCTGAAAAGGCCTTGAAAATAGCCTTTCTTCAACTGAATGGTTAAACGTGATCTTAGCTAATACAAATGCAAAATATGTTGATTTCAAATTTAATGACCTATCAAAACTGAGATTTCTATTGTGTTATAGGAAGTAGCTACAAAAAAAGAGAGAAAGTGAAAGAAGTCCAAAACTTGTGGTTATATAAGACCTCCTTTATCTTCATGTTTCACAACGGTGATATGAGAGGAAGATGTAATAATTAATTAAAAGAGTATTGTTCATTAGAATCAAATAATACAGCTTTGCTGGCTGCTTTCTGTAAACATTACACTATAGATTCTGAGGCGAAGCTGAAATGTAAACAGTGCTTTTTCACATAAACACTCACCAAGAGTCTTGCTCTTTTTTCCGAAAGACTCCACACCAGCACTTGATTGAGGACCTAAATTAAATTGTTTGAAGACTGGGTTTAACGTTTTTCAGTACAGATAAACAACATACTTCAAAGTAAACACTGCTATATGACATGTGCAACCTTAGGAATATACCATTTTAATCATTACTGCTGTCACTGCTTGTTTATCCTTGGTAATAACATCATTAATTGAAGCGAAGTTACCTTTCATTTCATGAATGTAAATGGACAAATTAAAATTCGTAACTTCTGATGTTTAAATAACTATGTTTCATGTGGCTCTTATGATAATAGGAGGTGTTATTAAATGCCAATACTGACTTCATGTTTGGTTCATGAACAAATTCAAAACTTGGGGGTGATTTACATGCAAAGTGAGAAGGTCGTTTGGGGCTCTCTCTTTCTTTGAAATGTTTCATATCTTCTTGTGTGTGTTGCTTGAAGTCCCCTGTACTTACAGGTTTCTATAGCTGCTTATTTTCTACAACCATGTTATAACCTCAAGGCAATCATTCTCCAACAATATGGACAGAGAGCCCCCAGCCTGCCCTGGGAAATCTTTCATGCCCTGTTCATAGTCAGTTTCTTGCTGGTGTTCAGTGCAAAGCCTGAGATGAGGCACCCGTGTTCTTGCTCATGAAATATTTCTCAGTTTAGTTGTTGCCTTAATCTAAGCTAAGGTTCTTCTGACTGAAAAGATATCTGTGTATTCTTCATGTCTGGAAGAGTGCGGCACACTAATAATGTAAATGACTGTCACTGGTAGATCTGGAAGAAACAGTATCATAGCAGATCGTGTCTTGCGCTTCTGTCCTCCCACTCCACTCTCCTAAAGTGGCTTTTTATGACAAGTGTTGCAGAACAGAAGCCAGTGTGGGGCATGCTTCTGAGCAAAGTAACTCTGTGCAGCAGAAAGTTAGAACCAGAGAACAAAAGGTTAGTTTTCCTGTAGTAAAGATAACAGCTTGAACCTCTCTCCCTCTTCTCTCCCCACATAAGAAAAGGGTGCACTAGTGAGGTTAGGTCAGCACACACATGTTTTAAATTAGTGGTTTCTAAACAAGGAAGTGACAATTATTTGTTATGATTATTTGTCAAATGATGACATCTGTACTTAATCACCGTGTATGTGCCAGTGTTTGCATTTCTCAGTAGGCTGAATTCAGTGAGAATAGCTTTAGATGGTCAATAGTAAGCTCACATTTTAATGGGCACAAAAAATTTAACACAGTCTACATTGTGTTAAAAATTATAAATAAAAGTGCCGTATAGCTCCAATCTATCTCACTCCTTATCTTTCATTTGCAATGTTTACAAAACACATCAATGAATAGTCTCTGCGATGTGGGTTTCTCTCATTCTCAGAGACTTTGTATCAGATAAATTTTGGTCATGTTGTTTTGTTACCAAATAGTGCTCTTTCTTTGTTAATACATAGCCTCACCATACTGTGGTCAGGCTAACATTTTCAGTATTAATCTTATTTATTTATGTCTTTTTCTTCTATCCTTACACGTAGTCCACTCCTTTAGAAACACAGGTTTTCGTCAACAGTTTCTTTTCCAAAATCCGCTGCAGTCTTATTTGGTGTCACAAACTGATCTTTGGACACCAAAGAAAAGATCTTTCAATGCTCATTTGAACAAAAATACAGATTTTTCTTTGACAATGTTCTCCTTTAGAAGCGCTTATCTCAGATTCCATCCAAAAGTATATTTTGGGAAAGGGAAATTGTAAGTATGCCTTTACATGAGTGTTTGTTTGCCCCAGAGGTGTTTGTGCTGTCATCTCTTAAAGTGCTTGAGTTTAGGAGTCACTCAGGGTCGAGGAAAACACAACACACGCTTGGGTTATTCCAAGGCTTTGGACTGAATCCTTGGAGTATGTATGATGTTGTCTTCCCTCCTCTGAAAGCAAGCTTTCCCAGCTGCGTCAGGGATTTTAACACCCCGTTATGTCATTCTTCCACATCTTACAGGGAGCAGGGAGCCTGGGGAGATGTGTATCGCTGTCCTGGTTGTGGTCATAGAGCATGTCTGAGACAAATACAGATGGGGAAACTCGGTGGGAGTCCCTGGCTGGAGGAACGCCTCTGTGGTTTAGGCTTGTCTTACAGCGCCGTGTTTCCGTGTGGTGTCATCACGCTTTGGCACAGTCACACTGCCTTACGCAGTGGGAAGTTTGGGGTGTCGCCATTCAGCCCCATAAACGTACCTTTGCCTTCTTTTGATATCTTTAAATTAACTTGATCAAGGGACGAGAATTTGGCCTCTTTGTCTCAGACCCCACTGTCTAAACCCTCTCTAGCCCAGGGCTCTGAGCTACAGCCGAGTGGGTGACAGCCTGATACAGCAGCCATGCCACCCAGCAGCCCCATGTGCACGTGGCTTTTGCACAATTTCCCTTTGGGAGCAGTGAGCAGACAGATTTCAAAATAAAACACTGGGTAATGTAACAATGCAAATAACTATAGCAGAAAAAAGAGTTTCAGCATAATTTGTTGTGTACCCGTGGAATTAGCAACCAGCCATAGAGAGGTGTGATACTTGCCACCTAGAATAGCATAATCCCACATTCCTCACATATTTCCCCATTCATTTTTTGGGTAACCTGAGGCACCAGGGACAATCCCACATGTTCTCCTGTGCTGATCTCACTCCACTGTCTAAGGGAACAAAATCAACGTGGATCCTTGATCAACAGAGTCAAGATCCTCTTGGTTTAAATTGTTCTTTGGCTTCTCAGTCGTCATATTTCTGGCTTTAAATGGTACTGTCCCAGCCTTAAAACTGAATCTGGAATATTTCTGGCCTGACAGGTTCCACCTTGCTGTTCGACAAAGTGAATTCAAGCTGCCTAAGGCTGAAGTGAACCTAAAATCCAGTTTTCCAGTCTCCTGAGAGTGTGCTCTCATGAGTAGGTCATTGCTCCTAGGTAAACACCTGTCTTTATGTTCCTCTGTCCATGAATTGCAATCAAAGAGGGTGATTCTGTCCAAGGGAGCTAGGAGTTTAAGCATACTTATTGAACTTTTTTTCTGCGGGAATGTAGATTTAAATCCAGTATCTTTCACCAAGGCTTAGATATGTTCCCCACTGCAAAGCAATTCATAATCCTGTTTAAGATACTCCATGTTATGATCCCAGAGGTGTTACTGAATAATTTTAGGTACATGAGAACAGGCAGTCTGAATCCTGAGACTTGTATACCTGAATTCACCCTCAGTTTGAGCTTCAGTGGAATTTATGTGGTTTGAATCCATCCACAGCTCAGCAGAAACAGCATCTGCCTTTCCAGAGGGAAGAAATTGATGCATAAGGCAGAGAAGTGTTACACTAACAGCAAAAGGGAAGGGTGAAATTTGTCTTGTGTTATTCATATCTCTTCAGAAGCTTTTAATGACTGAAATATTAATAATCACAAGCTCTAATCTGTTATGGGAAAAGGAAAGGTACATTGTCTACTTCTTTCATTTCACTGACAGCTCAGGATGAGTATTTCAGCAGATACCACAGAATATAGTGACTTAGGTGGAAGCTAGTATTAATCAGCAAATTACACTTCAAGACAGAACTACTAACTAAAGGTAAAAGGTACATTATGGTGGAATTACATCTGAGCAGCTGCTAGTGCTGTCTTTTTGACTGTATTTAAATGTCACAATTTTTTGAAATTATACATGACTTTTATTAAATGAATTAATTGCAGTAAATATAGGAAATTCTATTACTTCCCATATTGTCAGATAGGAAAGAATTAATCCAAAAGTAATAATCTGGTGGATACTTAGATTATAAAGATTGCAAATGAATTAAGGCAAATGATCTCATATAAATAAATACATAATGCCTTAAGGGACTACTCAGAGCTGAAACTGATTATGAGTCAAATCATCCAAAATAAAATTTAAATAGAAAAATATGATTCATATCTGAAAATGAACAGAAAAGTTTACTGAATTGAATAGTTTCCTCAGAAACCACAATCTGGGAAAAAGAAAGTCTAGGCTGGTTAAAAAAATCCAACTCCCAAGCATAACAACCTGGTGCAGAGAGGAAAGGGAACTATCCAAGTTAAATTTGATAGCAGTGGCTATAAACAAAGAGTCAGGAATTGGAGACAATGATTATTCTTCTGTGAAGCATATAGCTGGAATGAAACACAAAGGATACTATTGAAATGAAAAAAATGAAAGGAAAAGTATTAGCCAAGCAAAGTAAGATAGAACTCAAAGGAATTTTCACACAGTGTGTTAGAAACAGGCAAAATTAGAATACTAATAATGTAGAAAATTCAATTGTGTTAATTCAATTATTATTTATCTTGAACATAAAAGAATGGGACTATGTCACATGATGGTACACATGTACTTTCTTTTCTACTAGAAACTTAGCATGATGTCATAAGGTAATTATTAAATTTAAGGTATTTTTATATTACTTGTCCAAATAAACTGTGTCCAACAGATTTAAAAGATATGGCTTGGGAGATGCCTCATTTATTCATATTTATTTTCAGTAAACCAGGGAGCACTGAGAAAAATCCAAACTAAGCTAATGTCAGGCCAAAACTGGGATCTGGAAAAAGCTGAATAATTCATAGACCTGTCATCGTAACGGTGATAGACGATGGTATGGTAATCAATTAACAAAGAAACAAGGAGCAGGGCAGTAAAATTACCTAAGTCAGCATGAGTTTGCAGATGTATTCATGTTCACATTATGTAATCACTTTGGTCAATAAACAGAATATTAATGACATAATATATTGAATGTTCTGTTAAGTATTTGAATTATTACACCAATGTGGTTTCATTTAGGAAACTAGAGTGTTACAAAAGGTCTATTTTAAATGGATTAAACCCTGACTAAATGTGAAGGTAAATTGGGTTTTATTACTGGCATAAAAGGGGAGCTTGTATTAAAATGTCTTTTGTTGGAAATGTTCTTGGTTCCAGGCTTTTAAAAATTATCATAAACGACTTGCAAGAAACATAAAGTCATTGCTGATTTTACTTACGTATGATTCCAGGGTTAGGTGAGAGATAAACTAACTGGCTGGAGTGATGTGGAACACCTTGTAGATGAGAACCAACCTATGGTATGCAATTAGATTTCATGCCAAAGGAGGAACGCATGCTCACAGAAAGCAGAAAAGTAGGTTGTGGTTACAATACTGATGACTTTTTGGAAGAGCAAAGACTAAATAGACTTGGCCATGGTGCATAAGAGCAGTCAGTTCACTATAAAGTCTTCAAGCTGTTCTCTGACTGGAGCTATTAACGCAATCTTTATCTTTTACATAAAAGGCCAAATATTTAGAAGGAGTAGGTACATGATGGAATTTCACCCTTCTGCACATCTCATATTCAGATTTAGTATATGTAGTTGAAGAAAGATATTGAAAATATTGCATGAGGTTCCACAAACAATTCAGAGAGTGATTAGTTGTTTGTAAATTTATACTTTACAGTAACAGGTTGAAAAATAGACTGTTTATCAAGGAGACAATTACATAGTGATTGAACATTTCAATGTATTCTATAAGAAGAGCTCTATTTCACAGGTGGATGGCTGTAGTGTGACGCAAAAAGATATAAAATCAAATGTATAGAAGTCAATAGTAAACAAATTAATTTCAAAATAAAACTTCAATATTTATGAGTTAGTAATATGAAAATTTGAATATTTATGTGTAAGAGCAATATGATAATGTAATGTGATATAGAGGAGTAATATGACATTAATATAAAAAAGGAAAAGTTAAGCAATAATGGGAAATTCTCAAAGCTCATAAAAAATCTCTGTCTCTGGACATTTTAAAATCATACTTGTTCATCAGCAAGTTTCAGTCACAATACACCTTCATGAAGTCATACGGCCAAGATTATGTAGTAGGCTATTTTTCACATTCACAGTAGTCTATGTGTGCATCTATGACTTCGTGAAAGCAAGGCCTTGGTCAAGCTAACCAAATCAGAAAAGCAGTTGTCTTTTCATGACAGAAATAGACTTTCTGATTGAATGTTGCTAATACTGCCTAATAAATCTACGGGGCTCTTCAGTGGTAACATACAACTCTAAAACGCCTGCTAGGGTTCCTGTTAAAATGCATTATAACTCTTGATCTCGACTTCAACTGCAACTTCTCTAAGGTGAAAACTTGCAATTTTTAACTGCATTGTAATTTTAATTATAAACACTCTTTCAGTCTGATTCCTTAAAACTGAAATTGTATATTATGCATTCTTGTTTTCTTCATGTTTATGCAACCTTACCCTGTGACTGTGGTCTGAGCATAATTACTCTAATCACACAGCTTCTGATGTGTCCTGGTTTTACCTCTGTGTGCCATATATTTGTTCTGATGACACAAAGGTCATTGGATTTAGTTTGTGAAAGACCTCTTGAGTGTTTTAAAACTTTTCCATTGGTACAGTGGTTGTCATTACAAAATGATACCTAATATATCACTCCCTCCCTATATTTCCAGCAGAAAATAACTGTGTATTTGTTGGCAGATGTTGATTTCTTAATTGCTCCCAATAGCACTTCTTTCATGTAATGCAATTTTAGGGCCAAAATTTGCCCTTAGATGAACTTGTCTTGGTGGTTTTAAGGCTGCAATTGGCTTCTAACACTTGCAGACTTCAAAAGAGAAATGTTATGCCTGTATTTGGAGGTATCTCTTAATCTTGGCAGATAAAGGAGTACGCTCTGTCTTGGTACACGTGTGCACCAGTCACTGGCCTGGTGCACTAGCAGAGAGCATCAACTAGTACACTAAAGAAAATGAAATACCCTTACAGGCTGTTGGGGAAGCATGCTCAGAAAGAGTCCCTTCACCCTTTTTACAGAAGTAGTACTGGTTCTTGAAGTACTGCTTGGAAAGAAGGGAGTTTATCAGAATTCTTTCTTCCTTCCAGTTTAGTCTTTCCATAGTTTGAATAAAATCAAGCATGTAAGTAAGTAATAACAAGCCCTGGAAAAATTCAAATACACAGCCAGCTTCACTTATGCCTCCACTTGCTCCCAATGAGTGTATACACATGATTAATTGCATCAGTGTATGGCACACTATTTTTACAGGATTTCTTCTTTAATCTGACTATATTCTGAGAGGAATTTTTCTGCAGGGTGTGGATGCTTTTTAAGGGTTGGAAATCTCCCTTGGGGAAGTTTTCATGTCAGCTAAACAATCTGTAGAAGTGTACAAGTGTTCTGCATTAGAGCTTCTACGTAGGCTTATGCATGCACAACCGTGATTACTACATTCACTTTTTTGTCCTTTGGATTTGAGGCTCTAAAATATTTTTGCTAGAAGAATTTTGCAAATACTTCCAAGCTTGAATCTTTGAGATTATTGCTCTTTCCCAAAAAGACACAAACAATCCCAACACAGTTCATGGATGACTGGATGTTAATAAAGTTGGAATTTATATTTTTCTTGTGATGATACTGACAGCTCAATATTAAGAATTGAAAAATAATCTTTAATTTCCCTATTTTTTATCTACCTGCTTGAACCCTGATAAGTTCAATCGGTTTGATTGCTGCTGGCTGTATCTTTTTCTGCTAAACCTTTGTTGAAAGGAAAGGAGAATTTATTCCATCTTCTGTATAAAGCACTGCCTGGTTATTATCATGGCAATTGTTATTGCAAGTTTACATTATTCTCTGAATTCTGAAAAATGATTACAAGTAGACCATGTTTGCACAGCATGTTATGCATTAGACCAAATCTCAGTTTCTTCTCCTCTCATTTCCATCTTCCACTACATCAGGTCATTGATTTGAACCTTCATGCTACAACTGCTGTTTTAAATTTCCGTAATGGAGTTCTCCATGTTGCAACAGGCTTCATTCAAACCAGGATACTAATGTGACTTCTGTTAACTAACTGCAAACACCTCTGACAGCTTCTCGGTTCATTGCCAGCCATATTGCTGTGGGAGACTCCTTCTCACAAGTCAAGCCAGTGTTCTGCACTGTACCACCTGCTAGTGAAGGCTCCTCACATATCTGGGTCCATTGTCCCTTATGCCGTGCTCTGGAGTTGGCAGTGTTGAGCATGATGAAATAATGCCAGCCGTTCAGTGCTTTGCTTGCTGTGATAAAGTTGTTCCATAAAGCAGTGTCTTTTGGTATTAAGCCTCCTCAATTTAACAACAGAAAAGAAAGGCGGCAGCTCCCTCACTAGAAACAAAATGGAGCTGAGAAATGCATATTTGACTAAGTTATAGTGCTGCTACTAACCTTAGCACTGAATATATTGCTTCAGACCTCCCATCTTCAGTCAAAAGTCTTCTGACATGCATAGTTTTGGTATGTTTCTATCTCACAGCCCTTGTTTCTGTCAGTTTTGATGTTGTTGCTATGTATAAAATCAAATTGAGCCTTGTTTTACAGTCCCAGTGTTGTCTGTGGAATCTGAGTAGTGCAAGAGCTCCATTAGCAATGTTATTCTTCTCTATGGTCACTGTCACACTCAATTTAGCTCCAGTTTTATTTTTTGCTATAAAACAGCATTCATAGTCACAGTAATTCTGTTACCACAATGATATGAGAGCCAGTAAAAGACACTAATGAATTAATAAAGAAGTATGTGGCTTAGTTTACAGTCCCTGGAGGACACTTTGCCTGAGGTGGAATGATTGCTGGCTGTATCAGTAAGTGTCCAGCCCTGGGGCTAACCACAACTCAGTGGGTTCTCTGAGAGTGGCCTGCTTTGGCTGGGCATCGACTCACGGGCTGTCAGGGGCTGGGAGTGCTGAAGTGAAGGCAGCATAGAAAAAACTGTTTGTTCAGGGGGCTCTGGGAAGTGATTGCAGACTGGACTTTGCTGGTAAGGAGAGCTCTATTGAGAAAAGGAGCTTTAGGATAAAGCAGTTCTCCAATCCCCACTAAAATACACTTTCCAAATGTCATAAAACACATGGATTGAAAACATATGCTCATGGCCATCCGTCTGTTTCTCTAGTGACAGATAAACGCTGTTCTGCACGACAGTCCAGCGTTTTGTTATGCCTCTATGAGAAGATTATCAACTTACTGTCAACCAAAGGGCATGCTGTCCCCTCAGCTGTCTGTGGGTGCTTCCTAGGTCTTGGGTGCTCTGTCACTTTGAATCCCCTGTTGCTTGCAGTGGAAGGGGAAGAGTGAGAATGGCTTGGCATTTAATCAAGGCTCTCGCTGAAATTAATGATGGCTCAGAGACTGATATGGCAGAAAACTCCTTTTTATAGCTTGTCTTCACCAGGGAGAATAAAGAGAAGTTGGTACAATGACACGACAGGAAGACGTCGTAAAAAAAGTCAGGTTATGAATGACTTCTATTAACTGTTGCTATATTACTGGACCTAGGAATAAAACCCACGTTAGTATATGGTCAGTTGGTCTTCCTTTGGGATCAGTAATGACTCAGGCATAGATAAAAGACAAATGAAAACTGAAGTCCCTACTTTCCTATTTTCATATATATCTAAAATCTATGTCATTTAAAAACAACTTTGAAATAATACATTAGAGAATACAGTATCAATGTGGCAAACTCACAGTCAAGGCCTTATTGTGCTATTTACTGTATAAGCAGAGGATAAGAAATCAGTTTCTGCTTCAAAAGTGCAAGGCAGGGAGTCACTACAGCATACCTCCAGCCTACTTGTTCTTAAGGCTTCCATCAGAAGGAACTGTGAAAGAATGGGTAAAAATGCTTGACATGTCTAGTAAATTAAAAATTAACATTTTACATGTGCTTCCTTATCCTTTCCATGTTAGGTCCGTAGTCTTTATAAAGGTGAGCAACAAAAGTTGGAACTATTCTATTTCACTCTACCACAATCTCCTGGCTTTCATCCCAACATTTTGCCCTCCCTCTGAGTTATTATAAATGTAATCATTTTACAGTCACTTTCTCCAAAAATCCAACATTCTAGTCTTTTACACAGATTTTGAACCGGGATAACTGGGAGTAAAATCACATGTTAAGAGCCTGACATGTGGGACATGATGGCAGAGTGCTGGCTTCTCCAGATGTGGGAGAGAGAGTTGGCAGCTGTGTATTGAACTGACAAAGAAAAGCCCTGCAGAAAAGCTGGAGATGTTGCAGTGCTGAGTGCAAAAACCTAATCTGCAAATTGGAGTCCCTCCAACCTGTTCTAGATATCCTCTGAAGCTTTGGTTAAGTCACTGATCAGTCCCTCTCTGTTCCTTGGTTATCCACCTGTAATGTCATCCACTCACATTGCTCTTTAGGTGTTTAGGGACTTCAAGGGGAAGTTGTCTTATGCGGTTGTCATTTAAGACAGGAGATATTTTAGGCAACAGAGTGATACTATCTCCTCCCTTCCATTCCCCAAGCACCAATAAAAAAAAAAAAAAAACCTAAAATCAAAACCCAAACCATACATTTTTCAGAATCTAGTAATCATAGGATTAATGTTACTGTATGTGTAAATATTATAATGTTGTTTTCAGTAATATAATCTTTCCTTCATAGGTCTTTGCCGTTCTTAAATGAAATGGAAGTCAGTGTCTGAAAATGAAGTTCTAGTAAGGAGCTATATGTGGCCTCATCAGTTGTAGAAGTGGGAAAATACATGAAGAGTTGGAGAAATTAAGCACTTCCTTTTATGGATGGAGATTTGAAGCACAAATAAAATGTCCAAAGGCCATAAAATTTGTATTCCTGCAGCATATAGATGGATAGACAGAGACATATTTCCATTAGCTGATTCACCTCTTCTAGGTTAAACATGAGCCTTAAGGTGAATAGTTTGGTGGATGTGTTTGTGCCTCTGTACTCACTACAGAAGAAACTTAGAGGACTAGGTTTTGATCAGACACCTAACTTTGAGGTGGCACAAGCTCTTTAAGTTAAGCTCATTCTAAATGAAAAACTGACCTTAGATAGTAGAATGTGAACATTCATTTTACAGAAATGATTTTATAGAGAAGACCTGAAGAAGAGAAGGCTACGAGGAGACCTAATATATGCTTACAAATATCTGAAGGGTGGGTGTCAGGAGGATGGGGCCAAACTCTTTTCAGTGGTGCCCAGCGACAGGACAAGGGGCAGTGGGCACAAACTGAAGCAGAGGAAGTTCCGTCTGAACATGAGGAAGAACTTCTTCCCTCTGAGGGTGACGGAGCACTGGAACAGGCTGCCCAG
>Ga0181612_170617_pt1 | contig 16242 bp, 14 predicted proteins | sample HoacroProtozoa21_FD_119630 | JGI IMG/M metagenome (GOLD analysis project Ga0181612, IMG submission 119630) | Hoatzin crop microbial communities from Cojedes, Venezuel. Combined Assembly of Gp0051906, Gp0051904, Gp0051908
CTCTGCAGCACCGAGGGGATCTCTGCTTCTCGTTTGGTGGAGGTGGTAAAAAGCAGAGGCGAAAGTTGCTCTGGGAGAGGAGACGGGTTGGAGGGGGGTTTAGGAGCTCTTGAGTGGTTTCTATCCAAATGGATCTTTTGTTAAATGAAAATTAAACAGAAAATGTGGTCCCTCCTCTAGCTCTGCACACAGACGTGAGAGGAGGGGGCAGCTGGGAAGGTGGCTGGGACAGGGAGCCTGTGTAGGACCTGCCCGCAGAGATGTCAGATCCAGGCTCAGCACAGTGCCAGCAGGGAAAGATGAGTTGAACGTCACCCTCTCAGCACTGAAACCTTTTTTTATCACTTCCAGCGCTGCCTCTTACCCTGTTGGGCTCCTTCCGCTCTGTCCCCCTGCCTGTCTGTACCCTGCCTGTCCCCATCAAGCATCGCTCCCTTCTCCCTCAAAAAAGATGAGCAGAGACTGTGTCCTGCTTCTTTCTCTGCTCCCTCTCTCTTTCCCTTGCGTTGGTCTCTGCTCCGCCTTTGCTTCTCCCTGGCAGTCCTTGCCCTCGCTCCCTCTGCAAACCCTTTCTGTGAGCAAGCTGTTCTCGGTGGGCACGGAGGTGAAAATCCAGCTGGAGACAGTAAAATCCACCGGCTTGGCTATTTCTACCCCTCATGCTCATCACTCAGTGAGACACGAGAGAGAGAGAGTGACATCGTAAACGCGTTCTCTCACTCAGTGTAAGCCATGAATTTTAAGTCCTCAGGGCAGAGACCATTTCGCGTGGTGCGTGTTTGTGTAGATTCAGCACAAGGCAGGGACCATACTGTTATTTCCCCAATATTTCCACTTCCCTGGCTGTTTCATCTTTACTAGAGACCCATATATTTTTACATGCCTCTTTTTCTTCCCATGCGTCTGTCTGACTTACTCTTTGGGGTGTATAGTTTTGGACATATTGTTTATTGTTCATAGTATTAATAACAGGTATCATCCTGCTGTGGCAATTAAATAATTACAGAACTCGGTCTGGTTTGGTCAGCCAGAACATCCCATATGGCAGAAACATACCTTATAATGTGAAGAACTAAACATCTATGTAGCTGGGCACTAAATGTGAGGTTTAGCTTTCCATAAACCTAAATATATGCATTTCTTACTCAGTCGGATCCCCCATAGACCCATAAAGCAAGCGATCTGCTCTTAAGATGCTCTGAGAGCTTGGAGAAATTTGTGAAGAGTGCTACTTCTGTAGGCTCTTGTTACCATGAATGGGTGATGAGGTTCGTTGTTTGCCTTTACATCCACTTTCCCAAGCCCGGGGTAGCCTCTCGCTGGAAACAGGGCACCTGCCTGCGATACTGATTTTTGTGCGATGCTGCTGAAAAAGGATTGTTCTGTAACAGCTTATCCATGGGAAAGGGTCCTCATGCTACTCTTTTCCACCCCCTCATCTGCGTGGGGTCACTCAGTCTGGGGCAGATGACTGGTCCAATGGACACCACAGATGGTGCAGCCCATGGGTGTTAAAATGATGAAGCAGTAGAGCCCAGCCTGGCTGAGAAATCATCTCCCCGCTCATCCACCCTTCACTGACTCCCCACTTGGCCACAGATGTGGTTTCATCATGGCACAAGGAGTTCCCAGGGCTCAGAGAGGCTGGCTTTGGTAGAGACTCTTTGCTGCATTGAATCACAGCCATCTGCAAATGCCAAGTGGATTTCGTCCCCCACAAATAAAGAAGAAAGGCTGAAAATTATGAGAAGAAAACCAAAGTTGTCAAAGGTCTGAAGGGTGTTTTCCATGCCCGAAGATCTGTGTTAGGTTTAGCAGGGACAGCCAGACCTCTGCATCCCTGCATATCCCCACGACCCTTCCATGTCCCCACCACCCTTCTGATGGAGATGAGTTGAATTTTCAGCCTTTTCAGTTGGTTCCTTTCCCATGATGTGACAGTTCTTGTCCATCAGAAAGTTCATTATTTTCTGGCCCAGTTTCATTCTTGGACTTTTTCTTCCCATCACGTTCTGTTGTTCTCTGCATTTGTGATAATTCACCTGAATATTAGCAGAGCCAAATCCCAAGCAGTGCAGAGCTGACCATGGCCATTGCTCATGACCTCGCAGAATGAGGGGCTCAACGCAGTCACCACTGAAAACATATCAATCACTTTCTTTCCCCCTGCTGTCGCTTAGCTGAGCTCATAGTTACAGCAAATCCAAGGACGAGATTAAAAAACTCATTTAAGTAAATGTTGATATGCAGGGAAGTCTGGAGAGCCAAACCAGCTCCCACGAGTCGAGGACTGAGGGTGACATGGACCACACTGAGATCTCTGGGATGTTTGGTCCAAAGACTAGAAGCTTCTAAAGAGGACTCAAATGGAAAAGTGATGGCTATCCATGCTTTTAGTACCTTTTTCTATCTTGATGATATAAAACTCTAAAAGGTTAAGAAGTAAGTGATTGATTGGAGTCAGAGTAAATAGTAAAGGAAAAAGAGCACTTGGCTCACAAAAAGGTGAATTTTTTTCTTTTTCCCCTTTACTGTCTTTCTCCCCTCTGTCTCTGAAGGACAACCTTTGTCCACACACCAAAGTTTAGCAAAACTGGACTAAGACCCTATGCAAGTCAACAATGAAATTCTAAAAATACAAATAGAGCCAGAGAGTTTTTGCTGATTGTTCCTTTGTTTAAAAAGAGGGTAGACCGTTATTTTAGTGTGCATGATTTCAACAAATCTAATTTCTACACTTGAATACGCAGATCCTCATTTCAGTGATGTGTCTGTGCCCTGAAAAGATCAAGCCTTGAAAATTTTTCAGAATTCCTCAGTAGGAATTTGTGTCACCTGGTCAAATATTTTAAAAAGCCAGCATTAGAAAAATGAAAATAAACTGTTGATGACCTGGAACATACATAGAGAGAGAATCGGATGATAGAGCTACAAGGTCGTAAATGCTTGGAATATTAAAATAAATAGCAGAGCTCTTGAGTTAATGAAAAGCCAGTTAGGCCAATAAACATCTAAAAGAACACATATGAACAAACATCCATCCTTTTAGTTTCTCGAATGAGTGCTGTTTACAGACAGCTTCGACAGATTTTAGGGCCAGTTCCTGTTGGAGTGGGCAGTAAACAAGTGAATCAGATGGTCGCGGTACTGGCTGAATTTCTCAGCCATGGGCAGCAGAGTCCAACAACAGGCATCTCTGGCTAGTTCTGAGCATCCAGGGAAACGCAGAGATGCCGTACACTCGTGTGGATGCAATATGTGCATGGCTACACCCTACACCTGACACCCTACACACAGCCTAAGTTAATGGGTTGCATACAAAGGAGATACGAAGCTATGACAAAAGAGAGTCCGGTGCCAACCCTGAAGGCAGACCTTGAAATCTCTTCTGCGCTGTTAATATCCAGCGCTGGCCTAGGGGCTGGAGTCTTTCTGCACGGCAGAAGTCTAAGCCTGTGTATTCAAAAGACAGCAGGTCGGTCAAGACTGTCTCTTGTCCCTTCTTTTATTTTGCTCCAACCACCCTCTTGCAGATGTTTTCTATCCAACAAAGGGCTCATGCACAGATTCTGTATTCCCCTCTTCGGTGGGGTGTCCACCTTGGCCACTTTGCACCCATCTAAGGGTGATCTGTGAGTTACCCAGAGCTTTGAATTTCAATCAAAGTATATGCAGGGAAGGGAGGAAGGCTAAAGTTTGCATTTTAAATCCTGAAAACATATTTTAAGGGCTGTGCTTCTGTCTGTTCTCCAGTTCCTGAGAAAAACTCAGCTAAGGAAAGATTTTGGTAGAAACCCAAAACTGACATTCGCCTGCCTTTTCCAGGTAATGCATATGCATGCATGCAAAACTCAGGCATTGGTTGCTTCTGCCTCAGGATTAAAAGCTATGGCATGAACAGAAATAGAAGCCCATCTTTACAAAATTGCTTTTAAGAATTCCATATGCCAGTTGCATACCCTGCAAAGATGTAGAGCTTGAGTAGCGGTAAGGAGATGGGGCTGCCAGCCAGGAACAAGAGCAATAAGCTCAGCTTCCCGGCAGGTCTGTTCTTTGTCTTTGGGTCATTTCTCCTTTCCCAACCTGTTTTTCCATCTCTAGAAGGGAGGAGGTTAGTGCTAAGTATTTATGCGTGTCTCAGAGTAGTCCTCAACAGGAACACTTTGTTTGTGACCAGGAGATTGACCCCACCTTTGCCCAGATTTCCTGAATTCCTGTGAATGGACCTTTACATTTGGTATGTATAAGAAATACAGGGACATACAGGGAAATACAAAGCTGCTGCTTAAACCCCAGGTGGGTTTTAAAGGGGTAAATGGCCCATCAGAGTAAGACGAGTTATGTCAGAAGAAGATGGCTTCTTGAAATACAGAAAAAAATTGAGATTATTTCGGAAAAGAAGTAATAGTGCCCTAAAGCCCTCTGCAATTTAGCAAAAAAGCAGCCCTGACTTTGGTTGTTGTTAGCAAAACAGCAAACCTAGTCCTGGTTGTTCTCCATCCCACTCTGAACGACTTCTGGGCAGAATAAATCTCTTCTGCTTATAAAATAAATGAGAGAGCCTCCCAATGCCAGGGCCATTTCAATTTACAGTGAAATAATGCCAGGAAATGGTTTGGGCTCCGATTTGTATTCCCAATGTTTTCCTCCAGCTGAGGAACACAAAGTTACGCACTCGCCCGTGGCCTGGTGGTGAGCATCCGGCCCCGCCACCCCGCGAAGCTGATTTGAATGCAAAAACAGAATCTGAAGGAGCCGTCCGGAGCAGAGGATGCAGCCGTGCTTTCCCGGGAAGCCGCAGCCGGAGCATCCTCGCCAAGGTCGCACCCTGCCAGAGACCTTTCCCTTCTCCTGGATGCGGGAGGGGATGGGAGAGCGGGGCTGGGCGGCTGCTCCCGTCTGCCTCCCCGGACTCTTTGTTTAGCACGGGAGATGAACCTTCCCGGGAGCGCTGCGAGCCGCGCTGCGGTGCAGGACACTGTCAGCAGCTAAAAGGTTTACGATTTTTTGTCAAGCGCAATTCAAAACACCAAAACTAAACCCGCGTGGACTTCTCAAGCCATAGGCACCTTGCAGATAAAATCCTGAGAGCATCTGGGGAGGAGGACAGGTCAAATTTCCAGTCAGGAGACTGGAAATAGTGGAACGGTTTTCTCTTGCCCTTCCCTGGTTGGTGTTGCAATATTTTTGGAGTATGCATTTTTCCTCTTTCCAGGCATCTATCACAGAAAGGATTTCTTTGGGGTGTTTTGGGATGCATGGGGACTGCCATTTTCTTTCCCTGTAGAGCTCCTATTGGAAATGTCAGGACCCTTCCCGCTGAATTTTCTCGCCCTTTATTAATCCATTTGATTTCCTTTTGTTCGAAGGAAAAACGAGATGTTTCCTGCTTATTTCTAGTAAAGTTCTCCAGTCTGCTTTTGTAGCTGCTAGGGCTTTATTTTTTAAAAAAAACAGATTTAATCTGCGAAAACATCTTGCAGTAGCATGTTTTTAGCATGGAAATTTGCATGAGCTTTAAACGGGTTTGCATGCTTCTGAATAGTGGCAGTTTTATATTTCCAAGAACATTCGCAAGGTTTAAAGCCAGTCAAAGGAAATGGTCTTGGGGAGCGGTAATTGAAAATACCCTCTGCAGAAACAATTTCAAGTCGGTTTAGTCTTTTTCGAAGGATTTCAGCTTTCCGAGATCTGGGTTGGAGCCTCCTTCTCCTGTGATTAACTGGGGCATGGCTGGTGTCTCGGTGGAAATGCGAACTAGTGCCTTTTTGTTGAAGTCCTTTGAAGTCAGTTTGGAGGATGAATGCCCAGACTCAAATTGCTAACGTGAAGCTGCGCAGTCCTGGGAAAAAAATCAGAAATGATGTTAGCAGGCAGCTAGGAGAGCGAATACCTGCTCGCGATCCTCTTTGAACAGGGATAGGTGAGTGGTACGAAAATGTGACTGCACATAAATTGAGCGTAAGGCTACGATATTTTTTTCTATATTTATGTTTTCAGACTTGGAGCTCAAAAACGTTTTGAAGTTTTTGTGTAAATTGTGAGCAGGCTCGATGAATCCCCAGGTTCCAGCAGGAGATGGTCTTATCCTTTGGGTAGATGAAGTGGAGGATAGAAAAGAGTGGCTAAGGAAGTTTTACATCATTAAGGCATGAAAGGAAGATGCACATAAAAAAGCTTTTTCACTCTCTTCGCTCTTTCCTTCCTTGTGTTGGGATGATTTCTATTTTATTTATGGATGTCAAGAGGATAGCTTCCTTTTTGTCCTGTAACAAAAAAAAAACGCCCAAAAACCAAACAGAAATTAGAGCTGGTTTGAGCTAAGAAATCAACATTTGAAAACTCAGCTGAACTTGCCTGTTCCCCTCCTGTCATGATTCTGCATAATCTGGATCCACTATTCCCCTCCGCAATCAGCTGTGAAGGAGAACTTCCACTGATTTCAACCGGAACAAGATAGAATATGTTAGATTTAAATGTTTGAATCCTCAGCTGTGCTACCAAGGCATGTCAATCTGTCTTAATACTTTATTTCAGGTTATTATATTAACAAAATTCGATGATATGCTGTAACAAAATTGCATTACATGCCATCTCTGTGTTTCGAGCTATCATACTCCGTACGCGCTGGCGTTCCTTCTCTGTGTGTGAGTGAGTGATCGTGTGTGAGCTGCTTCTCTAGACCCACTTTCAGTACTCTGCATTTTTAATTATTTGAGTAAAAAATCCTGGAACACCAACCAAACAGACACAGGCATTTCTTAGGTTGGGAAACTAGATTCCCTCAGGTTTGTATCTTAAATAATGCAGAGAAAGAGCAAATGCTCTGGGGTTGGATACAGGCTGTCAGACACTACAGCAAACAGCACAAAGGGATACTTCAGCCAAAAGAGAACCCAAATTCGGACCTCTGTCAGGAATAAACTAGTTATGCACCACAAACATGATCCTGTAATTAAAACCCTCCCTGGTACAGGCACAAATGATGCAGAGTGTGGGGGCTGAGGCACACAAAGCAAAACAAGTTTGCTGGGAGAGTCAACTTCTTAAATCTAGTCCTGATGAAACCTTGGAAATAGATGCTGGAATATGTATGGGAGAGTCAGCCCTGCGCGGCAGTGAGGCACACGAGTCGGGCGTACGCATGGCTGCGAGGAAGGAGAAGCAACAAGGGAACAAGAGCAAACCATGTCCAAACGCGGAGCTTAATCTCTCTATTATTTAGAGACAGAGAGCCCGTTGCTGCACACCAACCTCTCCCGGTTTCAGACATGTTCCCCGGCTTAGAAACCTTCTTTTCCTAAACCTGGGTTAATTCTGCAGAGCGTGGTTTTGGCTTTCTGTGCAGACTGCCCCGGGCTTTGCTCGCCTCTGCTGGCGGTGGGTCCTGGCACTGCTGAGTCAGGTTCTGCTGCGTGCCTCACGCAGCACCCTGCATCTGCTGGGGGGGGGAACCCAGTGGGTTTCTAACCAGTTCCTGCGTGAGGTCATCCTGCAGCGACCGGCCATGCCGCGATGGAGCCAGGGTTGTCCACGCCAGGGCTGCTCGCTGGGGACGGTCACTCCAGGGACCGGCTCTGTGGAGTCTTTCTTCTCCCACAGACGATTTAACCCTTTCAGCTTTCTGACAGCTGAATAAATAGGCAAATGAAGCAGGGCTTAATCTAGTGTCCACCCCCTCCAAAGGCCCTGTATTAAAGAACTTCAGGAACTAATTGCTTCTGTAGCGCTGTTGCTGCCCTGCGACTGCCGAAAGACTCCTGGAGGTTTGCCTTCGGTCTGTGCTCCAAGTGCCAGCCTTATTTTGTTAGAATTTGCTATATTTCCATATTAAAACAGCCAGGCCAGGGCAGGGGGTGGGGGGAAGAAAATGGAAGAAGAAAAGAGAAAGAAAAAGAGAGATTCATTAAAACTGCATCATGTCACCCGGCTGAACTTCCCATCCCTCTGCTTCCCCCTTCCATCAGCAGCGAGGATAACGATTAGAAGTGATGGCTGTTCCTACCAGGCGGCCCTGAGCGCTTGCTGCTCCAGCGCTGGCTAAAGCAGAAGAACCCTAGCTCATCCCCCACCAGTTTATAACTGGTGAGGCTCAGATCGCCAAATAAACCTCTCCCAAGCAGGCTAGGAGCTGTAGGGCTTTACCCCCTCCATCTTTCTTGCCCTGGTTTCTTTTCCAGCTCGGCATGGCAGCATCAGCGAGTGGCACAGCCCGTCCCGGGCTGGGGCTGCAGCTTCGAGTCCTGCCCCGGAGCCGAGGGACCCCCGGCCAGGGCGGCAGCAACACTCAGCGTCACTCAGCCAGAAAATTTGGTATTAGGAGTGGGAGAAAAGGTCACCTTGGAGGATCAGAGACAGAGAGTTAGAAGAAAGGGGCTGGGAGTGGGAGAGAGGGAGGAGGTACGGGGGGAGGTTGAGGAGGGAAGGGGGGAAGGGGACATAGGATTTCTAAGCAGGCCTGACCCGGGAGGATAAAATATCCTGTTTTCATTGGTTCAAATGAACCATTAGGGAGAGAGTAATTTGTTGACCTTTTTGCTGCCTTATCATGAGATGAACAGCCTTAACATGGGCTTCACGTTTGCCTTAACCCCACCGTAAATCAGAGAAGAATCGATTTTCTTTTCTTTTTTTTTAGTCCCCAAATATATAAATAAAAAACAACGACCAGGAAACCAGCTTGTATTTCGAGACGATTTAGCAAAGCAAGGCCGGGTGGATATGTGCATTGCTTACACTCTGTGGATGGCATCCCCTGCCTTCCTTACTTGTTTTTGTTCTCATTTGGCTAAGCAAGTGGGAACCAGGGCTGTGCAAAGGCTCTGCTTCCTTTGGGAGTTAAAACTGGAGGACAGTGATTTTTCCTCTTATTTCCATCAGCCTGGCTTGGCAGGAGTTCCAGTGAAGTCAGTTTGCACTCTCCCAAAGCCAGTCTCTTTCCCCAGCTCCTGCAGATAGTCTGGCATGAGTTTGGCCTGAGAAAGGCAGGACCGACATCAGTGTTTGGTTGAAATGACAGTTTTAGAGTTCACTGTGGACCTTCCATGCGAGGTTGCCATCTGTGCAAGGAAATCGAGCTCGCAGAGTTTGGAAGATGTCAGCTTGCTGAGGGTGTACCCAGGGGCTGCTCGTCGCTGAGCCCAGACCGCGCTCAGATCTTGCGAAGGACCGGCTTTTTTTGGTTTTCACTCCCAACCTCGACTTTCAAACTTCAGAGGCTTCACAGAAGTCTGTACAACAGATATACCCAATATATTGCAGTAGACCCAAGCATTTTCAAACAGCATTGGAAGTTATCTGCCTTGGCATGGGAAGAGACCACCAAAAAGCTTCCCCTACACGCAGGTCGATTTTGGATTATCAGCCCTAGGGTTTCTTGCATTTGCTGTGAAGTAGCTGTTAGGGATGAGATGGGATCCTGCCAGACAATTCCTGCACTTTGAGGAAATTCAGGCTCAGCTGCAGCTCCTTAGCCGCGGCGCACGTCCAGCTGAGCCAGTTCAATGGTTCCAATCTGTCTGTAGCATTTCCTTCAACTTCATTCGCGATATTTTGTTGTCTCTCTCTGGCGTTCTAGGGAAACCGTGCCGCTTTCACACTGAAAAAATTGACCAACTCCAAACAGAAAATTACTTGAAATTGTAGGATAGTCATGATTTTTTACTTTGCGACACAGGTATGTTTTGTGCTTCCATTGAGACTCTTATTATAGGAAATTTAGATATGGAGCAGAAGCATCTGGCCTTCAAAGAACTCTGAAATTGCCATGGGATGTTATGATAATGCTGCTTTTATGTGACTGATCTTTTCCATTTGTCCTTTGCTCTCTAGGTAACAGCTTGGAAAATGTCACCTTTTTGTAGGTAAAGAGAATGCTATTCTGTGTAGGGTTTGTGATATGAACTTTTATTATAATCATTCTACATGAGATGCAGATCTTCAAGCAGCCAGCAAATTCTTGTCAAATGAACCCAAATCAGGAAGGTCAAATGTTCTCATGGAGAACGCGAGATAAAGGCGACTTCAGTGCCGGTTCTTGAATATAGCATCTTCTTTGATTGTTCGGGAAGATATTTAAAATTACTTCGAGCAGCAGGCTGGGTAACAATATACCCGTGTGTGCCAGGCTAAAAATAACCATTGGAACTGCATTTTTACTACCCTGTGAAGTATGTGATCGCTGGGAGAGATTTCAAAACTTACTTTTTTGCTTTCTGTCTTACATTAATTACACTTCTCCTACATATCTTTAACATATTGGATGTCAGGTTTTCTCTCTCAATTGCACCTTCACCTTGGCTTTTGGAAGGTGGTGCTAGATCCTTGGTGGTAGTATAGCTATTATGAAGGTGGATTTTGTTACATTAAGAGTTTAAAAAAGTTACTGTTAAAATAAATTATAGCCCAAAGAACAAACACATAAAAATAGAGCTTTATAAAACACTACAGCAATGGCATAGATCCCATAGTTTAACCAAAAATGAGTGAAAAATCAATTGTAGAGCATTATTTTAAAACCATTCCTATGCAGCACTTGCAAAGTAAACATAACAACATGCTGTTACATGAAAACAAAAAATGTATTAGTTAATCCAACTTCTAAACCGAAGTGGAAAGTGAATGAAACGTGTGTTTAAAGTGAGAAAAAAAGAAATCACAGAGGAAATTAAGGGACAGAAATCCCTTCTTAAAAGGTTTCTTTTCTGTTTTTTTATTTTTTTAAGCTGGTAGCATCCTTATATTGAGCTTTGAAGCAGGAGAGTGTGTGTGTGTGTGTGTGTGGCAGGGAAGGAGTGCTGGGGCTGGAGGGCTCTGCACACCTCTGACCATGTCCATGATGATGCTTGGTCTTCATCCTCATTCACATCCAGGTGCAAGCTTGGCTGATGCCTTCGATCTTCTCACCCGTACAGCACTGCTGGGGCAGAGCACTCTCGGGCATGGAAATCTGGGCCCTTCTGGTACCTTCACAGGGGCTTTCATGCTTCTTCATGCAGTCCCAGCACACCAGGACTCCTGGTAAGGGACAAGAAGACCCAGAGCTTAAGACACTGCTGGAGTAAAAGCCACCAGTGGTACCAAGTATGTGTAATTTGTACGATCAAGGCTCTGGGCGAGTTTCCGCCAGCAGTGCAGATGTAATCAGAGGGACTCTGGAGCTGTGCAGATGCGATGTAGGATGGGGATGACAATCTGTATCTCCCAAGTTCCCGGGTATTTTGCACCCACAGCATGATCCAGCCCATTTGGCTGCTCCCTGTGAAGCACCGGGACCCCAAGAGAAAGGAGGTTGGAAGATTTTGCAAAGGTGCAGCTGAAGCTCAGTGGAAGCTGGGGCCATTGGTGCCTTTGGGAGATCTCCATCCAACATCCCCCCACCCCATCTTCTGCGTGTGCGCGCCTGCTGTCTCCATTTACCTGCTGCGGGTGCACAAAAGTACTTCTTGTTGTGGGGACAGCCTTTTGCTTTCCTTTCCTCCACGTTTCCCAAACAAAAGTCTCAGTAACATGCCCTAGAGAGAATTTTCTTTCCAGACAGTTGTGAAATTCACTGATGAGATTATTTTATTAAGCACCTTGAAATTTATGTGGTAAATACAGACTGTTAACAGCAAAAAGGCAGCAAGGCACATTGCTCCTGTGGCCACCGGAGAGCTGGGGTGCCCGACAGGGGAGAGGAGGTGTCGGTGTGTTCGTTTGCTGCTTGGGAAACTGAGGCATAAGCTGTGGTGGTGCAGGGCAAAATCCTAAATTAGGGTAGGGACAGGACTGGGACCTCGTGGAGGAGCCAGAGGATGTGTGAGATGCTGTGGGCTGTGCCACAGCCCCCGGCACTGCAGATGATCCGAGACATCACCAGCGCCCACAGACGCGTCCACACAGCATCCGCACCTTTCCTGGCAGGGCTGCCTGGAGCACGGGATCACCTTCGTTTCTGTACCTTAACAAATACCAAAAGCACAGCAAGTGGCTGCTCACACCTTTCCTCCTAAAATGTAGCTGAAAAATGAATTCCAGATTTAATGAAACCCAGAAAGGACAGGAGAGAGGCTGGATCCGTCCACCCCCTTCTCGGTCCCTATGTTTATCTGCCTGCGGGAAACGCTCGGAGGTGGCTGGCAGAAGCCATATTTCGATAACAGGAATGAAACGAACATGTGGACACAGTTGTTTTCCCTGACTGGGGTCTGTGTAGTTCTTCCGGAAGGTTAATAAATGGTATGCAAATCCTCTTAAATGGCCGTGTTTACACCAGAGCTTAGTGGCTCCAGCCATGTCCTCTACTTTTAACTCCCCAAGTTTTAGTGCAAAAAGAATTTGCTTCCCCACGCTCTTTCGAGCTCTCCCAGGTTTTGTTTGTGCTTTTGTTCAGCTATCTGTTCTTGGGATCATAAAGGACATCACCGGAGGAAAAAAAAGCTAAATTTGCCTTACTGGAAAAAAAAAGAAAAGAAAGATGTTTTGCTTAAAGACAGGAGGCTACTGTAGTGTAAAATGAATGATTAATAAGGATAAGAAAAACCTAGTTCAACAGGGCAAATGCTCAATAACAGCTCATTTAATCATTGGTAGATTAGCTGCAAATGCAAAGTGTCTGCTGCAGCACGGTGTTAACTCGTGCTGTAAAGTGTTGGCTATTTCTTTAATGACAGCATAACCTTTCATTGTGCGTTTATTTATTTATTTTAAAACCCAGTTCTTAAACGTTCGAGCGTTTGATTTTTTTTCTTTTATTTTTTTGGCTTCTCCTGCCCTCAGTGAATTTTACAACAAAGGAATATGCTGTGAGTTCTGTCACCTTTGCAAATTTTGCCAGGCTGGAGTTGTGTCTTTGGGGGAGAATCAGATTTCATAAGGTACAGGCTCAGCTTTGGCAACCACTGACTCCTCTCTCTTGATTTCATTTTCTGGCAGCACTGATGCTGTCCTTGTGTAATTGTCCTTATGAGAACCAAGTACACCAGAACAAGTGCATTTATTTGTTACCATGAGGAGAGTGGTCTAGCTTTGAGACAGACGCTGATGTAAGATCTTCTCTTGAGCAATATCATCACTGCAAACAGAGGATCTGATTCATGAAGGTGCTTTTTAAAAATACAGTTACTCCTCTTATTCTCTTATTTCTTCTAATGGTCCAAAGGATCATTTGTTGTATACAGATAGTATTTATTATTTGCACTCGTGATGAACCCTGGAGTCTCTTACTAATGGGCTGTGGGGACTGAGGAAAGGGCTGAGCAACTTTCGGGGATGGTGATGTGTGTTTGCAGCCTTCCGAACTGGGGGAGACCGTCAACGGCATCGCCCACGGCCTCAGGTTTGCAAGGCCAAACAAGGCAGGCTCTCCTGTTCTCTTTTGTAGGAGAAGGGGCTGGTTCCCCACATCATCTAAGTAGCCCTTCTCTGCACCTACTTCAGCTGCAGTTTACCTTGCTTCAGTGTGGGCTACCACATCTGGGTTAGTGTAGGACACAAATAAAGGTATTGGCACAAAAAAGAAAGAAGGTTTTGGCCAAACAAAGGTGCGGCACTGGTGACTGAATTACTGCTAAGATTGATACAGAGAGCTGGGCTGGGCGAGAATCTATTCATTATTCCCAGTGGCCTCTGAGAGCGAGCCCTGGTGCACGGCTGCTATTTGTCACGTCTTTTGTGGGACTGGCCGCTTCAGCCTCACGGCATCGCTCCCCGCGTGCGGGTAAGTTCTGTGATAACAGGATGAGCAAGAGGCAATTTCCCTGATAACACATAAACATTTAGTTTCTGCTCAAATTCATAGCTTAAAGAAAAATACTGCTTGAAAAAAGCAGGGTGAGCAGCAGCGCAAATGTAAATACTAGTTCACAGTAATGTTAATAATGATTCTATTATGCATTAGTATTTTTGTTAATCATCATCATCATCATCCAGTGTTTTCAAATAGCAGGGGCTGTTTGTCAGTAAAGTGCACTTATTCACCAAGCTCACCGTTCTTTCCCTCCTAGGATGTGTCTGACCAGCTCTCTTGGCAATCCTGCTTCTGTCGCATTGTAATTCTGCAGATCGCCCCTCACATTGCCGAAGAGATAGAAACAAAGTCGTGTGTACAGGAATTTGATCATTTGAGCCGGTTTTAAGCTCATTTCAATTAACTTGGTAAACTATTGGAGATAAGCTGCCCCTGCCTGGAGTCACCTTCACTGATAGTCAGCAATGGGTGCGAGATATATGAAGTTCACCACAGATTCAAATTTATCCCCAATAACTATACAGTGATGAGAGGCTGATAATGCACACTCTGTCATTATCTTTAGCACTTTATATATATATTTGGCTTCCATGGCAGAAATGTTCTCATGGCTGTTGTAAGTGAGGCATCACCTGTGTAACAGATTTTCAGACGCTTCCACTTGCTTCTCAAATTCAGAGTAAGAGGTGTGAGCATGATGGTCTCTGAAAGTGGTGGGAAGACTGAGGAAGACACAGGAGAATCGCAGTAGCTATTGGAAGGTCTTATGCAGACTGGAAGCATTTGCATTCCCTGTTTGCAGGTGGGACTGTATCACAAAATCCGGATTTTAGGTGCACAAAAGCTTTATTCCCCAGCAGGACTGGGCTTTCCAAAGCACGTAACAGCTTTAAGAGCTCGAGTCCATGGTCTGTAGACTCTGCTATGTGCAGAAACCTTTTCCTGGCAGCCACCTGGGCCTGAAGAGACATCAGCATAAGCAGCTCTGTAGAAATCAAATCCAATGTGAACAAGGGTGTCAGGAGTTTCATAGATGTGCTGTTTCCTGAAGCTTGATTGCGAGGTTGAGCTGCCTTATAGCCCACCACAGCCAAATACCTGCTTTTTGAAATCATTCTGTGCATGTTAGCTAGTTACAGGCCCCCAAGCACTGGCAATTTTAGAGATGATCTCTATTTTAGAGATCAAAGCTCATGACAGGATGCAATTATGTTTAGAAGACAGGTGATCAGGGACTAAAACTTTGCATAGGAAAGACGGACTTGGCATAGGAAATATGGAGTAATGCTGAGGTTTCTTCTTTAACTGTTGGTCACAAGAGGAGAAGTAACATTAGTAAGATTTCAGCTGAGTATCCAGAGAGGAAAAGTTCATTGTAGGTTGTTCAGCTGTGAACACTGAGTTCTTGTTATATCTTCTATCCTATTCAGGCCTTTTTTTTTTTTTTTTAATATATATATAATAACCAAACAGCCAGAATTTGGTTTATAACCAATTCTTTTTTTCTGGCACAAACATTTTTTTTTTAATTTGAACGGGAGCATAAAAATCTACACACATATTCTTTTTTCCCCTTGGACTGATGTTAGTTTCAGTGTAAGGTGGCATAGACATTTGGCTTTTGCTGGCTTGCAAAGCAGCAGCGATAGCAGGGCTGCTGTGAGCAGGGAGCAAGGAGGGTTGCTGGGTACTAGGAGAAGCAGCTTTGCTTCCCCCCCAGCTGGCACACTTGCTCTCTATGGGGAACACAGCCCAGGTGCACAGAAACTATGAAAAAAAGCCAATGGATGATGCCACTGGGTTTTTGATGTACATTTTCTGATCTCTTCTGCTAAGCCCTTCGTCTATGTCCTCTTCTATGTGTGCGTTTGCTGTGTTTCTCTGACACCAGAGCTATGCTATTAGCCGTCGGGTTCTCTCTGGTGAGGAACGGGGAGAGTGATCAATAACAAATACGTATTTCATAAACACTTAGCCAAGGTCAGTAAAACAAACACAGGAACAGATACACACAGTCCCCTCTTGCTAAGTCCATAGGTCTCTAGGGAATATTCATTGCTATTGGGGTGCAGGTGTTATTTCTGCTTCTCTGTTTTAATTCAATTGGTCCCTGAAGAATCCTTATGGGCTTTGGAGACCTTCTGGCCACACCTTTTATCAGCTAACACTATCCATCTGCGGCACTGTGCTGGCCTTCCCTGTGACCTGTCTTCTGCGTGACCTTGATTTTGCCCCACCACTAATCTGTAGAGTCAGTTCTGGCCCTTCAACTATTTAACCCTTCGATATTGCAGATCTGATTTTCCTTGCACCACAATGGAAGTGGAAAAGCAGCTGTACGGGCAGCTCCTGCTGCTGCAGAGATGTCCGTAACCCAGGGAGGCAGGTGGACACGGTTAACTAACGAGTTTTGCTGGAGCGTTTGGGCCAGTCATTGCAAGCAGCTGTGGGAGGTCACTGGAAACTCTTGGTGCGGTGCTGGGTGCCTTACACAGATGGGAGCACTCTGATTC
>Ga0181612_152410_pt1 | contig 16241 bp, 11 predicted proteins | sample HoacroProtozoa21_FD_119630 | JGI IMG/M metagenome (GOLD analysis project Ga0181612, IMG submission 119630) | Hoatzin crop microbial communities from Cojedes, Venezuel. Combined Assembly of Gp0051906, Gp0051904, Gp0051908
AAATGGCCAGTTTCATATCGGATTCCTTACCCACATGATTTCTCTTTTGCGTTCTACTGAGGCACAAGGGAAATTTAGCTTTCTGTGCAAGATTTTGGTCAATGAGGAGGAGCAAGTTCTCGGTCCACCAATAATGGCTGATTGTAATACATTATTAGGGAGAACCACTCCAGTGCAGACACTAGATACACAGTTCTGATGGAAAGTAATTCCACTGGAGTGAAGACTTGCTAAGTCCTTGAATTTCAAAGGCGAATAGCAATGAGGGGGGAAAACCACCCAAGATCTGAGACTTCTTCCTTCATGACCACAATGTGAGTTTTAAACTAGGTAAGGATGTTATGTCTCAGTGCAACTTCCTCCCTTTGCTCTCCGCATTCTCAAAAGCTACAGCTATCGCTTGGGAGTTGCACAATAAAACACTGAAGTAGCAGGTCAATCAACCTCACTTTCATTACATTTTTGGACGTCTCAAAATTATTTCCTTGCCAACTCGGAGCACTTGTTCATGAGGCCAGCTCGAATGCTAGGAGGCTGGGGGAATACAGTCACTCATTTCTATTCCTTACAGGTCACTTGAAGGATTTGCCTTCTGGCTATGCTTTAGCACGCAGGTCAGAAAACTGCTTTCCCCAAAGTATTTGTTCTCTTGCAAGAACACAAAGCATTAGCCTCTTCTCAGCAGAGACGTTGAGGTCATATCCATTTGCATGAGGAAGAAGCCCCAAGCTACAGAGCAAGGCAGACAACTGTGTCTCTAAAACTTGCTTTTAAGGAGTATGGTACCAGTCAATGCTGCAATTCTGAAATGAAGACAGTCTTGCAATGCTTGTCATATTACAGTGACAGAAAGATTTTAAACACCTTAAGAAAAACCAAACACACAAGCAAGATTATAGTTTGCTGTTGAAATCTCTTTCAAAGCTTTTTGGACTGTTTGTAACAGAACCCCAAGTTGCTGTAACTACATGGAAAGCTTGAACCAAGTCTCAGGGTAATAAGAAAGCCTGACATTCACAAGAACGCAGCACCACACCACGCCTTTGACTTCATTACACACCTCACTCATTCAAAATGATTTATACAGCTGTAGGAGAAGGAATACAAACAACTTACTTTGAGATAGGCTGTAAATTCACATCTTATTATGCCAGGCGCTCTAACGGCAGTACCAGCTTAGAGGCTCTTCTCTCCCTGGAAGTCTGAAGTAGCTTGCCCATAACACATACTACTTTGCCTGATGTTACCTACTGGCAAACCTTTGAAACAGTACTGATCCATGCATCTACTTCTCTAGCAAAGTCTGTGAGCACTGACCAGCACACACATCACAGGAGCTGAGAGAAACAGACTTTGAGCTAAAGAAGTTCAGCCAACATATAACATAGAACTAAACCTGGGTGAGATCTGGCTGTTACTTTGCAAAGGCCTATCAGTCAAAAACCAATGCCCTGCCCTCACACTCTCCCTTCCAGTTTGTTAAACCCCATTTTTCTGTCAGAACGGCACTACAAAGCCTTGTGAATGTCTTCGCTTTTCAAAGGGCTAGAATGAGCTAGAATCTCAAGGAATTACTATGAACTGAACAGACTTCCAGAAATCTCAATCTGCAACCAATACATTAACTCCTTCCTGAATAAGTGTTCGCATTCTTTCAGAGCTAAGTTGCTAAATATCACCACTAATTTTAAGCCAGTTTAAAAAGGTCTGATCAGTCATCTTCTGCTTGAAGCAACGTACATTCTTTCCCCAAAAAACTGTCAAACTTCTTTGGGTTTCTCATTCTGGCATTCATCAGTTAGAGTAGCATTTTGCAAGTCTCCTGCTCTCACCATAGAAGTTAATGCACTTTCCCTTTCTTCTTTTTTTTCCAAAAGGAAGAAATTATCTTTTTTCTTTCCCAAATATTAATGACTAGCAACCACTTTGAGAGAAAACATTGCTGTCAGACACACATCCTTATGATACAACCAATGAACAAGATTTGTATGTGCACTCACATCCTTTGATCCATTTTCTGGTTATACTTACGTCAGCTTTAATCTTTTAATATGACCTGGCATCACAGGAACATACAGCATTTTGACTCCCTGTACAACCATAGTTGGTTCAATTCCATATTTCTCCTGGAATTCAAAAATTAAAACTTATTAAAGGACTAGGACAGCTGCATAAGCCAGCAGATACTACTGCTGCTAATACTACAACTAATTATTGAAAACCATAGGATTCCAACCAGAACACTTACTAATGCATGGACGCTGACAGGAGTTTTATTAAAATACATTTGAGCCAATCGAATTAACAAAGAATTTGAAAATAGGCTTGGACGTGTTTACTAAGAGACATTCCCGTTGACATAAATTCTTTCTAGAATGACTCTGGTTTGAACAATAACTTGATAAAATAAAAAAACCCCCAACAAACCAAACAATAAAACCACCCAAATCAACAACCCAAAACAAGAAAACCCTTTCCTCTCATCTTGTATTAACTCAGTACAATAGATAACTTACTCTGACAGCATTTATGAAGTCCAAGAGAGTAAAATCCTCTTTCCCATAAATTGTCCACCTGTCCCAGATTGTAAATGATATCCCATTTCTGTTTTAAAAAGAGAAAGGCTGTTTGTTACTTTAGCAAGTGAACTCAGGCACTTCCTTTAAACATGTACTAAAGAACTGCTATCTCTCCTAGCGACTTGCTGGTTTATCTTGAGCAAAAATCTCTTCCCTCTCTGCTGTTATTTCTCCAGCCCTTTGACCTGGCTAAGCACAAGACACAGTAGGAACTCCCGAGTAAACACAGTACCTGGCAATGAACTTACAGAGTTTTCAGACCTACTGAAAAACAGCTCCTGTATTGACTAAGATGCAGAAACGTGTCCCGTCTGTGCAGACAGGATGTTTATTAATAACCATGACACGCACCTAACTCATCTAGATTTTTAAAGCCCCACTAGCAACAGCTTCCACTGAAAATAAAACTAAGCCCTTAAAACCACTGTTTTTAAATTAGCACAGAAGAGTATGTGCTGCATTTTCCAAACAGGAAGTTCTTGAGCAATGCATTATGGGACACCCTTGGTGGTACTAAAAATATCACTTACACCTTTAGCAGTACATAGTAAATGCGTAATAGAGTTTGATAGCGTGCTCTGATTCATGATCTTCCAAGTTTAAATAACAAAAAAAAAATGACCTTAAATATCTATTATGTTTAATGGGAGTAAGACCATGAACTGTGCTTCCATCATAGTCCTGCTATGCGAGCACATAAGGACTTAATCTGGTTATCTGGATTTAATAACTGTACAAACTTCGTACTTGTTGTAATGGGTCACCAAGTTATAAGCATCAATTACCAGGTTTCTGCCATTGTCCTTCCTACCTGATTTCCGTTCTTCTTACTTCAGCAGTTTCTGTAAAGACCATTATAGGAATGGCTAGGTTCAGAAAACAGTTCTTGTATGCATCAGCTGGGTAGCCACCCACAACTTTGATGAGTTCCAGTGCAACCTGCAGTAAATGAGAATCCCATACTTCCGTGAGACCAAACGCAGGCTTTAGGTACTGTGTTATCAATACTGGTTTAGTTAAGAGGGCAGCAGCTACAGAGTAAGTGGTTAATGAGATCAACTTTTGTCCAACCAGCAGAGTAAACCACATCTGGAGATACAACCAAGTATGCTACAGAAATCAATTCTGTTGCTTCTAATGGATATATTTAAAACGTTCAAAAGTGTTCCTAATGTAGGACTCTTCCACAACTATTTAATTCAAGACACCTCCACAAAGCATGCAGTTCTGTTGAGTTGCATGGATGTGAACTACTACAGAACAGATCCTTTCCACTCTTGGCAGTGGCACTCTGATGGAAGCTCATATTAATTGCAGAAAACAACCAAAATGCTGATCTCCAACTCCGCTTTCTGGTCAGCAAATCAGAAATAAAAGCACCAAAGGCTTACCACATCTAGAACCCAGAGAGTCCTTTTGTACTGGTACATAAGAAAAAAAGATTATTGGGCTTGAAATAAACATTTTCTTTAATGCGGTTCTGTCAGGGTAGTGTTAATCAATATCCAGACAACAGTGGTTTTAGGCAAGGAACAGTAGACAAAGAAATATGCATTTTAAGCCTTTTAAAAAGCATACTCACTAGCCCCGATACTGCAGCTGTAGCTGTTGCAATTGCAGGAATTATCTTTCCAGCAATGCGCTTTGTTTTGAACCGATCTGCTGGTTCGATGTTGTACATCTTGGCTCGCAAGTTTGATGCTGCTGTTATGAAATCTATATGCCCATTACTATCGTCATCTTTTTCAAAAGAGATGGGCTTCATTTGCAAGTCATCTGCTCATGAAAAATAAAAAAGAGCAAAAATCATTATTAGAAAACTGAAGATGTTCTAGACATAAGTTATAGGGAAGTAGAACCTTAACAAATTAAAAATTTCACATTCTGGAGCTTGGTGCCTTACTTATAACCTGCGTTCCCATGCTAGAAGAAGAAATGCCCCCATCAATACCAGTCGTTAAAAGCAAGTAATGAAAGAAATATCAGCAGAGCTCCGTAATTTTATTTTGCTTGCAACACCAGGAATAGATTTTGGACAGTCCTATGGATGTTTCTTATACACCCCACCTCAGTATAGCTCCATCCTGTGTGAATTCCCTCTATAAGCTTTGTCTGTCTGTAAGCATTTCACTATGGACTCAGTAGCACAGGAGACGGAGGTTCAGGTTGACACTCCACGGATGGGTTAGAGCTAAGCTAATCTTCTTCCCCTGTGGTCATGGACTAAAAATGCATGCATGTAATTGTTGCCCAATGACCTCTTCATGTGGCCAGGCACAAGAACAGGATTCAAGCATCCTCATTTCAATATATCTAGAAGATGGTGAAGAAGAGTCTAACAGCCTTCACAATTTAGGATAATTTCAGATTGATGCCTGTCAGTAGTAACTCTCAGCCTCCTCATACCAGAATCACTTTCAGTCCATCTGGGATCTAGCCAGCACCCTTTCCCTCCCTAGAGTTCAATTCCCTGCTGCCTGCTCGCTGTCATCAAGGTTGTACTTATATGCAAGTATAACAGAGAACCCTAAAACTTGCAGGAATCTCAGAAATACAGAAGCATAGGGTAATGTCAAGCAATACGGTCAGTTATCGGCATGGCACTTCAGAAAGCTTTAGATACCAGCTATCTGCTTCTTGCAGAATTACAGAACTGCTTTATCCAAAGACTTGAACGTCCTGCTACTGGCAGTGCAATTGCAAGATGTTACTAGGCTATAAAGCTAGTTTGCACTACTCACTTTCCAGAGCTTCATTGGATAGTATAGACTTCTCCAGCTGGAAAATAGCATTTCTTTCATCCTCACTGCTGACTGGAATATGATCTGGTTTTCTTGCAGTTTCATCAGTCTGTACAACCTGCAAGTGTGTGCAGTGCTTGAGTAATAAAATACACGAAATTTGTACAGCGCAAGTGTGAAGCGTACTAGATTTCCTGGCTTCCCTGCAGTCTTTCCTCCCCAGTTCAAGAGAGACATAGACTTGCTGGAGCAAGTCCAGCCAAGGGCCACAAAGATCATTAAAGAACTGGAGCATCTCTTACACAAGGAGAAGCTGAGAGAGCTGGGACAGTTCAGCCTGGAGAAGAGAAGGCTCTGTGGGATCTTATTAGCGTGTATAATTATCTGATGCAGGGGGAAAGTACAGAAGACAGAGCCAGACACTTTTCACTGGTGCCCAGTGACAGGACAAGGGGGTACAGGCACAAATTGAAGTGCATAAAATTGCATGAGAAACATAAGGAAATATTTTAAAGAACAAAAAAAACACCCAACAAAAACTGTGAGGATGTTTGAACACTGGCACAGGCAGCAGAGAGAGGCTGTGGAGTCTCCAACACCAGAGATTCAAAACCCAATGGGACGCAGTCCTTGATGGCCTGCTCTAGCTGCCCCTGCTTCAGCAAGGGAATTGGACCAGGCGATCTCCGGAGGTCCCTTCCAACCTCATTCATTGTGTGATTCCAAGTCAAAATATCGGTCTTGTCTCATAAGGCAAGCATTCATGAGACAAGTGTTAACAGTGGGCAGGAAAAATATGAAAACACCCTGGAATATTTGCTAATTTTAAATGATGATAAATGCTAATCACTGCACAATAATGCTTAAACTGTTTTGAAGTTAACACTTCAAAAATAAACATAAAAGTAATGATGCTTCCTTCATATTACCTAGGAAAAAGTAAGAAATTGACACTAGTCTTGGATTGCTTTGAAGTTGTTTATGAGTAAATTTTACTATTTAGATAAGCCTGCAGACTTACACTCATGCTTGGAAAACAATGCTACAACAAATCAATTGCAAAAGGCAAAAAATCCCCACATCCTGCATTTAGCACCTGGTACATAGATATCTTAGCTATATCAAGTTGAAGTAGTCCCATATGCCACACTCGTTTCCCCAAAACACATTTTAATTTGTGTTTATTTCTCATCAACATCAGTGCAAGAAGTAGTTGGCGATGTGAGACACTGCTTGTGGATTTATTTTTTTTCTTTAAATATCACACTTACTTTGTTTGAAGGTCTGAACTCTGGTACCTTCACAGCTGAAATAATCTTCAAAATAGTTTCCTCTGACAAATCCTGTTATGGTTTTGAAGAAAAATGATTTAAATTCACATCAACTCAAAAAGGCCTCCACAAAAAGACTGTACATCCAGTAGCATTTCAAAGAATACCAAAGCCAAAAAATCCCACAAATAGTCAATGATGTTTCAGTGAAACATCATCACTGAAAGACCAAGCAACATTTCAGTTGCCACAGTGAACCAGAGTGGTGTGAAGGGCCTAGCACTTCAAAAATGAACAGAACTGAAATGTTAACATGACTTACAGGAAAAATGAATTAGAAAAGAAAAAGGGTAACAACAAAAACAAAGGATAAGCAACACAGAGGCTGTGAGTAGCAAAAAGTAAAACTCCCAGACCACAGCTAAATCATTTGATGAAAAAAATGCCTTAAAGAGATCTCGTTTCTGTTTAATTATTATATTGCACAGGAAATAGGTCCATCAAAATAAGAATTCCTGAGTTCAGTGCTTACTGAAAATACCCAATACACTACTTATTTCTTCTCCAGGTTAGGGATTAAAAAAAAAAAAAAAAAAAAAAAACCAACTAAATATAAGCAGTTGCTGAACAGCCAGTGCTGAAGGATAGACTACTTTAAGAATCACTTTAATCAGTTGCTGGAAAGAATTGGCAACTGGACATCAGGCCAAAACTGAACATGTACATCCAAGTTATGCGATGGGAACACTGTTGCAGTATGGATTACCTTTTCTGTGAAAGGAACACAGTACACTGTTGCGAACAGTTTTGCTGCGCTCACAATGAAACTGTAGTGCCTGAAGAAAAGAGGAAGATAATTATTTTTGTTTGGTTGTTTTTTTTATTTGAGTTGCCCAAAGGTTTGCAATCATATTGAACAAGGTCTTGAAAACACACAGAGAAACAGAAATTCCACCCTTCAGTGCACACAGTCCAAAACAGATGACAGATTTTGAGGGACTCAGAAGTCATCCCCAAAATTAAGCAAACTTTGATGAGTGAAGAGTTATTTAATAAAAACCATATTTCCATAACCTCTGCAGTCAAGAAAACAACTACAAATGCTCACATGACATCAGTATGATAATAAAAAGCTTAACCTCAGAAATAGTTTGATATTTGGCATGATCTCAGTTTTCACCCAAACTAAAAAGGGCGATCCAGACAGTATTTCAAAGTAGGTGTAGATATGCAGCGGATAAAGGCTTTACAATCCTTCAACCACATCAACTTTTAAAATTATCTGTAATAGCCAAGCCATCTAGATCAGACCCAAATTGTGATGAAGAAGAAAAAGGGTCCCTCCACCAGGTCATTTTAGGTAGCCAATTTAACTTGGCACATCCTGTGTTTCACAATGGGGGCCGGAGGGTATGACAGCAACAACTCAGTAATTCCGTAGTCACACAATAAATGAAATGGATTGTTCTAAGCCACCTCACATTAGACATCGTCAGAACTTCCCACAGCACCCTCCAATCCCATGCCAGTGAAAGTTAGATTACCTGCAGTGGAAGTATGATACAGCTCACCAAATCTGCCACAGCGTAAGACGATGCACTAGTAGTACCTATCAAGTACCAGTCCAACCACTAGTGCTATAAAGCCACTGCCTTGCACTTTCTGCTGTAGGGCGAGTTTTATAGGATGATATAAAACACCTCAGTAGCAGTATCATACTTACAAAGGATCATTCAATTCAAACTTCACTGGGAAAGGTGGCCTCTTTGGTGACTGCCAGAACAAACCTGGTAAGACAGGCATCAGATGAAATCCTAAGGAATCAGGAAAAGCAACGCATGATGTATGCCATGAATTCACAGCAGGCACAAAGGGGCACTTGTACTTACTTCCGTCTTTTAATCGTGTATCAAGGGGAAATGAATGGAGGAGCTGAAGAGCCTAGAGGAAAACCCAGAGCAGCTTTAGTAATTTGTCATATACAGACTGACACAACCACACTAAATCAAGCCTTCTTTTTACTAATGATGTGAAATCTTGACACAGCTTTTAAGACACTCCAAGACGTAGCTGAAGTAATTTAAAGAGTTAAGAAAATCTAAGATGCCCATGTCAAGACAGAGAGCTTAGAGAGTTGTACTACAAGACAGACTTCCCCATTCATTCACAGGACAAAGAGGACAATGTCACCTCATCTGTACACAGTCCAAGCAAGACACTTAATCCAAAAAGCACAGCGTTCCCCCCACCCCGTTGTCCCTTTAGGATTCTTGCATACCGATTCACAACTGGGAATGCAATGTTTTCTCACTGTGACAACTACCACCAGGGCTTTCATACGCACAGATACACATTATGTTTATTAATATACAACATCATGATCACACCTTTCCTACAAAATCACACACACATACTTTAAGTAACACTATGGACCAGATTCTCAGAATGACTGACACTTATTTCAGCCAACCTTTCTGTGATATCTTTGAGAAAATCAGGGATATGAAGATGAGTTCAGTGACAAAAGTTTAGTGGAGGAAACAAAAAGCCACTGTCCTCTAGTAAAAGACATCCAATAATCCTGCTGCTCTGGAAAAACACAGTATGTAGTCAGCTGGAAAAATGCCAAGAAAACTGCACGGAGACTACTGAACAGAGCCACTAGGAGTAAGTTAATAAATCAGACTTAAAAGCTCTACAGCAGAAAGAGGAAGGGATGCAGCATTTTTAAGTTTCAAGTACAGTTCATTATTTACGAAGAAGAGATGGAAGCGAGTGCAAAGACTTGGACACCTAGTTATTAGGGCTACCAAGATTTCTAAAATCCTCATCAGTCTAGAGCCACCTCATTTCCAGGCCATACCTACCTTATGGCTAAAATACTTCTCAAATTTTACTCTTGCTAGTTCCACACACTGTGTCCAACTTCGGGGTCTTCTACTGAGCGTTTTAATAACATGAAAGCAGCCTTCTAAGCTCTCCCCTGATTTTATTCTCTAGATAGGGAAGGAAATATGAAAACAGTAAAACAGCCAAGATTATTGCCAATCCAGTCAAGCAGTAAATATGTTTTTAGTAAGTTTTAGGCAAAAGGAAACAGATGGTCACTTTGTGAATTATTATCCTTCATCCAATTTTCTCCATCAGGTTTTTCCCCAGGTGCTGTGACCTACTTTATTTATTTCCACCCAGCCCTATAGACCATAGGCCATTACAGACTCACAAGAAAAGACAGTAAGCAATTGAGTCTAATTTAACTAAGCCTTCCCTTCATTTTTCCCAGCTAGTTGCACATCAGTGTGACATCTGCTATACACTTGCTAGCAGTGCCTCAGTATTTCAAATAAGTCTTCAGGTTTCCTGAATAAAGTCAGAAAATAACCCAAATTTCACTGAACTTAAATAGAAATAAAATCCATAAAGCATTAGTTTTAACTCTGTATTTTACCCTGGCATCATTCCCCTACCTGTAGAACTTCTTCTGCGGATGGATAGGTTTGCCAGAATTTGTTAAACAATGAAGGCTTGTGAGAAAATGAACTTTCAAACTAGAAAATAAAAAGAACAAATATGGCATTTTGCAAGAAGTATGTAAGATCCCCCACCTTTTCAAATACACATTAAGTTATGCTAAACACCAGCAAGCTTATTCCCTTACCTTATCTCTTGCCCACTGTATCGTATGCTCAATGGCAGCTGGGAAAGACTTCAAGGTGCAAAAAGGTATTTCTTCTTCTGGTGGATCCCGCTGTAATTAAGGAGAGTTGCATTTAAATTTAGGCTTATTAAAGTTTATTGCTAATAATAACACCAAGAATTTCTAGACTATATAAGTTTAAAACTCCACTGTTATAAAATGCAAGGTGCCTTATTTACGTTTAGAACAAAATTTGTTTTATGAACACTAACATATCCCTTCCTGTTTATGGAGAATAATCTAAACTCAACACTGGAAAGCAAAACCTAACTCTAAAACACAAACAGAAGAAATTGCCAGCCAGCTTTTCCAAGATGCGCAGTTTGCATTCACATGCACTCTCAACATGAAATACACCCTTTCACTTAAAGCCAGAAAGAATTCTTTCTTTATGGACCCTAGCAAGACCGTTAGGATGCTCAAAATCCTGTCTCTGTGTCCACATGGCACCATTTCATCATGTTCTCAACCACTGAATTTCTATCTTGTAAAGGCAGTTTCACAAGCACTTAAACAGAGGAACACTGCAAGAGTCTGAAGGTTCATTTCCCCCTTCCCCATTCAAACAGAACAGTTGTGTATGCTTGTAGAAACTGGCAGACTAATTCCTACTCCAGAGGCTTGTGTTTCTCCTGCCTGCCTGTGGAGGTGATAGTCACCAAGAACAGAATGAGCAGGAAGAAAGCAGTTCTAAGAAAGAAACCCACAAGTACAAAACCAGTTTGCAGTGTCCTTGCGGGAATAGATTCTTACTTAGAAGTGAGTTTTCAAGGGGGAAAAAATAAGTCAGTCCCTTGGAAACGCTTCAGAATGAGGGCTTTCTCCAAAGCTTGCGTTTCATGGTTCATATAGCAGTTGCTTTTAATTATTGGTCTAGGTGTGATCATCAGCTAGGTAGCAGACATATCTCCAGTCTGCTCAAATTATATTTTCTGTGAGCTTTTCATCAGAAACCAAGGAACTCATGATCTCCTAATAGTACTGATCCTCAGCAACTCAAATAGATACACAAACGATTAAAGAATTGGAGGGCATTAAGGGACTACCTACGGAGGGTGACAGTCTGAAAACACTTACGTGACTATTATAGGACTCTGTTAGATGGGGCACAATAACTTCCGTGTGTCCTTTCGTTCCCATAGTTCCAGAGTCTATAAGAGGACGCAGGTTTGCTACACAACGACTGACATGGAAAGACACAGACTATCAGAACACAGCACAATCACTGCACTCTTGCCTTGCAGACGTTACCGGAGTGTAATCAGAATTGACTCTAGGCACTTTTGAAAGAGTGGAAAGCTTACACCAAACTTGGGAAAAGAAAAGATTAAATAAGAGCCATTTCAGGTTAGATCAGGATACAATAAACCTGATCCTACCTGGATTAGGAGCATTAGTAATTATTTTTAAATGCAAACATCCCTACTTATAAATTTAAATACATATTCTTATGCATAAATAATTCAGCCTTAAGACTGCCACTGCATTCTCCCCCGCATCAGATCTTGAGAGCTATTAATTTTCAAGAACTCACTCCAAAGCTCTCTGCCATGTGACCAGTAGCAGCTGCACAACAGGAGAGCTGGTTTCCACTGCAAGTATAAACCCCTTCCTCCCCCCAGCCAGCATCTCTATAGAGGAGCAAGACACATCTGAACTATTTGCTATCAGATCTTATAAGCAGTTGCAGATCAGGAATATTACAAATAGAAAAGCAGAGTTCACATAAGAACATGAAAAGCAGCCCTTGCTTCCTTTCCACAACCTACCTATCAATGTATCTCCTTGCCTCAACATTGTCCAAAGCAGTCACAATCACATCTTGCTTGGTATAGAATTCATCACTGTAAGTGTTCTCAGTGGCTGGACAAACTTTATTAATATATGAGTCAATCTTTAAGTAAGGATTGATGTTCAGAGTTGCTTCTGCTGCAGTATAGCTTTTGGGTTTCTGAAAGTATAAATACGTATATATAAGAACAACATTCAGAAAAAGAACATCTGGGGGACAGAAGTATCGACTTCATTTGCTGATCAGACAGCAATTCACCAACAGAAATGTTAGTATGCAAAACATATAATAAAGGAAATTCTTTAATCATATACCTCCCTCACTAATAAATACATTATTAATCTAGGGGGTTTTTAGTTTTATTTAAAGTAGTGTGTCAGACACCATAAGGTGAAAGTGCTTAAATGGTGCAGCAGAATTGTATCAAGTAACTGAAACTGATGCCACGTGCTGCGCCTCATGCTCTCAAAATGCCGTAAGGAGCAGTTCATGACTGTCAGAGGATAAACCCATTAGTTACTGTGACTATGTCTACGCAGTACAGACATCAAACATCTGTGAATAATCACATTACTGCAAGGCTTCCCACACAAAGCCAATTTCAGAAGCTAAACTGAAACAGAGTTCTTAACCTACCTGACACTTCTAGCCATACTACATTCAATTATCTAGGGATCAGAACTCAGAACAGCGCAACTCGAGACAGTGTGGCTTCTGAAAGCTTGCAGATTCACCTTCCATTTATCTAGCCATCCAAAATGTAATCTGTTCCCAGATTTGCCAGACACAAACCGGAGGCAGAAAATTCAGCTGCTGGGTTTTGGGCAGGGGAATCCCTTTTCCCCATTGCTGTCAAGATCTGAGCCACCTTTTCTATTTTGTGCTGTGTTTCAAGTACAGGGATATTCTCTCTGCTTCTAAGGAATATCACATATTTACTAAATATACATGGCTTTTTGCCACGCTATTTACCAGCTTAATGAAGACTGAATTAAGTCAGAAGACAGCAACTTTGGTCAAGTTCCATTAGAAGTAGCTCTTCTATTGAGAACACTTCTGCCAGTGCTGTCTATTTTTTGTTCTTTTGTCCTATTCTCCATGAATTTCCATAGCATAGTAAAGCATTTCTGGCATATTAACCCATTGCAGCTTCTTATGCAAAACAGTGTTCCTCATCTGATTCTCAAGCTTGAGAGATTCCCTTAGTCGGACACCACAATTAAGTCAGCACAAATTAAGATCAGACCAGCCAATTTCACTCAACTGGTAATAGTGATAAGTGGGATGCCAACATAGTTCTAAGTATTGTTTTAAAAGATACTGGATTTCATTACAGCCTTTAAGTCTTTTCTGGACAGAAATACATACACTCACAAGTTCAACTCTCGGTGAGGACACGGGACAGGGAAACAGAAAGTTTATTGAACAAGAAAGCCTACCTGTATGTGATGAGGTCGAAAAAGAAACTGCCTGTTCAGGTTGGATTTCTCTATCAAGTCTGGATCTGTAATTGTAACCTAAGTCAGAAGGGGCAAAAGCAACAGCTGAAGTTACAATTTAAGAGCAGCACTAAGCAATAATCTTGATGAAAACTCTACAGAAACTTGTCAAAACAAAGTACTCCTGTTGGCACCCGCTGTGGCTAATAGCTCTGCCTATACTGACTGATTAAATTTTCTTTTAAAATAAAAATACAGCAAGACTGCTCCAAGTGTGTTCTGCTTCTAATTGCACACTATTTCTATGCTCAGGTCATTTTACCCTCGGCACAGAGATCAGCCTGAAATAACGCTTAGACTTTTTAACAATTTTAAGTAGTCTAATTAAATAATTAGTCCTTGTCACATTACTTTTTAATAAACAAAGTGAAGTTAACAGGTGACTTACCAAGCCTTTGTCTTGCCCAGTACCGACACCAAGAAGTGCGAAGTTTTTTAGCATTTCACAGCCTATCGCTCCACAGCCAACCTAAAGAAAACAACATTGTTAGAGACAGAAATGTAAGTGAAAACCATGAAGACAAGTCCCGTTACAATTTTGGACCATTTATTCTGCAGTGGCACACATCATCAGGGCTGCTGTCATTATTTTGAAGGCAGTGGATGTTAGCTGTATCGACAAAGCATTTGCAAAAAGCGTAACAGTATCAGTCAAACTCACCAAGAAAACATTCAAATCATGCAGCTTCTGGCACAGAGAGTCTCCAATACAAGCCCTCAAGGCATCATACCTATCTCCCCTATGCAGGCATAGGGGACAGAAACAGAAGACTAGTAAGTTGCCATTTATAACGGTCGTATCATTGATGCCAAACTGCACTTTGACACAAACTAAGAAAATCAGACTGAGTCCCCTATAATTCCTATTTATCCCACGCTCAAATAGGACACATGTTCTCAACCCCAAACCTGTCTCTCCAGCAAATGGTACTGAATTAACTTTAAAAGACATCTTCTGTGCCTGCCTGAGACTCAGACGTGAACAGTACATAAAACAGTAGATTGTAGTTATATTTACCGTGGGAGAAATTCTTCAGAGCCCCTCTTTTCTAGAGGTGTTACAATGTCTAACATGTCGATATATAGCTGTAAAAAAGTAAAAAAACCAATAAAAACCTGTGAAAAACTTTCACGTTATTTTCCTTTATAAAATAAAGTAAATGCTTTCTATGTACAACAGCTTAGAAATACAGAAGCACCAAGTTTTTAGTGTCAGTGGAAGACTATACAGCATTCTGTTCCCTACAGTTCACCTCACAATGTTAGTGGACAGGAAAAAGCACAGAGGGAAAGAAAAACTCATTGAAACATGTTACCCTTCCAAATTAGACCGTGAAGTTTTAAAATCTAACTTTATCCTGACACATACCCTGAGACTCTGAAAGCCGTGCTCTTGAGTACAGTAGCTTAAGTTGGCCGCTGGACTATATTACACCTTTGCAGCCATGCACTGACAGGCCAATGCTCTCCTTGCTTGTGGAAACAAAAGAATGCGATGTCTGAACCCCAAAATATGAAAAGCTTGACTAAAACTGGTTGCATTTTTATTGTTTACATAGAAACATGGTTTTTTTGCTAAATTCAGTCTCAAGTCTTTTTTTTTTTTCCTGTTATAGAAGTTGTTCAGGCTATTTTGATCATAAAACATTTACACACAAACACACGTTTGTAACATGACTGTCAAAATAAAGATCCAAAACCAAAAACATCCTTACCCACTGCTGTAACGGAGAAAATTTTCCTGTTACTGCTTTCAAGACTTCCTGGCTAGCAACACCACCCAATACTGCAGCCAGAGGAGCTAGAAATCCCTGAGCAGTCCTAGACAACCATTTCACTACATCTCCGTTCACCTGAGGCTGAAAAATCAGACAGATAAATAATAAAAATAACAACAGATTTATCCCTTCAGTCAAGCAAGTCAGTGCTTGACAGTTTCATAGATTATTGTTCTTCAGTAAAAGATAGACAAATTATTTCACTCTGACTAGCAAAAAGGCGTCCAGCCAAGACAGACCCACTGTATACCCTGTACTTGTAATATGCATTTATCTAAAATCTGGACTCATATAGCCACAGGATTCAATGTTCATGTCAGGTGAACGTTTGGTTGAACCCGTGCTGAAACACCATTCTGTATCCTTGCATGGCCTTTAGAAATCCAGCTGATCCATCTAAAGATGGATACGAAGACCAGAACAAGGACCAACAACTAAAGCATGACCTTTAGGCAAGTAAATGAGCATATCAAAAATGACTCAGAATGACGATGATTCCCTACTCACTTTGTTTTCCAGTGTTTCACTTATAGACATGGCTATTTTCAGCATTTCCTCAGCATCTTGAAGGCATCTAGACACCAGGGTAGAAACAACAATGATGACAAACATTCCAGAGTCCTTCTAGAAACACAATCAATGGAGAGAAAAGCACTGGATACAGTAGGAAGTCTGGAAGTGAACATTAAAGATGCACTTCTAAATGATATTGTTAGCTCAAGAACAGGAGTCTCAGTGGAGAAGCTCATGTGCAAGTCCAGTCTTAAGATTTATACTTTGTAAGTAGTTTAACTCAAAATTATGCACATCAAGAACTACAGCTGAAAAAAACAAATTGAGCATGAAATACAAATCCTTGAGACCATTTTTATTAAAAAAAAAAA
>Ga0181612_159024_pt1 | contig 16240 bp, 11 predicted proteins | sample HoacroProtozoa21_FD_119630 | JGI IMG/M metagenome (GOLD analysis project Ga0181612, IMG submission 119630) | Hoatzin crop microbial communities from Cojedes, Venezuel. Combined Assembly of Gp0051906, Gp0051904, Gp0051908
CTCTAATATTGTCAGTATCAGCAATCAACATTACCATTCTATCCAAACCAGGTGCAATTCCTGCATGTGGCGGTGTTCCATATTGGAATGCCGTGTACAATGCTCCAAATTTATTCTTTACATCTTCTTCCGAATATCCTGCAATTTCAAAAGCCTTAATCATTGTCTCCGGATTATGATTTCTAACTGCTCCTGAAGCAACTTCGTATCCGTTGCAAACTAAGTCATATTGATAAGCTAGTATGTCTAACGGCTTCTTGTTTTGCAACGCGTCCCTTCCGCCTTGTGGCATCGAAAATGGATTATGACTAAAGTCAATCTTTTCTTCATCTTCATTATATTCATACATTGGAAAGTCAACTATCCAGCAGAACCTATAAACGTTCTTCTCTAACAAGTCTAATCTCTTGCCTAATTCTATTCTTACTAATCCAGCAATCTTTTGGGCTTTAGCAAATTCATCTGCAATGAAGAAAATTGCGTCATTAGGTTTTGCGCCTAATTCATTCTTCATACTATCAGTTATAAATTTACTTATACCGCCGGTCAAATTGCCCTCTGCGTCAACTTTAACCCAAGCCAAGCCTTTAGCACCTACCGCATCTGACTTTGCAAACTCTTCCATGTTGTCGAAGAATTTACGTCCCTGCGATTCAGCTCCCGGCACGATTATGTATTTTATAGTTTTGCCTTGGAATGCTTTGAACTCTGAATTAGCAAATATTTCACTTGCATCTTTTATAATTAGTGGATTTCGCAAATCCGGCTTATCAATTCCATATTTTTCCATTGCTTCTGCATATGGAATTCTTATAAACGGAGCCTGGTCAACTTTCCAATCTGTATACTTTTCGTAAACTTTTGGCATTACCTCTTCAATTACAGCAAAAACATCTTCCTGCGTTGCAAAGGCCATTTCCATATCCCATTGATAAAACTCGCCTGGAGCCCTATCTGCTCTTGGGTCCTCATCTCTAAAACATGGAGCAATTTGATAATATTTGTTAAATCCGCTAACCATCAACAATTGTTTAAACTGTTGTGGGGCCTGCGGCAAAGCATAAAACTTTCCAGCGTGCAATCTGCTCGGAACCAAATAATCTCTTGCTCCCTCCGGCGATGAATTTGCCAAAATAGGAGTTTGAATCTCTGGAAATCCTAATCTCTCCATTTCATCTCTGATTGTTTTGATAATTTTTGATCTAAGCCAAATGCTGTTGTGAATTCTGTCATTGCGCAAATCCAAATATCTATATTGTAATCTTAGGTCCTCCCTAACGTTATTGATATCAGCCTTTTCAGAATTTATTTCAAACGGTAATACATTTTTACATTTTCCCAAAACCTCAATCTTTGTTGCGTTGATTTCAATTTCACCTGTTGAAATTTTATCATTCTTGTTTGAACGCTCAACCACTTCACCTGTAACGCTTATTACTGTTTCGGCACATACGGCTTCCATCTCTTTCTTGATTTCATCAGATGAAATTACAATTTGTGTAATCCCATTTTCATCGCGCAAATCAACAAATTGCATTGAACCAAGATTTCTAATTCTTTGCACCCAACCTGCTAGCTGAACTGTTTTTCCTACATTTTTTATATTCAATTCACCACAATTATGATCTCTATACATTTTTTGCTCCTTTAATTCTATGTTCTCTCTATATTTCGCTTTTCTATTTTCAATTTTTTCGATTTTTCTTCTTTCTTCATTGATTCTCAAATTTGAATTCGCAATTATTTTTCTTCTTTCTTTATAGAATCTCGAATTAAAATTCGCGATTATTAATGTAAAGTTTTAATTCTCGCTGTGTATTCTTATTACAACACCTTGATATTATACTCGTTTATGCAAGCATTTTCAATATTTCACACTGTTTGCCTTACATATTTGCAATATTTTTCTATTCGCACTTTTTTCTCTCTTCCATCGCAAATTTTACCTCACAACTTCATGTAGTTTTGCCTTACATATTCGTAAATCATGATGCTTGCGGCCACTGCCGCATTCAAGCTTTCTGTCCTGCCGCGCATCGGAATCAAAACCTTAGTATCCGCTACCTCGCTGACTTCATGTGTAACGCCATTAGCTTCATTTCCGATTACTACAACTGATTTGTGATAATCAACATCGTATATGCTGGTTTTGGCAGAAAGTTCAGTCGTCACTATTTTATAATTGTTTGCTTTATATTCTCCCAAAACCGCAGCCAAATTCTCGACTTCAATAATATTTACTCTGAAAATTCCACCCATCGTGCTGCGAACAACCTTTGGCGAATATGCATCAACGGTATCCTTTGAAACAATAATATTTTTAATGCCTGCGCTGTCAGCTGTTCGAATAATCGTACCTAAATTGCCTGGGTCCTGTATCCCATCAAGTGCAAGAATATAGTCGTCATTAAGTTGAATTACTTCATTTTGTTCGGCTTTCTTCTCCGGTGTCACATCGTTTGGTTCATTCGCATTTGTTGCTCCGGCTTCATATGTTTTATTTGTTAATTCACTTTTATCTCCTTTTGTCCAAGCTGTTGAATTTGGTTTTGTCACGACTGCTAGAATTCCTTGTGGAGTCACCACATCAGTCATATCGCTAAAAACATGATTAGCCACTGTTATAACATCAATATTTGCATCATTTGCAATTTTAGAAAATTCTTCGCTATTTGCAAAATCCTCATTAACTACAATCATTTCAATTTTCGCTTGCTCGATAGCCTCCAACACCATTTTGATGCCTTCGACTAAAAATTTATCCTTGCGATATTTCTTTTCTTTCAATTTTTTTATTGATTTTACTATTTCATTATCTTTACTTGTTATTACCATTTCTAATTCTCCACTTTAAGTTTTCTTATTCAACACTTTTTCTCACACCTTTGATAAATGCGCGCCTACTTTATGGCTTTGCCACTTCTGCTAAGCTTCACTCTCTTATTTAATAGCCCCACACTTCTGATAAGGCGCGCGTTTTTTATCATTATTATTTCTTATAAACTCTCCAAAAAATTTCTAATTTCTTCAACTGGATTTTCATTCTCAACTTTTAATGTAACACCTGGCGTCATTCCATTTGAAAATCTTACTTTTCCAGCAAACTTTCTTGCAATATTATCAACTTTACTTGTATCAAAATCTTTCATCACAATCACTACATTATTTGCATGTTGCTGTATCTTTATCACTTTTTTGTCGCGGCATAAATTCTTGATTCTCGCTATCTCTAGTAGGTTTTGTACCTGAGTTGGAATTGCGCCATATCTATCTTTAATTTCATCTTCGATATTTTTTACATCCGCATCATTTTGACAATTAGCAATATCCTGATAAATTTCAATCTTTTGACTTGAGCTTTCAATGTAGCTGTCCGGAATGAATGCCGACAAATTGATATCGATTGTAATTTCATCACTGTTGTCGTCTCCCTCACCTTCAATTTTTTCGCCTTTCATTTCCTTAACAACTTCATTTAGCAATCGGTTATACATATCATAGCCAACTTGTTCCATGTGTCCTGATTGCACTTCACCAAACAAGCTTCCAGCGCCTCTAATTTGCAAGTCCCTCGTTGCAATTTTAAAACCTGAGCCAAATTCCGTAAACTCTTTAATTGCTTTCAACCTAGCTGCTGCTTCTTCGTTCATCATTTTATCTTTTCGATATGTTATGTATGCATATGCTTGCTTGCTGCTTCGTCCGACTCTTCCACGAATTTGATACAACTGTGCAAGTCCAAATCTATCAGCATTCTCAACGATTATTGTATTCGCATTCGGAATATCAATTCCCGATTCCAAAATTGTCGTGCACACTAACACGTTACTTTTTTGTGCTATGAAATTTTCCATAATCTCTTCAATTTGAGCTCCACTCATCTGCCCATGCGCATAATCGATTTTAGCTTCCGGCACCAACTCTTGCAACTGCAATACTTTTGCACTCATATTTTCTACATTATTAAATATATAAAAAACTTGTCCGCCGCGCTCCAATTCTTTTATAATTGCTTCCCTTATCATTTCTGTGTCATATTCCAACACATACGTCTGTACCGGCTTGCGGTTCATCGGCGGTTCATAAATAATTGACATGTCACGTATTCCAACAATTGACATCTGCAATGTTCGAGGGATTGGTGTTGCAGTCATCGTCAACACATCGACTGAGGTTTTGTACTCTTTAATCTTTTCCTTAGCCTTAACTCCAAAGCGATGCTCTTCGTCAATAATTAACAATCCCAAATCCTTAAACGCTACGTCCTTGCTTAACAATCTGTGTGTACCAACAACTATGTCAACCTCGCCATTTTTAAGTTTTTCGACAGTTTCCTTTTGCTGCTTTGCTGTTCGAAATCTATTCAACAAGTCAACTTTTATTGGATATGCTTTCATTCGCTCAGCGAATTCATTATATTGTTGACTAGCTAATATCGTAGTCGGCGCCAAATACGCAACTTGCTTACCATCCATAACAGCTTTAAAAGCCGCGCGAATCGCTACTTCGGTTTTGCCATAACCTACATCGCCGCACAACAATCTATCCATCGGTTTTGAACTTTCCATATCACTCTTAACTTCAGCAATTGAACGCAACTGATCATCAGTCTCCTGATATGGAAAAGTTTCCTCAAACTCATTCTGCCACGGCGTGTCCTTGCTAAAAGCATGACCACGCGATTTTTCACGCTTAGCATATAATTCAATAAGCTCCTTAGCAACCGTGCGCAAGTTGCCTTTCACTCTAGCTTTAGTGTTTTCCCATTCTTTCGTACCAAGCTTATTTAGCTTAACTGTGTCATCGCCGCCGATGTATTTTCTAACGTTGTCCAAATTATTCGTCGGCACATATAACGTATCGCCTCCTCGATATTTTATTCCAATGAAGTCTTTTGTAATGTTATCAACTGTGATCGTGCGCACACCAGTAAAAACACCTATTCCATACTTTCGATGCACCACCAAATCATTAACTTTCAAATCCGCAAAAACAATTTTTTCGCCCTCATTGAATTTTGGAACTGCAAATTTTTTCTTTCTTCGCCTGCTTGTTCCGGTATAATCATCGTCATTGCTCAATACAAGCAACCCTGTTTCCCTATTTGCAAAACCTGATGTTACACTGCCTCTGCTTACAACTATTTGCCCTGGCTTTATTATGATGTCATTTAAGTCATCAACCTTAATTGAATTTTCTATAATTTTAGCAAGCTTGTTTCGTGTTTCAGTGCTACCAGCTAAAATTATTATTTTATTTTTTGAATTTATGTTTTGCACAATTTCATTTTTTGAATTTATATTTTGAGTAATTCCGTTTTTTGAATTTATATTTTGAATAATTCCGTTTTTTGAATTTATATTTTGAATAGTTCCGTTTTTTGAATTTATATTTTGAATAGTTTTATTTTTTAAATTTAAAGTTCGCACGATTTCATCGTTTAATAATTTAAAATTATCATCAACCAAAGTGTGATTCTCTACATAGTTGAAACAATTCTGTTTTGCATCAGCACTCTTCATTAAAATTGAATTATTAATTTTTTCAATATTTAATCTAAACTCATTTTCATTTAATAAACTTTCCGGTACGATTTTTTCTTTCTCAATCAATTCTTTTATTAGGTTTTGATTGTCGTCCTGTATTGATTTAATTCTTTGTTTAATTTTCTCCGGCTCATCAATTAAAATTTTGTAATCCGACACATAATCCAAAAAGTTTGTAGTGTCCTCATAAAATTCATTAAAGTATCTGTCTATTTTATTTCTGTAATTTCCATTTTGAATTTCCTCTATGTCTTTATTATTTGCCTCTGTTAAAGTACTTGCAATTCTAGCGGCTACAACCGATAGTGGCATTGTCAAAACCATCTCCGAAATCGGTAGAATTTCTGCCTTATCATTTTTTTCTATTGAACGTTGATCAGAAATTTTAAATCGACGAATCTCTTCGATTTCATCTCCCCATAATTCAATTCTGATTCCCTCTTTATCACTTATGCTGACATCAATTATATCTCCGCGCACGCTAAACTGAGCTTGATTCTCAACCAAGTCAACCTTTTCATAGCCAAGCGATTCAAGTTGCTGTTTTATTTTAGCAACATCGATTTCCTGTCCTTTGCTGACTTTTATTTCGTTAGTGTACAAACTATTTTTGCTAACCATTGATTGCATAACCGCTTCAATTGTTGTAACAACAATTGGTAATTTACCATCACGAATTTGATGAAGAATTTTTATTCTTTCTAATTCAATCTCATTGCTTTCAGCATCATAATCATAAATTGAAATTTCACGCTTCGGGAAAAATTCAACTCGATCAGTAAAATATTGAATATCTTTTAACAAATTTTTGGCCTGCAACTCATTATACGTAACTATCACAACTTTTTCTTTTTGGTCCATTACTAATGCACATGCAAGCATAGATTTTGCCACGTCAACAAGACCCGATATCGTTACCGGGTACCTGTCATCCTCTCTTATTAAATTTTGATATTCTTTTGTTGAAATAAAATCTTTTAAAATATAATTCATTTTAGTCTCCTACGACTAATTTTTTATGTTTTATGTTTTTTGTTTTAGGTTTCATGTTTCACACGTTCTTTGTAGCCACCAATTTGCTTTTTTATTTTATATTTTGTTTGCCATTTTACTTTTTATCATATTTACCACATTTATTGGTTTTATATAGTATTCTTCATTTCAGCTATAACTTCCAAATTTGAGGCCTCTTTTACTTTCACTGTTACAATTTCGTTTTCACTTTCTTGTTCAGCGCTATCTTTTTCTTTTTCGCTTTCTTGTTCAGCTCTATCTTTTTCGTTTTCACTCTCTTGTTCAGCGCTATCTTTTTCGTTTTTGAAATTTTGTTCAACTTTACTTTTTGCTTTTTTCACACTTGATTGAGGTTCAACTTTTATAAACACATAATTTGCTGTATGCCCTTGATAATATTTTCCTTTCTTTTCTTCAATCAAAACCTCAACATCTTTTCCAATTAATAATTGATTATATTCATTTTCATTAGCATTTGATAATTCAATCAATCTCTTGCTACGAATTTCTTTTATTTTACCATCGACTTGGCTTGGCATTTTGGTTGCCACCGTGCCTTTTCGCGGCGAGTATTTAAAAACATGCATCTTATAAAATTTTATTTCTTTTAAAAATTCATATGTCTTTTCAAACTCCTCATCCGTTTCACCAGGAAAACCAACAATTACGTCAGTCGTTAAATTTACATCATTATATTTTTCACGAAGCAACTTCACAACATTTTTAAAGTCACTTGTTGTATATCTTCGATTCATTCTTTTCAAAGTTTCATCGCAACCGCTTTGTAATGATAAATGAAAATGATGACAAATTTTTTCTAGTCTTGAAAGTCTTTCTACAAAATCTTTTGTAATCAATTTCGGCTCAACCGAGCCCAATCTTATTCTCTTAATTTCTTCAATTTTATTTATCTGTTCCAACAATTCAATTAATCTAAATCCGCCAGTTGATAGGTCCTCTTTTGGATCGTATTTTATGTATTCAGATGAATAGCCATATTTTTTTCGCAAATCATTTGTCAATGATTCCGAAAAATCTTTTCCATATGATGCTATATGAATTCCAGTTAAAACAACTTCTTTGATTCCGGTTTTGGCAATTGCTTCAATCTCCGCAATAATGTTTTCCGGCAAACGACTTCTCACGCTGCCACGTGCATATGGAATAATGCAGTACGAGCAAAACCTGTCACAACCATCTTGTATTTTCACAACCACTCTATTTTGTTCAGTGTAGGTTGTTGTTCCGAAGTCATGATATGTTTTTTCATGCATCACTTCTTCAACTTTTTCGAATTTTCCATTATCAGTCCAGTTGCAATTTTCCTTATTCTTATTTATATTTTCATTTTCATTTTTATTTTCATTTTTATTTTTATTTTCGTTTTTATTTTCGTTTCTATTTTCGTTTTTATTTTCGTTTTTATTTTCGTTTTTATTTTCGTTTTTATTTTCGTTTCTATTTTCGTTTCTATTTTCGTTTCTATTTTCGTTTTTATTTTCGTTTTTATTTTTATTTTTATTTTCGTTTCTAGCATCATTCGAACTATTTTTTTGACCATTGCTGCTCTTTGTCTTATAAGTTTGTAAGCATTCCTCTACGATTTCAACGATACGATTTTTTTCATTTATACCAACTATCACATCTACTTCCGGAATCTGTTCGACCTCATCTTTAGCCACTTGCGAATAGCAACCACATACAACAATCAAGGCCTCAGGATTTAATTCCTTGGCCCTTCTTATCATTTGTCTCGATTTTCTTTCTGCTACATTGGTTACGCTGCAAGTATTAATCACATAAACATCAGCTTTTTTAATTTCATCAACTTTAGAAATATTTTTTTCGCTATTAGTATTACGTAAAACCTGCGCTCCGCTTTTCATAAAAGCTTGTTCCATTGCACTTGTTTCGTATTGATTAGTTTTGCAACCCAATGTAAAAAACTTAACTTTCATTGCTCAACCTCAACATTTAATCTTTTGCTTCTTGTTTCTCCAATGATGCGATTTATTCTGAATCGACCGCCCTTTCCTCTTATAGTAACGTATGAACCCTCTTTCACATTTTTGCTTGGAACCAACTCTTCCTTAAAATCTACAAAGACGCGCTCTTGTTTAATTAGCTCAACTGCTACAGTTCGTGAACATTTAGCAAGTTCGCCAACGATGCAATCTAACCTCATCGACGGAACATTTATCTTAAATATTTTCTTTGGCTTCTCTTCATATTTCAAATTCTCAACTTCAACCATTTGAATATCTGCTTTTTGAAAACGAGTTAATCCTTGAATATTTTGTTCCAAAAAATTTTGAACCTCGACTGATATCAATATGTCAGCGCCGTCCGGTCTCACTAGTATATCGCCAACTTTTTCGCGCTTAATTCCAAGTTTCATCAAAGCTCCTAAATAGGTTTTGTGCTCATATTGACCATACTGCTCTTTCGGCAAAGTAATTCGACAAACCTTTATTGCTTGATTGTATATCTTCGATGAAAATTCGATTTCTTCAGGAATCATGAATAACATTTTTCTTTCAGAACCGTCATACCCACCAAAGAAAATATTTTTTACTTCTTTATGTTTATCCACTATTGGCTGTATTAACGCTTGTTGCGCCATATCAAAAAAATCAGAATGTTCAGGTCTGCTTCGAGAATTTGCGAAATTAATTTTATCCTCGATTTTTGCTATTAAAATTTTATCTTCATCTTTTTGAGATTTTGTTAATTCATTTATTTTATCCATATGTATTGATTTTACTACGTTTCAGCCGTTTCGTCAACTTCAGCATTACCCTCAGCGCTTATTTCTTCCTCCGGTTCTAAATCTACAACGTCCCAATTTGTCACAACATAGCACTTTTCCTGTTTATTATATTCCATTGTAACCGTTATTTCTTCAGTAAATTCACCAGTTACAACAAAATAATTTTTTAACAAAACCTTAACCTTGCCGTTTGAATAACTTATCACTTTCACCGTTTTTCTTCTCTTCATTTTCATCATCATCATCGCTTAATTTATTATTTAACGAATTTTTTGCTGTTGTGTTTTCCCCTGTTTCCACACGCTTATTGTTAGTTACTACAATTGCGGCTATTATTGCAATTACAATAACGACAAGGGTTACAGCAATCGTTTTGAAAAGTTTCTTTTTGTCCATAATTTTACCTTTTCGTTTTCCACTGTTTCCACTGCTTTTCAGCTTACAACTTTCCTTTCATATTTATTCGGCTAGTCTTCATTTTTTCTACCTTGCTCGACCGGCTTATAACTTATTTTGTTTCATCATAAACTTGCATTTTTCAATTTACTGCCTATCTATCCATATCATCATCAGGTGCTTTGGTATTTCTTTTTCTTCCAGCTTCGTCTTTTTCATTTAATCTTTTTCTTACATCTTCATCCAGTTCTTCTAAATACTTCCTTCTCTTTTCCTCTTCTTCTTCTTTTTCTTTTTCTTCTTCTTCCTTTCTTCTTTCTTCTATGTCATCTGACATAAAGCGTTCCCTGATTTTACTTTCTCTCTCAAAACCAGGATCTATCAGTTCCCACATTTCTTTAAGCGTACCATTCTCTTTATGCTCCAAATATTCTTTATAAAACAATTCCATGAAGCTATACAAGTCATTTTCAACAGCTGTTACGTCTCTCTCTTCTTCTGATTTGCGGTTCTGCTCACTAATGTACTTTCTATTAGCTGCATCATAAAATATTTCACCTTTTTCTCCGTCCGCTTTAATAAATTCATCGCGCGCATGTGCAGTAAATCTAGCTATTGATTTTGTTAACCTTTCCACCGTTTTAAACTCATGCAAATAATTTACAAAAGCCGTAACATTTGAACCTATTGTTCGATTATAATTATCTCTATCCCCAAACGGTCCAATCGGATTTCCACCCATGCCAGAAAGTTCAATTAGCAAGTCTCCTGGATATACCATCCTGATGACGTCATTAACTGATGTTGGCTTGCCTTCTCCGTTTTGAATCATATATGGTATTACATTATTTTCTTTGTCATATCCTCTAACAGTTCGCTCTCTATATGATAAAGTCTGCATATAATTATTCATTGTTATCTTCCATCTATCACTTTGCGAAATTTTAATTTCGTCAGTGTTTTGTGCAGGGCGTTGGTATATAGCCCCCATTGTTGAATGAAGATTCAAAAATCCTGCTAGGTTTCCTCTTTTCGCAACTCTTCCTAAAATTTTATATAATGCTTTTACTTCATTTATTTGTTCAAAACCTCTTTCCGGATCGCTCGGACATCCAGTTGCACCTGGTTTTGATATTATTAAATTTTCAAATCTATTAGTTCCCCATACTATATTTCCAGCTTCGACATCCTTTACTCTACTATTAAGCTTTGTATTAGCTTGTGGATCGATTCCATCGCCATTAGCGCTCCAATCAACCAAGCAGCCTTCTGGTAAATTATATTTTTCAAAAAGAGTTTTCACTTTTTCTCTTAATTTTTTATAACTTTCATTTAATTCTGGAATGCAATTCCAATCAGCATCGGCAAACATTGCCTGATGCTTTTTCATATTAATATGATCTGGCTCTTTGCCCTCTTTTCTACGTTGCATCGCCTCTTGGTCATCTGCTCGATATGCAAGATAATATTCTTTAGCTATCTTTTCAGCTTCTTCCTCATCCATATCTCTTGGAATCTTTGTTCTTATTGCAGATGTCGAAATAATATATCCTTCAGGATTCAACACCGGTATTACGTGTATAGTATATTCATTTAAAAAATTCTTTTTTACAGCATCATTATCAGCAAATGTCTTCAGTATTTCGAGCACATCGTTTACAGTTATAATTTCATTTCCGTGCATCGCTCCAGATATTACCAATTCCTTTTTTCCCCTTCCGATTGTATAATGTTCAATCGGAAAATCGCAGCCAGTTTGTCCTAAATCTTTTTGTTTAACAATCGCACCACCTGACCTGCTTACAATCTCTTTTAATTGTTCTTGCACTTGTTCGTAATCATAAATTTTGTTCCCCATTTTTTCTCTTTCCCCATCTTTCAAATAATATTTTTGTATTGTTTATCTTCTCTTTTTCTTCTGTTTTCAGACAATCCGATTTTTTTCACGTTTGAAAGAAAAACTTCAAACGATCGAAATTCACGCTTTTCTTTTTCTCTTATGAAAATCAAAATCAAATCTATTGCCATTTTTACACATAAAAAATATACCAAAATAGTATTAAGTTCATCTCACACCTTTTACTTTTTGGTATATTTTCTTTTACATTATTATTCACTTTATTTTTTACTTTATTTTTATGTAATATATTTGTGTTATTTTTTTATTCTTTTTATTCTTTTTTTGTTCAAACTTTGTTGCATTGCCAAAATATTCTGATTTATTATTTTTACTTATTTTACGTTCGTTTTTTTATTTGTGTTATTATTTTTTATTCTTTTCAAACGAGACATTTATTAGCTGATTACTTATGCTTATATCACACCTTCCATCATCCATTTTGTATGTTTGATTTATAATAATTCCTTCATCACCATAAATGTTTTTCAATTGCAATGGAACTGTCGTATTATTAACGTTAATTCCAAAATAATAATCATTATCGCCTGGCTTAATTGGAATCTCACAGCTTGCGTAATAGGTTTTGCCAACTATTGTATTAAAAAATCTCTTTTGCAAGAAAATATTTTTTGTCGTATCCAAATCCATTTCACAAACAACTTGATTGGTTTCACTATTAATACATTTCAACTTAAAATTATCAACTACCACATCGTTGAAGTATCCATGCACAAGCAATTTATCATCAACAATTTTTATCAAGCTTATTTGAAAACTGTAATTTGCAATATTTTCAATCACTCTCCCTTTAATGCACACGTTGTTACGACTATCCAAATACAATATATCCTCGGCTTTATAATTTTTATTTTTGAACATAAACATCATTATTAGAATATAATAATTAGGGTAATCGTATTCAATAATTATATCATCATCAACATATGACAATATATCTTCACAGATGCGATAAAATTTTTCCAAAACCTCATTACTTACAAAATTCGGTGTATCCAAGCGCTTAACAACATTATATATTAAAATGTGTTGCAAAAATTCAGGAATCTCCTCAAAATACTTCTGTGATTCTTTTATTAGGTTCTGATATACATATTCAAGCGTCCTCACTAGCCAATCATCGGTGTATTCATTAACATTAGTGATTGAATTATTATCAAAACGCTTACGATAATAATAGATTGCATCATTTGGCGAAATATATCCATACTGAGGATTATGCAAAAACAAAGTTGTATTTAAATATAAATCTTCAGCCAATTGCAGATTTGTATTAAATCTAAGTCCTTTCTTAAACAGTTCAGCCTTATAAAATGATGCAGCTGACGAAAAGACATACTCTTTCGGAGCAGTCATCAAATCAATTACCTTTGATTGATCTCCAAATTTTACATAGCGGTGATATAGGCCTTGTTGCCTATCAATACACTCAATTGGAAGTGTAACCATATCAACTTCTGGATTCTCTTTGAAAAATTCTTCAATTTTTTCTAAAGTGCACTCATGCAATAAATCATCTGAATCAAGAAAGTTGTAATATTCGCCACGTGCAACTTCTATCCCCGCATTTCTTGCTGTTGAAGTTCCACTGTTTTCTTCATAAATATATTTTATGTTATCAGGATATTTTTTTGCATATCCTTTGCATATAACTTCTGAATTATCTTCCGAGCCATCGTTTACCAAGATTATTTCAGTATTGGTTTTAAAATCAACAGTTTGGTTTATTACTGATTCAATTGTTTCACCTATATATTTTTCCGCATTGTAGACTGCTATTATTATTGAAAATTTAATCTTGCTCATTTCCCCTCCTATATTCTTCAACCCCTGCAAACATCGCTTCTACAGCTTCATCGTGTGTTAAATTCATTTCATAAAGATTACGTTTGCGTTCGGCAAAATCATAAATCAAATCCTTATAATATTGGTTTGATAATTCATAATAAACAGCGCCTCTAATATGGAAATATTCTTTATCAAAATTTCCATACCATGTGCTCTCAAGTTGACCAATATTTGCAATTTTTTCATCAACCGAATAAATTTTTAATCCCATTTCAAGAGCCTTTGCCAAGAAAATATTTTCTTCGCCCATATAATATTTCGATCCTGCACCAAATTGCTCATTAAATCTCAATTTTGATTCACGTATTTTATTTATGTTCAACGTGATGCAAGATGAACATATACTTAGTGATTTTTTTAAATCAACTGGTCCTTCTGGAATATGTCGCACTGGTCTTTCTGGGTTTTGACTTTCAATATAAAATGCAATTATTGCTGCATCAGGATATTTTTCATAAGCTCTTTTAATTATATTTTCGTAATTATCAACATAAGTAATATCGTCGTCGCATATAATTCCAATATTGCCAATAGCATTATCTAATGCGCGATTTCTACTCTTACTTAGTCCCTTTTCTTCTAATGACAATAATCTATTTGTTCCGTTTATTTCATTAAATAGCTCTCCAGCATTTGCCGCTTTCATCTCGTCGATAACATCTTGGCGAGTCACCTGATTTATAAGCAATGATCTTGTTTTCACGTTAGTACGTTTTAAAAATTCTTCATGCTCATTTTTATTTTTTAAATTCATTGCTGCAATAAGTACTTCTATTTCCATTTCAAACTCCTAAACTTATCTAACAATTTATCTCATTTTTCAAAATTTCTACAATTTGTTTTTCTGCTTTTTCATTGTCATATGGTTCAACATTCACGCTCATTACTTCATCTATCTTTGTTTGAAGTTCTTCTATGTTTTCGCAAAGTTTAATATGTTTCAAATCCCTAAACCAATAATAACATTCTTCAATTTTTCTTGTTTGACTATTTAATGCAACACAAGGTGTTTGCGTAATTGCCGCAAAAATCATTGCATGTAATCTATCCGTTATAACAATCTCTGCTTCATTAAATTTTTCAAAAATCTTATTCAGCTCTTTTTCTCTATACTCTCCCTCCATCTTTCCTGATATCTCATTTACATACATATCCGAAAGAGTATAATGAGAAAATTTTGTTTTTACGCTTTCTATTATTTTTTCTCTAGTACTATCATTTACAACTTTTTCTCTATCATTTCTAAATAATAATAGCGCTCCACTTCGAGGTTGACTACTATATTTATTCATCGTCATAACCATATCTGGTGTCAAGTAAATTTTGCATTTTTTGAAATTTTCTTTCATTTGTTCAAAGCTTCTTTTTTCACGAGCCAGCATGGTCAGGTTTTGATGATTATTGTAAATGTTGCTTGAGATTTTAAGTTCCTCACTTTTGATAAAACACATCGTTTGAGGCAAAAATATAATTTTATTTTTTGGATAATGTTCAACTACATAACGCCTTCCCGCTTCTGGCAAATCATATAAATCACCAAGATTACCTCCACCATGAAATAATATTATATCGTCTCCTTCTATTTGTATTTTCTCGATTGCTTCAATAAGCCCTTTTTCCGGTAACTGGACCAATTCAAATTCCGAAAAATATTTTTTTAGTAAGTTTTCTTCAGCTAATGCAATCGCATTATCTCCAAGGTTTCCGTGATTAGGAACACCCAACAAAAATATTTTTTTCATGGCACCCCTTTTTCATTTTTGCTTTAATTTTACTTTGATTTTTACTTTGATTTTTGTTTTGACTCTTGCTTTGATTCTTGCTTTGATTTTTGCTTTGGTTTTTGCTTTGATTTTTACTTTGATTTTTACTTTGATTTTTGCTTTGATTTTTGCTTTGATTCTTGCATTACTTTTTTTATAAAATTTTGTCTACAATTTCACTTAAGTATCGCTCGTCGTTTGTACCTTCATTTATTTTTCCGCCTTTTACTTCGTTCGTATATTTATTATCGATTTTTTCTTTTATTGTGCTTCCGCGCAAAAACCATTCATACTCAATATCAAAATGTCCAATGTCAATTGCTTGATAACCCTCCTTAGCTAAATCGTATGCCAACACTGTTGCAGTAGGGCCTAATGCTATCAAAAATAGTGTATCCTTATTTTCTTTTTTAAGTCTATTTAATATTTCATCATACTTATTAAAAGCATTTGCAGCTGGACAAATTATTCTACGAACCGTTTTAGAATTATAAAGTAAATCATTTCCTATTCCCATGCGAGTTTGTTCGCCCTCGCATATAACGATGTCCTTTTGATTCCATACGCTTTGTAAAAGAGAAAAATATTTTCCGCAATTCTCTTTATTTTCATAACGCATATACAACCTTGTCAAATTAGCCGTTAAATATATGACATCTTCGCGCAAATATTTAATCCAGATTTCTCTATTATTCAACATATTGTCAACCCAAAATTTTCTACTTTCTGCTGTTAAGTTGTCCAAATTATTTATTGAATCCGGGACCCCAATAAAACAAAAGTCCTGATTACTTTTCAAAATTTGTTCTAAACGTTTAGCAAGCTGTGGATTTGCTTCTTGAAATCCTATCTTTTTACCATTTATTAAATCCAACTCTCCATCGCCGAATCGGCAAATTGATTTTTTCTCTTCTTTTATTTTTACTAGGGACTCTTCGATGTTCAATATTTTTATTCTTGAATTTTTCATTTCATTTAATAATTC
>Ga0181612_118516_pt1 | contig 16239 bp, 10 predicted proteins | sample HoacroProtozoa21_FD_119630 | JGI IMG/M metagenome (GOLD analysis project Ga0181612, IMG submission 119630) | Hoatzin crop microbial communities from Cojedes, Venezuel. Combined Assembly of Gp0051906, Gp0051904, Gp0051908
ATTTTCAAAATGCTTATTTCCTCTGCAGTCATCAGCACTTTCCTGCAGAGCTATTTCCAAAACGCCCATTTCCTCTGTATTACATTGATTCCTGCACGGAGCTATTTCATAGTCCTCTATTTCCTCCGTACATCTTCCACCATTCAAACTGGGCGAGCCGCTCAATGATGAAAATAAGCAGCAGACAAAAGTCCGGAACAAAGACACGGTCTAAGGCAGACTAAAGCAAAATAAGGCAAACAGCAAACACCCCGGACGAGGGTACGTCCAGGGTGTTTGCTTGCTATGCATGAGCCAACTGTGATTGCAGTATGGGAAATGTCAGTTGGTTATGGATTGGATGATCGGTTAGCCGGCCTTGGCAACTGTCTTTTTGCCGTCCGGAGCCACGACCGTGATGCTGCCGAGGGAGACATTGGTGTCTTCGACAACGACGGAGATCTCGTCACCGGTGATGCCTTCGCGGGCCATGGCTTTGAAGTTGGTCTTGCCAATACCGGTGAGCGGGAATTCCTCGCGGAATTTGAACTTGACCGGGATCTGACGGGCAGACAGGTCTTCGTTCTGGATGAAGCCTTCGTCCACGATTTTGCAGACGAGCTGGACCATTTCGTCCATGGTCATGCCCTGATACTTCGGCGCAAGGACGACGTTGGCCAGGACCTGTTTGCCGTTCTTCTCGGCATCTTCGAACGGAGTGATGGCGCAGGCGCGGACCTCGTCGAAGTCGGAGATGACCTCTTCCAGTTTGCCGGGTTTGACGTTAAAGCCGTCATACCGGGCAAAGCCGCGGTCGTTGCGGGCGGCAAAGTGAACAATACCGTCACGGTTCAAGAAGACGGTGTCACCGGACAGGACGTAGGTGTCACCGAAGTACTCGGCAAACGGGACGTAGTCCACACCGTCCAGGCTTCCGGGGGAAGCGGCACCGGCGCAGATAACGAGTTCACCGCTGATCTCGTCCATGCCGTCCTCGAAGCGTTTCATCTCTTTGGTCTCCGGGTCAATGACGCCGTAGGTACGGTAGCCATACGGGACACCGATGGTGCCGGGGATATTGTACTCGCCAACGGCCTGGGAGACAGCACCGCAGGTTTCGGACATGCCGTAGCCCTGGACGATCTCGAAGTTCGCGCCATGGTCCTTGACGAATTTATTGACCGCCTGGACTTCCTTCGCGGTCATGCCGGTGCCACCGACGCTGATCCAGTCCAGGAAGCTGAGGTCTTTGTTCTCCAGGTACGGGTCGTCCAGCATGCTGAGGACCCAGGACGGAATGACGGCGCACATGGTGACCTTGTTCAGGTAAACCAGTTTGCCGAAGTCATTCGAGCCGATTTCCGGAATTTCGACCATCGTGATACCACGGCCCATAGCACCCATGAAGACGTTGCCGACGCCGTATGCGGCGAAGAACGGCAGAGCGTGCATGGAACGGGTACACTCGCTGCCCTTTTTCCAGTTAAAGTCCTCGTTGCGGGCAATTTCTTCACCGGCAACGACCAGGTTGTAGTGGGTAAACGGCAGTGGCTTCGGGCGACCGGTGGAACCGGACGTATGAGTAATGACGCAGAGATCCTGCGGATCCACGTCCACGACCGGGAGTTCGTGGTTCTTGCAGCGTTTGACTTCGTCCTTCAGCATCCGGATGTCCAGGATGGACTTGGCGAGGCAGCCGTCGAGCAGCTTGCCCATTTCCTTCTGCTTCTCCAGTTTGGCGTTGAAGGCCTCTTTGCCGTTGATGAGTTTGCCCCATTTGGCATAGGTCATCTTGGACTTCAAGGTCATGGAGTCTGCCGGGGAGAACATCAGGATCTTCTCCAGGCCGGCGTCTTTCCACTCCTGCTCATTCGGAGCGATCATACCCAGGTAGCACATGTCCATCGTGATGACGTACTTGCACTTTTCATCCACAAAGAGAGAGAGCATTTTGCGGGCAGCGACCAGCGGGTCCGGGCTGTCCGGACGCGGGTCCACGTAGTCCGAAATGGCACCAAGCTGGGCAACGGCGAAGTACAGATAAGCGGTCTCCGGAACGTTGGGAACCATGCAGAGGATGCGGTCACCCTTCTGGACACCCATGTCCGCGAGAACTTTCATGCACTCTTCGACATGCTTGAACATCTCGTCATAAGAAATCTCATGTCCGTAGTAGGACAGAGCGGTGTGCCCGTTCGTGCGCTCCGGATGCGAGCGGACGTAGTCAAAAATCGTCATCTGGTCTTCGACCTTGCTCAGAGTATATTTATCCGGGAAGAATTTATACCAGGGACGGTCAATTGCGGGGTAACCCGTCTGGATCTCTCCGGCGTAAAGTTTTTCCAGGTAGAGTTCGGGATCATTGTGCGCCATGTTCCCATAATATTCGGCGGCTTCCTTCGCCGTCATGGTGTTTGCGTTTTCCATAGGCATAGCAAGTATTCTCCTTTCATGGCCGCGCTTGCGGCGTACTAACATGAAAACAGTTGGCGAGGCACAATTGGTGCAAAAAGTGCCTGAGTAAATTCGGCAAAATCTTTGTCAAAGCCCAAAAAGCGTCAAAAAAAGTCCGAAAATCCACGTAGCCACGCGGTTTTTCGGACTAATAAAAATAATAATTTATTTTTTAAGAACGTGCACCTTTTACCTTATTGGCCTTCAACACATTCAAAATGAAGTCGACCGAGCCCTCGATTCCATAGCTGGAACTGTTGATGCTGAGGTCGTAGTTGTTGGCGTCGCCCCACTTCCGACCGGTGTAGTACTCATAGTAGGAAGCGTGTTCGCCGTCCACCTGCTTCAGGGCCTTGCTGGCGGCGCGGGCGCTGACGTCATGGACCTTCATCAGGCGTTTGGCACGCAGGTCAAACGGCGCCGTGATGTAGATGCTGATATGCGGAATATGGTTCTTTTCCAGAATGACGTCCGCACAGCGGCCCATGATGACAAAGTCCTGTTCCTGGGCCATTTGCACGATCAGGTCACTCTGATTGAAGAAGAGAGCGTCCCGCATAGGAAGACCGTGATAGCGGTCGATGTCCTTCAAAACTTCCTTCGGCGAGCGATGATCTATGTACGCCCCGATGCCAAGGTTCTTCTTGGTCAGCTGCTGGAAGCGCTCGTTGAACGCGGTGATATCGGTAATGCCCTCCTGCTCCGCTTCCATGCGCTTCAAAACAGTACGGAAAATATCGGCATCGTAGTAGTTGATGTGCAGTTTGTCCGCCAGGCCGAAACCGATCTCATTGCCGCCGGAGCCGTAGGCCCGGCTGATGCAGATGATCAGGTGAGAGTCGTCACCGAACCGGTCCCCCAGCATCAGTTCGTTCAGGCTGGCGCGCACCGGGTCCAGGATGAGCTCATCCTTGGAGTTGCGGGAGATGTCGTGCACCCGTTGTAAGAGCTTGTTGTATTCGGACATCAGCTTGCGGCGCTTGCCCTCATCCTGCACGGTGCGGGCCATGCCGGAGATCAGCGCCAGTTCGCTGCGGACCACGTTCATGTCCTGGTGCGTCAGCGCACCTTCGATCTCATGAATGTTGCGGTCCCGGTGCTTGCCGAAGACGCGGCCCAGTTCGGAGCCGGTGGTCTTGTAGACCTTTTCGTCGAAGTCATAAATGTCCGTAGCCAGTTGCAGGATGACGGCCGGGTCCACCGACTGTTCCGCCGGTTCTGCCGGCTGCTCCTGTTCCGGAGTTTGAACTTTCATTTCGTCCATTCAAGCACACCTCCTCAGCGGAAAAAGACCAGCGTGTCCAGAAGGAACACGGGAATCAGGACTCCAAGCGACCACTTCATGTAGCCGAAGAACGACGGCATCTGGACGCCGTTCTCGTCCGACATGGACTTGACCATGAAGTTCGGCGCGTTGCCAATGTAGGTGTTGGCGCCCATGAAGACGGCGCCGCACGAGATAGCCTTCAACAGCGTGACCGGCACGGTGCCAAGCGTCGTGGTAATGCCCTCGGTGAAGCCGAGCGTGCCGGCCGTGGTCAGGAAGACCAGGTAGGTCGGCGTGTTGTCCAGGAAGGACGACAGCGCGCCGGCGGACCAGAACATTTCCCAGGGCTCGGTAAGACCGAGGTTCGGGCCGACCTGCTTTAAGAGCATCAGCGCCGGCTGCATGGTCAGGAAGATGCCGACGAACAGGATGGCCACTTCCTGGATGGAACTCCAGGTGAAATGGTTGCGCGTCCGGATCTCCTTCTTGGTGGTCTTGAAGGACAGGAACGCGGCCAGCAGAATAATGACCACTTCAATAAGGGACGGCCAGCTGAAGCTGACACCGAACGGAAGGGTGATTCCCTTCGTGTTGCCAGAGGCGTCCTGGAATGCGGACAGAGTCGGCAGCACGCCGCTGAGCACCACGCCCGCAACGATCATGGCCAGGTACAGCAGGTTGTGCAGGCCGGAGACCTTCAGGCGCATGCCCGGGCGGGAGAGGTCCGGTTTGCGGCCCTCCGCAATTTCCGCGCGATACCGCTTGCGGTCAAGAAAGTAAAAGATGGTCAGAAGGATGACCATGTTGAAGAACAAAATCGGGAACAGGCTGAGACTCCAGGTGAACGGCACGCCGCGCATAAAGCCCATGAGCAGCGGCGGGTCCCCAATCGGCGTCAGGCAGCCACCCATGTTGGACACCAGGAAGATGAAGAAGATCATGATATGGTCCTTCTTCCGGCGCCAGGAGTTCATCTTCAGGACGGGACGGACCATCAGCATACTGGAACCGGTCGTGCCGATCAGGCTGGACAACAGGGTGCCGATGATCAGCAGGCACACATTGACCGCCGGGGAACCGGCCAGGTCTCCGTCAAACGAAATGTTACCGGCCACACAGTACAGGCCGAACAGCAGAATGATAAACGTCAAATAGTCGTTAAAGAACGTGTCCAGGACCATCTCCGCCGAAGAGGACACGCTGTACACGACAGTGTACAGTCCCACGACGAGCACAGACCAGAACACAATGACCCAGGGCTCGTTCTTTTCCCACCACTTGGGAACCACGAGCGGACCGAGCGCTACCGACAACAACAGGCCGGCAAACGGGATACACAGCCAGGCCGGTACGGTCATAAAACCATCTCCTAAAAACAAAAAATGCTATAACACATATTGTTATAGCACTTTTCTTCTATTTTTCAATCTTCAAACTGCCGAAATCAAGCCCCTTGAATCCCACAGTTTTTGTTTACTTTTAGCGCTTTCGTTCTCCAATCTTCTTTTTCGTGCTTGGCGTTATAAAGAAGACGAAAAAGGGCGGGCACCGCGTGTTCGGTGCCCGCCGTTTACATGTGTCAAAAACGTTGTCAAATTATCATTTTGTGGATTTTTTGGTCTTCGCGTTCTTGTTCATTGCCCGGATGATCTGGTTGGCAATGTACTCGTGACCTTCAAAAGTGGGATGCGTGAAAACGACCATGGTGCTCCAGTAGAGCGGCGTGTACATGGGGAAGGACCACCAGACTTCGGTGTCACTGATGTCGACGTAGGTGACCTCATCCTTGTACGCGCTGCGGTTCGTGTAGTAGTCCGCCAGTTCTTCGATCTCATCGGCGTTGCGCTCCGCAAGGAACGGCTGCAGCGGGAACCATTCGGGACCCGACTGAGCAAAGATGTTGTACATGCCGACCGTGTAGATCTCACAGTCCGGATTGAGTTCGCGGATGCGGCCGATGAGGCGGTCGTAGTTCGCCTCATACTGCACGATGGCCTGGTCACACATGGTGAGGAAGTCACTGATATCCGAGATGTGATACGCCTCGAACAGCTGCTGCCAGGACGTGATCGGAACGTATTCGTTCTTCATGAACGTCAGCAGAGACTGCAGCGGAATGCCGAGGACGGCGTGCATGTAATGCAGGTAATACGCCTCCAGAACGACTGTGAACGTGTCGTTGTTGCCCAGATGGACCGTAACGACGTCCGCGTTTTTAATGGCGTCCGTGGCGGTGTCCCGCATCTCATTGACCTCATTCGGATGGCCGACGACCTTGGAGAAGAAATACGTGGCCTGGGTTTCGTAGCGCTCGTAATAGTTCTCCGGCTGCGCCAGTTCCTCTTCGTAGGTCGGGTCGATGATGCGGAGGACATTCTTGGTCGTCCAGCCTTCGCGGGCCAGCTTGTAGGTACTCTTGGCGCCGACAGCGTCCCGCACCAGCTGCGGATACGAGCCCTCCACGATCTCATCCCCGTTCATGAGCCAGTTCATGGCGTCATACGGGTTGTCCTTGATGATCTGCTTCAGGCAGGCGCCCGCCGCAATGCTGTCACCGATGACCACATAGTTTTTGAACGTCCGCTTGCTCTTTACCGTGGCGGCAAAGGACTGCAGAATGCCAACGGAAAGCAGCATGACCAGCGCCAGGGACAATGCCACTGCGCGCTTTACAAATTTCTTCATCATTCAGGTCTCCCATTCCATAAATTTCGCTTGGTCTTCCCCCGATATTAAACTTCTCGGATCAAAATTTCAGAGCCCCAAGTCACATAATTAAAGATTTATGCCTTTTCCGGAGCCAGGACCGTAATGTTGCCAAGCGAGACATTGGTCTCGTCCACGACCACGGTCACTTCCTCGCCCGTGATGGGGGTCTCATTCAGGACCTGGTAGTTGATCTTGCCGGCCGCCGTCATGGGCAGTGCGTCCCAGAATTTGAATTTGGCCGGGATCTGGCGGGCGGACAGGTCTTCGTTCTGAATAAAGCCGCGGTTCACGATCGTGCGGACCAGTTCGACCCGCTCCTCGGTGGAAAGCTCCACGCCGGGGTCGAGGACCAGATTGGCCTTGACCATCTTACCGGCCTTCTCCTCATCGTAGAACGGGGTGATCACGCAGGTCTTGACGTTCGGGATGCTCTCGATGACCTCTTCCAGTTTGCCCGGGCGGACGTTGAAGCCGTCGAAGCGGGCGAAACCGCGGTCGTTGCGGGCCTCGAAGTGCATCATGCCGTCACGGTCGATATAAGCCACGTCACCGGTCATCAGATAGGTCTTGCCGAAGTACGTGCCGAAGGTGATGTACGCGTTGTCATCCACGACGCCCGACGAGTTGCAGGGTGTGGAGATGATGAGTTCGCCGTAAAGTTCCTCGTCCCCCTCTTCGAAGCGGAGCATCTCTTTGGTCTCAGGGTCGACCAGGGCGAACGTGCTGTAAAGAAGCGGAACGCCGACGCTGCAGACGCGGTTGTAGTCCGCGTAAGCCTGGCCCGCGCAGCCACAGGTCTCGGAAAGGCCGTAGCCCTTGACGATCTTCGCCTTGGAGCCGTGGTCGGCCAGGAAGTTGTTGACCCGGTTTTCTTCGCTCTCGGACATGCCGGTGCCGCCGACGCTGAGCCAGTCCACGAAGCTGAGGTCTTTATCCTGCAGATACGGATCCTCGGCCATGCCGGTGGCCCAGGCGGGAATGCCGCAGGAGAACGCTACCTTGTGCAGGTAGACCAGTTTGCCGAAGTCCTGCGGGGTCAGCTCCGGGACCTCGACCATGACGACGCCGGCGGTGAAGCCCGCGTGCAGGACGTTGGCCAGACCATAGATGGCGAAGAACGGCATGGCGTGCATGAAGCGGGAGCCCGGGTGGATCGGGAGTTCGGCCTTCAGGCCTTCGGCCGCATAGGCGTTCAGGTTGTCATGGGTGAACGGCAGCGGCTTCGGGCGACCGGTGGTGCCGGAGGTGTGCGTCATGGCCACCATGGTATCCGGCTCGTAGCCCGGGAGTTCCGGCTGGACTTTCTTGCAGCGTTTAACTTCATCCCAGAACATGCGCAGGTCCAGGATGGAGGTCTTCTTGCGGTCCTCGAACGCCTTGGACAGCTTTTTGTTCTGCTCCATCTTGGCGTCGAACGCCTCTTTGCCATGGAGCTCCTTGTCCAGTTTGGCGTAATTGAGTTTCGATTTCAGCGTCATGGAGTCCGCCGCCGTGAAGAGCAGCACGCCCTCCAGACCGGCCTCTTTCCACTCCTGCTCGTTCGGGGAGATCATGGCCAGATAGCACTGGTCCATGGAGACGACGAACTTGCACTTCTCGTCCCGATACAGGGAGAGCATCTTGCGGGCAGCCACCAGGAGGTCCGGGCTGTCCGGACGCGGGTCCACATAGTCCATGACGGCGCCCAGTTCGGCGGCCGCGTAGAACAGGTAGATGGCCTCCGGCACGTTGGGGACCATGGCCAGGATGCGGTCCCCTTTCCGCACGCCCATGTCATACAGGACTTTGATGGCGGAGTCGATGTGCTCGAACATCTTTTCGTACGAAATGGTGTGGCCGTAATAGTCGATTGCCGTGCGGCCATTGGTCCAGTCCGGGTGGGACTTGATGTACTCCAGAACGGTCATCTTCGGCAGCTCCAGGCGCATCTGCTCTCTGGTGAAGTATTTGTGCCAGGGCTTGTCGACGCAGAGGTAACCCGTGTGGATCTGGTCTCCATACAGGAGGTCCAGATATTCCTCCTGGTTAGTGCGTTCCAGTTCACTGAGACGCTCGACCTCTGCCAATACCGTTTCCGGCGCTTTTGTGGTACTCATGCTAAAATTCTCCTTCAAAATTATTGGATGCCCGAACCTGTCCAATCGCGCACTCTGATTAAAGAACAATACAGAAGGGCCGGATGCGTCATCTGACCCTTCGTTTATTCTGTCAATTTTTTGGTCAAAACATCAGTTTTCCGGTGCCAGGACCGTGATATTGCCCAGCGAGACATTGGTCTCATCCACTTTGACGGTGATCTCCTGACCGGTCAGTTCTTCGTGCTCCAAGGCGTTGTAGTTGATTTTGCCGATGCCCGTCAGCGGGAAGTCTTCGCGGAACAGGAACTTGACCGGGATCTGCCGCGCGGACATATCCTCGTTCTGAATAAAGCCTTCGTCCACGATCTTCTGGACCAGGGCCACCTGCTCGTCCGTGGACAGAGTCACACCGGGTTTGAGCACACAGTGGGCGCGGACCATCTTACCGCCGACGTTTTCGTCCAGGTAGGACGTGACGACACAGGCCGAAATCGGGTCGAACTCTCCAATGACTTCTTCCAGCTTGTCCACTTTGACGTTGAAGCCGTCGAACCGGGCAAAGCCGCGGTCGGTGCGGGCGCCGAAGTAGACGACGCCGCTCTTGCGCATGTGGACGACGTCACCGGTCAGGACATAGTCCTTACCGAAGTACTCGGCGTGCTCGGAATAGACTTTGCCGTCCAGCTGTCCGCAGGATTCTGCGGGAACGGAGATGGCCAGCTCGCCGACGATCTCCTCGTCCCCATCCTTGAACGAAATCATTTCACGCGTCTCGGGGTCGATGATGGCATAAGTGGTGAAGACATGCGGGCAGCCAATGGTACCGCGCTCCTGGTATTCACCGCAGCTGTGTCCGCCGGAGCCGCCGATTTCGGAGCAGCCATAGCCCTGGACCAGGACGCACTTGGAGCCGTGATCCTTCAGGAAGTCGTTGACGCCCGACTCCTGCTTCGCGGTCATAGCGGTGCCGCCGCAGCTGAGCCATTCGACAAAGCTCAGATCCTTGTCCTGCAGGAACGGATCATCCACCATGCTCAGCGGCCAGGCCGGGATGCCGGCGCAGAACGTCGACTTGGTCAGATAAAGGAGCGTACCAAAATCGTTCGTGCCGATTTCCGGAATCTCCACACAGGTGACGCCGGACACAAGGCCTCCATACAGAATATTGGCAACTCCATATGCCGCGAAATACGGAAGGATATGCAAAGAACGCGTTTTACCCGGCACCAGAGAGAACTCCTGGGTGCGGCAGATCTGCTCCGCGTTGATGTTCAGGTTGTAGTGGGTAAACGGCACCGGCTTCGGCCGTCCGGTGGAACCGGAGGTATGCGTGATCAGGCAGAGCAGGTCATGCTCATACTCCGCCTCCGTGACTTCCACATGCTTGCAGCGTTTGACCTCATCCGTGAGCATGCGGATGTCGAGGATCGATTTGGCCTTGCAGTCGTCAAACATCTTCTGCAGTTCCTTCTGCTTGGCCATCTTGGCGTCGAAGGCCTCTTTGCCGTGCATCAGTTTGTCCCACTTGGCGTAGGTCATCTTCGCCTTCAGGTTCATGGAGTCGGCCGCCGTGAAGATCAGGACCTTTTCCAGGCCGGCGTCCTTCCACTCCTGTTCGTTGGGCGCCACCATGGCCAGGTAGCAGGAATCCAGGGAAATGACATATTTGCACTTCTCATCCTTGAAGAGCGAAAGCATCTTGCGGGCAGCCACCAGCAGATCCGGGCTGTCCGGACGCGGATCGGTGTAGTCCGACACCGCGCCGAGCTGTGCAGCCGCCAGGAACAGGTAAGCCGCCTCCGGCACGTTGGGCACCAGGCAGAGGATCCGGTCCCCCTTCTTCACGCCCATGTCAGTCAGCACCTTCATGCACTCTTCCACGTGCTTGAAGGTCTCCATGAACGAGATTTCATGGCCATAGTACGAAAATGCCGTATTGCCGTCCGTCCGCTCCGGATGGGAACGCACGAAGTCGAAGATCTTCATTTCCGGATGGCTGCTCGGGCGCATCTGCTCTTTTTCGAAGTACTTGTACCAGGGCTTATCCACGCAGGGATAGCCGGTGTGGATCTGGTCACTGAACAAAAGGTCCAGATAGGCCTCGTTGTCATTGCGCTCCAATTCGCTGAGGCGTGCAACCTCAGCGAGTACCGTGTCCGGTGTCGTATTCTGTGTACTCATAATTCGTCTCCTTTTTTCTTCTGGGAAAGCCCCACAAAATCATTGTCAATCCAAGGGTTGTCTTTTGTAAGACGATATTTTTATAAGCAATGGAGTTGATTTCCAACAATGTCACGTGTCAAAATTCGCGTCAAAAAGAGCACAAGGTCCAAAAAAGACCTTGCGCTCTGATCCAAATAAATTTTATTTTTTCTCCAGGCGATGCACTTCGTCAATGGTCCAGTGGCCGTGTTCCAGGGACGCCAGGGTGGCGTGGGAGTGGTGGTGGACGGCGCCGGTGCCCAAGTGGGTGTGTTCGTGGGTGTGGACGATGGTGTGCTCGTGGGTGGAGCCGTCATGCGTGTGCGTGACGATGTGGGTGTGCTCGTGCTGGTGGTGGACGATCAGGGTGTCCACGACCACGACGACCGAGCCGGCCAGCATGACGAGCAGCGCCAGCGCGAAGTGCGCGGAGAGTTGTTCGTGCAGGAACACGAACGACAGCAGCGCGCCGATAAAGGGCGCCACGGCGTAGTAGGCGCTGGTCTTCGCCGCGCCCAGCGTGCTCTGCGCTCGGATATAGAAGAAGATGCTGAGGCCGTAGGCCACAAAGCCGAGGAGCATGGCGCCGAGGAGGTAGCGGAGGACGGGCAGTCGCTCGCCGATGAGGAGTGCCACCACCAGGGACCCCAGGCCAGAGAAGAGGCCTTTGATGAAGACGATCTGGAACGCGCTTTTGCCGGAGATCTTCCGGGTGCAGTTGTTTTCAAAGCCCCAGCAGATGGTCGCCAGCAATACGAGGAGTGAGCCCTTGGAGAACGACAGGCCTTCGCTGAAGTCCTCTACGGACAGCAGGATACTGGCCAGGGTGATCAGAGCTATGCCGGCCCAGAGGCGGCCGGTGATCGTTTCGTGGAACAGGCAGAGCGCAATGACCGTGGTGGCCACGATTTCGAAGTTGTTGAGCAGCGAAGTGGAGGCCGCCGTGGACGACGCCAGACCAAACATCAGGAAGATGGGCGCGGCAATGTCCAGGAGGACCATGCCGATGACATACGGCAGGTCCGACCTCCCCAGCCGCTCCAGCTGGGAGGAACGCTTGCGGTCGGCCAAAGAAAGCAGCCCGACGCCGACGCCGGCGCCCAGGTACAGGAAGGCCGCCATCATGGTGGGGCCGACGTGCTCCAGCAGAGACTTGGACAGCGGCGCGTTCAGGGCATAGAAGACCGCGGCAATCAGCGCAAAGAAGATTGCCATGACTTTTCGCCTTCCGGCCGTCTGGACCTGCATGCTGTCCCCTCCTGTTCGTTTTCTATCCTACCAGAAAATGTCTTATTGCGTTTAATATTAGCACCGGCTAACTATGTTCGTCAATAAAAGACGGCTCCCGGAGAAGCCGTCTGGTTTGTTCTTATGCGTTTTCCGGTTTCAGGACCGTGACACCGTCCAGGGACACGTTGGTCTCTTCGAGGATGACGGTGACTTCCTCGCCCGAGAGGGGCTGGTAGTCCAGCTGGGCGTAGTCGATCTTTCCGCCCGGGGTCAGAGGCATGGCCGGAATAAAGTGGAACTTGGTCGGGATCTGGCGGGACGACAGGTCTTCGTTTTCAATGAATCCTTCGTTCACGATTTTTTCGACCAGGTCAGCCTGCTCGGCCGGGGTGTACTCTTTGCCGTCCTGCGGCACGATATAGGCCTTGATCATGTTGCCGCCGACCTCTTCGGAGAAGAACGGCGAAATGACGCAGGTCTGGACTTCGTCGAAGCTGTTGATGACCTCTTCCAGTTTGCCCGGGCGGACATTGAAGCCGTCATAGCGGGCAAAGCCGCGGTCCTTGCGGGAGTCGAAGAACATGAGGCCGTCATAGCGCATGCGGGCAATGTCACCGGTGACGATGTAGTCCTTACCGAAATAGGTGCGGTGTTCGACGTATTTTTTACCGTCGAGTTCGCCCTTGGTGTTGGCTTCGGTGCAGATGATGAGTTCGCCTTCCAGCCACTCCTGGCCCTCTTCGAAGGCGAGCATTTCTTTCGTCTCCGGATCCACGATGGCGTAGATGGTCTGCGGCCACGGGACACCCAGGGAACCCGGTTCGCCGTACGGCGAATACGTGGCGGAGCCCAGGGTTTCGGACATGCCGTGTCCCTGCAGGAATTCGGCCGTGGAACCGTGGTCCTGAAGGAACTTGGTGACCTCTTCCTGCTCACTGGCGGACATGCTGGTGCCGCCGGCGCTGAGCCAGTCGACAAAGCTCAGGTCTTTGTCCTGCATCCACGGATCCTTGATCATGGCGTAGCACCAGGTCGGGATGCCGGAGTTGAAGCTGGTCTTGTTGAGGACGATCAGTTTGCCGAGGTCGTTCGGACCGATTTCCGGCACTTCGACCATGCAGACAGCGCCGGCCAGACCGCCGTGCAGCTGGTTGGCAATACCGTAAGCGGCGAAGTACGGGAGTAGGTGCAAATAGCGCTGACCCGGATAGAAGCGGATGTCCGTGTTGAACGGCTGGCAGGCATACGCGTTGAGCGCGTCATGCGTGGTCGGCAGCGGCTTCGGCCGGCCGGTGGTGCCCGAGGTGTGGGTGATGGCTACCATCATGTCCGGCTCGTACTCGACATACGCCGGCTCCACGTGCTTGCAGCGCTTTACTTCATCCTTGTACATCTTGATGTTCAGGACGGAGTTGGCCTTGCAGGCCTCGAAGGCCTCAGCCAGTTTCTTCTGCTTGGCCATCTTCTTTTCGAAGGCCTCTTTGCCGTGCATGATCTTGTCGAACTTGGCGTAGGTCATCTTCGCCTTCATGGTCATGGAGTCGGCGGCGGTCACGACCAGGAGCTGGTCGATCCCGGCGTCCTTCCATTCCTGCTCGTTCGGCTGGATCATGGCCAGATAGCAGGAGTCCAGCGTGATCACGAACTTACAGCCCTCTTCCAGGCAGAGGGACAGACACTTGCGGGCGCTGACCTTCAGGTCGATGCTGTCCGGGCGCGGGTCGATGTAGTCGGACACGGCGCCGATTTCGGATGCCGCGTAGAACAGATAAGCCGTCTCCGGGATATTCGGCATGAGGCAAAGAATGCGGTCTCCTTTGCGAATGCCCATATCGGTCAGCACGCGGGCGGCTTCGTCGACATGCTTGAAGAACTTGTCATAGGAGATCTCATGGCCGTAATACGAAAATGCGGTGCGGCCCTTCGTCCAGTCCGGATGGGACTTGACGTAGTCCAGGATCTTCATCTTCGGAAGGTTATACTTCATACCTTCCTTGGTGAAGTACTTGTACCAGGGTTTGTCGATTGCCGGGTAACCGGTGTGGATCTCTCCGGCAAACAGTTTGTCCAGATAAGCATCTTCGTCGGTGCGTTCCAGTTCGACCAGACGCAGAACTTCTTCTGCTACTTGTGCTTTTGTCTTCTCGCTCATGCGTTGCTCCTCCAAAAATATAAAAAGCGTTTCTTTTCCCGCTCGAAGGGGTGGAATCCGAGCAATTGCCCGGTATTGTATCATAGAGACGGGGCACATTATGTGACTTTTGTGCCTTTTAAAGGATACAGATTAACTAATTTTTAGTTTTGACATCGATTTTGACGACACAACAGCCGAAAATTTGGATGGCGTTCTATTTTCTCAGATAACGGTTTACTTTAGCTTGGCAAAGTGCTAAACTGGATATTGTTGAAACAGAAGAATGGAATGAAGTCATTCAAGAAAGGAGAGCACATACATGGCAGACGAAGTCAACACCAACGCAGTCGAAGAAGCAGTCGACGCTGCCGCTGAACAGACCACTCCTCCGGAACCGCCGAAGGATGCGGATGGAAATCCGATGGCCCCGCCGCAGGGAGGCCCTGGCGGACAGCCCCCGATGGGACCGCCTCCGGGAGGCCCCGGTGGCCCTGGCGGAAGACCGCCCATGGGACCGCCTCCGGGCGGACAACCCCCGCAGGGCCAACCGCCTCAGGGTCAGCCGCCGGAGGGCGCACCTCAGGGTGAACCGCCTGCAGCACCGGAAGCCGCAGCCGAAGAGGCCGCCGACGCCACGACCGAGGCCGAAGGCAGCTAAGTTGCATAATAAAAAAGTGTGCATCACATTGTGGTGCACACTTTTTTTGTGGACAAAAAAGAAGTGAATGTCATCCGGACGGACGGCATTCACCCCTACGGTAAAGGTATTCTATGGGATCCACCCCTGAAGCCCATAGAACCGGTATCAGAAACGATACCACTGTTATTTTATGAGCATTTCAAGGGTTCGGTCAATGCACAATCCTCAGATATGTGCCATTTTAGAGGACGTTAATCGTCACTCTTCGGAAGATGGACAACATCCTCCCAGTCGTCCGATGAATCCTCGTCCTCCGGTTTCACGACGGAGAAGTGGGTCTTCTCCGGCTTGGATTTCGGCGTCTCCGTTTTCGGCTCTTCGGCCCTGGCCTCCGGCGCTTTTGTCTTGGACTTGAACTCCCCGGCCTTCGCTTCGGCTTTGGACTTCAGGTCGTCGGCCTTTTCTTTCGTCTTCGACTTCAACTCCTCCGCCTTGGGCTTCAGGTCCTCGGCCTTTTCTTTGGTCTTGGACTTCAGGTCCTCCGCTTTGGCTTTCGTCTTGTCCTTCCATTCTGCTGCCTTTGCGTCCTTTTTCGATTGATTGTCCGTTTTTTTCTCCGCATTGGACGCGGATTTGATGCGCGGATTCTTGCCCGCAAATTTCTTGCGGTACAGGGCATAACCTGCGGCGGCCAGAGCCAGGAGGATCAGGATGACGATGGCCAGGATAAGGCCGGTGTGGGACTCCTCTTCCGGCTCCTCGGCCTCCAGTTTGGCGTCGAGCTTGGCCAGGGATTCGTCGGTGGGCTCAATGGTGACGTCGTAGTAGACCTCGCCGGGTTCCGGGTCGATCTCTTTGCCGTCGACGTAGACGGCGCCGTTGATCACGCAGTTGTTTTCAATGGACAGCGTCTCCAGGACGGTGGTGCCCGTGACATTCCAGGTGGAGCCGTACTGCATGGTCACGGAGATGCCGTGGTCTTCGGTCTCGTATTTTCTCCGTCCAGGAGCCAGACGGCGGTGTCGTCCTTGGCGTAGTCGGACCAGAGTTCGTTCCAGTCGTCCACGGTGCCGTTGGTCATGCCGCCGTAGAGGACCGCTCCCTCGCCGAGGAAGACGTTCAGGTTGCGCTGGTAGTCCATGTGGACAATGTTTCCGGTGACATCCATGTTGGTCATGGTGATATTGATATCCGGCGCGTCACTGCCGCCGGCGAGCAGGAAGTTGCCCATGCTGTCGCAGTTGACGACGGTCTTGACGAGCGCCATATCCGCGCCGGAGGGCTCCAGGTCCACGCGGTCCAGCGTAATGTCTGCGCTGGTGCTGCGCAGGAGGATGTCCGCGCCGGTGACGTAATCCATGTAGGCGCCGATGGCGTCACCGTACTTGCCGGCGTAATCTTCCTTCGTTTTCGTGTCGGCGAGGTACTTGCTCTCCGAGTCCGTGGTCAACAGCGTATCACTGAGCGTGATCGTGGCGCTGTTGGCGGCGGAGACGCCGCTGCCCATCATGTCCGGGGCGTGCGCCATAATGGCGTTGCGGGGGGC
>Ga0181612_120335_pt1 | contig 16239 bp, 16 predicted proteins | sample HoacroProtozoa21_FD_119630 | JGI IMG/M metagenome (GOLD analysis project Ga0181612, IMG submission 119630) | Hoatzin crop microbial communities from Cojedes, Venezuel. Combined Assembly of Gp0051906, Gp0051904, Gp0051908
CCTCCCCACCCCCCGGGAGGGGCCCCTGCTCGGGCGGGGGGTGGGGTGGGGTGCCCCCCAGAGGCCCCGCCCACCCCGAACATTCTGTGATTCTGGGACCGACCGCGCGTGGGGTCCGACCGTCCCGCTGCGCCGCATCGGAGGGAGCGGAGTTCAAGTCTTGGGGTGGGGGGACGGACGATTGGTGAAGGCTGCGCTCTGCGGCACTGGCTCATCTTCTCCCCTCTCTCCTTTGCTCAGATGCCTACGCTCGAGGGTCCGGCTCGTCGACCTCCAGCGCCTGCACGCTGTCGGCCATCAGCACAATAATGATATCGCTCACAGCTCGGTCCAGTTTATGACAAAAATTACATACAGGACTTCTTGTTTATAATCTAAGCAACATTTAGCTAGTTGTTTTGAAGACACCCAGTACTAAGTAATATTGTGGTTTGAGTACATCTTACTACTGGAAAAATGTTTATGCTTCTTTAGGAATGGCATTATACAGTACTTCCTCAAAGCAAATATAGCTTTGTCTGAAGTTTCCTTGGAAACTCTGCAATGCACTGAAAACATCTGTAATATGATGTTACCAAAGCAGTTTACATATGTCCTTATATGCATATTTTTTATTATATATTTAGTGTTTTATAGAATTTTTTAAAGTTAACATATGATGTAGATATTAATTTTTCCTCTGCTATAAAATGCTATGGACGACATTATCATGAAAATATTGTTTGGAATTTTTTCCTTTACGACTGAGAGTTCAAAGTGGTTCTTAGCAAACTGGCCGCCACTTTCCTGTCCAGTTCTGCAAGGCTGCGCAAGGCAGAGCTGCTCCAGACGGGGTTCGTGGTGCGGCTGCGTGGAATGGCAGGTGACAGCCCTTGTGCTGGATCGAGTGCTTGCAACGCACGAGACGGTACGTTTTACTCGGAGGTCTAAGCAAGACGAACTCGAAACACTCAGCAAGAACACTACAATCTTGAAAAAATACATGAATTGGGGTTGTTTGTGGACTACAGGACACGTAGCTGATGTTCTGGCACCATGCAGCAAGGGTCCGGTTTTACTGTCTTGAAATAGCTTTGGCTTTATCATAATTAGCGTTAAATTGGGTAGGGACGAAGATACCGCAAAGGCACCACTGCCTCCAGTGACCAGAGGAGACAGGCACCCGGCGGAGCGAGCGAACGCCGCCGTTCCCACCTTTGGGTGTCAACCCAGCGAAAGCCACCGCGCCTGGGGGGATTTTTTTCCGCGGCAATTACAGCGCAGCGGCTCCGAGACGCGGAGCTGCCCTGGGCTCGTCGTCCGACCGCACGCTTGCTCTCCACACTGGGACGCAACTCTTCATCCCTCGTAACTCCGCCGTACAGAGCACGCCTGGGAAGCCCGGCGGCGGAGCCGGCTGTCTGCGGGAGGTGCTGGGGGTCTGCCTTCCCCCAGGAGCTCCTCACCGACGCCCGAACGCAGAACGGAGCCGCGCCGGGCAGCGACAAATCCGCAGCGGAATCGTTCCTCGAAGGGCAGGACAGTTTGTTACTACGGGGTCGTTTTGTAAGTTCACTCAGATGGGATAACGCTGGGCAAAGGCAACGGAATTTTCTATAAAGTTTTCAAGTTTAAATGCGCTGCAGTGGTTTATGATTATTTTTTTTTTCCTGATAGCTTGAATTTGCCTGTAACTTGTCTTTTTTGCTTACAAAATAATACCGTTAACTTTTAGACCTTCTAAATATATTTATTCAGTAACTCATAATCAGGATTCCACTTGTGTAAAAGTCAGGGGTGTTGACCAGAGAAATATTGTCAGTATTTCAAGCTGTGTTCCTTTCTTAGTTTGATATGGTTACTTCTATGTAAAAAAAAAAAAAAGAAAACCAAAAAAAACACAAAACCAAGAAAAATGGAACAAAAAAAAAGAAGCTTCTGTAGTTTTCTCCCCAGTGTAAATGATATTTATCAGTGATCTAGCAGATGTAATCTTTTTTTAAAGGTATTGGTAATAAATATTCTGTCATTTGTAAAGATACCTGTCTTCCCAGAGCGTTTTTCCTCCGCATTCCATTCTGCCCAGGGACGAATCTCACCGCGGGAGTCGGCAGCACCTGCTAAGACTGTCCCTGACGTGAAGCTCAGGAAGAAGGGCTGCTTTGAGTCAAACCTTTGTGGAGCCAGGGGGAAAAAAAAAAAATCAGTTTATACACCTCTGGTCTAATTCTGCTTCCAAAACTGGGGACAAAGCCTGCGTGGGGGAATCTGGGGTGACGACGTCTGTTTCTGTAGAGCGATGGCCTCTCCCAGCTCATGTGGGCTGGTGCTGTCGAGCGGAGCCGCTGCACCCTGGGAAGCTGGGAGCGGAAAAGAAAGGGAAGAAACGGAAAAAGAGACGAGTGTGGCACTCGCCGTCCCCGCAGCCGAGCCGGACAGGCAGCGGCAGGATGGAGCAGGAGCCGCAGGCAGCGCCGAGCCCGGGGCAAAGCCCCTGCCGGGAGCAGCTCTGTGCCCCTGGTTTTCCATGGGGGTCCCGGCGGATCTGGGGGGCACCGCCTGACGTCGCAGAACCCACCAGACCCGCTTTTCTGATTCTGGTCTTTAGGGGTTAGGTTTCTTTTAGGAAACTGCGTTTCGAAGGAGCAGCACTGCACTTCGCAATCGATGAAGCTGAAAAAGAAAATGGCCCAGTGACACAAAGCGGTGTTTAAGCAGCAAACTTAAAATCGCCGTCTCTAGAGGTGGGTGAGGGGCACGCTCCCGTGGCTGCGTACCGAGTCTGCAGCTGGGTTTAAAGACAAAAAAACCTTGGAATAAGTATTTCTCTGTGCTCTGGGCACAAAACTCATACCTCTGGCCTGGGAGTTTGGGGACAGCCATCTTCCCTGGCGGCGTGGGCTGGCGTAGCGGTGATGACAGCGAGATGCCAGAACGCGCTGCCTGTTCTCCGTCGCTGCCCGAGGCGAGGCCGGCGTGCGCCGAGCGTGATGGCCCTGCGTGGGGGTCGTGGTGGGACAGGCGAGGTTCCACCCCCACGGGCTCTCTCCTCGCCGCAGCCGCTTGCGTCGTCTCCCCGTGATGCCCGTCCTTAGCGGTGACACGGAGGAGGAAAAGCCTTTTCCCCCGCAGCTGCCTGCCCGGGAGCGCCTCGGCTGCCAGCCTGCCGCTGCCTTCGCCGGTAAGTGCTGAGCCTTCCCACGGCCAAAGGTACAGCTCAGAGGCAAAATATTCTTAAATATAGTGTGTTCATCTCTGCAGTACCTTGCCATTAATGGGAATGAAATTATATTTAGAAATCCTATTTATTAGGCCACTTGCAGGCATGACACAAAACACATTACAGTAAATGAATTTTTAGTCTCATTTTTAGGATTTGAATAATGAAATTCTGATTTTAGACTGGGCATCTCAAGTCCATTAAAACCACATGCAGGAGAGACATTTGGGGCACAGACACTGTTCTATTAATGAGCTACACTAATTTTGATGGAGCCATGCTACTTCACCCAGATGAGAACTGGCTCATTTATTATCATTATTTTTAGTCTGTAGCACCTGGGAACTCCGTTACGTTCAGCACCTTCCAAACAATTTACTTGCTGGGTGAAATCTTTCTCTTTATTCTTCGTTAACGTCCCTAACCCCCGCTCTGGCCAGCTGGGCGGGCAGGAGGCTTCCTGGAGGCAGAAGGGACTCTGCGAGAACAGGAGAGCTTCGTGGTCCCGAGAGGTCAAAGCCCGACTTGTTCCAGTGCTGTCGGGCAGGAGGTTTATTTGGTAACCGGCCTTGGGGATTGCACAACGTCAGTAAACAAATCACAAACAGCAACCGACGCTGTCCCAAACTCAGTTCATTTAAGATGGAACAACAGATAGAGAAGAAAAACAGGTTTGATGTCGAGCTCGGATTTTCGATATCACCTGGAGGCAGTTGAAGTTGTGCAGGAAGGAGGAGCCCAGCTCCGGCAGCTCAGAAAGCCTCTTGGAGCACCAAGACGTCCTTGGCACATTTCTTTAATTACAGCACAGCTGAAAACTCTGCAGTCCCAGGCTGGGTTTTGTTTTGTAGGTGCAGTTGAGGAAGTTTATCAGTTTGTTTTTGGTTTTTTTTCCCTTCTTTTATTTTCTCTTTTTTTTTTTCCCCCTTAAGCTTTAATCTCTTATGCCAGCAAGCACAAACGATCCCTTCTTGTCCTTCTGCAGATGCTGCCAGCTGATGGCAAAGGCAAGAGCCTGCAGAGGAGCCTTGGACTGAAAACGAGCCAAGTGGGAGTGCCCGGTGCCTCTGGCAGTGAGTGGCCGAGCGGGATTGGGTGGGCAGGCGCAGGCTCCTCCGCAGCCCACCCATCCCAGCAGCAGTCCCCTGCTCAGCAGGGAGTGTCGGAAGCCCGGGTGAAGCTCTTGGTTCCTCCTGAAATCGGGGTCCTGCAGCACCCAGATTGCGCTCCCGGCCGGCCGCCGTGATCCCCACGCAGGCATCAGCCGTCGCAGCCCCACCAGCTTCACATGGCTGAAAGCTGGGCACACTTCCACCCCAGGGAAACCAGGACATTAGAAATGCCTGCTTTCTTCTGCAAACGGCACCAATCTTACAGGAAAGAAGCTTGTTTTACTCTTTTCCATGTATTTGACCCCCTTGCTGGGGCCCACCGTGCTGCCGCGCACAGCGCTCTGCCAAGTCCCAGTTTGCATTTTGCATCTTGATTGTCAGAGTTATTTAAAACGAAGCAAAAATCCCAAAGATTAAGCAGTCAGCCAGAAAAAAAAAAGCCATTAGCTCTTTTCCACAAGTTTTTTTTCCTATACAGCCCTTGCACCGTGTACTTACACCCTGCTTCACCTGGGAGTTGGTGTTTAATCGCTTACGGTAACGCCGGGCTCCTCGTGGAAGCGCGTCCTCCTCCCCGTCGAACGGCCGCCGCAGCGCAGGTGACCCGAAGGCGGCTGCGGCAACGCGCGCCGCCCCGCAGCCTCTCAGAAGACGGAGCCATCGAGGGTGCTGCCGTAGAGATCCTCGGCGAAGCTGCCCAACTCGGTCTCCGTCTCGCTGGCGCAGGTACGCGCTCTCTGGAAAGCAAACACCGCTCTGAGCTGGGGAGCTGGGAGGGGAGCTGAGGGTACCGACTCCGCCGCAGTCATTGCAGGAGTGGAGTCACGATGCATCCGTTTAAGCCCGCGTTGAATATCCGTTATGAGACAAAAGCTGCACAGCCCTCACTTCACAACAGGTTTTGCAAACCACCGCGTTTTGAGTTGCCACGGTGGCAGCAGGAAGCCTCCAGCCGGCGTCTCCTGCCCGCCCCGAGCTCCCTGCGAACGGCGAGACGGCTGCGTACAAGGCAGCGCTGCTGTCGGTCGCGTGAAACTGCCCCTGCAAGCTCGCCTTTTCTAGCTGCAGTGTGAATCTTTGCTATTTCTCATAGTCTTGTTTGTGATATCCTAAGTCGTGTTATTTTACACCAGTGACTTTAATTAAAAACAGACATATGATAATCTTTTAAGCCTATTTCCTTGACCAGACCATGGAATAAGAACAATGCTCAAACCCTCATTCTAACGGGGCAAATTAAAATCAAGTTACTGAGCAGCACTTCCCCTGAGCAGACAAAGAGGAGTTTTACCTTATCTGTAAGGCAAATCTATTTATCAGGAAGTAACAGCAAACATAATGAGGCTTAAGATCAGCTTCACGCGAGGAACAAAACATTTCCCATTGCTGGGTTTCAGAAAACAGATCAGCCCTCCAGGACGCACCTCCAGCCCCCGCCGAGGCAGGGCTGTCTGCCTGGCTGTGCCCGGTGGCAGGAGCCACTGCGCTGCCAACGGTACGGCACCGCACCCGGAAACTTGCGGCGTGTTAGAAAAGCACTCGGCAACAGCACTTCATCCTTTCGTGCATTTTTAGCCCATCCCAAAACCCTTCATCTACAGACAAGGGCAGCTCCAGAGCTCCGTCCCCAGCAGAGGCGGTGGGCGCGCAGCCGGTGAGAACCCAGCGCAGCAGCCGCGGTGGCAAGAACGGCCTCGCACACCGCTAAGTAGCTCGATGCTGTCCTCCTAGGGCTGTGCACATCCTTACGTTAGCTGCACCCACGCATTTCCCACCTGGGGTGTTTTGCACAGCACATTCAACAACGTAGCCCACATTTAATATTACAATTTCTGAGAGGTCAGAAGGCTTTAAGTGAGCAAGAACAGGCTGTGTGCTCCCAGCCCTACGGGGGAAGAGCAGCACGCAGCCACAAGCGTTCCTCCTAGTCAAAAAATAAAAAAAGTGACTAAAATGCTTCATTACCTCGTAGTCGTTGGGGAAGGGATCTCTGAATTTGTTGCTGGGCGTTGGAATTCGTGGAAACAGCTTACTCCACACGTGGTTTCTGCAAAAAACAGCAGGTGAGGGATGTGAAAGAATTGCTTTCTCTGACAGACGACGTACCCAACAAGCAGCTCATGTCTAGCCCTGTGCACCACCAGCCCTCCTGCCCCACACAGTCGTCAGCATCCAACGGCAGCAGCGGGTTCGAAGGGGTGAACGTAACAGATAAAGCTGTGCTGTCCCCACTGGGACACCTGCGGACCCTGGGGAACGTGCGGATGGCACAGAGCCACCTCCCTCGTCAGCCTCTCCCACCGCTGCTGCAGCAGAGCCAGGCTGGAACGTCCAGGCCAAGAGGGCATTGCCACGGCTTCGAACGACCAGCAACAGGCCTGCCTCGGAGAGAAATTCATTGCTCTCATCTGCCTCTTCACGCCCGTCTTCTTCCCAGGGACTCATTGCCAGCTACCTTGTTTGGACGGTCGGGACAGGCTGCTTCTTGCTCAGACTTTGGTTTCTGAACGTCACCTGCCCGTGTCTCATGGTGGGAGAGCAAACCGAGGGAACCAGGAGGAGGCAAGGAACGGGACCAGGGGTGGCTGACAGCAAACAGTTCTGCTCAGCGGCTCAGCGACTCACCCTGCAAACACCTCCTTGCCCGCCTGGCTCAAGCAGACAGGCAGGTGCATTTTTGCGACAGCAAGCGCTGCAGAGTGAAGCTTTTCTTGTCTTCCATACATCCCAGAGTGCAGACTTCACATTCCGACTGCTAAAGTGGATTCACTGTCCCCACCCCTGGAGAGCACGATGTCCAAAGAGGGCCATACTTCAACGGGGACTTGGCCTGGGTGAAGCTCGTAGGGTTTAGCCCCTGTTCCATGGAGCCAGCCTGACGCCTGTGGAGCAGAGACACGGCCCCGGCTGCAGCCCTCCGGAGCCCTCGGCGCTGGGACTGCGGGTGGCTCTGCCCCGGTTATTCTGTGACAATTCTCCTGGCCGATGTCTCGTTAGCTCAGTGCTTATGTTCTTGTGGCGATTCTTCTTCCAAAGCTTTCCCAGTTCTGTCACGTTTTCTTTTATCCTATTATTCCTCCTCAGCAGGGAGGTGAGGAGCAATAATATTTTCTATCAGTTTGGAGCTAAACCTTCCTGGCTGAGCTGCTGTTGCCTTGAAGGAGACACTGATGCTTCAAATTGATGCTTTGGGGCAGGGAAGGGACACGCCACCGCTCGCACGAGCAAGCTACGGGATGGGTCCCCATTGCTGCACGGGGACGAGGGCTCGCGACGGAGCCGTACAGCCAGCAGGAACACAGGGAGGAAAAGCAGGGTGTGAGCTGGTTTTAGGAGACGTTCGCATCCCCTCTGTTGAAACGCTGACCGCAGTCCAACCTTCGCTGGCTGCGGAGGACGGGTCAAGCTGTGGGTCACCCCCAGCCGAGCGGGTCAGTACCGCGGCCTGGGGCTAACTCAGCCGTGGGACCGGGACAACTGCCAGCGTTAACACTGCAGCGCCCGGCATCACCTCCGCCCTCGCCGGCTTTCCTGCCACCGGTGAGGTCTTTGCGACCACGTCCCGGCCAGCCGTGCAAGCGTGGCTGTCTTCACAGCTCCCGCGCCCCGTCGGGTCTCCCAAGCCTTTCAGGAGGAAGGCGCTGGAGGCCACCCGAGTTCGGCTCCATCTGACTTCAGCTCGGAGTGGGGTCTGGATTTCTGCTACTGCCGTGCCACGTAACCACCAAGATTTGGTTTTGTTTGGAACTGGCGCGTTTCTAGTTGTGCTGTTGGTCAGTAAAGGATTTTGATGGAGCCGTATCAAAACCATTTATTGAGTCAGCAAAAAGCACAAGTTACAGGTCGCTTCTGGCACAGAAACACTTGAGGAGAGGTGCACAAACGCCCAGCAGACGTGAGGCAAAAGCACACTTGTGTTCGAGGAGGCTTCTTGCCCCGCAGGCATGAAGGTCTGGGCAGCGCGGCGCTGGTGGGGTGGTGACAGTGCCGCCCTCACGATGGTCCTGTTCTTTTTGCAGGATGCTGAAAAGGTGGAGTCGCTCTATTAAATATCTTCTCACAAAGAATGCCCCAGATATCTCCACTTGTCTCTACACGGGTCACAGCATGGCCCTTCCCAGTAGCGCTACCTGGACCTCCAGGCTTTGGAAACGGTCCCCAGGACCCTCCTGCCTCAAGTCAGCATTTCAGGGCCTCCAGCTACTGCGCTGCATCTGTCTTGCTGAGATTTGCCACTTTTCCCATGGGCTGTGACATGAAAAGGCCGAAGATAAAGATAAATAAGAGAACAAGTTCTTCTTTTCCCTCTTCTACTGCCATGTTGAGACTGATAAAATATTTCTTTTCGCAGCATGTCAGAGTGCCTTTTCTCGTGTCTTGCCTCCCCCGAGACTCCCCGTGACATTCTCCAAAGGCCTTCCCTGCAGCGGGCAGCTGGTGACTGCTGGCCCTGGACCCACGTGGGGTTCAGAAGAGGGGGGTACTTGGTGGAGGTCGGGGTGACCAGGCTGATTCCAGGCTGTGGAAGGCTACTGACTGTCCTCGTGGCAATTAAGTGGAGAGCAGCTGGGAGCAAGCGATTAACGACATCCTCCCGTGGGCTCACCTCCAGGAGAAAATGCTACTCCAAGGCATAGCCGGAGGAAGCACAGCAGATGCTCATTCACGGAGGGCAAACTAGGCAAACATTTGGCTGCGCTTTGTATCAAGACATTAACCCCATCAGCTACTGCAAGAAAGTGAAGGGGAAAGACTACCCAAACTGTCCCACAGGGCCACTTCGCCTCGTAGCATCTCTCCCAGCGGGTGGGCTGTATCTCTGATGCCTGCAGTCACCAGGAAGCACACAGAAAAATTTACAGAACTCTTTGCTGTAATGAAATTCCTTCTAATGGCTTCGAATCGTATGAAATTTGCAGTGATTCTGTGGCTTGAATTGCAGGGTACACATAATGAATTTCCAGGAGCAGTAAAAACCAGGAGCACTAATGAAAGTGTGATCTAGGGAACCTGTTCTATTTTTCTGTTTTTAATATCTGCAGATACAGCAAATGAGCAGGCTAAGCACTGCGTTTCATCTTCTTGCACTTCCTCCCTCCTCCCGGGGCAGGCTGGAGGATCAGAGAGGTGGCAAGGACACTCAGCAAGAAGCAGCTTGGGAAGGGTGGAGTAGAGCTAGAAACTTCATGAGATGCAGTGCAGCAGGCAGATAAAACTTCAATCACTTTGACAAAGATAATAATAAGCCTTTGAGTGCTAGGGAATTACATACTAACCAGGCAGAGAGAAACTCCTAGATGCAACCAATGTAGCATCAAGCAGCTGAACCTGCAAAAGCTGGCTTAAAATTGCTGAATGTATTAAAGTTCATAAAATGCATTAGCACAGCATCTTCAGGCTGGCCCTTGAGTAGAAGTCTTGCCCTACACCTATTTCTTCCCCTATACCTGTTTCAGGATCTCCGCAGGGGCTAACTGCATAGTATCCAAATACCTGCAGAACTCCACAGGAATGCACGGAGTATTATGACTGCTGCTAACTGGTGTTGGAACTAACTGGTGCTGGTGTTTTGCTGTTCCAAAGAGAGAGCAGAGAGCTGATGAAGACGCTGCCGGAGCAGTGGAGGACCTACAGCTACATAGACAGGTCAATCCGTAAAAGAATCAGTGATGCGATTAAGAGCAGTTTGGGGATTTCAACCAACACATCAAGGCTGCATAGTTGGGAACAAGTGCATACGAAGCACAAGAAGAATAAATCCTCCGGGGAGTTTATCTATCTTGTTCCAAAAAGGATTGCTTATTGAGACCTGCTATGCTCATTAAATTGACTTAAGGACAGGTTAGCACCAACAGGAGACACCGTAGGGAAGTTAGTAACAGTTGTGCTAATATAACATTCTGGTAGACAAGACCTTTATTTGATAAAGGAAATGCAGTATGGAAAGGAAAAGAGCCAAAGACACATCAGGATGACCAATAAATTAAAAGGCATTAAAGAAATTAATGAGAAATTAGCAGAGTCGAGGACAGCACTTACATTACTGGGAGCTGTGTTTATTTTGGACCAATAATTGCTGCTTGCTGCATGTTTCAGGGGAGAAGCTTGTAATTAAATTGATTCTTTAATTCTTCATTTATCATTTGCCTAGTCACAGCTACAGAAATCCAAAGTGCATCTGGGTTTCTTCACAGCACATTTGGAGAAGTTTGGCTACATGGCATCTGTTTCTACTACATGGCATCCACAGCCTCTGTATTTAATTAAAAAAAACTAAACAAACAGTTCAAAAACTCAAAGCAAACAATAGCTCTTGCTCCTGATAAGAGGTCAAGAGGAGCAGCAAGCTCAAAGGCACTGCGTTTTCACCTCTTCAGAGCATCTGCCACACTCCTTGATGTCAGCCGAAACCCAGCCTGCATGCCCAGGGCCCAGCAGAGAGCGGAGGGCTGCAGGCTGAGCTGGACCAGACTGAGAAGATGCTGGCCTGTACATTTTAGCCGTGAAAGATGCCCTCAGCGGTGTCACCAGGGCTAAAGACAGAGTCCTCCTGGGGAAACCACCGACCCAAACAGATCCGTTTAAGTGAAAAAACGAGATAAGGACAAATGGATTTTTAACAAATTTGCCTCACTCAGTATATGGTTCTGTTGTTTAAGATTAATTCGACTAACCCTCTTCCCTCACCAATTTTGCTTAATGCTATTATTGATAATTAATGAGGCTGACTATTACTTATTCAGTACTTTCGGTTTGTATAATTATGTTTGAATACCAAACTCAGTGCCCTTTCTTAAAATCAAGCAAAGCTTGTAACATCACCACACACCTGTGGAACACCAAGTCCTTAGTTATACTGTAATTAAAAGATGACGATGATACTTACATTTTGCATATTATAGCAACAAGCAGGAATGTGAAGCACGTGGACACACAAAGCACAGCGAGAATCCAGGCTACGCGATTCTCCATTTTGTTTGGCCCTGAATTTGAAGAAAAAAATAAATTAAATATATTGTTTTAGTGCAGAGTATTTTAAACACGCTCTTACAAAAGACTTAATCAGCTGTTTTGTGTGCTTATATTCAGATCACAAATTAACATGCCAGCGATGAAGACTTGGTATCTAGCATTAGAAATGAAACACACAGCTTCAGGAACGATTTCCATGAAACTGGCTTTCTAATTTCAACAATAAATTTCTTTCACTTTAATGTGGAGAGAAAAGCCGAGAAGTGTGAGGAGCCAGGCCCGCCAGAAGGACGATACAACCCATTAGCTGCCATCCCGAGACACGCCAGGCCATGCAGCGAGCGCAGGACTGGCACTCAGCAAAGACACTCTTCGCTGATAATCTCAGGCACAAACCATTTGTTTTCCATTAAACCGTTCATTTCTGCTAATCCTTTCTAGCCAGGAACTGGATTTCTCCGGCTTCCTAAACTTGCCTGTAAAAAAAGACATCAAAACCCCCCATTTTTCTTGTGCGCTGGCTGCTGATACATCTCCTCGGGAAGAATTCCTCTGCTGCCTCTGCCTGTGAGCAGACACAGGTATTTCTGTCAAGGTCAATGTTTCTGTTTCCAAAAGGCATTGCTCAGTGACCGCGACCATTATTGCGTGCCACATTATGCCACATAACAAACACATTTACATTGAACTGCATTTTCAAAAGGTGGCCGAGTCCGTGTGTGCTGACGATAACTACCTGTCCTATGCATCAAGGTGTCAGCACTGCCACTGCCAGGTACTTGAAAGGACATAAATCACCCAGCGGCAGGAGCGCTGAGTTTATTGGTGCTGGAGACAAAGCAATATCCAACTGTGGCCAGATGCGTTTCTGAGGAATGAGGAGCTGAGCCTGCTCTCTCCGCCGATGGCGGCAGTTGTGCGGCAGCCCCGGAGAGCAGCGCGTGGATGACGATGTGAGCGGGGCTGTGTGATCCGTCCTGAGCCTCTGTACCACCCCGATGGGGGCACGCAGCCAACCTTGCAATCACAAACAGGTTAGGATGGTTGATTTTGTCTCCAGGGTTACCACTTCTCTTTCAAGACAATAAGATTTAGGAAGCAGCTGCCAACAAGTTCTGCTTCGTGTAAGTCTTGAGGACAACCGGGGCAGCAAACTGTGGAAAACGGTGAAGTCCCATAAACCAATTCTAAGCTTTCCAAGATGAAGGCTGGGAAGTGTCTCCATTCTCCAAACCAAAAATGGAAGCGTCCTAAGTCTCTTCCATCCTATGGCGGTTGGCAATGGCCCCAAAAAGGCACGATCAAGCAACACGAAGTCTCACTGCAACTCAGAGTAAGGTGTGGAAGAAGCAGCAATCGCAGACGCCGTGCTGTGGCTCTGAGGCTCTTTCCAGGGCTCTCCTCCTCGGGCTTCTCTCCAAGATGTGCCTGAAGGCACCAGCCCAGCCCCACGTGCCACTGCACACCTGCACGAGCCCATCACCTGCCTACTGAGAGGTTTCCACAGAACACATGAAACAGAGGGAACCAAGGAAACTTCCTCAGAGCCACAGAGCAAGGGAGCGGCAACGCTAACGAGAGCGGCTGAAGCACGTACTGAAACCCAGCGACTTCTGCAGTAACCTGTGTTGTGTCAGTGAACTGCAACAAGCCTCTAAAAACTCCTTTCCATAAGATAAATGGAAGTAATTGGACATATCCATGGATATTTTAGGGATTTAAGTAAGTTTTTATGGAATACTAACTTTTTTTATTTACCATCAGAACGAATTTTCCGTGTTTGATGTGTGCAGTGTGTCAGCAGAGGCGTCCATAACGGTGATGTTTCCAGGTTCCTCGGTCATTGTCATGCTGCGCAGCAGAGACAGCTCCAAAAGTGCTCCGGCTGACACAGAGCGGCCCTCCAGTCTTTCAGCCTTGCTGGGAAAGCAGCATCAGGACAGCACAACAGCGCTGTGAAGTACTTCTCAGCCCCAAACTTGACCCGTGGATCTTTTAAACTGTGAACCCTGGCTGTTCACACGTACCTACAGCTTCACGGATTTGACTCGTATCGGGCTGCCACGTGTAGTTAATGAGGGTGTCCAGCCCATGTGGCGACACTAATGATTTTCATCTAGCTTTGTTTGCCTGTAATGCTTCTAAACAAACTTTTAGAGGCGGCTGGTATCAAGGTGCACTTCCACAACGCCTGCTTTGGCAGCTTATTGCTGCATTTCACAGCGTTTGATCCCCACAGCCCGAGGAAAGAAATCAGAGTTGTGTTTCAGTTTGTAACAAAGTTGGAGGATTGCTGCTACAGGACTGGCAGTCTAGGCCAGTGTTTTTCTCAGGGTACAGGCTCAGAAGAGGTCTCCTGGTCTTAAAGTTGGTCTCATCCAAATAATTCCCAGCTGGTGCATGAAGCAGGTCCAGCTTTTTTAATTAATGAGATGTCTGGTCAGCCCTCCCCACGCCGGGCAAGCAGTTGGGTCGCTGAGCGTGTCTTCCCCAGGCTTGTCAGGAGCCAGGTGGGAAAGCCAAGGGGATGTGTTAAGAGTAAGGCAGCAAAACACCGGCAGATTTAATCATATTCACTAGCAAACAGATCTAAGAGGGAAAAGTGCAGTAAACAGGAGAGTGTTACGGGCTTTATCTTTTTTTTTAGTGAAAACCAGGAAGTTAAGAAACTCGAAAGATAAGAGCAAAGGAGGATGTCGAAGAAGAAACAGTCGATAACGTGCCATGATAAGGAAACTGTTATGTCCAGAAAAACACGTTCAGCAAGCAGGGAACAGAGAACAAAGTGGGGCAAATTATCATGTTCCAAAGATGCTAAAATCATGCTCTTTTTTCTTCACCCCAACATTTAAGAGTTCAGATAGCTCCAGTACAGCAATAGTTGACATCATCACTCTAATTAACTTCCAGCACGAACATCACAACGCATGCCAGGGAAACACATGTAAAAACTAAAGAAGCAATAGTTGGAACTAGATGATCTTCAAGGTCCCTTCCAACCCTTACCATTCTATGATTCTATTATTCTAACTAAAAGGCCCTACCTAGAGCTTAGGCCTTAAGCTGGTTTAAAGCAGTGTCTGAAAACACAAGCATGTAAAAACAAAACACTGTCTAAAAAATCCCTCCATATCTCCTAAAGTTTGCTTGAGAGACTTCTTGTTGTTCTTGTTTTTAATGGAACACAGATTTAACTCCCCTTGGCATTAACAAGTCAGTTTCTTTCCCCAGATACCTATTTTCCTGCTTCTGTTAAAATTACTTGGTGTTGTGCGTGCTCATGATTAGGCAGTATTTGCCTTCCAGCAAGGTAACAACACTCACTACAAGACAGAAACATGTCATTCTTACCAACATAAATAATTTCACTCCAGTCACTCCAAAGTCCTCTCGTAGAACAGACGTGATAATTAGCTCTTACTTGTATGGAATATCTGCTGGTAACATCAATCCGTAATCTGAAGTCGTTTGAGGATATTTTCAATGTCTGTTAGGAAAACAATATTGTACTGTTACAGATTACTTAAGGCTAAACAATTCAGAAAACAAACATTAATTGTGTTGATCTTCTTATTTTTTTTAAAACTTATTTCTAGAGTAGCAGTGAGCATCTGGCCTTGCTTTGGAAGATCGATCTCTGTTTTTATAGGTGTATTTCCTCTCTTAACACAGCAATATTTCAGGGCAAATTCTTGAAAGATGCCTCATGTTTGCATTCTTACTTAAGACATTTAATGCTGGATTTTCAGAATTGCCCATCCTCCTACTGTTCTGAATCCAGATGCATAAAACTGAGTAACTCCAATTTTTGTCCCTCTGCTTTCCTTGGTCTCTTGGGCAGAGTTTGTTGCAGACAGAAATGATGTCCAGAAAAAGAGCAAAAATACAAAAAGCGATGAGACTTTGGCTTTGCTGAACCCCAGTCACAAATGGGACACAAATTTCACCAAAAGTCCATAGTTTCAAAAATATACTAACGGCGGGTTTTATTTTAAATGTTTTAAAATTTGTAACATATCCATGAATACAAAGACCTTTTCACCAGGTTGCATAAAGGCAAATTCCAGCCATATAGGACAGTCAGCTCAGAGGCAGGAACGCTGTGTAATACTTGGGCATCGGAGAAGCAATTACCTGCTTGTTACCTGACTTCAAGTTGAAGAGGTAAAATTCGTATTCAAAACATTCTTTAGGGAGAGGAGAAACTGGCTTCTCCCATGTGGCCAGGAGATCATTTTGGTCTAAGAATACAGTGACGTTTCTGGGAACATTCACTTTCTCTACAAAAAGAAAACTTTAATGGTAAGTTATTTACAGAGCAAAGTTTAAATACTAGCAATTGGAGCACATTATAACCTGATAGTGTTTCCAAGAAGGACGTATAATCCCTGAATTTATTTCACATTTTGGACAGAAAAGATAAGGATTTAGAAGGAATAACTATATCAGCGAAAATAGTTAAGGGAAAAAACATTGTAAAAATCCATTTAAAAGTTTTGGAAAACTAGATTACTAGGAGGGGGATTTAGTACAGTAATTTTCACAGAAGCGTGAAATTAATGATAGAACAGTTAGACAAACTTGTTTTCAGGAAAAAAGTAGATATAACCAGGAAAGTTACTGAAAACTGGAACAACTTCAAAGCAACGCATCAGCAGCTATTATGGGGATGATTTCTAAGAAGAAGAAAGCACGTCAACTGTTTTATCTTAGTGAAGCCATGAAAAAGGGAAATGTTATCTGTTTACAAAAAAAGTGAAAGGCGTGGAACTAATGAAGGAAAAGAAATTATTTGGGTGGATGAAAGATGAAGACAGTCATGGCTGATACCACCTTTTATTCGACAGCATAATGCCTTTCATTAAAAGGACATGGTTATCTTGAACATCATGCATCTTTCTGCTTCTAAAGAAAGCCTGTAGAAAAAGGTGGTAAAAACTGTACTTGAAGGTATAC
>Ga0181612_181373_pt1 | contig 16236 bp, 8 predicted proteins | sample HoacroProtozoa21_FD_119630 | JGI IMG/M metagenome (GOLD analysis project Ga0181612, IMG submission 119630) | Hoatzin crop microbial communities from Cojedes, Venezuel. Combined Assembly of Gp0051906, Gp0051904, Gp0051908
CATGACCTTTAAGGTCCCTTCCAACCCAAACTATTCTATGATCTCTAGAGGAGCAGTGTACAAGCTTTGCTTAGTTTTGCACTGGCTTGCAATGTCCCTTTGACACACATACTTAGTTGTATTTTCTTCCCTGTTTCCCTTTTGAACACTTCGCCTGCAGATATTCCTGTGATGTGGCGTGCCTTAGCTGTGTCTGCAGTGGTTTCCACTAGCTTGTGCCCACCTGCGTAGTTAGTTTGATGGTGATGATCAGGCTACACTTGTATAGTAGGGTTTAAAGTCAGTAGGGAGTGACAGGGTGAGGAAAAAGAGCATCTTTTTATTAAACTTTGACTGCCACCAGTGTCTATGTGAGCAAGGTACTGATAAATCTAGTTTTACTGCCAAGGAGTGAATGGCAGTGAGCTTATTTTTCCTAGGTGATGAAGTCATCTTCTCACCTTCAACTGTTGTGATATATAAGTTGTTATGGCTAGCACGCTTATTTCTCTGTAGATTTCCCTGGGCCAGTCTCATTAAGACTTTATCCCAAAAGAACCCATTCTCTGCCTTCTCTTTGTGAATGGGAAAAATGCACTGGTCAGCAAATATTATTTTTTTCCTATCTGCGGTTTCTGTCCTTATGATCCCTTCCTTTTCATCTTTTTTTCGCAGCGCTCCCATGTGCTGTGCCCTGTGGAGGTAATGATTACTAGACAGAATTGGCCGAAATCTAGCCTGTTGCTCTGCCACAAGTTAAGCAAAGACTCACCAGGGCTGTTTGTGTGGACGTTATGAACAGCGCATCTTAGCACCGCGTAGTGTACCATCCCGTGAGCTCAAATTTTTCTTCAACATCTACTGCCTTCTAAAGAAAGCGGATTTTATTCACTTCACTGTGGAGTTGGTGGAACCATACTAGTGTGAGACGATGCCCGTGCAAAACTGAACAAAGAAAATGTTATCTGAGTGCAAGCAGCAGCTGCTGAGTCTTGGGGTCTATTGGTAGAACAGTTGCTTATGCGAACTGTAGAAATGTAAATATTGGAGTAATTTGAAATTACACTAGAGGGAGAGTTTCCAGGATATTTGCACACTCCGGACTTCTAGTAGGATGATCTTGTAATAAAAAGCCTTTCATTCAGTGACTGTCATGAGTTTTATGACAGCAGTCGAGAGGCTAAGAACCAGCAGGCATTTGGACATAAATCCTTCAAATTTATGATAATTGCTTGTATTATGCATATAGTATTTGGGTGTACTTACTTATAACTGAACTTCATAAAGTTAAATTCTGTGTAAAATTGAATTGTAATTGTAATTTTAATAGCTGACAGAGGAAGCTACTTAGATGTTTCCTAGGTCGTCTACCACATCTAGTATTTGTAAATATGCTGTTTGCTCTCTGGTTACTTTTTGTGCCAAGGATTTCATTACAAAAGTCATCACTGTGAGGAAAAAGGCACTTCGGTAGTATTTGAGAATAAGCATGTTCCAGCATTTTGAGATCATTTTCTGGTGAGATAAATAAGATCCCTATAACAATTACTCTAGTTCATAAATAATGTCCTGTGTCATTGGAGGGAAAGCACTCTGCAAGCAACAGCTAACCATTGCCAGGTTAGCTTTCAGTTTCCTAAGGCAATGCTTTTGCTCACCCATTTCTTACCGTGGCACTGATTGTCACAGGATCAGAAAGTGGCAAACGTACTGGGGTCCCTGTTGTGGTGCACTGAAATGCAATGAGAGTGTTCCTTCAAACAGTTTTTAATTCATAAGGGAATGGTAAAGCTGAGGCAGGGAAACGAAAATATCCACAGTTAAACCTCCATTGCGTATAGTTTTCTTAATGATTAGCACAGCTTCTGTAAAGATCCTGTCTTCTGGTTGTTGATTTCCTTGTAGCAACTGCTGTTGCTTCCTGCCTTTATTTGCCAGATCTTAGATGGGTTTGCATGTGACAGCACGGGGATGCCGAACAAGACAGGCCTCCATGTGAAACATGCAGCCTAAAAACCTGGGGTGTGTTCAGTCCTGGGGGATTTAAGTGTGTAATTTCTACTATTAGCTTCCATGACTTTGGCCAATAAAAGCTTTCTTTAATCTCTGTTGAAAGACTGTAAAATAATTTCTAACTTACAATTTTACTTTAATAAAACTTTAGCTGTTTTAAACGCTGTGTCATTTTTGGACACTTCATTTATCTGAAATTCTCTTTGAACTGATCATTTTGCATGTAAACTTCATATGCTTTCTTTTGTTTTTCACATGCATCCTACAGCTGATGTCTAAGGTGTGGTAGCTAACATCTACCATAACGCTGTGACTTCCTTGTCTGTAGGTCGCCTAGAAAATAACTGGGTGCAAAACTTGAAAATCAAAGCATTTTACAATTTCTTTAATTATCATCCTGATTTATAATTATATAATCATAGTATCTATTATTGCAACACATTAAAGTATATTGTTATGCAGTATTATATAATTTGAAATACATTTTTATATAAAAATATTTTCCTTTACCAACATTTGGGGTTTTTTATGCTGTTGTTTCCATTAGTTTCGCTAAGCAGGTTAAGTCTATATTTAGTTGAGCAAATGCATAGCAGGACAACTTCTGTCATTTTATCATGATCTGAAGCAAATTGAGGGGCATCTCCCAGATATGGACTGTTTGTTTTGACCTCAGTACTTGGAGGAAGACTTTTGTCTTGAGAAAAGAGGTGTATTAGGACTGCTTTAAATACGCTTCTGGTACATGTTTTGTGTACGAGAGCAGTTGCACATTTTGTATGGGATAAGATTTAATAGCTGAACATCAACAATACCGGCAGTAAATGTTCCACCAGTGCCTTGCAGGGCAGGAATATTGCAATGGAAAGAAGTGAGACGTGAAGAAAATACTAGCCTGCTCTTCTTCTTTTTTTAATTTTCTTTTTTAAAGGGGAAGGGAGACATACCAATCCCCCCTCCCCACTCCCAAATACAATGAACACAGTGTGGAGTTCGAAGGAGGACAGTCAGACTGAGGTTGAGTGATATCTGTCTTAGAACTGTACTGAATTTGGGATGAATCTTCTCCTCCTCACCGCATGAATCAGAGACAACTTTGGATCACAAGCACCTGAGCTGTCAAATTAAAGCAGTGTGAGTTCAGGCAAGCCTCTAGTTTTCATACTATATTTGGGTTTCTCGCTGGCCATTTAATATGTATGGCTTTGCTGAACAGAATTGGTCACCATGTGCAAAACAGATCATGCCTAAAATGATCATCTCCTCATCTGGAAGTAACAGATGCACTTTTCAGCAAAGGCTTATAATTGTGATGAAGAGTTTCAACACTAAGCTGGGTGCATAGTTTACTTTTGCAAAGTGAAGGAGCAGGGCTTCCAGCAGCACTTTGCCTACATTTGGTCAGTTAGTTGCAGCACAGTGGTGGCTGTGAAAAGTTGGCTAAGGTGGGCATCATTTAGTTCTCCCTTTATGTTTTTCCAAGTGCGACAATTTGCTCTTATGAATGAACACCACACAAATCTCCTCCTTGCTTGTGGGAGTCTGACCCACTGCAAACACGAAACACAGGCGCAGCATATTATCAATGTACCTGCTAGTCTGGCTGAGTGAAGCAGGTAACTGGACTCCTTTGATGCTACCCAGAACAGGCCCAGCTGTAAGCCGGGTGAAAATCCGCACAGCGACTACTGCTATTGCACACCCAGAAGGCTCTAGTTATATCAAACCAGCCAGAAACACTCCTAGAAAAGCCTCTCCACTTCTGGAATGGTACTTCTGCTCTGGCTTGTAGAGTAGTTTTGTTACGCGGGTGTCCTCCACAGGGACTACGTGATCTGGAGCTTGGCCCTTGTAGGCTGGACCTAGCTCAGAGACGTGGAGCAGGGCAGGATCTGGCGTTTGGAGCTCAGGGAGTAAACTGCTCAGTGTCTCAGACCCTCCTTCATGTTCAAGGGCATAAAGTTATGATTATTACTACAAATAAATGTTCCAGCTTTAGGTCAGTGTTCTCATTTTTCCTAAGAATATTTACGGTCAGAATAATTCATCATTTAAGCAGTCGAAACTGACAGCAGTTGTTTGATGGAGGAAATCACACAAGGAAAGAAAAATTGGCAAGAGCTTGTGGGAATACTGAAGTGGCCTTCTGCATTGTTGGAAGTGACAGTTCTGTTCATTGTTTCCCTTGGACTGTCCTTTATCTTCTCACTAGTCAGCTGGATAGCTTTGTGCCTGCTGTGTTTCAGAAAGGTTGGGACACAGGGCCGTGCGATGATCACACAATTGTGCGCGGAGCTTCGGCTCCTGTATTCTTACCGTAGAACAAAAAGGCTATTGTTTCCAGCCTAATAATAAAGCAGGAAAAAAATCACAAAGGTCTTTCCTCTCGATAGAAGGCTGGCTTAGGAAGAGGTGGGAGAGAGCTAGAAAGGAGCTTATCTGCTGGAAATGGCTTCTCTAGTCTGCATTTTCATTTTGTGTTGTTTTGCTGATGACTGGAGAAAATACTTACTGACACAACTGCAAAATCAGGTAGTATAGATTTCTAACTGTGAGCTGATGATATGAGTAGTCTAGCACTGGAAACTGGAGGGTTTTCAGGCTGTGTTACAGTTCAGTTTTTAGAATCTTTAAATACTAGTGGAGTAGCAACCATGCCTTTGTGCATGTGCATTCCCCTGTCAGGCTGAGGGGACTTTATATCGTTGTTAGGAGCAGCATACCTCAATAAGAAAATACTTCAGGCCTTGCCAAAGTAGAATAAACACCATATATTAGTCCTTTCTGGGAGACAGGTCTGGCTGAAGTAAACTAGGATACAAACCCTTTTCCAGGAAAATCCACTCCTGAAAGGTATTGATGGAACAAAATACCTCAAACGTCAAATTTTCGTGGGTCAGCGCAGCACTGAAGAGAGTGGCTGGACCTAATTTTTTTCATTTAATGTCAGATTTGGCATACTCTGCCTTACCTCCATGTCAGTTCAAAGGGGCTATGAGGCAGGCTTGAGTAGTGCTACATGTGGAGAGATGTAATTTGTGGTATGGTAACTTCTAGGGTCACCTCCAGGAGGTGGGATTGTGACTTCGCTATTAATTTTCTCATTGGAGGAAGCAGATACAGAAACTACTTTCTCACATCTGGCCCCCTGCCATTGCCAGTTTCGACTCTTACTATGTCTTATTCTGCTGTTGGTAGCATTGTCTGGTGTTGACCCAGTGTTTGTATTTGCAAAATGTAAATCTATGTTACTGTTAATATCTATATTGATAGATACACACACATATAAAATGTGATATAAATAATGAAATAATTATTGTATGATTTCTTGCACAAACAACTGTATGTTTGCATGTAGACACTTCCCTTTCTAGATGAGATCACTTGTGGCTTTAATCAGCTCCCCAACAGGTAATACGACCTTCAGAAATGCCTACATTTCAACAGCTGTTAACAGTCTGCCTTCTGGCACAAACTAAATTTTATTGAACGGCTTGCACTAACGTGGTAAGAGGTGACTTGTTCCTAGAGATGTACAATATTGAAAGCATAGAAAAAGTATTACTTCACAGGGAGTAATAACAACTTTATGGGGAGTCTGCAGTCATCAGTGATTTCTTAGTGAAACTGAACTTTACTGCTTCTAGAGTGAGAGAAGTTAGGAATATTTAATTATCAGGTAGAAAATATTGCTTGATAGGTTTAACAAATCAAGATGACTTTATTTTTCTTTTAAATGCTATCTAACTTACCACATATTGTAAATGGTCTTACATCACCAAGTAAGCTAGAAACATTTTTTTCCTTGTTGATATCTCTAACAGAAAAATAGGAATAATTCATTTTGATGCTAGGTAAGTGAGCATTATATCCACAAGGCTCAGAAGAGCTTCTTAAGTGTAATAAATGTTATAATAACACAGTAATGAAGAAATTTGAATTTCTAGAGGAAAATCTGAAAAATGGATATGCCCTATTGTACATAATAATGGTGGTGATAATACTTTATTAGAAGCACTTTATTAAGACCATCTATAACTTGGCCTATTGTATGTAACAAAGTTTTACCAACACACTTTGTTCAACTATCACAAACAATTCCTGTCAATGCAAAGGGAGAAAGTCTTTGGCTATTTAAACAGCACCTACAGACTGCCTTTTGGCAGCACTGTTTTATAGGAGCTGCAGCTGATCAATGCTATGCTTTGAAATAGAGTAATATTGCTTGAAATACCCACTGCACCAAAATTGTTTTAGCTCTTCTTTTAATGTGAAATCTTTCAGAACAATTTTTCCAGTCTCCAATTTCTCCAGTTTCCGTTTTCTTTTTCTTTTTGATACTCTGTGTCAATTTAGGTACTGAAGTTTTTCCTAGGTTTTGTAGGAGAGGAGAGGTTTTGAACTCCATAATTTCTACATGCTGCCTTAGCTGAATATTCCTGCCAAATGCAGTAGAGCTGGAGTTTTTTTAGGTAATTGGTGGCATGCTCCAGAAGAAGGAGACAAAGTAGCCAAGATAAGGAGAAAGTTTATGCTGAAATTTATATTCTAACCCTGTAAACTTGTAAATAGAAAAGCTGGAGCCATCTAGGAAGTAGTCTGAAAACCATTTGCAAAGAAATTTGAGGTAGAGATTCACTAATCTACCCTTGAGATAGTGAAATGAAAAAAGGAAAGGTCTTTTGAAACAGTAAGTGTATCAAAAGAAAGGGTAGGGTTTTTCTTCTGGAAGGAATCAAGATTGCTTCTCAACTTGCTGAGATGTCATCTCCAGCCCAGCTGGAGAGCAACAAGCACTCTACAGAAAAATGGAGGGTGCTGTGGCTGGTTTACTGCAACGTGCTGTCTAGGTTGCTAGAGAGTCCTAGTCTGCCGCTCCTGGGATGTGATAAGATACGTGATGATCAATACCTGTTTGTGCTGTTTTCTGGAAGTAGAGGTCGTGAGGTATTGATTTACTTCCCTTCGTAAGCAGGAGACCAAGTTGTCTGATATCTTCATATGGCTGCTGTTGCTTTGCTGGACTGCCTTCTGGGCTATGAGCACACATTGCTGAGTCGTGCTGAGCTTCTCATCAACCAGCACCTCCAAGTCCTTCTCCTCAGGGCTGCTCTCAATCCATTCGCTGCCCAGCCTGTACACGTGTTTGGGATTCCCTTGAGCCAGGTGCAGGACCTTGAACTTGGCCTTGTTGAACTTCCTGAGGATTGCACAGGCCTCTTTCTACCCTGTCAAGATCCTTCTGGATGGCATCCCTTTCCTCTAACGTATCAACCACACAACTCAGCTTGGCTTCATTTGCAGACTTGCTGAGGGTGCATTCAATCCCACTGTCCATGTCCCCAACAAAGATGTTAATTAATACTGGACCCAGTATGGACCCCTGCAGGATGTCACTCGTCTCCATCCGAACATCAAGCTGTTGACTGCAACATCCAGACCAGTCCTTGTCTACCCATCAAATCCGTGTCTCTCCATTTTAGAGACAAGGATGTCGTGTGGGACAGTATCAAATGCTTTCAAAGAAGCAGTTGTAATACGGGATGGTGCAGAATGTACGTAACTCAGTGATTCTTGACTGCTAAGAAATGCTATTAAAGGTGCCCTTTAAAAAAATGGTGGTAATGTAGAGAATTTGTTATTCTTTACGCATGCAGTTAACCCAGGAGTCCTGAAATTTTGTTCAAACTTAAGTGATAGAAATCAACACATAAGAAGCAAGACCTTACTTTTGATGCCTGAAGGGTAGTGTTCCAATTCCTTTTGAAAAAAGGAAAGGTAAGAACTGACCCAACTTTCCTTTGCACAACCAGGTTACTGAGAGAAAGTATTTTGATTGAAATGTGGTATACCTCAGTGTGGTGGGTGTGACCCTAATGCTGTTACAGTGATAGAAATGGAAGTATGATGGGCTATCCGTAGAAGAAACGGATGAAGGATTCACCAGGTTTAGCAGGCAAAGAGTTTCAACAGCGCTAGAAATTTCACTCTGGAATTTAATTAAATGCTAGTGGTATGTGCCAAGTGTTAATTAATTTACTTGTTTCACTTGTTCGTTTTACTCTATATGATATAGCTTGACTGGACAAAGTGGAGTAGTTAATAGAGCATGTTGAAAGATCAGCATGAAATCATTCATATTTTTCAAAATTCAGTTGTCAGGACTTCTTTTAGACTATAGACGTGTTTTAGGCAGGATTGATGATCTTCTCACGTTTCTGCAGTTCCATGTGCACTGCTGTTGTTCAAACATCACGTCAATTTAGGTGATGCACTTAGTCTGACGTAGCATCCAACTTCCAATGGCAAGATGTGTGGAAGCAAATGCTTTTGAGTTATTAGAGTTGCATCATCGCAACAAGCGCCGCATTGACGTTGCCTGTTGGGTTTTGAAAAACAGCTGTGGTTGTGCTATGTTTGGCATAGAAATATTTATCACGAAGGAAAATATAAAGAGGTTTGGGCCGTGACTCACTGCTGCTTAAGCTTGCTTCTTTGAGTGTGCTTATTATTAACGTGGCTAGGAGATGGAGTTGGCTATTCTAACTTAATGGATCATCTTTTATGTTGTGAGAAACCAGAACATTTTCTTTCTACTGTTCACACAGTAACTGTTTGGATAAATGATGGTGTGATTAAAGGCCCTGGAGTTGAATACTAATGACTGAAACCTTGTGGATTTTGTGTATGCATATAACAAACAAATTTATCAGTACAGTTTTCAATAGCTAGGCAGGCATTTGTTCCACTGAGAAAGCGAAGCAAGCAGTTGAACAAAAACCCTGCTGTTATTTGGCAACGCTATCGTGAGCAAAACCTGTAGTTCTGTTAGAGACCACTAATGTTTGGTATGTTGCTGGCAAGCTGCGTATTTTTATTTGTGATGGCAGATCCCCAAGTGTCCGTACGCTGCAGCACGCACCAGCAGATGTAGCCAGAATTCACATACACACACTTCTGCCTTAAACCACTTTCTCTCTTTCCACAGAGGGACAGTTTAGGATAGGAGCTCTTTGGTTTATGCCTCTTTTCGTCCTGTCATATTCCCTTCCTAGCTCAGTTTATAATTCCCTGGCCTTCTGTGTGTAGATAACAGACATTGAAACCTCTGCATTTTTTTAGTCTTAATCAAATAGTCTTGTTTTTATTTTGGGGCCAGGTTTGTTATTCTTCAGTGTTTTCCCAGCATCTCTGCTTTTTTGGAAGGTTTTAAGAGCCATTAGTGACCCATGATAGCAGTCATTCTATAAAATGCCGACTGCAGTTCTATTTTCTTTTTTTTTATTTCTAAGGTCATTGGAGTCTTGAAGGTCACGCAACAGCACTGAAAGTTTACAAGTGTTAAAAATGAAATCCTATAATTATCTTTGTCCTTAGATGGTAGAAAATAAAAGCTAATTAAAAAAAATTAAGAAAATAATAATTTTCAATTTTTGGCTTTATTTTGTAAGCTATAAGCACTAAAGGCCCAAATTCTGCTAAACTTACTTAAATGTGGTAGTACTGGATGTACCCCCGCCCAGTATCTCCTTGCACTTGAAAGGGACTGCATACAGGAGAATGAATACAAGCATCAGTCTGATCTCCTAGCCCAACCTGAAACTTGGCCTAGGAAAGGAAAATCCTCATTTCTCCAAAATGGTTTTACAGGATCTGGGCCTCAGTCAAGCTCTAAGAAATTAGGTGACTACTTCTGTTCCCACCTTAACCATGCGAGCTTGTGTTTTTTCACATCTTTGTGACCCTGAAGTCAAACAAAACTAGGCATTTCTGGCTGCTGCTTTTATGTTGTAATGCAGGTCAGAAAGCAACAAAATTCTGGGAGTGGCAAGCTTGTGAAGACAAATGCTGCCAAGTTCCTCATGGCCTTGATTTCAGCTGCGTATGTACACTGGTGGTCGAGATAAGTACAAGCTGTCCTGGGATGCTCGTAGGAGAGGAGGGGGTTGCTGCTTTGAGCATGTAACACTTTGTAATGGTGAGATGCTTTTTTAATGACTTTTTGCATTAGAAGTTCTGCTCTAGAAGAGAAGGAAAGACAAACATAATTAGAAACCTGTGTTATAGGAAGGGAGCAAAACAATCTGACTTCCAATAACCATATGTTGAAGATCATGGAAAGCAATTGCACGTAAAAATCCTTCCTTAGGCACTATTCTGAAGTTGCATTTAATCCATTTTCTTGACAGTTCATGAAAACTTAGGGTGTGGCTTTGCACAGCACTGATTTAGCTGCATAGCTGTGCTGGAGCTAGGATTTTGCCTTTGTTTTGATCCATGAAGTCAAAATCATCCCAATTCACCTAGGGAATATAAATTGCTCATTTCTCATCGTGGCATGCCCAGACAGTCTATGTTTGTCTTGTCAATCTAGAGTATCTGAGTATGTTGTGTAAAGCAGCATCCTTCTACAAATTCTTTGTCAGCCTTCCCATATGTCTAGTGAGGCACCTGACACCATTTCGTAACCATATAGCTTCATTGTCATGTTCCCAGTTACTCTTCCCCATCTCACTCCTTTGTGTCTTGGCTGAAATAAGAGGATAAATTCTCTGGGCCAAAGCCTGTGTTCATCTACTGCACTAAGAAGAGGTGCCATAAAATAACATAAACACCTGAATCAGGAGGGTAGGTATGGGTGGATAGCTTACAGGACAAAGAAGACTTTCAGTAAAGGAAGGTTTCAGATTGCTTGCTTTGTTATAGTGGGATCAGAAGAAGTTAGGAGCTCTTCTGAAAAAATGTATGATCTTAATAAGGTATATCTTGATTAGCTAGTAATTTTTCTTTTTTGGGGGAGGGTATGCTGAAACTGCTGCAGATAATCATTTGTGACTTTAGAAGGAGTTGGTCCTCTGAACAGATTTTAAAATTGCTTAACTGAACTTAAAGCACGTCAAGGACTACTGCAGGCTCACTCATGCTGGAGACGGAGACCAGCCAAGATCTATCGCTTTAACCTGAGTAGCAGAAACTGGTGCTCAAATAGGTTAGCAATGCTTGACATAGCCCTATCTTTCATCAGTCCGGGAGAGACTTGTTGCCATATTAACAAATTCTTTTAGGACACTGTTTTGTAATTTAACACAAGCTTGGCAGAGCATCAGACAAAACAGTTCTTCTGTTCTCCCCGAGCTATTGTTCCTTCCCTCTAATCTTCCCCAAAGTCTGCTACAGGATCCCGCTTCTCTTCTGCAACTTCTGTCAATCATTTCTCAAAAAAAAACCCCTGACTACGCAAACCAAAATAAAACCAAAACACCCCGACCCCTAGCCTGCCACATCTCATAATCGTGTGTGTGTGGTGCTCTGTTCCAGTGCTGTGTTCCCTGGGATGGAGTCACCTCTGAATGTGCGAGTGGTTTAGTCGTCTACTTTATTTCATGACTATTTGATCTTAGGTAGACATGTGTGTATTTTATGCGGCTATGATTAGCACCAGTGTGTACATTTATGTACAAAAGCTAAGAGTAGTTTGTCACTGCAACATCTTTCTGCTGGTGGTGCTGGATGTGCCCGTTCCACTCCTAGACCCTCACAGGGTCTGTTCCCCAGCTCTCACAGCTGGGGACAGCACCTCGTCTTCCTTGGCATTCAGTACCTCTGCAGCTACTTCTCTCCTTGTGTGAATGAATAGAAATGGCTGTGAGATAGCCCTTAGAGGCAAGAAAACATTAATTAACAGCACTGAGCAGTTTTCAACTGAGGAATAACTTTCTTTGCTCCATGGAAACAGCATTCCTCACTAACTCCATTATATATGCAAACTTGTTAAGCTCCTTAAAAGGCTCCAGCCTGTGAGGTGCCTGATGCTGTGAATTGCTGTGGAAGTCATGGGGACTTGCAGCAGGTGTTGCCTGCCCGCAGGAGGTGTTAAGGCTCCTAGTAGATGAGGAAAGAGATACTGGTGTGTTTATTAAGTCAGTTAACAATGTTCATGTGACTGTTGCATACCTTAAGCAAAGCAGGCAATGGATTAACCTCTCCTTCATCAGAAATCTGGTATGGGAGGGAGGGAGGAAATGGGTTCTTTTGCTGAGTAGCAGCAAATTGTGCTGTTAGCATAACTTCCTATCGAAGTCTGGTAGCTAAATCTCCCAGATCATAAAAGTCACAGTTGAGGCCACAAAAGCAGTTGGGAGACTTATTACAGATTCTGTATTTTCCTGTGAGTTCAGAAACATGGTCATATCTCTTTCCAAGCTGGACAAAGAGCTTGCTAACTTCTGTTAGCTAAGTACAGTAAAAGAGTTTATGGACTTTGTGTATTTTAAGTGGCAGCCGTCAGCAGGTTGGATGGAAGTAAATGATGAAATAAAATGTGTTTGTGGTGAAGGATATGAACTTTATGTAGTGTTACGTGAGTGTGGAAACTTTTGCCTTGAAGATAGCCACAAGTGAGAAGAGAAAGTAGGGCTAGATCTAAAACTGATCCTTTCTTGCTTAGCTACTTTCCCAGCATTTGGGGCACTGCTGGTGAGGTCTGTAGGGATTGCTCAGCCTTCTCTCAGGCTTCATGCAGCGTGTAACGCATCTGCTCCTAAGCCTGCAGGTCTCCAGTGTGCTTAAAACTTGAATTCTCTGGGAAGTTTGGGCTGGTGTTTATGCTTGCCCCAGGTCTTCTTATACTGCTGCAAAGATGTAGGGCTTTTTTATTTTTAACGTTTATTTTCCTTTTTTCCTAAGTTTTGAGCAAGAAAACTGCTCTGTCAATCAGAATCATGAAAGTCGGGTGATTGCCACAGATCATTTGTTTATAGCAGGCAATGAGCTAAGCTGCTTGCAAATAGCGTTTCCAACGCCCTATCCACATCTGCTGCAGCACAGACTGACAGAACTAACAAATTCAAAGTCTTCTGTATAATCCAGCTTCATACTGCTTGAATCCACGTCCTTTAAAAACATTGTGTATTTTAATTTCCACTCTTCCTGTTTTTCCAAGGATTTTTTAGACTGTGTGTACACATGTATGTGTATTTAAAATAAAAACTACAGGCACAAATGTTGTATATGTTTAATTGCCTGTGCTATCAAAATTCATCAGTAAGACTTGTCAGTAATATATTGTGGAACTGGAGATGGCAGAGAGCAGATAGTTCACACTGAAATGCCTCTTGCCTGCTGGATGGGCTTAACAATACAAGATTTGAATGCAAAATTATGGTACTTGATCCTAGGGCTTAGCTCAAAGGCATGGCCGCAGATAAAGCCGAGCATCTTGGTTCAGAGAGAACGTGTCTGCGTGTTGCTAGACCAGGCTTTTATTTTTCCATTCCCTTCAATCATTTGAAATTTAGTAAGGGAAGATAAAGCACTTGAGTAGCCTAATAGTTCAGAGATGGATGTCAAAGGCAATATTCTATTGACACTGAGAAAGCATCTGAAAAGAGATTTTTTTTTCTTTGGAAAAAGCTGACTTGTTAGAAGCAAAACTTTTTAATAGAAATGCATGTGTCTGGGGAAGCAGAGGTATCATCTGTTTTTGAAATGGCCAGAAGTTTAGTTACTAAGGATATTTGTCTGAGACTTGGTAAACATGCACCCAAATCCAATCTCTCCTGAGTAAGGCAAATCCCAGTTTTCAGGAAAATATCTTTGAGGAGACATGTTTTTATCCTAATGTGAAGTAGAAGAATATTCTGTTGACTAAACAGTTTACTGTGACTACTCAGTATCCAGGGCAGAAAGAGCACCTTGCAGGAGAACAGACACTGCTAAATGCCTCAGCACAGGCATGTTGTGCATTTTTGATGTTCACTGGGTTTTCAGCAAGGCTGCAGACGTGCAACTGCAGCGGAGCTGAGCCACCAAACTCTGTGGTGCCCAGGAGGTGCAGCACTGCTCAGTAAACCTTGGCCATGATCTGTTTCAGTGCTGCCACGAGCAGTAGAGATGCCCATGCCCATTTGACAGATCAAAAGAGTGGTCGCTGATGGCTCAAAGGTGACATACTCTCCAGGGAAACATGTCTTCCTTGCAGCTTCCTTCTGCTGTGTCACAACCTGCAGAACCAAGATGACAAATACCTTCTGTGCGCTGCTGCTGCTGGAGGCACAGGCCTCGGAAGTTCTGCCTTGCAGTTTGAAGCAACGTTTGCGAATAGCACAGGTTCTCAAACTAGCGTAGTTTGTACATGGTAGAAGTATATTTCTACAGAAACATCCACTACAGGTGATAATCAAAGTTAATAGCTTTTCATCCCATCAAGAAGCTCTCAAGCAGGACAAGTATATGAGGGGCTGGATTAGAAAATTTAATTTAATGCTGAAGTGGAATGGCTTTGCATTCTAACTAGGTAATTCATAAGCTCTCCCTACCCACTGCAGGCATGGTCTGTCAATTTTTGAAGATTAAAAACTTAAGCATTATTAAATGAATTTCTTCTCAGTAAGAACCTCTCATACCTGACATCAAATACAGGTCTCCCAAGCAGTGTTCAATGGCAAGTGGAACGGAGTGGGAGTCGGTTTGTTTGGAACTGAGAGCAGAAGTTCTGCATGTTCAGCATCCTGCTTGTGGAGAAAAAGCAAGCTTCAGTTGTGGGTCTGGATGGTCGGGACCCCTATGGCACCTAATCCAATGCACTGATTTTGGGGAAAGCCTGTGAAGCTGTCCGTGTTTCTGTGGTAATCTTGACAGACTGTCATAGAGATTGCACTTCTGACAAAGCAACTCTGAGCAGCTCTCCATGTAAATCATTCCCTGAGCTGTGGCATCACTGAGAGTATGTGGTGCTTCCTGGTTAACTTACAGCACCACCAAGTCCTGAGCTTGTGACACGTGGACTTGTAGTTCAAGGAAACTCTGTTAGGATAGAAACTGGGAGGTGCTTTCATAAAGAAGGTTTTTAATGAACTCTTTGGTTTGTTTCTTTACACTACAAAATGCAATTCAGAAGTGAGATTAGTGGTTACAATATGAATCAGCAGGTGATGACCTGCACAAAGTTCAACTAGCAGCCAGTTAGCAGTGGTCCCCCTTGAGGATGGATACTGGGGACAACACTGCTTAATACCCAAGATAATAACCTAAATGATGGTACAGTGTGTGTTCTCAGCAAGCTTGAGGACAATACTAAGTGGAGTGACTGGTCTGCTTGAGAACAGGGCGAACATCAACTGCTGGAAAAATGGCCCGAGCAGGAGCTCACAACAATTAGCAAAGACTAATGCTGAGTCCTGCACCTATACCAAAAGGTATACTCAGTGACATGGTCATAAAAATAGCAGATATATAACATTTTCTGATATCATCACGCTGTTCAAATAGGATTTTACAGGTTCAGTTGATGGTCTAGATAGTTCCTAGGAAGCTTTTAACTTTTTGAACTTGAGTGAAAAAAATTACGTTACACTTGTGTGCTTGTGGCATGAAAGGATAGCTTTAATGTAAAAACTTTATTAGAAACAGAAGTCCTCTGAAAACACTGAAATCAGTTATAATTGATCAGTCCTTATTCAGATTAGGTTAGATTTAATGGATAGAGGAAAGTAATTAGGCTATTTGCATACAGCTTGCATTCTCGTAGCTAAGCATGCTGAAGCCAGCAGATTTGCTGAGATGTGAAGTGATACCCTTTTCTTAATGAAGGGGGAAGAGAAGGCCTTCTACAGAAATACACCAAGTATACAGCGACTATTCAGAAAAAATCTGGTATCCTTCGTTACTCCTCAGAAAGGATTTGGCACCTCATTGCTTGTGCTGTTCAGTGAGTTCAGTTACCATGAAATTTGCAGGCTTTGAACCTCTAGTAGCAATAGTATGACCCAAGTATTTGTGTATCTGGCTCTACAAAATTAGAAGATACAGAGAGAAAAGTTCTGGCTAAAATTTAATCCATAAACTCATTTGTCTCTGCTGTCATTCAGATCTGTAAATTTCCTTGTGAAATGCTGATCATAATTATCAACTTTTTTGGGGGGGCACTAATTGGGATTAATTCTGGAGTTTTGGCAAAGAGTTCCTGTCACTGAGAGCTTATGCGCTTTGGTTCTCATTCAGTATTCATTGCAGTAACTATCTGGGTGGGTTGTGGGGTGGGGGAGGGGAGATGAGGTTTTTGGTTTGTGTGTGTGTGATTTTGTCTGGTTTGGGGGGCACGGGGGGGCTGTGTGAGGGCTTTTCTAAGTTCTATTCCTGAACTTTCATTCTAGCTTCTGTCCTAAAAATCAAAGAATCACAGAATGCTTTGGGTTGGAAGGGACCGTATGGACCATCTGGTTCCAACCCCCCTGCCACGGGCAG
>Ga0181612_154728_pt1 | contig 16234 bp, 12 predicted proteins | sample HoacroProtozoa21_FD_119630 | JGI IMG/M metagenome (GOLD analysis project Ga0181612, IMG submission 119630) | Hoatzin crop microbial communities from Cojedes, Venezuel. Combined Assembly of Gp0051906, Gp0051904, Gp0051908
ACGTTCTTTTGAACACCTCCAGGGATGGTGACTCCACCACCTCCCTGGGCAGCCTGTTCCAATGCCTGACCACCCTTTCAGTAAAGAAATTTTTCCTAATATCCAATCTAAACCTCCCCTGATGCAACTTGAGGCCATTGCCTCTCGTCCTATTGCAAGTTGCTTGGGAGAAGAGACCAACATCCACCTCACTACATGGCTGCAAGATGGCATGCTTTGGTTTGAAGACCTCTTTTGTTACAATTGTGAAATTTATTTGCATATGTGCAATGGGCTCCCTTTTTTCAGACAATGAAACCAGATTAAGAACCAATAAATGCCTATGTCTTGTGTATTTAGAGTCAGTGTTTAGTCATCCGTGGGCTCGTCAATGTTTGTCCACTCAGTGAGCTGTCAGTCATTTAACTAATTAAATGTGTATTTGTTGAACAGATTTGAAATGATACAATATGCAATGCAACTGGGTTGGAAGTTGCAATCCTGCTATATTAGTTAACCACAAAAATTACTCATTTTAAATTATTTGAATAATAGCTAAAATGTAATTAAATTACATCAAGGTTGCAAGGCATGTTTAGGAAAAACTTTACTATATAATGAAAAGCTTAAGGGAAGGGAGAACAAATGTGACCTGGGCTGTCTGCCACTTTGAGCTTGAATATAGTTTTACCAGGACTACTTCAAACCATTTATTTGATGTCTGTCCCCATTTCTTTGAAAAATAAGGGTGGAATCATAGCTGCTGAAAAGTTGGAAAAGATTGTTCTTGGTGCTTGCGGAGGTTTCAGTCTGTATGGAAAGCTGCTGCCAAACCACTTCACAGCCTGATAGATTCTACTATATTTAATTAAGATAACTGATTTTACTTGGGACAAATTCTTTGATTTGGAGAATGTAGAAAAAACTATTTTAAACTTTGTGAGTTTCTACATATTAAGCTGATCAAACTATGAATGTTTGTCCCAGTGATCACACCACACAACTAAGGCTGTTTCTGCAGTTTAGGGAAGAGAACTTTAGCATAGACCTCAATTACTCCAGTTTTAAAGTAAAACGAACCTTCTTTACTTTTACTGATGCTATCAGTGCTACTGCACACTTTCAAGGGATGGATCACAAATCTCACTTCAGATTTTCACGTGTCAAGGTGAACAAACCCACTTTAGCAAACATCAACCTGAGTTACTCATGCTCACAATTAGGAAATATTCATGTTCTGCAACACCAATATCTTGAGGAGAAGCTTCTAGTAAACAAATGCATGTCAGTCAACATTTGTACAGAAATACACTGGAAATGCAAAGTGAATTGTTTACTTTGGTGATAGTGAATATTTTACTTAAAGAAACAAGAAAAATGTTACTGTGTACAGAGTTCGAGAACAGTTAATACTGATAAAAATACTATTTTTATTGTTCCGATTTCTCTAAGGATAATATCTGTCACAACTTATGATTTTAATAATTTTGTAGTTGGATTAAATGTGGCAAATAATTAACCTGGGTTTTAAATACGGAACTCCTTCTTCTGCCTGCCATTATCCTACGGAAATATATGGTAGGCTTTTATTGAATGACTGCATGGAAATAATGCTTTGACTTAACCTGCTTGTGCTAGGCTGGAATTTTGATTAGTTAAGATGAACAGGTCTTCTTGGCCTATTTTGCCTTTGTAAAAGAGTGTGTAAAATAAAGATTGAGTGCTTTGAGTTGTACAGATGATTCGATAATGTTTGTACTCCTTTTAGTAATGGTGGGATACGGTGCCATTTTTTATATCCTTGTGAAACGTAATTAGGTATTGAATGTTCACCTTCAAAAATATTCAGCTGGAGCTGCCTTTTTTCGAGAAGTCTGGCAGTGGACTGTGGAGTGGAGCATACTCAGTTCTGCTGCATCACATCCCACAGTATTTTCTTCTTGAGATGTTCAGTAATGTTTTAATGTTAACAGGTCTTACTTTGCTGTGTACTGCAGGTGAGAGACATCAAACCACTTACCTATGTTCTTAAAAGTAGATTTAAGTGCCTAGCTCCATGCAGTTTAGGAGGATGTTGGCTGAAGTGATCTGCTTGCCAAAATGGAGTGAATGGTGAAAAAACTGCTGTAGAACTTGGAAGTTCTTGGCTGTCAATACTATGTGCAAGTCACTATCTTGCAGTACGAGACATCTCAAAACCCTTTTTAAACTTTATGTAATTATAAAAAAGCTCATTGATTTCCACCACAGCTGAAATACAGCTACCTGGCTCCACAGGATATACTTTCTTGTTTTGCACTTATAATAACTTTTGGCTTCGAGAACACTACGATTGAATGGTGCAGTAGTAGTACAGATACGGAAGTTTCAAGAGAAATCTCCTGTATTTCTGCTGCAATGAAGAAAAACTGAGTTAAAAAATGATGCTAGAGCCCCTTGCCCTTTTTCTTCATCTTTGTCTTCATGTTCTTTGCCACTGCTGCCTTCTTGTATCATCCATTTTCTTTCACTAGAATTCTTCTCTGACATTTCTGGAGTGCAGTTTTTCTGCTCTTTTGTTTCTTCATTTTCCTCCCTATTGGGAAAATGCCAGAGTGTTTTTCTACTATAATTTTTCAGACTTTGCTGTTCTGAAGAAGCCAATGATGGGACAGCGTTAATGTTCCTTTTCTACAAATACCTCACATTCAAAAACAAAATTGGGAGGCAAATAGCTTGTGCTATGTTTGCAGCCATCCACTTTGACATGCTGAACTTCCTCAAGTCATCCAAACCAAAACTGGTTAGAGCAGGCTATATTCCTCCCTGAAGTTTAATCTGAGTGGGACTGGTAGCTTCCAAGGCTGTATCAAAACATGCAGTGGCTGAGCTTGTTGGAGTGATGATGTTGCTGTCCCGACACAGCTCCTGTGTTTTCAGGACTCAGCAAGTACCACTGTGCCATGATGCAGTCCTACTGCCGCACCATGGGCACAAGAGCTGTCGGTGGGACCTTTTAACTCCCTGTTCTCGTCTGTATAGAGCATTTGCTGGATTTACTGAATCCTCCTGCGTGTCACCTACCGTGCAGACAAACCTGTCATGTCTAAACAATTTCTCTCCCGCAGTCCATCAGACTACTTTTGGAGACAGATCTACTCAAACATCGCCGATAACTTGAATACGTAGGAATGCAGCACTTACTTTGCATATAGACACTAAAGTGACCTAATGAAGCAGGTCTTGATTTGCTAAATTTTCTCTCTCAGCTTTCACTGGCTATCCCCCTGGATGTTAAAGACACACCCCTTGCACACCATCAGGAGATGAATCTGGGATAGTTTTGGTCCTGAAGCTGATCAGGAGGTGCCTACCCAAAATATGTCGAACAGTTTGCATTGTATGCGAGACCTTTGATTCTGGAAATGACAGTGGGCTTTTGTCCATTGGCATACCCATATCACATGCATTTTAACTGCTATCTAAAATAACTCTCAAATGCTGGTGGTTCCATCCCATGGTAAAAAAATCAGAAGTGAGGTTCCTGAGGTTTTGGAGAAGGCACTGTTTACTCCACTGCACTGTTTACCTGAGCAGGCAATGCTTATATTTATACTGCTGCTGTGTGTGCCTTCTACAAGCACTAAAGCAACTAAAGTTTTGCCCATAGAAATGCTCTGGGCGTAAGAAGATTAAGGTTGCTAACTGGAAGTCATGGCTTTTACATAATGATTAGTAGTACAGTAGGAAAACCAATGTCTCTGCCAGTCTTCGGCTGATGAACCTTAATTTAAGAGGCTGCTTCTGCCCTGCTAATGCTACTGGTTAGTAACTTACTCTTAGTTCTCATAGTGAGTGGAATTGTGACTCCATCTAATCCTGCCATCACAAGGGGTGGCATTTAGTAATTTTTATGGTTCTTTCCCATTCTCTATTCCTACACTCATAAACCTGTAGTGAATTTATTGAAATGCAGCCAGTATTTCACCTATTTACAGAGTAAAGGACTCCACCATGCCCTGCGTGTAACATGAATAAATTTAGGAGGATGTGGTCAGTAAGTAGTAAAATAGTAATTTTAACCTTCAGGGCTAGGGCTGCATAGAACAGCATTAAGGCTGAAATTATTTGAATATTTGCTAATCTTGCTTGATTTCTATGTCTCATTAAAAGTGTTCCCTTCCCCCATGAGACTCAGAAATCCAAAATACTGAAAGTATCTTCATAGCAAAATGTCAGCAGGCTAAATGAGCCTAGACAGACAGTCCTATAACCGCAGCTATAGCCTTGAAGTAATCTCAAATAACCAGGCTAGGGTTTCTTTAGGGGTTGTTTGTGTATTGTTTATCCTCACACATTATATTGTACCACATAGGGAAACCCCAGGGTTTTTAAAGCATTCTTCTGATGCAAATCGTGGTTTTCCATTCCAGAAACAGTTCTCCTAAGCTTGTTTTGCTTATCAGTCTGATCTGTACAACGAATCTTCAGTAGCAAATGCTTCCATTAGTTCTCAGCCAATCCACAGATGGAAAAACACCAGGTGAACTGTAAGGAATGTTGTTTGTCTAATGACTGCTCACTGTTGAGAGTGCCCATGTAGCAGTAAATGCGTCAAGAGGATGAGATGCACAGACACCTGTACAGGTTTGCGCGTACTAAACAGTTTTTGCAGAACATTTCATGGTACATGGGCCAATGAATGCTGCTGCATCCTTCACCTTGCACACCGTTCCTGCTCAAGAACACGCTTGTAGCTGGGGAACTTCTCTGGTTACCCAACAGAGAGGTAAAATCTGTAAATCACATTGTTCTGCAATTCAGGTGTCCCGTTCCAGCTGGAGTGGTGAGGTTAATGCCAGCTCAGCAGTTGCACAAATGCAGATGGATTTTCAAATTAGAAACACGAGTTTTGACAAGGCTATGTTCCTTTGTAGGTGTTGGAATTTGTGTTGAGTGTTTTGCTGATCAGTACTTGTGATGTTGATGGATTGCTGTAATCCATCTTTTTGCTGTTTCTGTTACCTCAGCATTATTATTTGTGATTTTTATGTTTATGGTGGCTCAAGTTCTATGGCACCTTCAGGTAGCAAAACTGTTGTATCAGAGATTTTTCTTCTCTCAAACTTTGTTATGCTGTGGAAATCCCAGTTCTGTATGTCATCCAGTGTATGTTTCAAGTAGTCAGGAGCGTGATTAGACATGGCCATTGCCATCACCTGCTCTCTGCATTGACTGGAGTCTCTATTACAACTTTTCTGTCTTTTCTTATTTTCCTTTCCCTGACTCTGCATACCGTGGTTAAAATAATCTAATTTCTGTTCTGATATCAACTATCTACTGTAGCTTTCTTCACAAACAATCACTGAACTTCTTAAGGATCAAGAAATCAGGCCAGTAGTCAGGAAATTATAATGCAGTGCTTCTCTCTCTGTTACTTTATTAGGACGTTACACAAAAATTTACAAAAAAAAAATAATTCACTCCAAAGAAAAAAAAAGTGAAGAGAATTGTTAGCTAACACCTAGATAAATGCAAATAGTTTGGAGATGTGTTTTTCAAAAAACAAATCTTCTGGAATTTTCTTAAATTTTCTCCCAATTTTTTGTAATATAAATAAGTGTTTTAGTGAAAAACAGTGTGAGATTTCACTTTCGAAAGAGTGAGAATAGGATCTGATGCTGATGTTCCCACTCTTACTGATCAGTCCTTTTACATTTGGGGTTCTAGTGGATAGTGATAGGCTTACTGTAGCAGGATGAAGATACTAGAGTCTAGACTTCCCTACAATTTTCTTACATGACTTTAGCAAGTTTGTGAGATGTAATATAAACCTTATGTGATATAATTTGCATTAAAAGATTTCCCCTGCCTGTTCCCTCTCACATGCATACCTTTGGTTGCTTTCCTGTTCAGAATATAAAGAGTGTCCTGACTGCTACCATCTCTGAAGAGTTTTTCCAAATCCCATTAGGAAACTTCTGTTTTGTAAAAAAAAAGTGAGATCATTTTTGCCCAGATAGTTTCAGTCCCGCTGAAGAAGATGTCTTTCTTTTTTTGTGTGTGTTTGCTTAAAACTAGTTTTTGATAGTAAACGCTGAAGTACTGCTTTCTTTGTACTCAGCTCCCAATGATCCAGAAAGTATCAGTCACTGAAAGTTATTAAAATTCTTAGTCAGTAGATATAATTTAAGAGACCCAGACTGTCCAGAGGGCAGTAGACATAGATCGCTCTTAAAAATGCAAGACATGTAAACCAATTTTTGCCAGCAGTTAATCAATAGCATGAAAAGTAGAAAACTTCTGACACAGTAATAAGTTTAATTATTGTTCTGTTCATTCTGGTAGATAGAAGTCCGTCTAAATCTGTGTTGAAAGCAACAGAGTTTCATATATTGCTATGAAATTTTATGGGCCTGTCAGATCATGGGTGAGATTTTTCTTTTTTGGTTTGGGCTCATTCTCCCTTTTGGAGCTGGAATGTCCTCAGTGCATTTGATGCTATTTAATGCTGTAAATGCATAGTGCCTAGTTTTATTTTTCTTTTTAAACATCATTTTTGTTGTTTAACCCATAGAATAGTAGATGTTACACACTTAAAGAAACATTCAGTGATATTCATGTAATTTGTTTCTACTGGTTATAACATTCATTCTCTGTTTTCCTAATACAAGGATGTGTGTGTATTCAGTTTTAAAGGGTAGATTGTGACTGGATACATGTGTGCACAAGGAAATTAAGTGGGTGGTAAGAACTGCCTTTCAGCCCTGGCTATGTTACCTGCCTATCTTGTTGCTGAATCATAGGTTGCAGGGGAATCCAGTAGGTTTCCAGTTAAATTGTGCCAGGATGCAGAATGCCGCTTACAAATTACTCCCAACGTTTAAAATGGGATGCAAGGAGGCAACTTCGACCCTAAAAGATTTGTTGTGGGCAAAAAATGGCTGCTGTCAGGATTATTGTGATGTGGGAGTGGGTATGCATGCCCTAACTTTTCCCAGTATTCAACAGAAAGGTGTAGTCCAGCTGAGTTGTTGCAGGCAGACTAGTTTGGTCCAAGACTGAAACAGGGAACTGAAAACACAGCAGAACAGCAACAGGCAAGATTTTTACAGCACAGCAAAATGGTAATGTTTTGGAACATACAGGTCCTCAAAACCAGGGGCCAAAAAACCGACCCAAAACAAGGCATCACTCTGTGCTTTTAGTTTACTAAGAGCAAAATACCAGAAAATTCTGCATGATAATCTCTCGATGACAGCTAAAGAAGATTGATGTGGAGCTTCAAGGAGCACCTTAGGTAGTTGCAGTTTCTGCTGCATACAGATTCTTTGCTTATTTTGTGCTTCTTCAGCACTTTTCAAAATAAAGTCATTGTCACTTAAGTGAACACATGTAATACAACAGATTTAGTTGATGAATTGGTCCAAAGTCTTCCTCGTGTATATTTGCTGGAATTGTGCCACAGATGAAATTGGTTCTTATTTTTTCTATAGCAGTGAATTATATTCTGAGTTACTATTTTGCATCAAAAGGCAAATGCTAATAATAGCAATCAGGTTGCTTGGTCCAACATCCTAAGTGTGTTAGTGGCATAATGATTTCAGCTATTGTGCTTTATCAGCAATATGCTTGGGGACTCTGCCAGCTGAAGAGTATATAGTATAAAGTAACACCACTGACACACTAACATTAAGGATTCTTAGTATTCCATAAATGTACAATGTTTTAAAATCTATTAAACATTAAGATTGTTCTCCTTCAATCTCTGACTCTCTTTATTAATGGTAACTATAAGATTTGCTTAAAGAAATTGCCAGTAGAAAGATTTGCTTTCTCACTGCTGCATTAATCTAAGATTCTACACATGGATTAAATTATAGATGATGGAAAAGGGAGAAGAGTAGAGAAATTTAATTAAATTAAATGACCAAGTTGTCTCAATCCAAACACATTTGGTCAAAAACTGTGCCAGCAATTGCTGTAGAAGTGTTCAGGCTGACCCCAATTGAAATACAGCTAAAATGTACTGTTTGAATTTCAAAACCAAGCAAACTAACCAAACCAGAAACACCTTGAATAAAGAGCTGGTGAATAATATTAGCAATAAGAAAAGAATTTATAGCTACTGATGTAAGTTTTGTTTGTGTATGTCATAAGGACACACACTTCTTGGTGACGTCTTGCTATGAATTCTGCAAGACTTGCAGGGAAAGATCCACAAAGATGCACCATTTTTCTCCAGGTTCCCAGGCAACAATCACAGTACCCATCTACTAGCTCCCCTACTACACATTCAGAGGTGTTAGGGCACTAAAAGGTTTTGTCTGAATGCCCCATTACTCATAAAAATAGATTTCCCCATACATGCACAAAATGATTATTCAGAGTTTTCTGTCTCTTCGTGTCTCAGGTGACAGCCAAGCTCTTCTGTGTTGCAGGGCTGCGTATGCTTTGTCGAGGTCATCCTGCATCCCAGGCCAATGACTAAAATTAAGGCTGCGCAGGCAGTACTCTTCAGATGAGATAATGTATGTGTTCAGCATATTTCATCTGTATCTTACATATTCTTCTAAATACTATTTTGTAAAATGAAAAAAGAAGCAATTAACAACAGCCCCCTCCTAGCACCCAAGTGAAGCCTTAGGCTTTATTCTTTTATTTACTACTGCTTCATAAATAGAGTTGTATTTTTGTTCATTTTGATTCTTTTTCTTCAAGGTTATCTTTCTTGGATTTGCTATTACAAGTATTGTGATGCTTTGGTGCATCAGTGATAGTTTCTTTGGTAGGAATTTTTATTACGAAACACATGAAATAACATAAAGGAAGATTAAAAAAACCCCTTTGATTTGATATCAAATAATAATAATAATTGAAAATAATAATTTATCTTAGTAATCTGGACAATAGAAGCCAAGGCCTAATTGCTCAACATAAACTGCCCTTCTGAGTTTAGTGTTAGTGAAGCAATACCAGCATTCACAGTAGAAGTGAAAATTAAGGACAGCGCGTTGACATCTTGTTTCAGGGAAGAGCAAACTCACTGCTGCAGGAATTGAGGATGCAATATCGTCAGTATTTTCTCCACTGGCTTTGCTGCTTTCTGCCTCCTGCGGCCCCAAACACTTCTCTAACCTTCGTACAGCTGTGCAAGGCTGATAGTCATGGTACTGCAGTGCTTTGTACAGCTATGTTGATGATTTTTTTCAACGAACGTGCTTCACAAAGAAGCTCTGCATCAGTAGCATTGGCACAACCGAGGGACAGCATGCAATGATAGAGAAACACAGATACAGAAAGCTGAAACAAGCTTTTGTAGGTGTGTGAGAGTGTGATTTCAGTTTTCAGTTTTTGGTGGTTTTTAGTTAGCATGAGAGAACATTCTGCTGACTTTGCAAAACCTTCTGAAAGTTTCTCCGAACTGGCATCCAGCGTCTTTAGGAGTTCTGGTTTCTGGATTTCCCTTCTAGAAATAGTTGCTGCTTGGATATAAGTTTCCCCTCAAATTTTTCCTTAAAGGTATTTCCATTTTTAAATCCTATCCTATTAAGAGTGTCATTAGGGCAATAGATCTCATTTGCTTGTTCGTTACCGTGTTGTTCTTGTTTGAGGGAGTTTTCCTTTATCACATAAAGATGCTTTGGGCGTATGTCAGCTGGCTAGCCGGTGTTATTTTTCAGTAGGGGCTGTAAACAAAGCGTGTACACAAAATATCTGTTCCTTTTCCCAGGAGAAGTTGGTAGTGCTGAACTGCATTATTATCTCTGAATATATTTGGACAAAGTCCATGATTTTCCTAACATACGTGTGCAGAACTGATCATCATAGAAAAACATAAATCTGAACAATCACGGTGGTCATCACTAGCTCTTTGTAAAAGTGGGACAAAAGTGTACAGGAACAAACCTGGGGTGATTGTGCCCTTAGCTCAGTCAACACCTGTTCTGAGGACACAAAGCTGCTGTCACGAAATGAGAAGCTGGATGGTACCTCACCATCAAGTGACCAAACTCACAATCCTTCATTCCTGTTGGTGAAGTGAACTTTATTGGTTAAAGCCACTTGCCTGGTGTCCTAGTTGGTTTTACTTCACAAGTGGGTTTGGCTGAGGGTAATCACAGCTGAGTTGCTGAGTTACAACTGGAGTCGCAGGACTTTTGTCACCTGGGATCATCTGTCCATCCTCTGTCTGCATAAGCCAATTGCTTTGAATATTCGTTTCTACCGTTCCCTCTCCTGTTGTGCTCCCTCTCCTCTGCCATTTTTGCCTTCCCACTTCTTTTGTCATCCTGCCTTATGTATCTATATATAGAAAGCGTGGCACTCTCTCTGTAACACTAATACGACTGCTGTTGCTGTCGTGCTCTCCTCTCTGCTTTTTTTTTTCTTTAACTTTTCTTGGTGTAGTAAGTACTTTGGTTTAGGGACTGATTTAGAGACTTCTGGTGTGGGGTCCTGTTTTAAATTAATCCTGAGGTGCAGTCTTAATATGGATCAGTGACAATAGTTAATAGCATCTTCTGAATTCTGTTGTGGTGAGCATTGCGTGTAAGTGCCTTGCATTCAGCGTAGCAAAAGAATTTTTAAATGGGCAAAGAGAGGTCTTTAAAGGATAAACCAGAAAAAAAAATCTTTATTATGCTATAGTACAGTACTGTTCTGAGAAATCGGTTTACAAGGAAATGACACCAGTGTCTTTAAAAATTGCATTTAGTATCACAGAAACATCACTGACTTCTATTCACAGCACATAACAATGCAGTTGTCTTCAAGGAAAACCTTGTATTTATTCATTTTAATAAATAGAACCTGCTGAAATAAAATATTCTACTATCAAGAACAAATTATAGGTATTTTAATAGAACGGCATTAAAGAAATGTATCAGGTGAAATATCAAATCTCCACGAAACATGTAAATAGAAGATAGACGTTACACTTACGACTGTTTGACAAGAAATAATTTTTGAGTATAGTGAAAGTGATGCTTTCATCTGAAGATGTCATTTTTCTTGAAAACTAAAAATAGCTTCTTATTCAGATAGAGTATCTAGCTAGGTTGCATGGAAACCATTTTTCTCTATTACTGTACTTATGTAAGCGTACTTTCCCTCAGACACTGGCTTCAGGCTGAAAAGCACAATTGTGTTTTTGTTAAATTAACAGTTTAAGGTCAGGTTCTTTCTCCGTCTGCTGCTTTATAGATATGTTCAAGTCTTATTTCGTGTAGCCCCTGTGCCTTTGTGTGACATGCTGACCTTCGGTAACATAATGGAAGGGTTCTCAGTAAAATGTTGTGGAAGGTTGACTTCCATCTTCTGCCCTTCTGCCGTTGGTGTAAGTTACAGCTTCTGTTGCAAGCTCTGTGTGAATCCCAGAAGACGGTATTAGTATAAAAATGTAAAAGCTGAGTTTAAACAGTCCTAGTTTTCTGTATTGCTGATGAAAATGAAGCCATTTTGTTCTGGCAAAAAAGGATATCTTGGAGTTACTGAACTAGGGTTTATTTTGTTGTTGGTTTTTGTGTTGTTGTTCCACATGAATAGCTTTTGGACAGACCTAGAACTGTTTGGATAACACACTTTTCAGTGCTTTTGAATCTTTCTGGTTTAGTTGTATTTAATGCTCAATTTCCTCCTCTTTTAATGATTATTTCACTGCGAGTCAAATACTTGTGTATTACCTTTAGTTACTGAAATATGTTCTGAACTATGACTTTAGCTTAATAAAGACTTTCTCCTCTAGGAATTTCTGTTCTATATATTTTCTCGGCAAGGCACCAGAACAAAACATTTGAAGAGGAGTTTTCATGGGTCTGTGGGTTCTCTCTACTACTTCATGATTTTCCATTTCGCCTGCCTCTCCCCCAGCTGTCGGAGAGCTGTGTAATGTCCACCTTTGCAGTTTCTCCATGTTCCTGCCGCGTGCATGTATTGATTTCTGCTTCCCCTCCTCCCAGACCATCAGAGACACAAAGCTGTAACAAATAAGGCTGTGGTCCTCGGTGTTTATTAGCACAGCACCCGTATCTGTCACTGCTGTGATATGCCTTTATTATAGATGAAGAGATACTTCAGTCTTGGAGTTTGGCTTGATAGGAGCATATGCTCTATCTGAAGAAAAGAAAAATGAAATCTTTGTGATAGTGATCTAGAAGCAAACCATTTGACTAAGACAGAATGTCAGATGGAGTGGTGCTTCTCTCCGTGAAGCTCACCATGGCTGGAGTGTAAGAACAGAGTGGCTGTACACAGAAAGGGCTGCACAGACTCCCAAAGACCTGCGAGAGAGCTTAGGCTTGTTCAGGGATCATATATTGGTTCTACCCCTTGATATTAAGAGGGAACTCTAACATACGAATCTTGCGTCTATATATTTGTCTTAGCTGATGCTTTTTTCCCCTCTTAATGAAATATCTGGTTCCTTCTGCAATTGGTAATGGTTTCCCAAAAAGGTGAAACCTCCACAAGTGCCCCAAGCTCAGTTAGATGTGCCAGTTATCAGCCATTTTTTACCACGTACAGCTGACTGTTATCGCAGCCTGTGAGCAGAAGTGTTGTAATACCTCATCCTCGGAGAAAAAGACCCCAAGATGGGCCTTGAACACTGCTCCCCAGCATGCTGTTCGGGGCCCTGGCTGGTAGGTGCTGTGATTATTTTCTGGCCTGCATAGTTACACCTGGAAGAGCTCTTGAGTCCACCTTTTAAGATGCAAAGGGCCAGACGTGCTATAGCCCGTGCAACATAGGGTGCAAGCCTTGAAATGCTGAATCTCTTCCAGTTCAGTGGGGTCACGTTTTTCCACCACAAACCTGAAGGAAGCGTCTCTGTTTCAGGAAGTAGCGTCATCCTGAAAATGTCATCTTACAACACTACTGGCTGTAAAACTTCCTTGCCAGTTGTCTTGAAAAATGTATCTCTCAGCTGGGTGGAAGAGAGCTCAGTTCCACCATTTAAACGATCTTGTTACTCCCTTGTTTCCTGTAGTTCGCCTTCACCTGTAGTTAAGTGTAAGGATTAGGATTCAAAATCTTACTTGGTCATTTCGCATCCTTTAAAAATCTTTCAGAGCTTGTAAAAGTCTGCTTACTTTCCTAATTACGAACAAATAATATCCCAGAATGCCTTCCTGCTTCTTCCAATGGCCTTTTTCAGCTACATCTCACTTCAGATGAGGTTTATTTGAAGTTTCCAGAACAGACAATTTTTGGAGATGCAACATGGCAGAAAGTGCTAAGAGACTCTTCAAAACGTAATTAACACCTATTTATTCTGAGTCTCATATTTTACAAGTGGCTTTACCAAGCACTCTCAGATTTGGGACAAAGAAAGGAAAGGTCTTCTAATGAGAAATGTCTGCAATATCTGAAAAAGAAATGAGCATTTTGTTGTGTTAGGAGTTTCTTGTGGTTTTGTATTTTGGTTTTGGTCTTGTGTGTTGGGTTTTGGGTTTTTTTTGTCTGATTGGGGGTTTTTTGAAGATCTAAAGACTAGAGGTGGAGTTTAGAACCCTGGAAGGAAAGCAAAGAGCCAAATGGTGAATGATTACATCTTCCTCTCTTTCTTCTGTAGCAGAACATATTTTAGGAAATTGAAACTCACTGCATTTCTAATTGTTGGAAGGACAAAGGAACAAACCTCACTGAAATGTCTTCCCTGTTATTAGAAGAAAATCTCAAATGCATAGCTTCTTTCCCCTAAAAAACAGATTAAAAATACCAAATCATAGAAGCATCTTAGTTGCGCAGTTTCCTTCAGCTACAGAGCTTTTAGTCTCCCTGCATTTTCCATTCACCTATAGAGAGGCAGCCTGACAGGACTGCTGTGCACAGCTATTAGGTTTAATTGCCATGGCTTTACGTTGCTTTTCTTTAGCTAGAACATGTTTGTGGCTAAAAATAGAGCTATTCTTTTCTGATGTAGATATAACGTATCTAGGAGCTTAACGGATTACATACTGTTTGCCAGCAGAGTAGTGATTTATGAAATACTTACAAGGGAGCAACTTTATTTGTAGGAAACCTAAGAGTTCTTAGCTGGGGGATTTTTTTGGATGGGCAAGCAATATTTGTATATTTTTTCTCTTAATTTTCACTCAGTAGTCCTTTCCAACTTCAGCCTTCATTTCCTGTTTCTTTTTTTCATTTAAGTTTTTTTTTGGCAAATGATACATTTTGATGTACAGGAAGGAACAGTGCGGACCTCATTAAACATAAATGCTCAGATAAAATTAGATTATTACTGTTTAGCATTTTATATGCCCTGTGTAAAGAATAGAGAACAACCTACAGAGCAGAGGCAAAGGCAAATATAAACACTGGTGCCCTGTCCTGTGCCCCAAATGGAAGACAAGCCTTGCCAACTCACCACTTTGTAAGTGAGCGCTCTAGGCCAGCTACCTATAGCCAGCTACATCTGTTGCTGTTGACAAACTGTTTCTCCACTGATTTTGGCAAAGTGAACTCAAGGTTACTATGCTGTGAATGTGCTCTTACTGAAAGTAAACTAAATTTGTGAGCCGCAGCACTAAGTCCATCACCACCTGCCAAATATTTTTTCTTTCTATTTGTTATGGTAAATTAATTATTGTATCAAACAACTAGACTTCTTTTTTTTTCCTCTGAATTCTTGTTCACACAATGTGCTTGATCTCCTCAAGCTGGAGTATGCCAGAAAAAAGAATGGCTTTTGTTTTCTACTAAAATATAAACCCAGTAATACAATGTGCAGAAAATAATGTAAAACTCCCTGGGGTAGCTCTGTACCCTGGCTCTCAAAGATAATAGAAATATTAATATTGTCATCTTAGATATCAAAGATGCGGTCTGACCTATGGGCTGCTCATCAGTAGCATAAAAAGTCATCTTTTCTTTGGATATGTAGGTATGTATCTATATAGTTTTAAAATACAGTTTTCATTGCTTATGAAAGGAGCAGAACCAGACTGGTAGCCCTGAGGGTTGCAGTCTCCTGTTGATGCACAGGACAGGTACCGGCAGTCAGTCCTGTGCCAGGATGGGAGGCAGCCAAGGGGGCTCAGTTCCTCGGCATGGCAAGATCCTCCTCCTGGAAGGCCAGCCCGCTGCCCCCATATCAGGGGAGGGAGGGTACAACACGCTGCTGCCAGCTCGGCCCCAGCAGCCCGGGAGCAGCCCTGCATCACCCATCCATCCATCCATCCATCCACCCATCCATGGGCAGGCCGTGCTCTCCCAGAATCAGGCACCTCTCAGCTAGGCATTGGGCTGAAGCGAGAGGCTTGACCGAGGAAACACTTCGGTTTCTTCTTTTGCAGCTGCTGATTTGATAGAATGTTGTTAGCTGAAAAGCCCTTATGGCCAAAGCCAGACCTCTGTTAGTTTCTTGATCACCATATCGTTTGGGTGAGTACATCGTAACAAACAGATAGATTGAAGACGGTAGTCAGGGACTGGGACTCCCATCTCAAGGTACGGTTCAATCATTTCTGCTTGAGAATTTTGTCCTAAGCTCTTACATACTTGGCTAAGGGTATGTGTTTTCCAGAGGTCTTACTAGTAGAGGTTATCCCACTTTTCTGAGAGAGCTTTTATCCTCCTACATTACTCCAGTTCCTGCAGACAACTCTTCAAATCCGGAATAAAATTACCATTCAGCATTTTGTCTGTGGATTTTCAAGTTTTAATTTGATTAAAGACCATGACATTTGCATCCTGAAAAGCAGTATAGTTACACGGGAGATGGAGAGCCAGGCTGAGATCTGCTCAGGAGCTCATTTCAGAAGTCGTGTGGAGTGCCAGCGGGAGTATTGGAAAGGGTTGCCGTATTTTCGCTCTCCCTAGATTGGACAGAAAATCACACCTATCTTGTCACCAATGCAGAATTCTCCTCAGACCCACTGATATAATTCTGTTTGTGTCTGGAGGAAGGCATGTCTGAGGGCAAAGTGGTAATTTATTCTGTATGACTTTGGCCTCCCAGCTGAGCTTCCTCACAAGGGTGTAATTTAGGTCTTGTTCAGGAACTCACTTAGGTGCATCTTGGAGCATGTACACTGTCCCCTTTAATTCCGTGTGACCTCTGCCTGGGTATAAAGTTAGGAAAGTACGGAAATGTTTTGGACAGCGTGAATTTTATTAGCTAGGCTTAAAAAGAGAAGAAAAAAAAGTTCTTCACACAGAATCACAGAATCACAGAATGGTAGGGGTTGGAAGGGACCTCTGGGGATCATCTAGTCCACCCCCCCTGCCAAAGCAGGGTCACCTACAGCAGGCTGCACAGGAACACGTCCAGGCG
>Ga0181612_162442_pt1 | contig 16234 bp, 18 predicted proteins | sample HoacroProtozoa21_FD_119630 | JGI IMG/M metagenome (GOLD analysis project Ga0181612, IMG submission 119630) | Hoatzin crop microbial communities from Cojedes, Venezuel. Combined Assembly of Gp0051906, Gp0051904, Gp0051908
CCTGGAAAAGGTCCTATGCAGCCTACTGTAGGTGACCCTGCTTTGGCAGGAGGGTTGGACTAGATGACCCACAGAGGTCCCTTCCAACCCCTACCATTCTGTGATTCTGAGTTTTGCAAAGATCAGTAGTTCTGGGTAACCTGAATATCTTGCCTTGCTGTAGCGCAATATGAAGCCTAGCCAAATGGCTCGATTGGCAGGCTGCGAAAAGTCACCACTGTCAAGCCATCTTACAGCAACTTCAAGGGCTTTGGGGCATTCCCACGCCTGTTGCTTGCTGCTGAGATGCAGCCCTCGGCTAATGAACTCCAGCTTTCTTCAAAGAGTCAGCCACCCAGCAGCTTGGACAAGGGAGTGGGAATTCAGAACAGAGACCATTGCAGGGCAGTAGTGACATATTTGTGTATTCATGACAACAAAGATATTTGTTTCCCCTCTCCCCCCCCCCGTCCCAGCCACTTCAATTACTCAAGGCTGCCCCAAGCCAGTTACTGCACATGCTTCCCATTGAGGGGGGACCATGATTTCCAAACCACCCCACCCAGTGCTTGCAGAGGCATCACTTACATTGACTATGAAAGGCACAACAAGCATGACCAGGACGAGCTCCAGCTGGGGGTTTGGGATGTAACCCAGGAGGATCTGCTGAAGCTGCAGAGGAGAAAACATTTAAAAGCATTATTTGAACAGCTCTGTTGTGAGATCTTTGCTGCAAACTGGTTGCTTTCTTACACCAGCAGTCTCCTAGCTAGGTCTCTGCAGTCTTTGCTTTAGCCCAGCCTAATCTTCGAAAGATTATGTGGGCTATTCCTTTAGCCCAGCTGCCAAACACAGGATTTTGTACAGATCGAGAAATAAGTACTGCTAGTCTTTCAGTTTAACTACCCCTGACAACTGGTGGGACTTTCCCTGGTTCTTTGAAGCCTAGCTGCAAAATAAGGGCACCAGCCTTACGTGATAATCACGGAGAGAAATCCAGCAGCATCTCTGGATGGTGAGTGCTGCTAAACAACATGTTTGTGTCCAAGGCAGCACTGTAGACTACTGGGTTAGAAAGACAAGCCCTTAAGAGGAACAGATAAATGCTCCCAGATTGCTGTAACTCCTCAGTCAAGCCACATCAGCCTGCAAGGTACTAGGCAGTATGTGTAAATGCACTCAAGTACTGAAGTTACCCATCAATACTCAGAATTCTTTTTTATCACACCTACCTGCCACCAGGTATGTGGCCACAACTGCCACAGGATTATTTTTATTCTTTTTAGAAGAGAAAATCATGATCAACACAATTACCACTGCATGAGCTACCATACAGAAGCAGTTGGGAGCGGGTAGGACAGGGTACTACTGAGACAGTTCTTTCCAAATTAACCTCCAAGAGTCCTCCCTAGTTTAGGCATGGGATCACGAAACACCAACATGAACTCAAGTGATGAGATTACGTAGAAATCCTCTGGCAGAGCTGAAGTAGCTTAGCTGCCAGTCCAGCCCATTTTATCCTTCCAAGGACAGAAAAGAAAATTAAAGCATCATCTTATTCCACTAGCTATTGAGTAGCAACAGAACGTACCAAAAGCCAAACCGTTATGAAAGTCATGTTTCCCTCAACATAATAACTAATGATTACAGACAGATGTCAACAAGTCATAAAGATTAAAGACCTATGATGATGGGGACCACTAATAAGGCAAAGCTGATAAGAAACAAGCTACAACAACTGTGGCTACAAAAATACAGCTCAGGAACTTACCTTTGTCCAACCAGGAATAAGCAGCACAAGGCTAATCACAGTCTTCTCAAAAACCATTATCAGCAAGTAGAGGATACACTGGCCAATCCAGGCAGCAGCTTGTGGAGGGTCACCTGGGAAAACAACATATTAAATCTGAGACAGAGGACAGGAGGAGACAGCCTTGCAGAACAGTTGCCTCATGCTTGATTCCTGAGCTGATTAGAGGGACAGGGGAAGTGTCTCCATATTGCAAGTTTTGGAGCAAGACAAATACTCAGTACCAAAATTAAAAATAGTTGAGAGGTTTTCTGTCTCTAGTTGTAGGAGCAGATACCCGAGGTAGAAAGGTTTGGTGTCCCTGCTGGGTCTACAAGTCATTACTCCATTGCAGATCAAAACTTCACCAAGATCTAAGCTCAAATCTTTCTAGTTAAAAAAAAAAAAAAAAAAGCAAACCTGACCTCTTTCAAAGAAAACTTTGCGTTCCTTACTAGTCACACCTCATTTTGCATCTTTGCAAACTGATGTAGAGAAATAAGCACAGAAAGGCAAAAATGCACCCCGCTTCCATTTGTGCGGACCCCCTTTATCAGGGCAGCCATTTGTCTTTCATACTGCAGCTGTACTTTTGAATTAAACCTGGCTATAAGCAAGAGAGCTGTCCCTCCCAAGACATGACATGCACTACTACCACCACTGGCCTTGTGTTCTAGATGGTGATTCTCTTTTTCTACTCTTTTTAGGGCTGATTCTGAAATGGAGATGGCAATTAACCAGAACTCTGGTTCACTTGAAGGGCGAGCAAATAGCAAATTTCAGACACAACTCAAAAAGCCCTACCTACCTTGCAGATGCTAACACGACGGGTATTTATCTGCCTCCTGTCCTGCTCTCCATTCCACCAACCTGCCTCTGAAACCCACCAAGAGGAGAGAACCACCACCAAAAACCTTCTTGCCTTGCATCTCCTCCATTGCCTGTCCTTCCTAGATCAATGGCTTTGCTGGAGCAAAAGTCCTACAAGCGCCCTACGAGGCAGGCAGGTAGCTTCTGCAAAATGGGAGAGATACAGCTCTAGCTCTGCCTGAAGACCTAAAGTTCCCCGTTGTTTATACAGAAACCCCAGCACTTGCAGGCACTCCCGGTCTCTCTAGATCCACAGCCCTGTAGCATCACCAGTGCTTAATGGAAAAGCCATTCCCAGTAACTCTAAAGGGACTGGATCAACTTTTACAAATCTTGGTTTGGATAACAAATATGTTCTCCTCCACTTGGGGGAAGCCTTGGAGATGCACGTTTTCCCTCTCCTCCAGACACTGATGGGCATTGCCACTATCCTTCCCATGGTGTTGAGCTACTTTGAGCTGGATGGATACAGGGATTTGAGGGGAGGAAGCCCTGCTTGTGCAAGGCAGCAAGTGTCCCATCTCCTCAAAGCCCAGACCATTAAAATCCTTTACACAGAGAAAGCTTGAAAGCTCAGAAATCTCAGCATCCTACTCAAACAGGTCCTTACAAGCATGTGTTGCTTTGGGACATCGGTCATTTTGTTTGCCCCTTCTCTGGTATCCTTTTGTCAAGGTACCAGAGATTTAATTTCTCTTCACCTCGGCAAACCTAGAAATGTCCACAGAGATGGGCCCCTGGATGTTTCTCCCACCCTTCCAGCGGATAGGAGCCTCGTAGGTGAGCTCAGAAAATTCTAGAGCATTTTGACCACTACGGCAGACTGATAATCCCTTCTGAATTAAAGCTAACCCCATCAGCAATCCCCAAGACAAGACACTGCTGGACTGACCCTCCTCTACGCCAGGACCAGTCAGTATCCTGTACACGCCTCCTTAAAAAAATAATTAAAAAAAAAAAAAAAAATCAACCATTAACGACCTCACCCACAATTTGCTCCCTGCCAAGTCTTAGCCATCCCATTGCCAGCAGTAGTCTGAAAATTTCTGGTCACCATTTTCAATATGAGAAGCATAAATTTTCAGTCCTAAACAGAATTAATTTTTTTTTTTGCTGATGAAGTGAACGGCTGATTATGTGATACTCACTGTCTGAGCAAGAGACAGGGGCTCCATCGCCCCAGGTTTTAGAGCAATTCACTCAAAAAGAATCAATGCTAATTAAATATGAATGTTTCCAATGGGGTGCTTACCAAGTAATAAGTAAAAGCATATTTGTATTGTTATCAACGATAATGGTACCGTATCTATTACATGTGCTTGCTTCAGCCCTGTGTAAGCACCCTGCCAGCTGGTTATCATCTTCCCAGGCTCATCAGAATATCTCCGGTCTGCAAAACCGGGCTACAGTATCTGCCTTAAGAAAGCTGCAGCATTTCCTCTTACCACTTGAACATAAAGATAACCTCTGGCAGCACTTGTTTCCAGCATAACTGGGCCAGAATTTGGAATTTCATCTGTGCAGGAGAACCAAACCCTCTGAGAGATGCCAATGCTCGACGTGCTGGCTGACTGGGAGCTCTGCCCCACTTATCCTCAGCACAACACAGTCGAGACGTGGCAGGGGAAGACAAAACCAGCAGTCTGCAAAAGCACACTTATCCAAACCACTACGCAATCCTCCAGCCACAGAGACCAGCAGTGCATACCAGGATTTAGTAAGAGCTGGTACCCAACCAAGCCCAACTCTACAGGGATCCGCTTCCTAGCAAGGGCAGAACAGGTTTGCGTGTGTATTTGTCCTTATTCTGCCGTTTGTTGGCAACGCACCAAAGCATCTGCATCTGCCTCGTTGCAAAGCTACAGCTAAGAAGCAGAGGCATCCAGCTAGTGTCTCCTAGAGACCTCAGAGTGATCACCTTGCATCTCAGCTTTTTTGATTCCTCAAGCCACCATCGAGAAGGAAGCAAAGGAGGGGAGAGGGAAGGACTGGGAGGCCAGGGGTGCAGAGAGGCTGCTGAGCTGGGAGGACAGCAAGCAGAGTGAGCCAGATCAGCAGGCAACCACGCAGAGGGAGGGAAGGAAGAGGGAGCCAGGAAGGTTACGTGCGAGTGCAACCAGCCGAGCCCGCAGAGGATTTCAGAAAGCACACGTCTCCGCTGCCTGGCAGGCAACGGCTTAATGGGTGGTCTGCGGAGGAGACGGGAGCAGTGTTACAGGCAGCTGGCAGCTAAAGGCCAGTGCCAGAGAGCCTTTGATCCTCCTGAAGCATGGACAGCCTCTCCCGATAGACTCGGGTGCCTGGTTGTCTTTGGCACAGGTTAGGTACAGTGGGGCTTTTTACCCCATACCCCAAGACAGACCAATTCTCCTACAAACCCCCAGGCTACCATCACCCATGAGAGCTCCAAGTACAAACAAAACAGGAAAACAAACATACCCATCATGTCCTTCCTGCATTTGAACTCTTTCCCTTCCGCTCTGTGTTGTCAGCTGTGCTCCATCCCCCGTGGGGAGACAGGGCTAACAGCCACAGCACCCTTTGCGAGTCGGCTCTTCTGCGCTGCAGTCACGATGGCACTTGTGGAACACTTCCCTCTCACCTCAGCTTGCCCAAAAAGCAGCAGCAAGTTTGAGATCTCTCCCAAATACCTGTCCCCTCACACCGTTTTGGGGACTGGAGGTCGCTACCATTGATCATCATGAACAGTGGGCTATGGTTCTTCGTTTTGTGCACTGTGCACTAGACAGCCCTAACCAGGCTGAAAGATAGACACTAGAAAAGACAACCTGCTTCTCAACGCACCCTAGGCATGACCCATGTCTCCAGGGAGAATAGCGCCTCACCCAGAAAATTCTCCCTTCGCTTCCAGTTGGCATAAAAGCCATTAAATTGCCCTTGAGTTTTCTTGAAGTGACCATGTTTGGAAAAGGAAAACCTTTTCTCCCTTTGCTAGAGAACAGTTTTTACTGTGCAACTGTAAGACCCCATCTAGGGAACCCCACTTCTCCAAGACCAGAGGTCTGTTGCAGTTCGGCCAGCTTCACTGGCTCAGGGTGCAGGGCACACACAAGCAGTACAGCAAGCACAAGCTACCAAGCGGGACAGACCTGCACCCCTTACTACCCACCACCTCCCACCCTGTCAAAGGTGCCTCCATTCCAGCATGGAGCTTTACATGTTCAACGTTCTCGCGCTAGTCCTTTCTGCATCACCTACAGAAGACACTATGAATCTCCTCCACAGTTACAGGGACAACAGCACTTCTTACGTGTCCAGCATAGACAGTGGAAGCATATGGAAAGACACCCACAGAGCTATGCAGAGGCCAGATTTGGCCATCTGCTCTATCACCTTAAGCAGCTCAAAGTTGCTACTGTTTTGCAACTTCCTCCTCCTCCTCCTTTTCCATTCTGAGCTTTGTTTTCAGACTATGAGTTGAGAAGTTTCTGTACAGGAAGCCATCCTGGAGCACAGAATTAGACAGGACTTCATTTCCACCCCCTAACAGGAAGATCAGAGCGTGTCTCCACAGTTACTTTTTTACTGCATCTTAGTCTCCCAAGGACAGGAGGCTGCTCAGTACCAGAACAACTCAGGACAAAGATGAAAATGAAACAGCAGCATGGCCCACAGGGCTGCAATGATGACTTCAGCTATAGACAGTGGCTTGTTTCCTCTTCACTAAGAAACTCACCTGGCTGCTCCTTACCTCAGTAGGTTTGAAGTCATATAAAGACCATTGATACACCTCAGAGTGGCCATCATCCAAGCCTACTCATCACTAATTCATCTAACTTCAATTAACACCAGTAACATACAAGTCACCACCTACTGGCATCTTATCAGGGAAGAGCAAGCCTTTGCTGCGGTCCCTGAGCAAGCCCATAAGACAGATTGGTCACATCATCTCCTCCTTCCACAATTGAGAAACAAGGCTGGAAAACTTGAGCTAACCACCAGCTAACCACGCACTTCATTTAGGTGCTGGCTTCCTACAGCAAGATGGTCAGAGGCATCCTCAGATGCAACTTTATATCTTTAATGGATCAAGTGCTGTCCACAAGTGCCCTGCTCCATGGGTGGGAGACGATTCTTCTTACATGAAGTGTTTGCATTACATAAACCTAGGTGAGCGCCTACAAGACTGTTTCTGCCACACAAGCTTGCCAGCCAGCAAAACCCAGACTGCTCCCTGGAGGCTTAAGCCGAACAGATGTCCTCCTCTTTGCTGTGTCAAAAGCTTCCCTTTCCTTGTAAAAGAGGGGAACAGGTCCAAAGGAACTTTGCAGCCTCTGTATCACACTCGGTGGGAGATTCCACATATCATGCTTCCTTTGAACACTTTCTTGTCCCCAGTCCTAGTCGGAAGGTAACCCAGGACATGTCAGCTCTACACACTGACTCTACCACCAACCTCTCCTTTTATCTTAATGAACACCCTTTGCTCAAACCTTTTTACAGCCATCTCCCACCCTGACATAAAAAAATACCCCCCTTCATCCCAAATGATGCACACACTGCATTTAGACTGTTCTCCTCCAGCAGCATTGCTGGTGCTCCCCATGATCAGCAGAACTCCCTTGGTGCAGACCTAGGACCACCGGTGCCTGCAGCAACCTCGCACAAACGCACGTCTCGCATATTCTGCTTGTGCGTGGGAGCCCAACTGCTCGCAAAAGCAGCACTGCTTGAGGTATTTGAGCTGTTACCACACAACAGGATTAGTTCTAATCCAGACTGCCTAATGTACCAAGCTGTCAGCACAGCCCACACGTTAGTGCCAGACAGCTTTATTTACGGTCTTTTGGGGACTGCGTGTGCACTGAGCAGGTAGAAAAAAAAAAAAACAAAACTGAACCACAGCCAAAGCGGAGAGTTCAGGAAAAGCAAATATTTGAAAGCACTGAAAGTTGTACTGGGTGACATGGTAGGGATAGAAAAAGTCAATAAAAATCTCTTGAGATACTCAAACGGCACCTCCAAAATCAAGGGATCCAATTATCAGTGTCAAGTACAGAGGAGGGTAAGAAATAGCAGTCAAGCATCTGAATTACTGAGAAGTGCTAACTTCAGGTACAAAAATAGGTTTTCAGAGATTGGGACTTGATGCATCAGAGCAGCCAGATGGGTCCAGTGGACATCCCAGACCCTCTCTGGCATGCTCTGAACTAAAAGTGAGTGTACAGCTGTCCCCACTGCCCTGGGTCTTCTGTCCCTGGAGATACTGCTCTTGCAGTGGGGTAAACACCGCTGCTACCATCCAAACCCAGGAGGTTCAAAGGTTTGCACCCCTGCTCAGAGCAACAGATCTGACCACACACTCGGCCATTTCAGGATGATCCTCAGTCCTCTTCCTTACTCTCCCCCCCTGGTCCTAGGGGTGGAAAGGCCAAGCATGCCAAGGACAGGCCCTCAGGTTAGAGCTATTTCCAGCAGTATTTCCTCAGGCATTAGCAGCCAGCTCCCTTGGCTTCTTCAGGACGTGGGAATATTTGTTATGGAAATTTTGTACAACATCACAACAGAGCCAAAAGCAGCCTACACAGGTCCTCAGTTAAACTCAGCAGCTGACGCAGAGCATATTCCCCTACAACTAAACTTGACCAGCAGAGTTCAACAGGCCACCAAACAGACTTTAAAGGCCTCCAAGCAACATGCCTTTCCATTTCCAGACAGTGAATGAGCACAAAGCATCAAGCTTAGGCTCGTCAGTGACGGCAGCCACAGTCATACACGAGTCAGGATCCAAATGGGCATCCAGAGAGGCGTTTTCAAGCAAGAACACCCTCTTTCTCCCCATCATTTCATAATGCTCCTCTTCAGCATTTTACTGGCACATTGCAGAAACCACCTCTTAAGGCAAATTCATAGGGTTTGCTTACCTAAGAAATACTCCAGTATTTCTGAAGTAACACTTTAGAGTTATTAGACACAGCTACAATGCCAGGACATTACAGCCATCCAGAAGTTCCCTCTACGGAGCTGCTTATCACCATGGGAATAGGGGAAGGAGAAGAGGGCTGGAAAAGTTTGGAGGTAGGGCACAAAGCTGAACCAGGCTTCAGCCGCACGCTCTGACTCCAGCCAGCATCTCCTCTGCTCAGTCTGTGCAGACCCAGCAGCACTTCCAAGACCTTGGTTATCCACCGTCCAAGTCCTTTGCAGCTTAAACTCTGCTCTCCTCCCCGCAGAAGTCCCCTGCTGCTACCCTGCTAGAGCAATGGTGCATAGAGCATTTGTGGAGTTTGTCAGCTTTGAGTAGGTGTAAGGCAACCATCATGCTCCAAAGCCTACTTGAACCAAGATGAAGAATAAACCTCTCCAATCTTTGATCTTAGGATCCAAGTGTCTGCAGAAGAGACAGCAGCCTTTTAAAATGCAGTTGCTTGTGCTTAGATGCAGTCCAAAGAGGAATCAAGATCTGCTGGACAACGATGGAGGAACATAAGCCTACAGGAGCCTTTGACTCTCCGCTAGCTAAAAAGCAGGTCATTCCTGGCTGCAGCAGTCGTTGGCTAAGAGCTCCGGCACAAGAGAAGCTGATCTCAGAATGGGTGTCTCCTACTTTTTTTTTTTGAAATAGGAAAGTAATTTATTTTTCTAAACAGTTCTGGACAGCTGGATGCTTAAAATAGCAGCGTAGATTTAGGTGCTTTTCCTTCCTTTTTCTTTGCTTTTGTATTAATGCAGCTATTGCAGTGACACATGGAGAACAACTCAGGGCCGTGGAGATGGGCGTATCGACAGTAGAGCAGAAGGGACTGCCGGAGCCCAAAAGAGAGGATAACTGCAGTGGTTTGCATCAGTTGCAGGGATGCAACCAAAAGCTGGAGGGCCAGAAAGGAAGCAGTTGCAACAGACTTTTGCTTGAAGACCATACAGGTAGATCAGTACTGCCTATGCTGGACAAAGACACAACTGTCCCTTCCTGATGGTTGGGGCAATGGCACTGTCTGCAGCACGGATTTGGTGCTTCGCTGGTGTTCTGCCCTTCCTCCTCTGCAGAACTGCAAGAGACACTTTTGCTCCCCAAGAGAGCTGAGGAAAGCAACATAAAGTCTGGTATAGCAATTAGACTAGAAAATTAATCATATTTCTGGAGCCTGTGTCAAACAGTACAAAATTTACTAGCATCTTCCAAACTGTTTTGGAAGTTACTTAACACCCGAGATGAGGATAGCAGTGTTTTGCTCCCCTAGCCCCGCGGCAGGATTGCATTGGACATCCCGCTTGACTCCTACTTAACTTTTCCATCATGATGACCCTGGCCAGAGACCTGCACCAAGAGCGGTGCTGGGTGGATAAGATGTTTAATCCTCAATTTAAGAGCTAAATTCAAGCAAAAGCAGATTTTTTTTTAATTAATGAAAGCAAGATTTCCTCCGAGGAGCAAGCTGTTTCTGTAGTCTAAGCCAGCCTTCATGAGGAGCCAGCTACAGCTCAACAGAACTTCATTACTGCTCTGCCAGGTTAAAGCAAGCTGTCAATATACTTCAACATTTCCTTGCTTCTGCTCAACTGCAGACGTGGCGCATGAAGCTGATGCCGTGCCCTGGGATGGTCGTGGTTGGGCTTCAAGTCCTTGCTGCTCAAATGGAAAAATGCCAGTCCCTGGAACAAGAATACTGGGATTCCTCTGCTGTCTCATCTGAATGACTTTAGCACTCTGCGCTTGGCTCCTCAGCTCTTTGAGAAAGAACCGTTAGGGGAAGAAAAGGTAGACCCCACCAAATCCATACTGTCAGGATGCAGAATCTCCTCTGTAGACCACTTCAAAGCCACTCTCAGGTTTGACGAGAGCTGGTCCTGCCACATCCCATCATTTCAGCCCATCTACTGTCATCTCATTTCCAGTCTGTAGCTGCTTCTGCTGTCTCACAAACGCAGCCATGCCCTTCATCCTGTGCCATGACCCATTTACACATGCTGAACATGGGCCTGAACAAGAGCTCACCAGTTGGTGCGGTCTCCACGCTAATCCTAGTTTGGTCCAGGTTTCACCAGCTCAGTTAATAGATCAGCTACTAAAAACACAAAGGAATGAGACTACCTTCAGAACAGACTTAATGAGTGAGGTCTAAAAGGTGAGCAACTGATTGGTATGAATAGGATGCATTTTCTAAGGTATGACTGAATTAAGTCTTTATTTAACTTAAAAATCGGCAAAAGGGTTAATTTTTCCCTTTCCTGCAGCCACAGAGAAGCACTGCTCTCCTGGAAGCTTGCTCTGCTCTTTATGCAGAGAAGTGCTACCCTCTAGTGGGGCTGGCTGAGAAAGGCTTTTCTGAAACAGTTTTTCTTCCTCCTCTCAACACGAATCGAAGCAAAGTGGTTGCCGGACTAGGGCATCCTTAACATTGTGGTTTTCAAAATTTTTTTTAACATCAGTTGGCATAAAATCCCAAAGCAACCCACAAGTCATTTGAGAACTCAGTCTGCGTGCCAGGCTGTCTCCTGCTGATGCCTACTACAGTTCAAGGCAAATGCAAGAACAACTCTGTGTTCTTAACCGAGAGGCTAGGAAAAAAACCCAAAAGAGCCCCATAAAAATCACCACCACAGCGCCCAAACGCCTTAATTTATTATATGCACGTCCTGGGGTATATTATCTGCCCAGAGGAATGTTCAACCTTTCATCACCAGCCTGCTACGCTGAGGTGTGCTTGGCAGGGCAGCAGGCAGGGTTACCTGCGACCCAGCCATGTCCCGGTGTTTAACACGCTGATCGCTACCACACTCTGTGAGCTCCTTGGAGAAAAGGTAACAGAAGCCGGCTGCTCACGTTTTCTCCCCAAACCACAGTTTCTGCCATTTTCTTCTCCTCATTCATAATTGAGAGCAAACAAGGCACCTTCGTGCCCAGCAGTTGACACCTACCATACTCTCCGAAGACCAGGTACGTGTACTTCTTACGCTGCACGATCCAGGAGACAACCTTCACACCGAGCCAGATCAGCAGCATCCCCAGCGTGGCATCAAGGATGAAATTAATAAGGTAGCTAAGAGCAGAGGAAAATTCCAGTTTCAGTTGTGTTCTTAAGCCTTATTCAAAATCTTTTATTTCAATACGGGGATCCATAAAAACCCCCCAACATTTAAAAAAATCCCCACTTAGTCTGAGCTCACTTCCTTTCGCTTTTACTAGATTTTCCTCTAGCCTTCCCAGCAATTTCTTAGTTTAAAAGTCTGTTCAGCAGAGAAGGGAGCAGGCTCCACCAACTCTCTGGCATTGCTCATTTATCCGTACAGCATTAAATACCTCCTGGGATAGTCTTGCTTAAGGGTTACGCCAAAAAAGAAGGCTTTTCATTCACAGCATCTTTTGTTCTTATTAGGATGAAATACCAAGTTTCAGGGAAACGGTACCAGACAGTTTTGGAATTTCATACAAGAAAAGGGAAGCTTCTTGGACAGCACAGCTGCTCTGCAAACTGCACAGCAGAAGAGGCAAAAAGTCCATTTTACTGCGCAGCTGCAAGAGGCGCCTATGAGCAGAGATGCAGACCGAGAGGCAGAAGGTCTTGGGAGAGGCAACCAGCCCTGGCTCAACAGGAGGCATTCTGGGGTCCCCAAAAGCCTCTGATTCAGGGTCCCCACTGGAGATCCAGAAGCTGAACCCATACCTACCAGGAGATTTGGGCCCGACGGGTTTGCTCTGCAACTTTCTGTATTTAAAAGCCTCACTGCACAGAGTGCCAGAGGCAGGAGACCAGTAGGGACCTTTTGGGGATTGCAAGGCCCAAGCTCTATTCCAGGGCTTGGTAATTTAATGTACTCCAGAGGGAAATAAAAAAAAGACAAAACAAGAGTCACTCAGACGAATGTTTTCTGGCCAGTTTTCCATTATTGGAATATTTTCTGTCAGATCAGGCCAGATTTCTACAGCGTGAAGAAATTACCAAGCACAGAGCTACAGGAACGAACATTTCCTTTTCCAGAACTTGATACTGCCTCTGAACAAAGACACTGAAAACAACAATCTGCTTTTGATATCCACTTCGACAACATGACATTAAGTTCTTCTACATCGAGAGGCTCACAAGCAGCTTATTGCAGTTTCCAGCTGCTGAAGTCAGAGTACTCCGCCACAAACATGAGGCTCTGATGGTTTATACTGGGCAGGACGTGCAGCGTATGAGCCTCAAAGCCCAGGCACGGGGCTTTCGAGTTTTGAGCTGCCTGGTTCAGGAGATGACAAGTCAGGCAGCACAGGGAAATGCAAAACAAACATTAAGAAAAAAAACCCCAAAGGGCACAGCACAAGCATGAAGCGTTTATTTTAAAACACTGTCTGTTTAAAAAAACAACAATGAATCATTTTAGAGGTTATATTTAGTCCCAGCCAAACTTGTGCCTGCTTAAAGAAACATATCAAGGTGCAGCACTAATATACAAAAAGGAGCTGGGCCAGAGGGCTTTCAGCAGCATTTTGAAGCCTAGAGGAGTTTCTAAAAATCAGATGAAGTTAATTCTGAAACTAAATTTGTAGCTGCAAAGTGGCTTTTCTGAAGTAAAGGTGGCACTTCTACATGCTTACATTGAACACAGGCTTTCACCCACACAGCCAAGAAAGCATCCTCAACACTGCTCTGAGATGAGCCACTTGCAAAGTCTGGGGAGCAAACACATGCCACATTTAACCGCTGCAATTTCATGAGGCACCACCGCGTTGTTCACAGCATCTTAGAATCACAGAACCATTCAGGTTGGAAGAGACACCCAAGACCATCGAGTCTCTTTACAATAGATACCAAGGTGCTTTTAGCAATCAGAAAAGCAGTTGCACTGCCTCATCTCCATCAGACCAGCAGACTGCAAAGACCAGAAGACAACCCAGACTTTGAAAATGAGCTCGGCGCAGTTTATCCCCGTGTAGCACTTCCAATGGATCAGCTCCCACTGTGCATGACGTTTTCCAACAGGCTCGTTTCTTCCTTTAACAGATGTAGGACATGAATGCAAGCATCTTGCGTACTTACAGAGAGCAAGGGTCCTCTTCAGTGAGATCCGACAGAAAAACATTGGCAAAGTGGATGAAGAGGGCACCTATTGCTTGCTTGGAGGTATCATAAAACCTGGAGAAAAAAGGCAAGAAACTCTGTTCCCTGGAGCACCAGCAGCCCCACAACCAAAGGCCCTGCATGCTCCTGCTTTCCTCCAAGATGTATTTGTGATACTCAAGAAGTTGTACGTGGTGAAAAAGGGCAGTTTGGCTGTCTCCAAATACTGAAGAAAAAAAAAGACACCACTGCAGCACGCGGCAGCTCAGCCTTGCAGATCTGCACCTGACACTTGCTGCCCAATTTTAGCCTGCAGCGAAGGGCAGATCTCCCTCCAGTGCCCAGCCCCAGTTTCTCCAACCATCAGTAGGTGCAGGGAAGGCATTCAGCTGTTTACGATTTTCGCACCCGTCCACAAGGAATTGGATTGAATTCCCAAATTATTTTAGAGGAAGAAGGAAGCTGAGGAGATTGTCACGTTTGTCCATCGCTAACGCTGGCTGGTAGCTCTGTGCTACTACGCTGATCCCCGTCACACGCCCACCTCTCGGCAGCCCGTAAACCCACCGATACAGGGATGCTTTGTAGAGGTGTCCGAAGCTGACAGCAATGCCCAGCTACCTGACATCACCACACTGCCAAACACGTTGCCTGTTCTATGCCTGAGCTGGGTCAGGGGACAAGGCAATTAATCGAATTTAAGAACATAATTTGAACCTGTCTGGGAGACAGCCCACATGCAGGTATGCCAGCAGCTAGAGAGGACCATAACCTCTCAGTTCAGTCACCTACAGTAAAACCAAACTTTTCTGGAGGAGGTAGGCAGGGAATTTTACTTCTAGAGAGCACCAGCTACTTTACGGAGGTTTCCTTGGGAAGCGGCAGCAGAGCATTTCATTTAACAGCTAAATACCATGCAGGATATTCAGAGGGCTTAGAAGATTGTTAGTATAAGAGACAACAATATTACATATACATGGTCTTTTCAAGCTCCAAATTAAAAATCTCACCATATCCTCCAGGGACGCCTCTCTTCCTTTGGTTCCTTAAACCGTTTAACTGCAAAGAAAATCAGAGAGCTTACGTTACCCATCAGAGCTGAACTGATACACGTGTGCAGCCTGCGTCAATCTTCAACGCAAAAGCAGTCAGAAAAACCTGGAGGACGCCCAGCATTTTCCAGTCTAAAGCTGAGCAAACCCCAAAGACCCGGCTCCAGACTGCCCAGAGGCAATGCACGGATCCACGGGTCAGAAGGGCAAACAGCTAAGGTGTTTGGGAGGTAGGAATGTGCTTCTGGCACCCTTCGGCAGCAGCGTTTTCACACCATGAGAAGTGACCCGAGGGAAGGTAGGGCAGGTTCAGGTTCACCACTACCTACCAGCCCTAATAATTCTTCCAGGCAAACATAAATTATGGTAGCGACAGCAAAAAAATATGAAACAAGAGTCCATCAAGGTTTTGAGTCACAGCACCGCAATAAAGCCACCTCCTCCTTGCAGCTAACAGGACCAGAGGACCGTCGAGGAAGCTGGAACTTGCACTTATCTCCAGCGTAGAGGTACCAGTGCCAAGCCCCAAAACCCCGTGAGCTGGCATGGCTCCAGGCTTGGAATAATGTTTCGTATTAAAACATTATTCCATTACACAATATTTTGCATGCCCAGTGGCTACCACTGTGGAGCAGTAGTCTGAGACACATGGCTTCAGTACCACCAACCATATGCCCTGAAAAAGATATCTGAAGCAACTCTTCCTTCCTTGAAAACATTTAAAGCTAGACTGGACAGGGCTCTGAGCGACCTGATCTAGTTGAAGATGTCCCTGCTCATGGCAAGGGGCTTCGACTATATGAACTTTAAAGGTCCCTTCCAACCCAAACCCTGACTCTTTAAAGGAAGTCCCCTCATCCATTAGATGAGCTTGGTCTTTGCAGCCCTTCAGCCCTGTCCTCCTCTACGGAGCCCTCCAGTGCCAGCTATCACAGTCCAAGCTCTCTCCTGTGACGGCCTGAAGACAACAGCAAGTTGGATTTTTACCTACTTTTGCTCAGAGTAGAGTCCGAGCACCGCAGAAACATCCCAAAGGGTCCCAGTTAGTTCGTCACAGCGATTTAATGCTCTCCTTGGGTTCAACCAGCTTTTACACGTGCAAATAGGAGCTGCTAATGGAAAAGTACCAAGTACCACGCAAAAGTAATTTTGGACTGTTTTGCTGTCACTCCAGCTAGCAGCCCATTTTAGAAAGTACCAGCTACCAGGACAAGTCTTTTCCCTTTAATCCCATCGGTACCAAAGATCTGTAACAAGCAGACCTGGAAGAGGCTTTTCCACTAAATTAAATTAGAAGAAAAAAAAAACCAACACCAAACAAAAAGCAAAGTGCGTTCAGTGGCACTGTCTGGCTTTCTGGTAAGGTTACTAATAGCTACATCTAGAGCTAGAGGCATCATCGCTAGAGCTGCTGCCCCAAGCACGCTGCCTCCAAACCTCAGGGAGACACACAGGGTGCGGATCCCGACCTCGCCTCGGCTGCTGGAACCACCTTCCTCCTCCTCACCAGTGCTAATGAGCTGAAGATGGAAGGCGCATTA
>Ga0181612_177884_pt1 | contig 16234 bp, 10 predicted proteins | sample HoacroProtozoa21_FD_119630 | JGI IMG/M metagenome (GOLD analysis project Ga0181612, IMG submission 119630) | Hoatzin crop microbial communities from Cojedes, Venezuel. Combined Assembly of Gp0051906, Gp0051904, Gp0051908
AAACCTCACTATTTTCTTGTATTGCACGTGAGCCTGTGTGAGCAGCCAAAAGACAATAAATGCTGAAATCTAGGGTTTTGCTTTCATAGTCTTTTCAGAGCATTTAAAAAGGATTTTTTTTTCTGTTTGTTTAAAACGAGTTCATATCAGAGCAGCGTTCAGTCTAAAGTATATCTCGATATGATAACTAAATAATAAAGCAGGAACATTCCTGAGTGTGCTTCTAAAATAGATGCTGCCTGGTGACTTCTGCACACAAACAGATGTCTTCACAGCAAAATCCAAATGACAGTCTTTGGCCAGTCAGTTACTGGATTTCTGTAAGCTGATTGTAAGATTTTTCTTTCCCTCCAGACTCTACTCCTTATCACCCTAAAAAGCATATACTGTAGCCTTAACAATTAAATGATAATGAGCAGACAGAAGAGAAAGGACAGGAGAGATCTGGCATAGCTACAGCTAGCAATCATTAGATTTACAGAGGGGAAAAGACATGCTTCCTAGGCCAACGTATTTTTTATGAATAATTGATAAGGCAGTCAGCACAGTTATATCATAGAATTGTAATATATATATCCATAATTATAAAACCAGCTTTGTGCAAAAGGACATTATACACTGAAAGGAGATACCAGCCAATATGACATCCTGAAATAAAATACAGTCACTATTGTGTTAGTTGGCAAAATTTAAATACAGGATTTGAAGCAAGCAAAATGTTCTTTAATCCCATTTTTTAGCACAGTCCAGGCTCAGTCTGCTCAGGAAAATACTGCAAGGCAAAATCAGCAGCTGCATTAATTTGCTGATGATTGAGAGAAAAATGAAAGTTATCCTCATGGTTTTTCCCCCCCTACTTGCTACTCTAACTTACTAATAATAAGAGAGTACCAATTTATTCCCATGTGAGTATATGAAGCATACAAATTGAAAAATCAATGTAATGGAAAAAAAAGATTATCATGCACTGTTTAGAGTCAATCAGCTAGAAACAGAGGGGGGAAAATGCAAAAGCGGAGACACGATGTTTAGAAAATGTACATATTGTACCTACCCTAAGCTAGAACGTTTGTAGGAAAAAACTACCCTTAGCCTAATATGCAGACTGAGCTATATTTTGACCAGAAAACCATCTTGTTTCTAATCTTTTCTAGTGAAATTAATCAGTTGTCTTCTCTTCTTTAAAAGTCCCCAAATAATAAAAATATCAATCCCTTTGCCCACAAAAGCCACACAAAAGCACGTCACAAAGATTTTAGGGTGAAGGGATCACGATACTCAAAATGCTTTCTTAGCACGACATCTCAGCATCGTTCACCAGAACGCTGATGGCTTATCGTAGCCTGAAGGACAGACTTCTGTCGTATGTGACAGAGTCCCTTGAAAACACTAACAGCAACAGTTTTTGGTTGCAGTCCGAATCACCATTAGCTGTTGAGTTTAAAAATTAGATCTCTTAGTGGTGGAACACTTTCTTCGGCCAAAACCGGCCTCTACTGATCAGAAATAATTACACTGTACGAGTCAGATGTGTAACAAATGGGTCTGAGGCTCAGTTTGGAAATACATTCAGAGGAGGTGGAAAGAATGGCTACTGGCTCTGTGACAGGAGATTCAATCTTCATAAACCTGCAAGAGAGGGGAGGAAAAAAAAGCGACACAAATGCGCCCTACAAAAGAACAGAGCAGATCACAGCTGGAAGGAAGGCAAACCTTTTAATCAGGTCCTTGAAATACAAGCTGCAGGAAGCTAGAACATTTTGGTGGACTTCAAACTCTTTGCCTTCAACAATAATTTTCAGGTCTGTAAACTCTTTCGCTCTGCGTTGCTGGTTCAACTCCTTCAACATTTCTGCAGAACAGAGAAGACAGACAGTGCCAGGGTTCCCATTAAGAGTTTTTTTTTTTTTTACTTTTTATTTTTCATTTTTTTTTTTGTAAAGAAGTAGAGAAACAGGAAACAACTGATAATTTTGTTGGTAAGACTGACTCAACACAGACAGAAGTTACGAACATAACATATTAAAAAAAGAAAAAGAAAAAAGCAGGAACCAGAAGGTCTAAACAACTGAAATATATATACACAAAAAAAGCAAAAACGATCCTAAATTTGGAAGGATTAAAAATGAAAACAAAATATTTCAGCATCAGCAAATCAGAAACACAGAGAATGCATTATCACAGAAAAGTTAAAATAATTTGTTATAATAAAAATCAAGAGCTAATGAATTTCTATCCAAATGCAAATAAGTTTTGAACATACTAGAATAATATTAGTAAAAATATGGTATTATGATGCAATATGAACTGGATATGGGTCAAAATAATAAAACCACAAAACCTGCAAAAATAACTATCCTCAACATAGTAAAACTGTGTTAAGCCTCTCAGTTAACAGAATAAAATAGTACTTCTAAATAATACATAAATTACAGTGCATAAAAATTAGCCATATTATCAATGCATCTTGCAATATACCTCAGCTACATAGACTACAATTGTGTATTTTTCAGAATTAGCTTAAAAGCATCCTTATGATAAAAAAATAATCTCACGCAGAGAATAAATTACTGCCTTTTACAGCAATTCCCATTTTTTGCACTCCAAGGATTTTTACCATCACAGCATTTTTATTTTTTAGCCTTCAATGGCTTCATTTACAGCAACAATCAACTTTCACACATCACGAAAGAATCGTAATGATTAAAATAACCTATGAAAGTGTTTCCATCCTGCAACAAAGCACCTACCTTGCGTGATGCCTCCTTTTACAAAGCCTATTGGTACTAACAGAGCAAAATAATAGCGTGCCACGTCTTCACGTGCCGATGTGAACTACTAAGCAACCTACGTGTTTGATATGCTTGGCTGGACTCTTGAGGGTCAGACTTCCCTCCAACTTTGCAGACCGAAGTGGCTATCACGAGAAGTAATACACTTTTCACCTGGGCAATAGTCTGGCGGTTCAGAAGCCAGTGATCAAAATGATAAAAGATGATAAAAGGGCCGATTTTAAATACTAAAGGATTTTGTGTTTATTTTATGTTTGCAATAGGTCAAGGTTCTCGTTTTCTCTGTGTAGCACCCTTAACACATTGGTCTTCAGACAGATCTGTAAATCACCCCCAGTTCTTTACGTGGAGTCCCTCCTCACACAAAGTCAAAGGACCTGCAGAGAGCGTAACTATGACTGCATTTAAAGCCTCTGTCAGGCTCGGGCACCGGGCTGCTGTAGCATCGCCACAAAGCCTTATGGTGCAATGAAGACCCAGATAATCTTTGTGCTCTCCTGCTTCCCCAGCAAAACTCAACAGGGATCATTTCAGCGAAGCACCCGTGGTTAAACAACACAGAAGCATGCAAATACACGACTGTGGCACGAAAAGAAACTGAAGTTCTCCCACGCCCCAACATCCGTGGTGCACATTTTTCAGTCCTAAGTAAATAAATGTCACCTTGCACATTTATGTCTATTTAATGGAAACACAGCAGTGTCTGAAAGGCTAATTATTCTGTGCTGAAATGGGTCAGTGCTCTCCAGAGAGTAAGCAGATCATTAGAGAGGGCACAGAAATAACAGCAGGCTTCTGTCAGATCTATAATAGGGGAAAATAAACCACTCTGTCCAGTGGGTGCTATAGCAGGGACTATTTTTAAGGAATTCATCTGAGCTAAAGCACAGGGACACATCTTGAGCAAAACTTGCAACGGGATCCGAATCTTCACCCTTCTGCAGGGAAGTCTCCAGCCCTCGCTGGAGGTGCGCTGCCTAAAGTCGGACTCGACCATGAACGCTTCAGGCCTCAGCTAAAGACCAAGCTTTGGACACATGGGGTGGTTTATCTCATTCAGGGTTAAGGTGACTCCAGTCTGTGGTTTCACAGGAACTGCACCAGGCGCTTTCTCAGTTGCATATTTTTGGAGGCAATTGCGAAGGAAGCATTTTTCCATCCCTTTTCACATATGAACGACTTTTTTTCCCTGTCTTGTCCATTTTCCCATTTTCACTTAAAGCAACTACATTTTCTTCCTGACCAATTTTCTATCATTTCGTGCCTTAAAGACAGTTACTTTTCCCTCTAAACTTTCTGATACTCTCTTATCCCCTACTCAATTTCACTTTTGTTTTCTGTCATTCCGCTTTTCAAATTCACTCAATTACTGTCCTCCACCCACATTTGCACTTTTGCTGCGTTCCTATTCAAGACCCTTTTCTCTGCGGCTTTGCAGTTTTCCTTGCATAAGCCTTTCAAGAGCAGGGCTCTAACCAAGACTAAGTCATACAAGTTTAAGATTACACTTACAGAAGGGGTCAATCTCCATCTCACCTCATTCCACTTCCTCCTTTTAAAGCTCATGATCAATTATTCTTAGCATTCAAAGAGCACAACCACACGAATAGCAACCGCACAGATGGATCCTGCACTCCAGGAGAGGAGAGGAATAGAAACAGAGTTTAGTCACCCTCTGCATGGGCTGGAGGGTTTTGGAGGTGGGCTCAGGCTAAGCAGGATAGCAGACACCATCCGTGAACTCATGATTGCTGAATAGCAAGACACAAAGTTCAGCTGCTGCAGCGCTGGATGCTGTGCTCTCTGTGCCTTCTCCGGCACTGTGAGAGTTGGGCTGAGCATCTAAGTCCCCAGACAGCCCCCCCTCCAGGTAATGAGCTGATTGCTTGGAATTTACTGAGCACCCTTTAATTACATCCAGTCCTGCAGTTCCTGGGCACAGTTTTTATCTATGCTCTTTACACCCTTCGGTGTGCTTTTTACCCCATGCATTCATTACAGGATGCAAACCAGAAAACACAGGTCTGGAGCAGTGGCGCAATTTGGCTCATAAAAAACCAGAAAATCATTCCTAATCAGAAACTGAAGCTCCACTTTTTCCTATAGGCATTCGGAGGCCATAATTCCCTTCTTGTCCCCCTGACTTGTTATAGGGCTCTCCACCAAGAGCTGACTACGAACAGTCCCCACCGAGAGCTGACTACGAACAGTCCTGTATTTTGTAGCTTGGTTTCTGAACTAAAAAGAGAAGAGGCGGGTGGCGAGGAGAAGGAAGTCAGGAGACTGCATTGATTCATCGATCTTCCTCGCTGAGGCTCCTTTGTATTACTAAATAACTAGCAGGCATTAGTATTGGACACAAGGTTATATCAGAACGGGCCCTCGTTCTCAGAGTATCTGTAATGCTCACACTGTGCTTAGCCAGGCATTAATGATTTATGAGGACTCAGGATGAGTTGCAAAACAAATTTTTTCACCAGGTAATAATGCCTGCCGATGAGTTGTAAAAGGAGAGACAACACAGTGCAGTCCTGGCAGTGAAAAATTATCTCCGCTGTCTCCTGCTAGTCCCTCTTCTGGGCTCCTCCTCATTTTCAGTGTTTCCTCCAACAAATGGAATTTCCTGAAACCTTCAGAAACGGATGTGTTGGGAATTTCCTAGTGGTTATTTATTCCTCTGGTTTCTTTGTTCTTGCAGAGCGTTTTTTTTTGTTTGTTATTTTCCTTGTTTTATTGTTTTTTTAAAGAGATCTAGGTAAAAACGAAGCGCAAGGACAGTGCAGGTGCAAGGCTCTGGCAGGGCGGGCGCCGACGTTCCCTCTCTCGAATCGCAGCAAACGCTCTCGCATCCACAGCGCGAGGGATTTTCCATCCTGCCCCAGGTGCGCACACGCGCTGGGACTGCAGAAACCAAGCCAGTCCTTTCTGGCTTCTTCATCACTCCCGACGTTACACCATTCTCAGTCAAAGACTGTTTGAATGTTTTCATCTGAAAGAAGTACAGAACAGACACCCCCCTGTTCTTCCATAATTACAGGAGCCACGTAATGGTTGAACCTAAAGGGGACTTGACCTGAAACCTGCAACTGAACATCTCTACGGAGCTTGTGAAAGGGACCGCTTTCTGTCGTGCCATTATCAGCCTTCGTATCATTGCCTGGGGGCATTTAAACATAATTATATTGAGAGTCCCAGAGACAATATGGGCCAGAAGGTGTAAGTGAATTTCCTCAGGTCAGGAAAAGACCCAGGAAGAACTCAGAAGCTTTGATTCCTGGTCCCCAGCTCCACCCATCAAACTACATTTTATCCCTCTTAATTAATGGACAAATTACAAATTAAAGAGCCCGTAAGCCTTGGATCAAATGTAGGACCAAGAACAACTGTGTAATTGTGCAGCTCAAATAAAGGCAAATTACATAGTGAATCTTCTTTTTTTTTTTAATTACTTACAATCAGAAATAAAAATGAACTAGGAACTTATTCCCCAAGTTTATTTATTCTGTATTTTAAGCACAGTGGAGACTGGATATCCAGTCAAAGATCCTCTCTAATGCACATCCCTATGGCAAAATGGAAGCTCTCAGATTATTTTTCACTTATAATAAAAACTCTTTACTTAAATTCTAGTAGATAAGGTTTTAAAATGGGGCAGCAAGAGCTTAAATATAATGAGCTGTGAAATATGGAAGAACACTTTTTGCAAACAATGTGTTGAAAAATTTTCTAGGAAAACCTAACCTATTACAAAACTGCAAAGGGTAACTGATGAAACATCACAAATTATTCTTGTCAAGAACATGCAAGAGACCAGTGCTTGCCCAGACAGCCCCACGCTTTCATGATTGGGACAGAAAACCTGGGAAAGCCAAGAAAAGTTACCCGAACGAAAATCCAATTACTTTCTTGCCTTAATAAGTAAGCAGATTAATTAATTCCCCAGGTTATGCTCTAGTTATGTAAAACAAACATTTTAACCATTAAGTGCCAGCACTGCACACGCTTTCTCATTTTGATAGACAGCGGTAGAGTGCGTGTAGCTACATCGAGTTAAATTATGAAGCAAAAGACCTAGCAGTCGAACAGGAGCTACAAGTGACGGGAAAGTGTGTACCATGGTGAACCCATCCTACCACAGAAGAATTCCTGATTTTCACTGATTTTGACAAGTCTCTCTTCCTCCTCACTGCTACGCCCACAGACACACAGAGAACCCCAAAGCCCGGAGAATTCCACCAGAAACTGTTCCATCGACCCTCGCGCTGTTGATACACAGCTTGAAGCAGCTGCACAGAGAGACAACAACAAAATGGCGATCTGGCTCATTAGGCCAGCCTGATGAAGTTCTGCAGACACACTTGGCATTGCAGTGCCTGATGCTGTGTTCCACTCCCCTGGGGCATCTTGACGCTGCAGACCAGCTACCACTGAACAGCATCCCTTAGGGTTGCCCGTGATCATCGGGCAGGGGGTCAGTGATTTCCCAGTTGAGAAATGCACCACCAGCTACAGCAGCTTCCCTGCAGCGGGAAGACAAGTACACACTTCTGGAGAACAGCTTCTGACCTGGGACTGAGGAGAAGAAAAAGGTCCCTTCTTCTCTTTTGGCCTGAGATGAAATAGTAATGGAGAAAATGGGGAAAGAGCCAAGGCTTGTGGGAGTTATTAACACATGAGGATGCCTCAGATACTGCCCTGTGATCTTCAGTTTCCTTCCTGGACCCTAAAAACCAAACATTCAGGTCTCTGGACTGCCGCTGCAGTCAAACAGAGACAGAAGCACATCTCACACACAACCCAGCCCGTTCTGTGTGCTCAGCCAGGTAGGATGCACTACCATGGGTGTCTCTCCCCGGGGATTACCAAGGGAGGTTAGATAATTAGTTGAGACCAGACGTTCTTTTTTTTTTTGCACGAAAGGTGAGAATTAATCTGTTGCAGATAAATACTTTCACCATTTTTCCTCCTGGATCTCTATTCCAGCTGAACTTCTTTGCTGAGAGCAGAAGGAGAAGGGGACATAACAAAGCCGGGACTTGCCCACATGAGCGTCCTTTCCCAGTGAGATCGGGGAGGCAGACAGCTGGTGAAACACTCTGGCTCTGTACTGTGAAGTGCCAAGGCTGCTAATGGCTTGGGACGGAGGTGCAAAATACTGCTGCTGTGTCCAGCTCTCCTCTCCCAATCTGTATTGCTCATGTAGTTTCCACAGGATGCCACCCTGCTCCAAAGGCACCTGAAAATGCTTGACTGCTTGTGTCCATCTCCTGAACATTCTGCTTTCATAAGCCCTTAAGCCAGATAAAATGAACTAAGAAAAGCTCAACAGTGACTGCAGGAGCACTACAGCCCCAAAGCACAGGCTCAGTGACGCTGTGCCCTATGGAGTCTCTGCTACCCAGCTTCCCTCCCTAGCGACGATGGAGCATATGCTGATGGAGAGGTATCACTGCTGGCACAGCTACACCAACCCCTGAACAAAAGGCAACTAGAGTCGTCTTCTGCTGGGTTTTGTCAGCACAGCAATGTGAAATGCAAGGTGTGAAGCTGTCATACTCCAAGCTGACACAGCTATGGCAGTAGGACTTCGTAGTGCAGACCAACCTGGCTAGATCTTAGTCTTGTTAACACTGTTACACACCTGTGCTGCTAAAGAAAACAGTAACAGATGCCGGAGAGGGGGAAAATATTTTTAAATCCCATACTGAATGACACATATGTGGCTGTATACAGTAATTCTACTCACAGGATTGTTTGCAATGAGATGCCCCACTGCGCAAAATAATTTTTCATTGTTCACACAAACCCTTCTCACCTTATTATGATGCGAACGGGTCAACAAAGCCAGCTGCAGTGACTACTCACTTGAGGAAGACAACTACAATGCTATGTGTAAATGGAGCCTTCCTAAATACATTAAAAACTGAGGGAAGTCACAGTATCGTATTTTGAAATCAATTTTCAGGACATTGTCATCACTAGAACTCACATTAGGAGATACCTCAAAGCTGCCTTCACACATTACAGAGTTGATATTTCCCTGTGTTAGGCTGTAGAACTATTTCAGCATACTCTCTGACTACATTCTGAGATTAACCACACCCCTAATTTCTAGAAAATCTACTTTAAATGCAAGTTTGAAAAGATTCTGGCACCACAGCAATGCATAAAAATAATGAGAAGGGAGTTTGGGGACTAGAATGCCTTTGCTGCTTTGATTTATAAGGTAAAGTCTGCTGCAGTATCCATACCTGCTAATTTACAATCATACAGGGTTACAAATGCACAGTGAGCGCATGTGACTGGCTTTGAAAATGAACTGCATTTACATTACATATATGGATGCACAGAAAGAATGAGAAAAAATACGGGGACTGTCTGATCTCTTCATTTTTCCAACACGGGCTGTGATCCATGCAAGGACAAGCAGCAAGACCGAGGGATCCAGCATAAAAATAGCCCCCGACAGGTTGAGATAAAGATGCAGCTTCCTATATCAGGATCTGTTTTTTTATTTTTTTTTTTTCTTTAGGATTTACCCCTGATTAAATATAAAGTTGGCTGCAGCCTGTTCTATATTGGCCAAGGCAAACAAACCCCAGGGGATACCAGCAAATTGCCAGCCTGGCCCCCTGTTCCATATATAACATCCCACTATTTCAGTTACCACTGTAACTTGATTTCCAGGCAGACAATAATTTTCTCTGGAGACAAAATGAGAGAGAGAGACAGGCAGAAAGAGAAGGAAAAGAAAAAAATCTGTGAGCACTAGAAACACAGAATAACCCAGATTCAAAGAGAAATTTAGTTCTGATTGTTTTATTTACCAGCAGGCAGCCCTGAATATCAATACACACTTAAGGGAAGGCTAAAATATTTATTACTATGTGATCTGGGACGGGTTCAGTATTATCCTAATTGCTTGTAGCAGAAGACTAGCAGATAGCTTTTAGACCTTTTTTGATCTCTTTATGTAGTGCAAGGCATTAGCTAAACGTTTCCTAGTTTTGAAAGCTTTGAACAAGAAGCACCCATCTGTGAAACTGATGGTGTAATCAACAGGCTCCCCGACATGTCAGCAACAGTCAAACGCTGACCAGTTTTGGTGGTGCAAGAACAGAAGCTGCGAATTGTGTATTAACAGCAATCAGTCACAGGCGCGCGCGCACGTACAGCTGGCAAACAGAACGCTTGCTTTCCACAACAAGAAAAGACAGGTTTCTGAAAATAAAGCACTGATGCATCCAGGACAAACTTCATGTCTTATAGTAAAAAAAAACCAACAAAACAAACCCCGACTGTAAGGTGTTAACACCTGACTACCAAGGACTTCAAAGCACTTAACGTACATTAATTAGCAAGGAGGAGGGGGTTCCTCTGCCCATTTTAAGCAAAGGCAGTGCTACCCAGTTTCAACAGGGGCAGGACTTCATTTTTTTCTTAAAATGTACTTGAGTGTAATCACACAATTCTTTGAAATAAATCCATCTTTACTGACCAGTGGTAATGCATCTATTTTCTAACATGCGTATACTGCAGTGTATGATGCCTAATGAAAGCTAACAAAGCCAGCTGAAATCTTTGGCATTGAAATCCCACCCTTTCAGAAGGCATTATACATTATCTAAAAATAATAAAGTACTACATGTAAGTATTTAGGCCTATACACTCAGTGGATGGCTTAGTACCGGGCATATGTTCCACACAGGGCTAAACGCATGTGACAGCATCTCTTGGTCCAGTGGACATCTCATATGATAGAGAACTGTTCTGTTAGCACAGACCGTGTCTCCGCAATGAGGCCCAGTGGTTCATTACACTATCAGAAAAGACAAGTGTAATCAAATAATGTAAAATAAAAGAACGAAAACACTGGCAGTCAGCTCTAGGACCTCCCTCGGGGTATTCCGCAACCCAACAACTCTTCTTCAGCAACTGGTTCCTTGCTCTGCAGCTTCAGCCCTCGTCGCTGGCTGCACTCACGACCACTCGTGGGTACAGAGAAATACCAATAACAAAGACAAGGCTGTTAACTTCCCTCATAATCATAAATGACCACAGGTTTGGAAAAAATTATAAATAAGCTATTCTTGGGCCCCATGAGCAGGGGCATGATTGCAGAGACATCTGAAGGCAGAAAAACTGGCAGTGGTAGCAGGGGAAGGTGGGAGGAAGGAGCAGGAATGAGTGGCTGGGGAGGCAGCTCCGTCTCGGAGAAACTGCCCTCTCACTTCTGTGTGGTTTTTAGCTTTAGAAACATGGTCTCCTAGGTTAAAAAAGCCATAATTTGTGTCAGATTTTCTTTGAACATCTCCCTCCTTACAACATTTTCAAATCTCTAGATTATACCTGTCCTAAAGATGTGACTTTATATTCTTTTTTCCTTCTTTTATAAGTACTGTAAAGTTTTCACAGTTCAACAGTGTTGTAGCTGTTTAAAAAATGTTTTGTAAAATGTCCTCCTCACTTCTGCCTAACATGTTTCCCCTTAATAGGGTAAACCTTGATTTTTAAATCTTGGTTTTTAAACAGACTTTTTGGAAGGTATTGTTGTTAATATTATATATTTTTGTATACATCCTAGCAAAGTCACTTGCTAGTATCCATGCTGTGTGAATAGTGAGATTGTACTGTACAGCAAGGCAATACGAGCTGTGACTGCCTGATAATGTCAGAAATCATTTAACTGCAAATGTTGTTTATACTCAGAGAGGAACAAGTTATCAGGAGTGCTTAAGTAGCTGCCTTACCAAACCCAGAATAAAAAGAAAAAAAGAAAACACTTTTAAGCAGTCTGTCGAGATTAAAGGACAAAGATTTATTTAATGAGTAGTAAAATTTATGGGCTCTCTAAGAATTAAGCAAGCTTATAAAGACTATTTGGAGAGCTGAATGGCTTTCACATAATGAAGATGGTTGATAAGACTTGGCTAAAACATTTCAAATACAAACGAAAACAAAAGGACAGCTCAGAAAACACGGTGATTAAGTCAAAATTTCAACTGCGAAGGCAATATACAAATTTCACAATCATTTCCTAATCTGAAAAAGCTACTAAGACCAACCCGCAAAGGTGCTGAACCTATGACAGGATGACAACAGGCAATTCTGAATCTAGACAAGCATGAAAGAAGCATGTTTTTCTCCTTCTGTGTAGTTATGGAAACAGAGAGATATAAAACCCCTCCTAACCGAACAAGGGCTTTTTTCCTCTCTCTGCTCCCATTCGCAACTTTACAGCTGTCACCACAAGTCATCCCGCTCGCTCCGGCGAGCCAGCAGGCATCTGAGGCGAGGAGAGAACAAAAGCGGCTGCAGTACAGCTTCAGCTCAAATGACAGCCTCACCAGGGCTCCCGCCTGCACCGGGAAGGCAAAGTTGTAAAGTTTTAGGAAAGAATTGAAGTAAATTTCTTTTCTAGAGGTCTTAGCGGGAAACCAAAGATCTATTTTAATTTCAGATACTAGCAGCTTCTCTCGCTAATGACCGAAATATCTAGACCAATAGCTCCCCAACGGTAGTTTGCAGGATGACAGGGGTCCATAAAGCCACTTGCACTCTTTCTAAAAAGCCATGAACAGAGTGAAACATGAACCGTTTCCAGTTTTGAATCCGAGCTTTAAAGACAGTGAAATGTAAGAAACATCGAGGGCCAACAGGTATCTTTGAAAGCCGTTGTTGCAACCATGCAGTTCTGGAGAGGGGACACGCTACAGGTTGAAGTAAACCAAAAATAGCAGGATCTAGTTTCGATAGCAGATTCTTGATGGGAATTGATGTGTCCGTCTCACAATGAAAATCAGAAACGCGCTGACGCAGATGATGTCAAAACTTTCTTTGGTACACTGCACTTAGGGAAAGTCACATTAATATTCTCATTGATCTCTTTCTTGGGCTCAAACTAGAATATAATCTAGGGTGCCAAATTTAAAATGGAAATAGTTGCCCATCCATGAGATACTTTACTGATCTGCGACACACGAAAACAGGGCTTACTACTAATTTGGAGAAGAGAGCTGCCTTTGAGGTCCTCTCAAAGGGCAGATGCTTTTTTGCAGCCTTAAATTCAGTGATGAGATCTCCAAAAAGGAACAAAGAGATCTGGAAATGAAATAACCACTGTTTATCGTCTGCGGTCTTTTTCAATTTTATCTTGCATTCTTCAGGAACAAAACAGTCGGTGATTATTTACTTTGTCTTCAATGATATTTTGCCCTGTGACACAGAGGAGAACCTGGTGTCTCTAACTAGTGTGAGCAGTGTGTCTGAACTGGTTTCAGGAGAGATAATTATTATAATTTCGTTTATTATTTCTCATTTCTCTAGACCATTAATTTTCATGTATCATATACATATTTATGAAAATTGCAGTACTTTCAATTAACTATATGGTATTAGCCGTTTATACGTACAAATAAACAGCCCTGGGAACAAACTCATTAAAAATCTATGGCTAAACTTCAAAGGCTGTGGGATTTCACCTCTCGTGTGCTCGCCCTCTCCCCGCTCTGGCAGCAGAAGGCTAACATGGATCTAAAAAGAACAAAGCTCTACCTGTGCGAAAGCTGCCCTTTACGTTTCACAGCAAATGTCAATATTTCAAAATTTGGTTTGGTCTTCCCAAATATCTGTGACCCTTTCTATGGACCGAAGATTTCACACATAGGGTTTTAAAAATAAAAACTATTCTTCATTTTGTCTTTCATTTGTATGTACATTTTTACATTGCAGAAGAAAACGTCATTAACAGTGCCAATACAACACAACTGTTATGTCTCACTGCACTGAGATCTTTAGGTTAGTTTGGAAGCATTTTTCTAGGTCATTATTTTTAATTAATACAACGAATTAGTATATTTTTATTCAAAATGATTGTTTTAATCATAACACAAATATGAAACATTGACCTAGAAAATAAGATGTTTCTCTGGTACTAAAGAGCAACAACATAATTAAAAGTACGACATTCAAAAATGAAAATAGAGCATTTGACCATTTTACATCTTAATGAACTATCATATCTACTTGCTATTTAAATTTTATTAAACTGGATAACTAATACAAAACATATTTTGAAATAACATCATCTCTCGTAACAAATTCTGGAAATACGTACCTTGTTAATGGCGGCTAAATGACTTTTCTAATTAGTGTGATTTGGAAAAAACTCTGCTTGAAATGGTGTCTTACAGCAAAAAAGAGTCTCAAGGACAATTTATTTCAGTGAAGACACCGCCAGTACTACACCAGGCAGGAGCTATTTATCTCTAAGCAGAGCTTGCTTCAACTCTGCTATGGCTGAGCAGTACCAAGAGAGTTAAACTGCTCCGAAGCCCTGTGAACTCACACCAGTTTACCAGTTGTAACCAGCACACCGGTTTAACTGGGAACAGAATTTGGTTCCCACTACTGTACTGTAAAATCCATCATTGTACAGACATGTTCTTGCAATACTGTCAAAGGAGCATTGTTTCTTCATTGCCTGACACTTTTTAATGTTAATTTTCTAGTCAGCTTAATTTCTGTCTTTGGTTTTGTTCAGTTCTCCTTTTTTCCTTTCACTGTTACATCTTTATTCTTCAACTCCCTCTTGTACACTGGCGAATTCCTCCTAGCAGTACTTTTTAAAGGTAGCAATATATCATTGAAGAACGTGATTAAGATAATTCAGTGCATTCCTGAGGACATTAAATTGCTAGGCTGAAGTGTAATTTGGGGAGGCTGCAACTTTTTTAAAAAAATACATCATGCTGTAAGTGCAACATAAAACTGAAGATGAAGCAGCAGCTCTGGGGTCCTTATCTGCAAGAACTCTAAGAAATCAAAAAAAAAAAACCAACCCAGAAGATTTGGATTAACTTTTGTAAAATGCCCAAGTAACTTTCAAGCCTGGGACTTAAAAGCTCTTGAAAATTCAACCTATCTGTAATTCATCGTGGTGAAAAACGACGATTTCTCCTGAAATAATAGGGTCAAACTGCTTCTGACTAATCTAAGTAATGTCAAAGGTTAAAAAGATAGAGCTGGCAGGAAAGTACCTAGTCTGTAAAACAGCCATTCATTGGAGATTTAAATCTCTGCTTGTTCTGCTGGGAATGGTCTGTAATGACAACTTCACACAGAAGTAAGACACCACCTTTTGTAGGGGACGATACAATTCGTGTCTTAATCACAGAAATTTTGCATCATTTTAAGACCACTTTAATACTGGTTTAAGTAAAAGAAGTCAGAGTTCAGAAGTGGAAGTGCAAACTGTAGCTACTCTTATTTTTTTTCCCTGTAGTTGATGGACCCAAAAAGCAGCCCAAGCCAGTTCTTTCCTGGTCTTCAGTACTCAACCTACAAATGAGAAAAATGAATATAACTCTTCAAAAACAACTGTGGCGTATCGCATAGGGCGTCTAGAAGGGAAAAACACATTCAATAAATGACTCGGACTATACTTGAAGAACAATCCTTTTCAAGTCCTTTTTGAAAACAAAAAGAGACTACGGTTGCTGTACACTCACACATTTGGTGGTGCACCAAAACAATGCCTTCCCGATGCCAAAAATTAGAAAGCCACAAAGATTTCCAGTATGTTGAACTTAAAAGTCACTTTTGTTTCTCTTGGTAATACGTAACAAGCCAGCTGCTGTAGATTTGTATAGAATCTGCTGACAAACAAGGCTGCTGATTAAGTTTTTGGGTTATTTTCTTTTTTTCTTGGAACAAGAAGGACAAGTAGACTTACAGGCAACATTCAGAGGAGTGAAGCTAGGAGTAAACCTGGTGAAAAGACATATTGCAGCAAGATAACCATACATAAAGTAAGACTGTAAAGCAAGTTAAAAAAAAAATTAAGAAAGGACCTGGAGTTTCCAGAGAATGTGCCAACCCATAGAAAATGGAAGGCTTGTTCTTAAGTGCCAAAGGTAGAGGTCAAGACCGTAACAAAAATCTGGTACTATCAACTGTGCAAAGCAGGGTTGTTTCAGGACTGTGCCAGTTCCAGAAACAGCCTGCAAATGATCAAAGAGGGGGTTTTATACTGTGAAAAACACATACTGCCTCACATGTGCATACTAAAAGCGATCCAGGAACACTAACAGCCGTTATGCTGGAGTTAAATCCTCAAAGACCAGGCTAACTCTAAAACAATCAAAGTATAAAAGATTCTAAAAAGTTACACAACTTCCTAAGTGACAGGTATGAAGAGAGAAACCCTCTGCTACATTGGACCTTCCTCAAAGAGACTTTTTTCCTCCCATGAAAGGAGATTTATAACTATGCAGCTGTGGCAGATGTTAGTATATGAATATTTATATATCCAGAGGATATTTTGGTCTACCTCACCAGGCATTTTAATATTTGAATAGATTAATCAAAGCACTGAGTTCATGAAGCAAACTGCCCCCTCACCTCCGCATAGACGAATGTCATTCGTATTTTGAATTACGTGA
>Ga0181612_118756_pt1 | contig 16233 bp, 11 predicted proteins | sample HoacroProtozoa21_FD_119630 | JGI IMG/M metagenome (GOLD analysis project Ga0181612, IMG submission 119630) | Hoatzin crop microbial communities from Cojedes, Venezuel. Combined Assembly of Gp0051906, Gp0051904, Gp0051908
CTAGTGCATATTTTTGCTCTCAGAGGAGTACGTGCTCTGTGAAACTTCTAAAAAATGGTCCGCTATGATTTTCAGAAAAATATTAATCTCTACAACTACCTAGACAGACAAAATCAATTAAAGGCATTAATTAAATTTGGGTACTGATACAGCAATATGCTATCCAGCTAAATTAAACGTTACTTACTAAACCATCTAGAACAAATGTTTGAAGAGATTTGTACGACACATCTCAAGCCTAGCTTCCTCGGGACAGTGACAGTTCAAGTACACATCTGGTGAATGCAAAGCAGTGAAGTTAGAAGGAGCAGTGAAGAATTCAGGTTAACTTGCTTCAAAGTTTGCAGCATTCAGCAAAGTAATCCTCAGGGCTGCGCTACCTTTCTGACAGCTGTACAGCCAAGAAGGACAAGCTAGTAATGAATGTCATCTGCTCACCATCTCGTTCCGTTAGACTTCCTCATTTGTGTTTGTAGCCTGAGCAGTTTTTATCCAGTCTTGTTCTCCCTCTCCGCAGTCGGACTGGCTATTGATGCGTTTCATTTTTATGTGTGGCTTTTTCTTTGGTAGAATCATGTGTTCTTGTTCTCTCACTATCTCACTATTATGAAAAACCGGCGGAACATCGACCTTAGCTGGTCCACATTCCTGCAATCAAACTAAGGTAGGAGCTGCGATCTATAGGGCACACAGGCATGCAGACTCATCGCACTGAGACAGCAAAAAGGCACCTGAACTGTCCTGGTGAAGAAACTGGGAAAGCTCAGCAGCATACAGTCAAGTACACGCTTGAACGTCTTGCCGGGGAAAGCCTCAGGCAAGCCATGTCTTAGCTTGTGTTTCCAAGCCTGTTTACACCATCACAGTTTTCCAAAAGAGTTCTTATTTCATTAGCTGCCCTGTCAGTGGCCCAGCTGATTAACACATTTGCCTGCAGAGGGCAGAGCACATTTGCCAGCAAGACCTGTTACAAAATATACTTAAATCAAGAGATTTGTCTGACAGTGCGGTCATCCCTGTGGCTTTGTGGCTGTTTTGGAAAACTATCACTGGACAAGCTGGCCATGAGAAGTAGCAACTGCACAGGTTACTAGTGTTAAACTAGAGGTCTAATACAAAAACGAAGGGGGGGAGAGAAAATAACAGGCACATTGCTACACAAGAAACAATAGGAATGGTAACAAGTAAGAACTTGCTAAGGTGGGCATGAACACAAAAGCGGTCCGTGATGCTTGGGTTAACCTGCGTTTGTTGTCACAGGGGTACAAGCCCACTTTGGTGAATCAGACAATAAGATTCAGTCATTGGTTTCTATTTTTCTTAAATGATTGTAAGGATTTGGAAAATCCTTGGTGCAGGTTCAACTTTTAGATTTTCAGAAAGAAAATGACTCTTCTCTGGATGACAGAACAGACAGTATAAGCAAAGTCAACATCACGTCAGCAGACAGTGCAGCAGTGAGTATATTCTCTGAACAAAACCGGGAAGTTACTGAAATGGAAGGTCACAGCAATCTTCAAAAAAAGAAAACTGAAGAGAGCGTGAGCTTGAGGACAGGGCATTTCTTACTGTCCGGGACTCTAAGAGCTAGTGGCCATCATAGAATATTGACTCATGAATAGAAATCTGACTCCTCCTCTCCAAAGGATTTATTTTATCAATCATGAAAAGCTGGTTTCATAACCCCTAGGAGAAAACTGTGCCCTTGCTGAATGTGAACACACCATGAAATGCGTACTGGCAGGTTTGTTTTATGCCTCACATCAAGTGGGAAATATGAATAGCTTAAAACCATCACAGCACTTCCTATTGATTGTTTACATTGGCAATGGATTCATTTTCCATGTGTAAGATCCACTCTCCACTTTTTTCTACAAACATTCATTTACCCCATACTCAGCAAGTCCTTACCCCGCTCAACTACACTGAATGAACTACGAACTAAACTCAGTCAGCTCCACAGGGACTAGAAACCAAACCAACTCTCTTGAGAATGACAACATGTGAGCTCCTAATGAAGTTTCTCTGCCTCCTCTCTGGGAAGATCTCAGGCCTTTAAGGAGAAGATGGGTGCAGGGGACAGGATGCTCGTTCCCATCAAGCAGAACAGCATCATAATGTCACCCCCAGTTCTGGAAACTGGTTGTTGTTATGGCCTCACTGGACTTGAGACTTAAGCTGGTAGGGTGTTTGTTGTGCACGTCTAAGGATACTTTATCCAGTACTTCTTGGGGTGCAGAGCCACCTTCATATCACCAGGTGACTCCAACAGTCTTGAGCAGTGAAAAGTTGCATAGACTGAAGATTATTTATCCTTTTTAGAGCAGAGGAGTTATAAAGAGATGCAACAGCTAATTTGAAATAACATTCTATATTATGTACATCGAGTCCCATGTATTTGATTCAAAATGAGTGTTAATTTGAAAAAAGGACCAATAGGAGTCCCAAACCCTCCTGAGTAATTTCCTAAAGAAATGTATTTTCTAGAAATTAAACTTTGCTTTCTCAATGAACACATTTTGCAGAGATGAGTTATTGGTACTGTCAATTCAAATTACCAGTGGATCCTCCTTGCAAAAGAGCAGTCACTTTTGAGGATTTATTGTAAAACAAAATAGTAGACAAGGATGCATTTTATTTGTCTGTTTCCCCCCCAAGGATCTATCATTAATGTGTTTGTAAGAACTAATATGCATGGCCCCCAAATTACATCTATGGAGTCATTATAAAAAGTGCTTACTTAATACTTAAACATAATTAGATTCCCTGTGCTGAATATATTATTTCAAAGCTGTCAGAAGAAAAATTACAGACCTTGTGTAACTCCACAGGAGTTGGTGACATGATTTCTTTCATTTCTTGCTTAATTTTTCTCAGAACCATGGACTTTCTCCCCACATCTGATGGCAATGTGTTGCTACGAGTGGCTTGACTGTAATGTGGCCTTACAGTACTTCTTTCCTGGAAGCTGGCTTGTCTTCCCAGCTGGCTACGAGGTTGTGGGTTTTCGTGATTCAAACTCATTGTACTTCCTGACATGATTGTGGCCTAGAGCATTAACGAACAGGTTAATTTTTAAGACAGAATGCGGGTTAAATAAGTGGTTAATTCTTAGCAGTAGGAAAAACGTCTCTATTCTTTGTTAAAACACAACCACTCAGGGCACAGCAAAAGGCAAGAGGATAGATGTTCAATCTGCTTGCCAGTCACCATAAAATAAAGGACCACAACAAAACACAACAACAATAACAGAACCCTATGGGCAAAAGTTTCCAGACGGCATTTCAAACTGAAATACTGAGCACTAGAATGGCTATGCTTGTAAGCTAGTCCCCTGGCAGACTGAAGAGTGTGTAGTATAATTTGAATGACATTTGAAAAATATTTTACATGTAAAAATGTAAATGACGTTTAAGTTGCGGCATCATTACGTTTGTTAGAATCGGAGCTACAGGAAGGCGTTTACAATTCAGACTGTGCGTGCAAGGTAAAAAAATGTGAGTCAGCAGAATACGTCGGCAGCTCTAGCGTCAGCACGGGCAGAGAGCGTGCCCGGATACCATCCCGGGCCGGGATGCGCAGTGCAGGTAAGCTCACTGCCTGGAAAGAGACTTTGTGTAACACACACATTGCAAGAGTAAACTGCCTGAGCTCGGCACTAGTACTTCAGGGATACAAGCCCCTGCGTCTCATTGCTGTTTTTCATCTCAGTAAAAGCCAGCATTTTATGTTAGATGCAAGAATACATGGAGGGCGAAATCTTGAAAGAAGACGACGGCAGTCATCTCCTCCACTGGGTGGAAGGCACTGACACGAAAAGCATCCGTGCACAGCAAGGAGCCTCCTCCCTTGTGAAAGAATTCCTGCTCTGGGGAACGGGAAGAAAACGCGCTTTGGTGCAGCCACCACACAGAGGGTGCCACTGCTGGGACAGGGTAGGCTGAATTTCCTATTTGTTCTCCCTGGTCCTGATGGGTAAGTAAAACGGGAAATTCGAAGGCCGTGACCTGAACTCTGACTTGGGACAGAATGCAGGCAGCCTGCTTGAAAATGAGAAGTAAAAATGAAGGGGGAAAAATAAGGGGAAAACAGGCGAATTGCTTCTGACTCTGGTGAGCATGTCTGTCACTCTTCTTTCTCCCAGCTCCAGCGCTACTTTCACTCTGAGATAAAACATTGCAGCCGTAACAGTCTCTCTTGTGCTCCCTAATGACAGATATTACTGCCTGATGGAGCAAAAGCAGCCAGAGGACTTGGCAAACAACAGTTTTCTTTGCTCTTTGGCTGAAGACCTTGAAATGAAAAACAAGGAGGAATCCTTGACTACGCAATGGCACTTTGTAAAATAGAGGCAGTGCCATCCTCAGCCTCCTGTCACACGGAACGAATCTTGCTTTCTTTCCAGAGTTGTGGGTTGTGCAACAAGGCGATGCTGTAAATGATACAGCACTGACAGTTCTGAATTTCGCTTTTGTGAATTGAAAATGAGGAAAATTCAATGTGTTGAAGTAACTGAATCCTAGTCAGCCTGAATGATCTATTTCCATTTCGGAATTATCTATTTCCATATCCTTTTATTGTGCTCTGAATATTGAAAATTGCAAGAGAAGCCTGCGGTACCGAACCATATCTAACTATAGAATAAAACCAGTATAGCATTTTCACCTACATTTCTCTGGTTTGCAATAACAAATACATGAGAATCACATTTTGCTACCCATACATGCAATACAAAAGCCATAAATCTGAGAAAGTAAATTAATCTGAACTGAAAAACTTTCACCCAGTTATGCCATTCACATTCCTCCTGGCTGCTAAAGGACTTTATAGAACATAAAAATGAAAATGAGATTCTGCCAGTTTTGCAGCTCCAGGAATTTAAAAGAACATAAAAGAAAATATTTTAGGACCTTTCATTCCACAGCTTTAAGTGGCAGTATAATCTTAATTGTTCTGATTAGACAACTTAGTGGAAAGGTGATTAGGAAAATAAAGACTCGAAGTTTCTCTGTGTTCCCTTCCCCCTCTAAGCCCTCACAATCTAACACAAAGCACGACTAGATGTGCAATTAACTTCAGGATGGAATGTGAAAATCTGTTATGTAGTGAAGAAATTGCCGTATAGCGCACATTTCTCACACCAGCAGCTTTTTTTCAGAATGGAAAGATTATAAGTAAACATTTTGGAAAGATGATTTTCTTTTATGTTCATCTTAATCAAATTAAGTTTCAATTTAAAAGACAATCTACAACATGCTAAGAAAAGCTGCATAAAGCGTCTGTCAGAGAACGGGATGCACTGCTGCAGGAAGGTTATGCCCACTTCAGAAGTTCTGCGCCATGTGCTTGCCTGTGCGGGCAGCATCAATGGTTGTGCACAGCAGAAGCTGCAAGTCAAAAGCTCTGGGGTGAACACGTTTATAGAATTTTGGTTGCATTGTACAAAAGAAAACAGCTCTGGTTAGGGGCAGGGGAGGCAGCTGCACAAGCAAAAATATAAAGGTAAAGGGTAGGTACCAAGAGAGTCACGTTTCTCAAACACAGACGCCTGTCAGCCTTGTCCTGTGGAGAGGGGTTAAAGCTTTTAAATGAATTGGTGTGATTAGTGCAACTTAAAAGAAAGAAAGGAGAAAATAAAATGAATGTAAACCAAACCAAAACCATTATATTTCTCTATAATTGGGAAGAAAGGTTAAGATTGTTCTACCTCTAGTTCCCTCAGAATTCCTGACTGGCCACAGGTCTCTAAATCCTCCAGAGCCTGAGACCAGAAGTTTTCCTCCTGGTCAGCCTCGGTGTTATCATGGGTACCTGCAAAGCTGGATTTACAATGAGAGGTTAAAAAAAGTGGACTTTTTCCCCCTCAAAAAATGTATTTTACACACGTGCCTTGCCACAGATTGCAACTTGAATGACAGAACGCTACGGTAGGTAGGCGGGAGAGTGGGGAAGAGTCGCTGATCAGGAGAGGCTGGATGGACATGCAGAGCGCACAACAGACAAGTCTTCTCATAACCTGGCAGTCACTAGCAGCTGGCAGGATCTGCGCAGTGAGTTACTCAGTAAGGAGATAAATGGATTCCAACAACAATTCAATACACATTTTTACTGGATTGAAACTGGGACCTCCCTAGGAAAATTAATGAATCAACCAGTAGCTGTGTGCAGAGCTGCTCCGTGCAAGGAATATTTGCAATAAAACCTTTCAACCTCACAGACTTCTCCCAGGGCATACGAAAAGAGCCCTCATTTTTGCAAACAGCGTTTCGCAAAAGGGGGATAGTGGTGCTTTTCGCCTGATTCCTTCAGCCTAAGCTGCATTTATCCTGATCAATTTAAGCCCACCTGACTGCCATCATATGAACTGCTCCAGTCATTTCATACGCAAACACAGAGAAACTTTCCGGGATGCAACTGTCTTGCATGGAGACTTAGGTCTCTGTGATTCAGAAATGCACCGAAGCCTTATCACTGGCACTCTTGAGCAAGACATTGGTGACAGCGATGCTCAGGGAAGTTGCCCAGCGAGAGGGGTCTGATAAAAACCACCAACCCTGGACTGCAGCAACACAGCCCAAAGCAACACCATCACAGCGCACGTGTGTTGGGAGGAAGCAGGAGGTTTTTGCTGTCTCAGCAAGGGCAATCAGCTCAATGGAGGTTCACATAAGCGTCAGAGCTGCTGCACGGGAGGGGGCTGATTATGTGAAAGGCACAAGGGAAGGATGAGGAAGGAAAGAATGAGAATTTGCCCTTTTGGTGGCTGTTACTTTGGGGTAGCTGCCCATGGACTGCAGCTAGTGGTGCTTAACAGCACATAAACAGAGCAAACACTATTATGGAAGCATTTGAGGCCTTGCTTGACAAACAAGGTATTACTGAAAATAGCATGAACGTCACACTGGTAAGAGAATAGCTTTTAAACAGGAGAACTGCCCAGCAAAACCGATGCTCGAATGCTTCACACGCATGATACTCCGCCTCAGAGATGCTTTCTCCCAGTTACGATCAGTCAAGCAGACAACGGTCAGCCATTTCAGTCTCTTTTTGCAATGATTCTCTATCTAGCGCCAGTCTCTTCTGAGATATTGCAATAGATACAGCAACGGTGAGAATACCTACTCAGATCACTGATGCAATTCCTCCCAGGCAAGGTAAGAAAGTATTTAAAACATGATTTTAGAGAGATCCTTCACTTCTGAAACTGCTCTTTCAATAAACCTAAGTAGTTATTTTAATAGCCAATGATGAACGTAGACTAATTTATCCATTACGATACCTTTCTTTATATTGCATACTACTGTTATAACATAAAATGGAACTTAAGTTAATGAACAAGATTATTTGAGGCAATTGTCTGCGATAGCAAAGACCGGATTTCCTAGAACAGGAAGTCTATTTCTTCTCCAACTTCTGTGAAATCTGAAATCATGATGCCTATATGTCTGGAACTCTTTTTAGCTGAAGCAATTCCTTTTTCTGCCCCCACCTCCTCTTTTGCCTTTTCTCTGAGTCTTGTCTCTTGGCGTGTGAAATGCTCAACTTTTGCAAGTCCATTACAGCCACATGAATAAATTGATTTGTAGCTGAGCTACTGCACCAGAAAAAAAGAGGTACCAAAATAATTTCTCATCTTAATGGCGTTTTTTTCTGAAACCTGAGAAATTGATTTTATGTCATGTGAAATATTGTTTGACCTATAACAAATATATTTGGTTTTCTGATGCTTATTCAAAGAGCCATCACAAATTCAGATGCACAAAAATGCTGAAGGAGAGGTAGTGGGACAGATTATGAAGACGCAGGTGCCTATACTTTGGTTCTTATTGCCATATGAGAGACAAAATCTTTTCTTTTTTTTTTTTAAATTCAGGAGGTGATAGGATGTTCTAGGATCGGGCACACTCATTCCTGTAAGCATTGTTTTAATGTGCAAAAAATTCTTCCTGGAGCATGAACTATACCAGATTTGTTCTACCTGTCAGTGATAGGTAGACACTAGGCTACAGAGCGGTTTAAGCTCTCTGGTTTTATTCGCTTGCCAAATGAAATGTGATTGTCACCCAACGGCATGTTAATGATGTGTTTTCTGCTTTTACCCTGCTTTTCTCCATTTTCTCATTTCAACTGTTTTTCCTTTCTTCCCCCTTCCCCCTCCTCCCCCTGCCTCAGCCCAGATGGATCTCACTCCTGTGCACCCTTTGTTCTCCTACCTGGATGTATTCCACTCTTCCAGCTGTCCCCCACCTTTCCTTTGCCCACCAGAGGCACCTTTCCACAGCTTGCCCTCTTTCTTCATACTCCTGATGCTCTCTCCCCCTGATCTTTCTACAGAAGTTTGCTTTAAATGGTTTTCTTGATTCTCTCCCAATGTTTCAGTCTCCTTCTGTTGCCACATATTCTTGGAAGCTGTGCTACACAAAATAAAGGTAAGAAAAGAATTACTTTTTAGTGTCAGAGAAGAAGATAAGTTGCTTAGCTAGCAGCAGAGAAGAGGTGGTTTTCTGGGGATCCCTGTAACAGGCTGGAAGAACAGATGTGCCCTTCTCAAATTCTCCAGCACTTGGTACAGGAAAACCATCAGGTGTGGCATAATCCATTTTACAGATACAGGGTTAAAATAATCATTATTTTAATTTGTGCCATATATCTCCGGTGTAAGTCACATTACCAAGTAGAACAAGACTCTTTAATGTGCATACTTTCTGTAGAACAGTGCTTTAAAATGGTAGTAGAATACACGCTTTTCATTTAGAAGATTCTGTATTTTAGAACTCAGCTTCCCAGTTCACTGCTCACCAACTTCTTCGGCCTATTACTTAGATAACTGCAAAACAGTAGGTGTTCTGGACTCTACAGCTGCATTGCATCCCAGAAACAAAATATGGGCTTTAACTGTGGATGCTGCTATTAAATTAAAGCTATTTACTTGCCAGCAATGGGAGGTATGAAGAAAACTATGGTAATTTCCTTTATTAAATACTGTCCACTACTAGCCTATGAAAACTTCTAGCATGCTTCTGGCCAGTAGGGACCAAAAGAGCTGGATACGGACTTGGAGTTCACACTTGCCCAGATCTTAGCTATCACCTTGCCAGACTTGCCACCAGACAAAATGCCACTGGGCAACCTGCTGTATGAGAGGGTTTTTCATCCAGATTCTGAAAAGCAACATTGGCATCTAAGCTTTGCCTTGATTTGTATTTCAAAGGCAACAGACTGGACCTTATGGGTTTACCTATTCAGTATGTTCATATGGGAACCAGAAAGATTTTCTTTAGTACTCAAATTTCTCACAGACTGGGATTTCAGGCTCATTTATGGAGCACTGGAACAGGCTGCCCAGGGAGGCTGTGGAGTCTCCTTCTCTGGAGATATTCAGGACCCGCCTGGACAAGGTCCTCTGCAGCCTGCTGTAGGTGACCCTGCTTCGGCAGGAGGGTTGGACTAGATGACCCACAGAGGTCCCTTCCAACCCCTACCATTCTGTGATTCTGTGCACAGAAATACAAGAAACTGTATTTCTAATGAAGAACATGCACATCTGCAAGTCCTGAGGATGGGTACAAAGAGCACAAAAATCTTTCCATGATGTCTGTCTTCCCTTGTCTGAGGAAGAATTGTCCTTTGGTAGGAATTACCTAAGTCTCTGCAGTGGTTCCACTGTTGGATCGTCCTTAGAACAGAGAATAAGAGACTTCTGAGTCTTTCACTATCTCCAAGCATTGCCATCTAAGCATTTTTCCCTCAGGAAGTTGTTTTGCCTGCACAGAAACTTGTTGAAAAGGAGATTCACTTCTCAGAAGAAAAGGAGTGAATGCATGGCAAACTACCACAGCTTTGGACAAGCCAGTTCTACCTGGATCACTTTGTTCTGCTGAATCACTGCAGATGTCTCAAGCATTTATGGAAGAAGACTGTAATTTCTGCTTCTTTGCCCAAACCAAAATGAAGAATTTTCATGGAAGACAAAAGAATAACATGCCAGTTGTCTTTAGCCACGCTATTTGTAGGTTTATTTTTGTGGAGTGGAAAACAAAGCAGGTTTTTTCTGAAGCTTACCTAGGGGAATGCCTTATTGTTTTTGTTTGTTTACTCGTAAGAGATAAATGCTGTGTTTTTTTGTCTGAAGCAACTCAAAATAAATATATGTCTTGGTTTTGGCATCATAATCTTCCATAAATGTCACTAATCTACCCTAGTAAGTTTCGTGAAGTATAAATACCATATCTTAAAGCAAGAGCTGTTACAGCTGCATTAGAAACCCATAATTTAATTCCATACAGTAAGTGTTCATTTTTGAGGCACTGCTGCAGCTGCAAATCAGAACACAGAAACTATGGGAAACTTACACAGAAAGTACAAGAACTTACCTGCTTGCTGTAGGTCGGTCCCATTCGTCATCACTCAGCCCTGTATCATGAAATGGGTGGCTTCGTGGTTTGCTTGGAGGGGACAAACTAGTCTGTTTAGGGCTCCTCCATTCATAGGCATTGAAGTTGTATCCTGAAGCCTGATAGCTGTGTCCTAAAATGATGAATTATATATTTAAGGCACTGCATATGTTGTAATGACAGAAAAGCACATCTCTGAAGCTGGGTTCTTTAGAACTTGGATGTGGACTCATGATTCCTACCTTATTTGTGCTAGTCAGATTATTGATGCCCTACACTATGCCTGGAATTAGGTGTGCACTAAAGCTTCTCCTGCGAAAGTCCATTGAAAGTGAAATCTTGAAAGATATTTAATGTTGTTCCCCTACTGTTTATGTCTCAGCTGCTTCCAATGTTTTGTTCTGGACACTTTCACAATTTATCAGTTTCCAATTTGACATCAGACATTGAATACTAATGAATAAATCACCTGTGTTATGGATGTTTTAAATATGCATTAATGTGGTCATGTGCAACATGCCCAAAATTAAACCTACGCTATTAAGAAAACTGCGCTTCAGACCTACTGAAAAAAGAGTTCACAGGGACACATTAAAAAACTGCATCAACTTGACTTTTCAGATGACTAGCAAGAAAGCTTTTTCTTCCTCCTGGTAACTTTCTCGAATTTGGAAACAATGCAGCCAAAAATTAGTGACATGTTGGTGTCAATTATGCACAATACTGCTGATCTGTAGAACGGCTACCTAGATGCAGAAGTAAGCGTGGGGCAGAGGCTCTCCAGTGACCATTCACTGGAGCAATGCCAGAACAGGCAGGAGGGCGGCTGTCTTGGCACCACTGAGGCAAGGACTCATTACTGCAAATGCTGGACTGTGCTGTTACAGCCCGGCACTGCCCTGCATCGGGGCCAGCATGGGAATCTCTGTACCCATGCCCCATTGTGGAAGGGGGACTTGTACTTAGCAGAGCTACTGCTTTTCGCTAGGGCTCCCAGAGCTGAGAAAAGCCCTGTCTCGCGATGGGCACACATGCCCGGGACTGGCGTACACCCTTGGAAAGCTCACCTTGCAGAAAGTGATTTTCTGTCAGCCATTTCCAAATATTTTAAGGCTGTGCAAGTGGCATCAGACAGCCTCTATATCTGGAGAGCTTATTTCTGGGTGCTTTTATCATACAAGCAATGCTGGTATTAGTTCAACTGTATTTCTTCAACTGAATTAAGTGTAATTTGAATTCCAAGTAGGAACCAGACAGTCTGGCTTCCAAGTGATGTATCAAGACAAACACGTGGATTGACTTGTCACAAGCTGATGCTGACCTAGTAAGCAAAATCCATTACAGGGGCTGCTATGTATGTAATTTCATCTTGATGTATTCCTTTTCTAGCTCTACAGTTGACGTTTTCTGATGTGCATATTGGATCAGGAAGTTCTATTTTGTTGATGACTAACAAATATCATTGCTGTCACCTGCCTAAAGAGGGCAATTTGCTTCCATAAATCAGTCTAGACCTGTCTCCCTCAAATCCCATGTAACTACAGAGCTGTGTGCATTTTCCATTGGCAGACATGAACATACTCCCAGATTCTAGGAAGGGTTTTGGCTGTGAAAATGTGACTGCTCTGTGGAGAAGGCTCTGGATTAGCAAGGCAAACACATTAGACAAAGGTGCAAACTGGGGTATTAATTCCAGGAGAGAAAAGACTGCTCACCAGCATTATATTAGTAACTAATAGGATAAAGCATTATCTGGGGCTCCAGAAATACTACCCAAATTCCTCAATTTGCTTAGCCTGTGCTTATGTCAAGAAAGGTTTGGAGAGAAGCCAAACTCAACTTGACAGGTCAAGACAGCATGAACTTTAATAGAAATGTGGGTCACATTAGTACCACAGGACGGGAAAAGGCGCAAACCTGACTACACTCAGGCTGTTTAGCAGAAGTGCCATGTACCCAGCCAAGTCTGGGCTGATTTCTTCAAGGGAGTTAGAAAAAAATCTGCTTTGAGATACTGTTTTAATTTTGGAACGGCATCCAAATCATCAGGATTTAGGAAAGCAGTCTGGGCCTCAATCCACAGTTGAACCAAGTTGCTCCAAATACCATCAGTTCACCCAGGAAACGAGAACTATAATTTGGTGCTTTTTCAGCAATACTTCTCCTTAGAACTTGAAGATATCAGATGAAAATCTAGTGTGATTTATTTTGATAAACTGACCAAACCAGTTAAAAATGGAAAAGAGGACAAATTCATCCCAAGTCTAACTCCTGTGAAATACAAACTATAAAGGGGAAGTGTAGCCCAATACATTGAGTACTAAATTGTTATATGTAACAGTAAATTTAAAGTAAAACGTAGAAAACAGGAGTTATAATTAAACATATTGAGACTGTCTTGTTTAAAGTAAGTTGATGCCAAATATATGCAGTAAGGCTAAGAAATACTTCAAAATTAAAGAACAGAAAAAATAAAATGGCCACCAGTAGTCACATCAGCTACTTGTTGTTCTCAAGTAGCTCAGAAGATTTCAAAGGAAACGTTCTGCTTTCCAGAAGAAAGTGCCAGTGTTATCATTGAGCAGGCACATTAGAGAACAGCAACAAAAGTAATCAGCACAGAACTTCAGTCTATATGGGACATCTGCTGGGCAGAGCTTGGTGTCAGTTCTCTCTGTGAGGGTACAAACCAGCTGTCCGTGACCTACTACCCATGGTCCTGGAAAGCAACAGAAAGAAACCAAGAAATAAAACCAAAAGAATGTGTGCAGCCAGAGCGAGTGAGCAAAAATTATTTGAGGTAAGGATCTACCTGTCCAAATACCTGCTAGGTAGTGGAAATACCCACTGTACTATGGAAACAAACGTTTTAAAGAGAGTTAAAGAAAACACTGAAGCTGTGTGGAAGTTATTTTTCTTGTTATCTAAAATATTACACGGTGTCTGCATCCCTCGCTGCCTAAATAAATGTATTGCAAATTAAAATGAGATTATTTGAAAATCCTATATAAAATAATAGTCAAACAGAAGTAGAGAATTTAGCATTACAGAAAATCATGTCTTTAAATAGAATGATCGTTTCTGAGAGCTGAAAGTTAGATGTTAATGCTTCAGGAATGAAGAAGCAGCAAAAGATTTACAAATCATAAGCAATGTCTAATGTTCCCCCTTCAGCAGTTTATAATAAATCTGCTGTCAGTTAAAAATTACTGCATATGGGCATTGGATTCATGAACATCTTCACTGTGTTCCGTGCCTTGTATTGATCTGTATTTGAAGGATAAACTCGTTTAGCTGTGGATGAGCTATGGACTGGGCTATTCAGATGTCAGTAAAGCTAACAAAAGCCTGTTAATGTATTGATAAATGCTTCATAACACATTACATTGTCATGAAAGAATGAATCTGAGGCCAGCCAAGTGTAAGAAATCACACTCCCTGGCAAGGTGTGTGGTCATAATGAGACACTGGCACATTACAAAGCACAAGGTTTAAAGCTGGTACAGATAAAGGCAAAGGAAGGTCAACCACGAAGGTGGTAATTTCTACTTTAAATGTCAATTGCATTCTTGGTAGTACCTTGATTTCCAAAGCTGGTATCAATACCAGAGCCATCCCACGACTCTACTGCGCTGTCAACACTTGGGACTGCAGTGGAATAGATGTCTGAGATTTTGCCAGATTTCTGTGCAGCAGAGGTTTCATCTTCAGCATCGCTCAGTTCACTTACGTGACCCACAGGGACAGAAAATTTCTTGGGACTGGTAGCTGAATAGAATTATGAAAAAAAAAAACCTGAGGTGGTAGTCATTGCTTTACTGCAGTTCTAAGAATATGCTTTTTACTACTGACACGGCGTTTTTCCAGGGATGGCCTAAATGGTTGTTAATCTGTAACAACACACACGTTAAAGTCCACTGATGCTACCCTTGGCCATACTCACCATCTGTCTGCTTCTTGATTTTCAAGGTGACAGTTTCTCCTGCCATCTGTAATAAATGAATGGCTTCACTCAAAGGTTTTCCTTTCAGGCTGCTACTATTTATTGCTAGGATTCTGTCTCCTATGTGAATCGCCCCAGTTCTACAATAAGAGAGAAAAGTAAAGCAGTGAGGAGCATAAAAAGCAACAAAGGCAATTTCTTTGCATATTTGGAGCATGAAAGTCTCATCTCCCTTTCCTTCGTTTTGCTTTTATAGCTGTGTTACAGAGTAGTTCTTTTGTTAGAAACACTTAAAGCAAGTCACCTTTGTTGTAGTGACAATAGCAGGGCTGAGGCATGGGGATGTGGATTTCCACGTTACTGTGGTAGTTAAGTTAATCACCTATGGATGATATTCATTGCAGCCCACCTGTTTAAGAGCAATCTCAGACAGCTCAGTAAGTTCTGAAATGAGTCAAGTTTCTAGAAGTCTCACAACGTAACAGATAATAGCAATGTGAGCAAGTAACCAGCTGTTTCACCAATGTGGCTTTCAGGATTGATCCTATCAAGAGAAGAAAATAAATTCTCTTTGTGTAAATACACTGTTTGTTCTGGCTATGCACAGTATCATGTTTTGCATGCTCTAAGTTCTCTCTGAAACCACCATCAAAGGTACCAGCTGCAATGACTCTACCTATCCTAGAAACACCAGGCAACAGAAAACCTTAGCACCTTCAACATTCTCTATACATCACTTACCATGAGAAGCATTTCTACTCGTCAGATAATGCTTGTTATGGTGTATGTAAGTGCACATATAGATGCAGTGTGTGGATACAATAAGCGGCATATTTTCAGATAAATGTAGACACATGAAGTGCTTTCTTTACCTATTCTACTCTACAAGGTTATTGCTTTTAAAAGGCTGCTAAAATGTTCCCATGACTCTGTGCAGTTTGATTGACCAGTCTTTCCTAGGTGATTTATAACTAGGACCACAATCCTCTGCTCTGTCTTGTACAGTATGTGCAAGAACATCCTGTTAAGATATTGCTCATGCTCTTGATCTTGGCAATGATCAAAAAACAACAGCAAAAAGATTATAAACTCAGATTTGGAGAATTCTAAAAAAATAAATCGCTAACACATGAAAATTATCATCTTCAGGTAAAATAAATCTTTATCTTGACAAAAAGAATGTTTAAAAATAATCTGCTTTCCAATTTACCTTTCAGCTAATCCTCCTTTTGTAAGGCTGGAAATGATTATGGGATCAAAGGGTTCTTCAGTACCAGAGATTGTAATTCCAAGAGGCCCGCCATAGCGCTTGAGCTCAACAGTATAAATAATTGCTCCAGAGCTCTCCTGTTCATCTGCAATAAATGCCAAGGGGATGCAATTGGTTTCTTATGAAAGAGGGAATGAAAAAAACCAGCACATTCAGTCTAGTGACTGGTAATCAAACAACATTTTAAATGGATTACATTTCAGATACACTTCTTAATGATGCTCTACTGGATTATTTTGAAAAAAAAATTCTCTCTTGTGCAATTTTTTTTTTAATTTGCAAAACCAATTAAATTGAAGTCAATAGAAAAACTCCCCTCATTCTATTAAGACTAAATTTTATCCTGTTTAAAATCTTTGTATCTTCTTTCCTATTAAAATATAACTTTAGGCTATTTTGTTACAGAATTGTTGAGGTGGGAAGGGACCTCTGGACGTCATCTTGTCCAACCCCCCTGCCCAAGCAGGGCCACCAGGTTCAGGCTGCCCAGGACTGTGTCCAGATGGCTTTTGAGTATCTCCGAAGATGGAGACTCCACAACCTCTCTGGGCAACCTGTGCCACTGCTCGGTCACCCTTACAGTAACAAAGTGTTTCCTCATGTTCAGGAGGAACCTCCTGTGTTTC
>Ga0181612_137798_pt1 | contig 16233 bp, 7 predicted proteins | sample HoacroProtozoa21_FD_119630 | JGI IMG/M metagenome (GOLD analysis project Ga0181612, IMG submission 119630) | Hoatzin crop microbial communities from Cojedes, Venezuel. Combined Assembly of Gp0051906, Gp0051904, Gp0051908
AAGTTGTTCTAAGAACATAAGTTCTTATTTATGATTTATTCTTAAATTTTAGTTGATTTTTTTTAAAGCAGAACATTAATTTTCATTTATCCTCATCTGTCAAGGATGTTATTTGCCCCGATACATTCATTCAAATCCTATGCTTTGAACCTCTAAATTCTGTCTCTTATTTTTCCAAATTGTCCTCTAAGTAGCTAATGTATGAGGTGGCATAGCTAGTGGAGTTCAGACTGTTATGTATTTTTCTGCTAAACGATGTCATATTTTAACAAAAAGTAGCAAACTGATTCTAGTAAACTTTTGTGTTTCTTAGGTGGAAAGAGATTGTAAAATGCTCCTTCTGCCATATGGAAAACATTAAACCTAATAGTAAATCATCCCAGTTATTTGCAGCTTATGGGAGAAATCCCAGGGCTGAGCCCTATTGACTCAGAAACTCTGTAAATGGATTCTGTGCTTTATAGTAAGTTGTTATGATCAGGCAGGAGGCCAAGTACCAGATGGATTGATTGCTTTTTGCCAGAGGTATGGCCACATCAGCTGCCTCTATTAGGAATGTATTTATTCTTGAAAATGTCGTCTTGACAATTGGAGTTCAATTTGTGCTATCAAAACACATTAGTCTCATGATCCTAGAGTTAGATCAAGTGCTTTGTTGAGAGGCACTGCTTTTGTCTTATTTTGATTTAGGATCTTCTCTGTACTCCTCCTAAATTATGATGCTGTTTCCTACTCTTCAGAGAGTGAGTTTGCTGAGGCTGTTTTAGAGTAGAGAAATCAAATAAATGGAGTTTTCCACAACTGTCAATAAGGACACACAGAAGATCTTAGTTACTTAGTGTGAAACTGAGCTTTTCCACAAAATGTGAAGGGAATGGTAGCAAACCAGTTCGCAAATCAGTCTCTTCTGAACTGCCACCGGTTGAAAGAGCGGAGGTCAGTCCCTTTGAAACACTAAACAAATTATAGGAAAAGATGTATTGATAGTCTGTGCTTTTCTACAAGAAAAAGACAAACTCAGTTAGCGTTTTTTTTAATAACCCAAGGGAACTGATGATTTGATTCATGTCCTAATCTAAATTCTACATCCATTGCTTCATGGTGAAAATAAGGATTTAAACCCAAACCAATCTTATCATAGCACAGGTCTCATCATGTGAGATCAAATTTGTGCTGTCAAATCACATGTCTGTTCTTGGGTATTAAACACAGAATAGTGTAAAATACAGAACACTTGATCTAGTTGTTTCCAAGACATATTTCCAAGGAGGGTCTATGCAAAGGGGTGCAAATACATTTATAGGGTGAGAATTCATCTGACGTGACTTCAGGCAGCATAGCTACCGGTACATATCTGCAGTACTGCTTTAGATCCCCCTTATAGTTAGTGGAGCGAAATAGATGCACATAGGGTGCATTTACTCTCTCCCTAAAGCAGGGTCTCTAAAATAGACTAGATTAATTACTCAGTAGAAGTAAGTTTCTCTACTTTGTGGTTTCCTGCAAGTGGTCAGGTGAATCGTTCCTGAAATTTTCTGCACTGGGCAACTTACTGACCTGATACGAGACACCTGGAGTCTCTGCAGGTGAAGCAGTGTATCCATGTTAGTGTGCTGAAGGATACAAACTGAAAGAGACTGTTTTCCAGAAGGACTTGTGAATTTGGTGAGAGGACAATGCCAGTCGTGGCTTAGAGTTTCTCGGCCATGTCAGGCTGATGCCAGTCAGATGGCCTTCAGTCAGCTTGTTCCTCTTCGTGATGCATTTTTTTATATATCAGCTTCTACAGGTGTCCTTTTTGGTTCAACAAACTACCTGATCTACTACTTAGTCCTCAAATTCTGTTGAATTAAATTTAAAAAAAATAGTCTTCTAGGCAGCTTTCTCCAGCTAATCAGCTACTGGATTGAACCTGCAAATTTCAGCCTCCTACGTTAGAGAATGCTTTCATATACATGTCAGAAAGGCAGTAGCGCCAGTGTTTCTTACTTTAGCTTAACACCTCCCCTTTGAGTTTTCTTGGAATGCTGCATGGGACAGAAGCTCACATTCACATCTTTGAGGGTGCCACAAGACACAGCCCTCATCCTAGTGACTGGGTGCATGATACGAAAGTCCTGACTAATATTCGCTGGTGGGAGACTTCTCTGCCTCACTCCTCTCCTCCTCACTGGCATCTCATGTCGCCAGTGTGCGGGTAGCTCATGTGGCAAAGGGAGCTCACACTGACATGTCACCCATTGTAGAATGGCCGCTTGCCGGGGAATGGGGTGCCTGTGCTTTGCTAGTGTCTGTGAAATTGCTGTAAATAGTAGGCAGACTTGGAGGTAAAAGCAGAAACGGTTTACCCAACTGAAGTGAAGAGTGTAAGAAATCAATTGCTGTACTTAAAGACAGATACAGAACAGTGCAACAGTTACAGTCCTTGTTGCTGCTGGTTCAGGTCTGGCGGAACAGTTACAGTCCGTGTTGCTGCTCGTTCAGGTCTGGCTTCACCATGGTTTCTTTTCCTCTGGTTTCTTTTCAGCTAGCACCTCAAGCCAGACTAACTCCCAGGGTGACTGACAGTTCCCTGGAGATGGGATCTGGCCCTTCAGCTACACTTTGTCTTTTACTTGCTTCTTTCCCAAAATAGATTCTGATAGGGGATGAAGTCACCCCTTCTGTCCTACCTATTTCTGCTTAGCATAAATTCACCCTCCTGGCATTTCTGGATAAATCTAACTGATTAAAAAGGCATCAGATTTTGTCTCTCGTGCCCTTATCAAAAAGAAGGCCCTTAGAGTGCGTCTTTGAGCTGAGTGGATGTGGCTGGGTGTCACACTTATTTGACTTACCCTATGTACACAGTAGAATCCCCAGTAGGCAGATAACAGAGGGAGAGTTACGTTACCACTGGCCTTCAATGCATAAGCTGCGTCCAGCACAGAACTTCAAAAGTTCTTGCTGCATATATGAGAGAGATGGATGTGAATCACTGATAAAACCTGATATGATGGAAAACAATTTGAGGGATCATTTGTATGCAAAGTAAATGGGCCAGATGCATGGTTTGTTGGAAATGGGAAGACACAATGATGGCATTTTCCTACCTGGATGCGTGATTGTACAATGGATATTAGAGGTGTCAAGAATTTAGACTGAGGCATTGGAATATTGGAAGGGTGATAGATTATCTGAAATCCAGATATGGGCCAGTGACAAAGTGTATGTACATGAACTATGTGGGACAGTCCGTGCAGAACCTTCTTGCCTCAAGGCAAGGTTGTAGAAATCATTGCGGTGACAGCAAGAGATGGGAACAACCACCTGAGACTTCTGGTGTAGATGGTAGGGCACACCTGCCCGTGTGGGTGCCAGGTGTCCCCGTGATGGTAGGGCATGCCTGACCATGTGGATATTGGGTGTCCCCGTGACGGTAGGGCACACCTGCCCGTGTGGGTGCCGGGTGTCCCCGTGATGGTAGGGCACACCTGGCCATGCGGGTATTGGGTGTCCCCATGGCACACCTTCAAGAGAAGTGGTCTTAAGGAGCCCTGGTCTGCCCAGTTCCTACTGCTAGTTACAAGAGTTGAGTTTTCCAGGCCTCTTTGTTTTAGGCCAGTGATTTTATTTTAAGATACACGAGGGATCAACACATCTAGCTGTCAAAGTTCAAACTGATTAATTTAAGGGAATTTAATATGGTTAACAATTTTAGAAAGATTGGTTGCTTTTAAGGTATTTTTAGACTTTGCCTGGGAAGCAGTTGTGCACTATTGCTGATTGCAAGAGTTGCTTGTTGCTGCAGAGGGTTATGTTTATATACTTCTTACTGGGTTTACTTACCAGTTAAGCTTTTTCACCAGCAGAAGAGATACAGCCTAATGATTTTGTAATGTCTGAGAAAAAGAAATCGTGAAACCTTTACAGTAGACTCTGAGGAACTGAAATTTAAGTGACTAGAATGTAAAATTTTACTGTCGTAATAGTGTCTTTTATGTTTAATAGTTGTAAATGTGCAAAACCCCAGCTGAATAGTCTGTACAATGCTTAAAAAAGGTGTGAAAAAAAAGATTATTGGGGTCTTGGAGGATGGTCAGCTGGGTGGACAGCGTGTTTCTCTGCACAGCTGTTTTGTTGTTAATCTGTGAAGCTGTAAACATGAGAAGCAGAATTCCTAAAACCAGTCAAGTCTGTCAAATAAAAATATCAGGAAGGAAACAGAATGGCTCATATGGCTATTCTCATCAGGAAGGCAAGAAGATGCTGAGATGATACATTTGTCAGCTAGTCTAAAGATGCATTCTGATGTCAAGTACTTCGATATGTTGGAAAAGATTTTTCCCTCTTCAAAGGCCTCAGAAACCTATTTATCCTGAAATAATCCCTAAATTTGAAGAAAGGGAAATGAACTGATATTGTCACTGTCATGCTGTGAATAAGTTTGAGCTCTAGTGTGCTGGCAAGAACTTGTCTAAAACTTTGTTATTAGCAGGGCTGGCAAATAGCAGGTAACTGCTTGCATGCTGTCTGTGTTTATGGTGAGTGGAAGCTATGGGAAGTACAGAAATAGTCTTTCACTAGTAAAGATTCACTGGTTCCCATAACTTAAAAATTAAAAATTGTTCTTAACCAATGATTAATGTCTATTCAGTTTTAGTTTAGGAGCTTTCTGTAGGACCTACAACTGGGTTTAAAGACACACTTCACAAAAGTCTCTTGATGACTTGTTCAATGAGTTTAATATATTTTTACTGAGAGACTTTTGGAGCTAAGCATCTTCAGGAGTTTCCTGGAGGATAATTTTGTGTCCTGAAATGTAGATAACTCATCAGATAATTATCTCAGTAAAGCCTTCTATTAATAGCTGTCGCTGTAATATTTGGACATACTTCTTGAATTCACATAGCCTTTTGTCAGTTCTTTATATTTCTGCAGCTTTCAGTACGCAAGAAAATTTCCATTTGTTTCCCAATTCCAATTTATTTTATTTTAAATTATAAACATATGCTGTGGTATCCTTATGGGACTGTTCTGTAGTTAACTGCTATTTATGTATCATCCTAGAACTTTGATTTCTGTGGTAACGATAAAAAATGCATGCTTTGTGCAGTTAAAATGTGGAGAAATATTTTTTTTATTTTTGCTGAATGATTCACAGATAGAACTCTTTTTAATGACGTGATTAGCAGTTTTCATCCTTGCAGTTCTGTTTTCCTGTTCGTTTACAAGCCACTAATATGTACAAAGCTGTTAGCCACTTACTTGAAGAAACAGACTTTTTAAGGAGAGTCTTGAATGGTTGTCAGAAGTAAGGACTGAGGGTATACAGAAAGACATAACCCTTTTCAGTTCTGCTGCTGCTAGTTTATACTGTAACCTCGGGTAGGTGACTTCACCTAATTCTTGGATTGTACAGTTGAAGTTATGCTGGGACTAGGTATCTCCAAGAGATCTGGATCTGGGTGTTGTGGTTTGGGAGCTGAGACAGCATGGTTCCTGTTCCTCTTGTTCTGTTTGTATTATCTGGAGGTGGAAATCAGAATAGTCAAGACAACAGTTAAATGGAAGAACACTGATATTGAAGACCTGTGGCTTTCTGCCATGATCTGAGTTTAGTTAGCTATAATTTTGTGGGGAAGCACTGTTTAAAGAGTTGGTACTGGGTTAACAAATTCTGCAATCACTGCAGCTGTCTACTCAAGGTGATGCCAGCCAGGTGATCGGACCACTCACAGAGGGGCAGAGGAGGAACGTGGCTGTAGTTAATTCACTGTACAAACTGCACCAGTCAGTTCTGAAGGTAGGCTTCCTTTGGTATTTCTCTTATTACCATAATGTTAACTTCTTTGCTCTATCGTATGCATATTCTCCCATTAGCTGGTAAGAATTCTGATGAACACAGCCCAGTTTTGGGTTAAGAGCTGCAACTTGCTGTCTCAGCTCTCTGAGATTTGGTTGGCCCTTGTAAGCACCGCTGTGCGATAAATTGTCAATATTAGGAGAGAAGTGAAAGATGTTTTTGTACCCAATAATCGCATCTCACAGCGTTGCTTTGTGAGCCTGATCAATTGAGCCCTTTCTGGTTTTTTCTTACCAAGTAAGCTCTCTCTTTGTACTGGTCAGCCTGATAGCCCTTGTCTGCATCTGCCCCAGGCCAAGCTTATCACTTGTCTTTCTCTGAAGACCCTCACTGCTTTCCCACGATTGTGGCTGAACTATGTTGCTGTGACCAAAATCTGGCCTGGAAATGTTTTCAGGACTAAGCACAGTTATGAATAATTCCAATTTACTGGCTCAGTGATGCCAATGGTTACACAGTCTCTGTAAATTAAAACAAACAGATATAGTGGTAGCTGTAGTTAATTGTGTTTAAATCCTAGCCTGATTAGAAACAAGATCATGAGTACTCCTGACTGTGGATATGTTTAGAGAATGTGAAAAAATGCTAAAAAGCCTATAAAATTTGCTTGGATTTTGCAAACAGATGGTAGATCAACTTTTAAGTCTGCTTTCTCTGATGTATTTAGTAATGAACCTCATGTGCTTTAGTGTTGGAGGGAGATCTGATGTGATTCAGTCTTTGAGTTCAGTACTTATCTGCCTTAAAAGTACTATTGTATAGCCTGTTCATGACTGCAAGGAAATTGGCAGACTATTCCTCAGATCATTCCTTGACTTTCAATTCGAATATTGTTGTAGCTGTGCATGATCAGCTGTTTAACGTGTAGTATTATAACGGTTATAATACTGAGAAAGAACAACTATTCTTTCAAATATTTGCCATAGAGCTGCTTGTATAGATCTCCATCATTTCTGTACTTAACAGTGGGAGAATACACCACCTATTTTTATGCTGATTCTGTTAAACCTTCAGCTAAATTTCAGTTCAACTCAGTTCAATCATTTCTTTGTCAAGGCAGAAGCACAGTCCATAGGAAATTTGAGAGCAAAGGACTGATACTAGTGCATTGAAAATTCTGTTTGTATGAAACATTTGATAGTTAGGTATACCTGTGTAAACCACTCATTATTAAGGATAACTCAGTAAGTTTTTAAAAGAAATTAGATGTTGTGGATTCTAATCATTTGTTGAATGTTGACTATTAACAATTACTTTAAAAATTTTAGGTCATTACCAATCAGAGTTCATTTCCAGCAGCTTCTGAGCAAGCAGTCACTACTGCCTTAAAGGTAATTGAATGTCCCTGTGCTGCAGGGGTAGGACTGAGATTTGCTTTGTTACACTTAAAATGAGCACGTATTTTCTCAGGTATTATTTTGTGTCAGTATATGTTAGTCAAAGGTATACAAATACTCTGAAATGTATGTTTTGTTGTATCTGCAGCTACATATATGTTCATGTGCCAAATCACCGCTTGAGTAGCATTTGTATTCAAGAATGTTCTCGTAATGGTCAGAACCCAGATATCATCTGACTGTGACAATAAGGTCTTTCTCTGCAGCATTCACACAGCAATAACTAGATCCTTCAGCACCTACTTATTCCCCCCCGACACACACATAAAATGATGATATCTATGGTACCTGGTGCTTTTCTGGGTGGCGATGTGGATGGCCGTGCAGCCCTCTGTGGATGACAGCTATCCACATTGGTCCTGCTGTGCTCTGACCTGGGAGGGGTTGTGTATGGAGGAGTGAAGGGCAGCTTGCGTGTCTAGGGAATGAACAGCTGAACAAAGTGTGTGCACCAAACCATGTTCGTTTACAAACCAGGAATGCCAGATTGTTGTGCACCTTTTTGAAGGAAGGCTTTACATAGAAGTAGTAAACAGCCTTATTTCTGTACTTTACTGGTAAAATCAATTAAAGAGAAATGTTACCTTAGGCTTTTGTCCTTCTATGTAGCGGTTTCTAATGCAGAATAACGAAAAGCACTGTTGAAATGAACTGTTTGTCAAGATATTTTTGAGCTGTCAAAATGCAAATGCTTCTAGTTTCTGTTTCTTTACTTCTGCCTTTTTCTTATTCTATTTCAGGCAGTCCATGATCTAATGGGTAGTGCTGTTCAACCGTTACTGAACTCTGTAGGAGATTCAGTGGAAGCTATTATCATCACTATGCACCAGGAAGATTTTTCTGGGTAATTAGAAATATTTTTTAAATTTACCATTGCTTTAGTAAGATATCCTGCACATTGTTATTGCCACAATGTCCTTGGAGCAACAGCACTTATTTGTTGAGGGGAAGGCAATGCTTTATGGTCAATGAACACAGAAAGCAGAATTACACCTATCTATTGAAACAAATTAATCAGGTAGTATCTGTCTTCTCCCCCCCCCTTTTTTCTTTGCATGTCTGTCGAGTAAAATTCATTTTAAACAGAAAAAGCCAACCAGAGGCCATTTTTGTGCCTTAAAAAAACCCCTTGGTTTCAAAACTTATTTTTTTGTGAACAGTCTTCAGAACTGTCAATATTCTTGTTTCTCAAAATAAAGCATATAACCTCTATTTCAGAATTACACACTTTTTTTTTGTAAAGTATCATTGAATATGAAATGGTTCAAAAAATCTTTTGTATTGAAAGCTCAGATTTACTGTATTCTACTATTTTCCCATAGCTTTTTAATTAAAATTTCCAGTATTCTTTATCTGCAAAGATCCTGAGTCCTAGCTATAACTGAGACTTCCTTCTTGAGCATTATTTTGGTTGTTATCTCTGTTCTGACATTACTTATATCATCAGATGTCCTGTTTTCTGTCTTGGAAATTCACTGAAAAGAGTATGTTTTCAGAGGTGTTTTTTATTTTCCTTTTGACTTTTTTTAAAAAAGACAAACAGTATTTTACCCTCTCCATCTTTTTTTTGCCACCACTAGCAAAATACCTCGCTAGGTGGATAAACTGATTCCAGCAAAGGCTGAATTTTGTTAGATAGCCTTGTCCTGGTTTTGGCTGGGGTAGAGTTAATTTTCTTCCTAGTAGCTGGTATAGTGCTGTGTTTTGAATTTAGTATGAGAGCAGTGTTGATAACATACTAATACTTTGGTTGTTGCTAAGTAATGCTTGTACCAAGTCAAGGACTTTTTAGCTTCCCATGCTCTGCTGGAAAGGAGATGCACAGGAAACTGGGAGGGAGCGTAGCCAGGACAGCTGACCCAAACTGGCCAAAGGGATATTCCATACCATATGACATCATGCTCAATATATAAGCTGGGAGGGGTTAGCTGGGGGGCTGGGATTGCTGCTCAGGAATGGGCTGGGCATTGGTCAGCGAGTGCGAGCAATTGCGCTGTGCATCACTCATTTTGTGTATTGTTATTAGTATTTCTTCTCTCCCTTTGCTGTCCTATTAAATTGCCTTTGTCTCCACCCACTAGTTTTACGTTTTTGCTTCTGATTGTGCTCCCCATCCTGCTGCGGGGGGGAGGAGGAGGGGAGGTGAGCAAACAGCTGCGTGGTGCTTGGTTGACGGCTGGGCTTAAACCACGACAAACCTGTATGCTCAGGTTCCTGAGTTTCGAAGAGCTCTTTTGCCTGGTTGTGATTCAAATAAAGAGAAAGATCATTGATTTCTGTGTCCTGTAGCTTCCATTCTGCTTTGATGATAATTAGATTGAGTTTATAATCCTGGGTTTGGAGGAATCTAGGAAACTAATTATACACAGAGAACAGGTTTGGGATAGGCTAAATGGTAACCCTGTGACATGTATTTTCTGATCCATTATTAGAGTTTCAAATCAACAACTGGGAAATTTAAATTTAGGGGCTGGATTTGAGATTTAGGCTCAAAACTGGTGGAGGCTCTGCAAATTGGGTAGGAGTGGGGTGATTTGCTTTATCTTGTTAGAGTGGGAATGGCTGATAAAAATATATTTTTTGATGACAGTTTTAGAGCGCGCTACACACTCTTTATTCTGAGTAGAAATGAGACTCTACAATTCATGCTGTGACTTCGTGGGGTAGGAAAAAAATTTAAAAGAATCCAATAGTTTTTGGTTGTGTTTTAAAGTTGAATTAAGCTGTCCTCGTTTCTTTTTTCTTTTCGTTTTTTTTCAGATCATTATCCAGCTTGGGAAAACCAGATGTCCCTTGTTCTCTGTACATGAAAGAACTACAGGGTTTTATAGCAAGAGTCATGAGCGACTACTTCAGACATTTTGAGTGTTTTGACTTTGTCTTTGATAACACTGAAGCCATGGCTCAAAGAGCAATTGAACTTTTCATTCGCAACGCCAGTCTAATAAGGCCCCTTGGTGAAGGTGGGAAGATGCGGCTTGCGGCAGATTTTGCACAGGTACCCTTAATACTGATTTCTGCTTTTTACTGTTACTTCACTGTGTTCACTGAAAGGTATCAATACTTTTGTCCCCATTGAAGTATAAACAGGCAGTTATAGAGATCGGTGCATTCCACTTGTAAACATCCTCTCTCTGTATCCCGAGAAATGCATCCGCTAAGTAGAGGAAGATCCCTCATCACTGTCAGGCATGTTCAGGGAGGTCTCACAGCTCCTATCAAGTGACTGTTGCATTTAAATTCAGCTGCTTCTTGACATTTTATCCCTCTTGTCTGACCTCTTTGTACATCCATCATTTGCCACCATTCACATTCATTCACTTCATTCTTTCTCTCTCTTCGAATGGAATGGTGTGTCGCTTTCTTAATTGCTTTATATATCACAGTGCACAGTGGTTAATCGCTAACTCAGCTGCCTTGCAGTGTAGGAGACAAGCTGAAGAAACACCAATAAGCTGTGGAAGGACTGCCCTTTTGCTAACAGAAGGGCAGTTTTCTTGTGGGATTCACTTCATGACCTGATTGACTTAACTGCCTCTCAGCTTTACCTAGCTCTTATACTGACTAAAACACAAAACAAATTGCCGGATTACTGTCCACTACCTGTCTGCATTATCTACTGTATTCAAATTTATTTTGTCAATAGTAACACTGTGTGATTAACTTGCCGAAGAATACAGGCATCCACCAGCTTGGTCTGAGGGTCCCAGTTGTTATTAACCAAGCAGAAAAGGGAATTAGCACCAGCTGTCTGCATGCTGAGTGCTGCTTTTGGCTTGTAGGTAACTGAGGTAGGAGAGGAAGGCAGGGAGGGAGGAATCGCTGTCATCTCTGCTCCCACTTTGGGCTGGTTTGTATCGTTTGCCCGTGAGTTACATACTCCTGAGTAAAGTTTTTGCATTCATTACTCAGAAGCAGCAAATCAGTGTTTAACCACAGAAATTAAGGGGAAGTTTTCAATTGCTTTCAATGGGAAGGTTCCATTCCCTTCTCTATTTTGAAGACAATGGCCAAAAATGGGAGGAAAAAAAAGCACGCTTGACTCTTCCTCTGGAAGGAATATAGATAAGTTTTGTAGTTTATGCTTCAGTACTAAAGTAAGTCGTATAAATTTGGGAAATATCTTCACCTAATTCTACACACCTATTATAATAATTCTAAAAATATCACTCGTTTATCTTTTTTAAACACCTATTTTTCTTGCTCTGACACGGGCTGCCTTTTAAGTGAAGAATAAAGGTAGGTTTTCATCTGTGTGTAGGGGGGTTTGCATGTTCTTCCCCACTGTGCTGAGTGTAACTCCTGAATGGACAACTGTGTGAAGATAAATGCTCTGATTTATCTTCTTTTGTACTGTGGAAGAAAAAAATAGGTTTTTAATTCATTCTTGTCTCTGGCCTTCGACTGTTGCTGCATCTCTAGTGGCTACCGTGTGTTTTTCTCATCTTCACATTGCACCGTATTTTTGCCTTGTTTAGAAGTGGGCTTAAGACAAGAACTGTCTGGATCCAACCAGCCTCACACAGCCACCTCAACACTCGCTCTGTGCCTTTGAGCATCTCTGCATAGAGCTCCTCAGAGCGTCCCAGGCTGCACAGTGGCTGTAGTGTCCAGAATGGCTGGGACACTATATCCCGTTGCTTGGGATAACAGAAAAAGGACTGAAACATTTTGGGTATGAAGGCTGCCTTATATCCATGTTTTCTGCTCCTCCCAAAATCCTGGCGGTTTTGGGGAACGTGCCTGCAATACCAGCTCCTGGTAGCCCCACTGGGGAGGCTGTAGCTGCTCTGACCCGGCCAGGAGTCCTGGGCACGTTCACCAAAATGTGGCTGTAATCCTGAACAGGACTTGGTTCATTTCCACGCTGTCATTCCTGTAGCACCTGGCTTTGCCGAGGAAAAGACTTGATTCCTCAAAAGAGAAGGGAAGGTCACTCCTGCCGTGGGCTGAGGAGAGCAGGGAGCAGGTATTTGGCTGGGCTGCTTTCTTGATGGGAAGGACTAACTTTTCCAAATGGCCATAAGTGCTGCGCCCAGGGTTTTTTACAGTCCCAGAAAGGCACTGCGTTTTTGGACTAAAACCAGACCCGAACAAAAGGACCTGCCTGGAAAGACACTGTGTATGTAGGAGGAGGTTTGATTATAAACTCTTCTTACTTGTGCTCTGTCTTGTAATTTTGAATTTTCGGTACTCAAAAAGGGTTACACATTCCTGCTTAAAACTGACTTTTGAGATTTAAAACCTCTTTTGGTGTTTTGGGGTTACTTGCGAGCAAAAGACCTGGGCAGAAATCTGCCCAGAAGCTTTGGTTAATTTGAGGTCCTATTATGAACACGCAGTAAGTCAAATAATCTTGGGTTATATCAGATTTTGGGTATCTCATGTGCTTGTGCACATTTCTTTCAGGCCACTCAAAGTTAGACTTACAGCTGCCTTATACTCAACAGAATAGCTTTGGCTGCACGTCAGATTTGAAAATTTTTGCACTGGAAACGTGTTTTATTAATAGGTTGCCTCAAAGCAACAGGTGTCTACACAGAAGGGGGAAAACGGATGTTTCAAGTTCTCTTCATTCAGAGCTGGGTTTGGTGAGGTGCACAACAGCCAATTTTCTGGAGTAAGGCTCAGCTACTTATACAGTTAGGAATTATTGCTGTAATTCTGTTGAATTCTCTATCTTACCCTGTTTCAGTGTCAGTGTGCATTTTGCTATCTTGTGCATTACAGATATTTCAGCAGTAAAACTAGTTGTGTGCTAGTGTGGCAGCTGTAAACAGAGGTATGATAGGCTTCAAATATGCCTGAATACCATTAATATGATTTCATGAAGATCAGTGCGCACAGGAACACAGAAACATTTTAAGCCCTAGACAAAGTCTGCAGTGCTGCAAGGTTATTATCACATACTGTGCTGTTCTTTGGGACTCTCGTTGTTTGAAATATTTCCAGTCTGCAGGCTGAATTCACGTCTTTTCATGCTCTCAGTTTTTATGCAGGCAATTGCACAAGATTACTTTTTGGTTCATTCCTATAAATTTCCTTCATTGCTTTCTTTTCGTTTGTTTTTCTGTTTTTAAGGTGACCATAATTCAGTATTCATGTGTGTAATACCAAATTTCACTTTATAATTCAGTACTAGTGCGACCAAAAAAAATGTTCTTCTGGGGCCAAGCAAGCCAGCATGCCCTGATAGTTTGTCAGCATGTATGTTACTGGGGAGTACCAGTTCTTCTCCAGAAGACCTTTTAACTTTCTTGGTATTCAGAGCTGCCACACACTTATACTTAGCACTTACACACTTTGGGATTGGTGGTTTGTAGTTCAGGCCTTCCTGAAACCTGACAGAAGTGCTGGACAATGCAGTGAAGGATGAAATATAAGCACAATCAGTTGAGATATTTATTTAGAAGAAATGAGGAATCTACAGTAATATTTAACATGGAAGTTAGTAGTCCGCTCCATAAAGTTTGTAAGCTGATATAGGGAAATAGCTGTTTATTAATAGCAAATACAAATCACAACTGCATCGAAATAAACTAGTCTGGAAATAGCAAAGACGAAGTAATATTTATGCTTCATAGCATGAAGGCATCACATGATTTCCTGTCTTTTCATAGTAGAAGTATATGTTTGGAATGACATGTAAGGCAGGAGCCACTGTCTGTGCCAATAACCCCATCTCATGTCATGACTGATGATTTTTCAGCCTTGTCAAATGAATTATCTTTATTGGTCCTGTTTGAGTTAATACTATTCTACATATACCTTCATATATTTCTGATCTAGGTTGATTTATAGTTGGGTTATTTGGCATTGTTCAGTGCTGTGTTCAGATAGTTTTAGTGGGGCATAGTTAACACTGCCATCAACTCTTCAAGTCTTTTATTAATAAATTACTGCAAAATGTTTTGGTTTTATTGGATTTTCCTAGAAAAATGTTTTAACTGTAGGAGCTGACAATGCTGAATTCTAGCACAGAAGAAATACTTCTATCTGCTGGTGAGCGTGTGGCCAGAATCTGGTTTCCTGATTCAATATGTGGCATTACAAAAGCAAGAATATTAGGAATTTGGGGTTTTAAAACCATAAAGAGATTTTCTCCTTTGATAAACGTAATGATAGAAGTGTAAAAATGCTTTTTATCATTTTTCCTAAATAACTTCCTTTCTAGATTCTTACGGAGAAGTGAGAGAAGCAGGATGCTCTAATTACAGTTGTCGTAAGGACAGAAACTACTGAAGCTAAAATGCGCTTAATGTTTAATGCTAACTGTCTTACTGGAAGGAGGAAATTATTTTCTGCTGTGTGATATTTTGGAGGTATTACAGCTGAAGGATTTATTTAAACATCAGCCGTTTTGGAATTGCTGCATGGGGGAGAAATCAAATTCCACATCCCTTCAAGGCCAGCTTTTTTCATATAGTAGTTCAGAGCTCTTCTGCTCCCTTGCTTGTTAAAGCATTCTCTTCCGGTGAATGGCTAGAAAAAAGCATTTTGAGCTAACATTTAAAAATGTGGCATTCATCTTGGCCAGGAGGAAATGTAATTGCTAAAAATTTAATGTTAAGATTTTCCAGCTGAAAAAACACCTGTTTAGTGATGAGAGATCTTGAAAATACCACAATAGGCACTAAACAATAACTTCACTATGGGTTTTTTCAAAGTGCTCTTCAATATATATGCATTATCTGTATCTAGACTGTGTATTAACTTCACCCTTGGTTTGCTGAGCATAATCCAATTGGATAAGCCAGCCATGTGATGTATTTTTTACAATATGGCTAGCCAGTGAATAGTTCAACAGATAATTGACCACCTAGCCATGGGCTATGGCAGGGTCATATGAGAAAAGATAATATAGCCTTTTTGGGGGTAGAGAGCAAGAATCATTGAGAAGCAGCATATGTTGGGCTGGAGTCTGCCACTGTGTTCTGCAAAGCATAACAAAATAACATGAATAAATCATGGAAAAGCAAGGGGTTTTGAACAATGTTAGAAGAAACAAGGCAGAGTCATTAGGCCTTCTTCCGTTCTAGCTGTCCCTTCCTTTCTGGTAGCACATGCACTTCCTACTGCTTCTCTTGGATCTTGTGTTAATGATTATCTCACATTAGTTGGTCAAGCCTCTGTGGTTGCAAATTACTCCTTGGACACCTGATTTATCACTGAATTTAACCTGGATGTCTGAATTTTCAAATTTGCAGTTCTGGGAGAGACTTTTGGAAAAGAAGCAAAGAATACTCCTCATCTGTACACATGTGAAGCCTTTAAGACATGGCTGTATGAAAGCCCTTGCACACACAACACAAATACTGGCTTGCAGGCATCCAAAAACAGCACCCGACCTGTAAAAGCTCACCAAAATGCTTTGGAAACTATGGCTGTGTATCATAGCACAAGCTGCTACAGTATAAACATGCTGCATGAATCAACAGTCGATGCAGCTTCAGGTGATGACACAGGTAGCAAAACCAAGAAGTGATGTATGCTCCATCCTCTGCCCAATTCCAGCGCCTTAAAAACAGAAGCTGTTCCCAGCCGAAGGATTCCTCCCCAGCACCCGCTCCCAGGCCAGCAGAGCCGGCCAGCACGATGCTCAGCGGAGACACAAAACCCCACTCAGTGGGCCTGCAGAAATGAATGCAACAGAAAGGCGTGGTAGCGTCTCTGCATCGTTGGGTTCAGACAAATAGCTAAAATTCAAGTGAAGAAAACAATCTTGGTTGTTGTGTGAAGTACAGTTTTTACTGGAGAGATTGGGTTATAACAGCAGACTAGTGTTGTAAATTAAAAAAAAAAGTTTTTGTGGTTTATGTACATTTTTACCACATTAGTTTTCACTCATTCCCACTCTTCATGAGTCAATTTGAGATGGTATAGTATGCTGCAAAGCTTAAAAACAATTTTTTTCTTTGGCAACTAGTACTTCACGAATCAACCATCTGCTGCCATTAAATCTATCTAGTTCTAGCAATACTAATAATTTCC
>Ga0181612_152995_pt1 | contig 16232 bp, 16 predicted proteins | sample HoacroProtozoa21_FD_119630 | JGI IMG/M metagenome (GOLD analysis project Ga0181612, IMG submission 119630) | Hoatzin crop microbial communities from Cojedes, Venezuel. Combined Assembly of Gp0051906, Gp0051904, Gp0051908
CCCCCCCCCCCCCTGGTTTACAGCTTTTTTATTTTCTAGTCCTGGGTTTAATGCCTTGTCTAGGGAAAAGTTTCACTGGTTCCACTAGAACCTTCTTGGACTAATGCCTATATTTACTGTTATCTGAAAGAAAGCTTGATTTCTGGTGCAGGCATTTGGCATCAGAGGTGATGGAGGGAAAGTAATTCAAATATTCGGAAATTAGAGAGGCATCTAAATGGTTTGGTGCTCTCTAGCTGGTGAAAGGGTGCGAGGGGGTACGGGGAATATATGTTGCTCCCGTAGACTCTGCTAGAAAGAGCTATGATGGAACACAAAAGTGAATTGCTCTGAAGAACAGTAGTTGTAAGGTAGTGATTAGCACTGTATGGAAAAGGCACAATTAGCAAAATAGATTGCTGTTGAAATCAGCGTTAGAGTTTTGCTGCTTTTGACTGTGTGCTTTTGTAAGTGGAACCTGCTTTTAATTGCTTTTCTGAGCTAGCAGGACCAGAGTGTGTCTCTTGCCGATAGAGGCTGCTGCTGATTCAGAAAACATTCTACTCTTGTGTCTGAAGATACTCCCGACCTCCTCTCCTCTCCAGTGTGAAGGGACAGAAGTGTGACTGATGTGTTCCTTTTTTACCATGTCTGCATATATGTGTCTCTATCTGTATTAACATATTAATCATTATTTCTGCCAGTATAAATAAGATACTCAACTTCATAGACTGGACACTACACACCATTTAAACATTGAATGGTTTATTATGTGATGCAAAAATCTATACTGGTATATACAGGTAAGTATTTGGGGACCTTGAAATACAGATTTGCAGCCACCACACACTTCTTCAGTCACTTCATCTAAACTTAGAAGTAATTTATATCCGTATGTTGTTTTTTGCTGGTTTTTTTTCATCATTAATTCTGACTAGAATTTAGGTGTTACATGATGTTAGTGAGCTAAGCTGCTGTGTTCAGCCAAGTTCCTAGGGAACAAGTGACACACTGGAAGTTCACAGGAAGATCTTGGCTGGTCTGGGACAGCACTTCTCAAACCTTAGATCAAGGGGAATGAGGGTATTCTCCTTTTCCGTGGATATTTGGTCTTTCCACGTGTCCCTGTGTGTTTTTCCTAACCTGTGCTGTTATGACTCACTGCACATAACACTCCATGTTGTTCATTCCCCTACCTCATACTCCCCCAAAATGTATGCTAAGCTCCAACAGATCCAGCTCTGATCCCAGTTCCAGTACAGTCACCCTCCTACATAAATTAAAAAAAAAAAAAAAAAAAAAATCACTTGCTGTCATTCTCTGCAAGGGTTGTCTTTCTCTTTATACCTACTTGGTTCCCCAAGTCATCTGTGCTGCAGACGTCATTAATGCTTCTGCCCACCACTTGCTCTAGTCATTGCAGCCTCTACCAGCACAGAGATCCTTCAGCCAAGCTGTTTCCCTTCTCTTGCAGTCTGGGATGCCTTTGTCTTGCTGGAAAACCTGAGCCTTCTTTAGAAATGCAAGCGCTGTACTGCTAGAAGTGAATGTATGTTATTTGTCTCCGCTTGATTTTATGGTGCTGGTGGGCTGTGGTGGTTGGGTGGGGAGACGAGGACAAGGGAGTGATAGTGCCTCTGTTCATGCCCCTAACTGGCTGCCACCACATACAAAGAATATAGCTCATCTTGAGCCACAGCCTTCGGCTCTGTGCTGCACTGCACCTGCCTTGCCATCCTTGTTGAGCCACAACCAGGGAGAAAACTTCTAGGCATGGAAAGAAGCAGGAAGGTGAGGGCAGTGGTCCATCAGATTTGTGCCTGGCTGCCTTGTGCTTTCCTCCCTGGATATATTACGCACTGCTTTTTCTCTGCCTTCCCTTTGTCCGGTCCCCAAGGACCACCCCTGAGTCTGAGAGCATCAGGCCTCGGATGCTGCGTACTTACGTGGTTGTAGAAAGAATACCAAGGTTGTTCAGCCTTAGGTGTCTCAGTCTGGAGGAGAAAGCTGTAGAGAATGCAGTTGTGGAAGAGAATGTCGCCTTCTGGGTCTTCTTAGGAGCTCAGAAATATTTGTGCTGGGTTGGTGGCTCCTTAAACTCAAGCACACAGGATTTTCACTTAATAGTTTCAAAGCCATTTTATGCCAAGACTAAAGTCAAAATGTTGGTAGTTCCCGAGATTACAAAGCGCAATGCAAAAAAAAAAAAAAACCAAACAAAAAAAACCAAAAGAAAACAAACCCAAAACCAATGTTTCCATGGCCCTGTCGTCAAGGGAAGCTATCAGGATGTGGGATTGGCATGCAGATGTGCCTGGCTAAAATATACTGCAGCACGGTGCAAATACTGTAAACACAGAACTGCACTGTATTTCGGCTATAGGTGCTTCGTGGTCAGATTTTTTTGTGGTCTGCTGATTCCTGACCCAGACTTGAGATTCCTGGACACTGCTGTGCTAATTGTAATGAAGACTGACTGATTTGGTTGTTTTGCACACTGCTCAATTTTGTGGGATTCGGTGGTGGTTTTTTTTTTTTGGTACTCTTAGCCTAGTTTTTTTGTGGTGATGCCAGCCACGTGTAAACTTGATAGAGGTTTTTGACATGTAGAGTTTGGCAGGTTAAAGCTAATTAATGCAACTGGTAATTGAAGAAAATTACAAATACTTGTATCGGTAAGAACAGAAACATGTCCTTGAATGCACTCTTCTCTACACCCTCCCCCCAGACTCTGCAAGGGGACAGTGTGGTCACTAACATCAGTGACATTAGAGGAGGCATAATATAAATAAATTTGAACAGCTGTCAAGGCACACTAGTCAGCTGACGGGAATTCAGAGGAGGTGAAACTGAAGCCTTCATGCATTTAAAAAGCAAAGTAAAACAATAAAAAGTAACAGGTTTTTTACCTTCTTTCTGAACTCAGTGTAGCAGTGCTGCATTTTCAGTGTTTTTTCTTTCTTTTTTCAACCTAGCTGCAGAAAAGTGGGTACTGATTTTTTTTTTTCTTTTGCTGATGGAGAGCATTAGAATTAACTTCAGTGCTCTCCTGATATGCCCAAAGTTGAATTAGCAGCATTTATCTTGGCTTACTGTTTAGCAGCAATCTTTAGATACAGGGCTCCTTTGTTCTCCAGTTGTTGGCAATCTGACATTTCCTTCTGTCATTGACAATATGTATTTTAGTGTCTTTATAGATACTGATCTATGTCCAGATGCCTGGATTTGCAAAGGATTATGCTATTCCTAGAAGGTAATCATGCAGGAACACCTTCTGTGATTTTTTTTTTCTTTTTTTTAAATACTGTTATTCTACTTATATTGTGAACTCGGTATTATAATAAAGTAAAAGAAGATGGGGGAATAGAAGCATTGAGAGGTCATCAATGATACGATATTGAATGGAGCTCTGAGGAGCTACAGTGCAATTTAGAGCAACTAATGACATTCCTGTAATTAGTGTCTGCTACTCTTTTTTTTTTAATTCCTTAAATCTGGTTGGGAACATATACTTGGTTCTGAACACCCGGGTTATGTTATGTGATCATAATGTGGTCATTAAGATCAGTGATGAAATTTCTGTTTACTTTATTGATGCAGGATTAAGGCTCCAGAGATTTAGCACTTGAAAAAAACAAGGAAAGTGGCAGTGTTCTTTAGTCCATTTCTCAAAAGGAGAACATAATAAAAGAATTAATAGATTTTTATATATATATATATATATATATATATAAAATTGCAAAAGAATCTTTGTTCAAGGTACTTGTGCCATTGTACAGCCTCCTTGGTTGAGGACCTCAAGATTGTAGGGTTGGTAATCAAACCACAAGAATCGGATTAGTTCCGGGTTACAGATGAGGAGGTCAGGGCTGCCATTTCAGGGTGGTGATGAGTTCACTTCTGTATGCAGCAGGCTGTTCTCCAAACCGCAAAATTCACGACCGCAGATAGCACGTAAGTTAACATGCCCTTGTTACAATTTGCAGCAGACAGCAAGGGAACCACGGGAGCTGTTCCCTCATTCTCTAGAAGAGCTTTTCTGAGAACACTTCTGCACCACAGAATCTGTATCTGCTCTTTCCGTAGCTCAGGGCTGTATCGAGTCCAGTGCTAACCTGTTCAAAAAGTAATGTTTTAGTCCTGAGAGAGGTCTTTTTTTGCTTTAGTAATGGGGACTTGATACTTGTCAAAATACAGGCATAAGAGCAAAAGCAGAGAATTTTACTTAAACTAGAAGAAAGCAGGCATATGTAAATAATGTATGTTCAGAATCAAGCTTGAAATTGCTGCAGTGATAAGATACGCAAATTCTATGGGTGCAGACTTGAAACATGCTCGACTCTCATAGAAGTCACTTCTACAGTTTACCCCCATTTATGATTGATCTGAATGTATTGAGAGCTTCCATTTTTAATAGTGAAGGTAAATAAGTGATCTCTGCAAATCTAAATGTATGTCGTTGTGTTAGGAGATGCGGATGAAGTTGTGAGTAAAATCTTGGATGTAACATTTCGAGACAAGTCTACCATTTCATGTCCTGCAGCTGGCTTTAGAGAAGAGCTATTTCTAGCTGAAGTCTTTCCTTTGACTTTTGCTTGCTTAGGTATTTCCACTTGACGATGAACTGACTGGCACTTGATGCAAGCACTTGTGACATATTATGTCTGAGCCGAAATCACTTGTCCTTTCTCCCTTGTTCACTCTGTGCAGGTTTCCAGTGCGCGTGCATGAACTACCAAGACTTTTTAGATTCCTATTACAGCTAGATAATGGCAGCTGACATCCTGTGAATACTATACTATTTCCTAAGTCTATAAATTTTGATATTCTTAAAAAATCAATACCTGATTGGGAGTGGGGAAGAATGATTGTTTCATACAAAATGCAGTTTAATGGTTATACTGACAGATGATTGACTTCTACCGTATAAATATATATCTATACATCGTTATTAACAGAGGTATTTTTAGTACTTTGGAGACTCGTGTAATCACAGTTTGCGTTGTCTCTCATTGATAAGACGCATGTCATAACCATGACCAGCAATGGTTTTGTCATTGCCCAATGTTTGTAGGCTATCAAATGAACTGAAATTAGTTAGCAGAGAGAACGTATAGATCTATGCAAGGCAAGCACTGGAGGTGAAATATATTAAAAATGTGAGGTTGTTAACTGGAAGTTGTCTGTAGCTGCGTACTTCCAAATTTGTCCTGCTGTCAGGTTCTTTTTTTAGATTATGGAAATTTCTTAATCCTGTTTCAAGTAGAAGTAGTTATGCAGAATGGGAACCTGTTTGTATCTGACAAATACTATGTAAATAGCTGTTCTAATTTAATGCTTGCTGCATGATTGGCAAAGTTAATGTCAACAAGAGGAAGTGATGTCTATAACAATTTCAAGTAGAATCTCTTAAAAATATATTATGGATAAAACAAATGGTGTCCAGTGGATGTTTGTGCTTTCCTTTGGATATTACTTTCACAGAATTGAGGTCAGTAATTCTTTCTAGGGATCCTGTAGGGCCATATAAAGTGGTCTGTTTTCAAAGCAGAAATTAAAAAAAGCAACTTCTTATCCTTCTAGAAATTTAGGAGAGAGGAGTAACCAGAGGTAGGATTAGAAGAGTGCAGCCTGTCTTCCCACCGCCTTTACTATTGCCAAACAGATTTGTTGTTTTAAGTTATCATGAAGTACATACAAAAGATGTACTCAACATAGAATTGATGGTATGTAAGGGATACTTACTATTTGTGTCATCTTCTAACACTGGAAAAAGAATTGAATGTGAGCAGAATAACCTGTGCAGGTCACCAGTGGAGGTGTTGTACAATGCTAAACATTTGGGGGTTTTTTGGAGTTCAAATAAAAATTAATTTATGAGTGTTTGTTTTGTAGCTTCTTATTCATCTTTTCTCTCTTTTGATGATATTTTTCTTTGATATTAAGGCTTTCCTGAAAAGACTGGAAGCAGTGAAACCAACACCTGGTATGAGGCGTTCTGAGCAATTGATGGACTATCAGCGCCAGATGAGTTATCTAAGTTCTTTGCCATCTGTAAGAAGAGGAAAATCTGCTTTCAGCCAGCTTAGTCCTTCCAGTAAGCACTTTGAAGTTGCAGATTCTTTGCATGTGTTTATCTTTCTGTAATTCAAAATTGTGAAGTACTTACTGCTAAGAATAACAGATAAGTTCCTTTCTCTGTCTTCCTTAGATTGATCATTTATCACACAGAAATCATTAAAGTGTTTTTTTTAATCATACCAAAAGGATGATGCCCATATGAATTGTTTACTTACCACCCTAAATTTCTAATAAATTATCTTGTTAATCATCTTTTCCAATAAGGTCAAAAAATTACTGTTGTAAAGTATTTCTCATTTTGCCAGTACCCTTTATTGAAAGGAGAAGAGAAGGAGAAAAAAAAAACAAAAGAAAAAAAAAACTAACACAAAACCCCCAGAGAAATTTCAAACTCTCGTTCAGAAAATGTAAATCTGCTGATAGTAGCTTTATTCCTTTTGGAAATTGTGCGTGTAGCACTTGGAAGTAGATCGGGTGTCCCCATAGATCCATACATGTTGGCTTAAATAACCACAGCACTGCGGCATAGGCTTGAATTCTTTGTCCTGACCATTTACAAACAACTCATAACATTTTGGGTTTGTATTCAACTTACGGTGATTTGGTTTTTTTTCTGGAAACTATGCTAATGAGTGTTGCAGTACTTAATATAGCATGAAGTTTTCTGTTGTACTGAGCATAAGCATTCTCACTCTTTTTTTTTTGTGTGTGTTGTGTGTTAACAGGAAGCACTTCAACAGCATCCGCCGTATCAAGTACAATGAGCCAGAGGAATGAAAAACCCGTGTCCGCTTCAGCCAGTGGGGCATTGCAGAGACCTAAACCCACTAACGTTCGTGCTGCGTGGTTATAAGTGCATTCTTTGCCTCACATTCTGAGGTGATCCTCAGACTTCTGTTTTTAGTGCTTTTGCAAATTCTGTGTGCAAAAATATTTTCTGCATTGTTCAGTAATTAAAATGCATAGCATATGATATAATTGCTTATAAAATGTTTTGGGGTGAATGGTTTGCTTTCACTTCAGTCAGTGTTTTCCATGATAGGAAGAACTTATGAAAGAGAAGGAGATATCTAAATGGACAAGTTAAATAGAAATTGCTAATTATTATTTTATTCTCAAATCATAAGTGGAATTTGTATCCATAACATGGAAGGAGAGAATTACTGCACTACAGGCAGATGATGTAAAGAAAATCTTTAAAATAGTATTTTAAAATATTGCATTAAAATCATAAACATATGCTTAATTCCTAGATCATCTTTGCTTTTCATCCTGGCTTTAGGTAAGCCTTCTGAACTTTGTGGGTCATGTTCTTATGACTGAAAGAATCTTCTTTTTGCAGCAGCATGAGGGAGTGAAAAGCAGATTGTGTGTTCCTGCATGGTTAGCTAGAATATTGAGGCTGCGGAGAGGTTATTCTACCACTCTTGCAGTGCAGGTGTTGAACGATTGTTTTGTACTCACGGCTGTGTCTCTTCCAGATGTAAAAGAATTTTGGAAGTTGTATTGGGACCTTTGTGTAGGAAAGAAGCATCTGATGCTACTTGAACAAGAGCAGAGACTGAAGCGCACAACGGTTTCAGATTCACTCTAAACAAGAGTGAGTTGTAGTTACCTCTCAAGCTAGAGAATACTAAGCAAGGGAAATATTTCATGGCCCTGCTTTTGCAGATCCTTGCCCTTCTCAGTGGGGAGATACAAACACGAGCTGCAGGAAACTTGATTTTGAGAGTGACTACTAACCATGATTTTGAAAAAAAAAAAAAAGACAGTAGAAAACAGAAGATCTTGTTATGTTTCTAAACCTGTTTTTTAATGTCACGTTCATACCAAATATTTGTAGTAGTGTCAGATAAGCTTCAGTAGCAACATCCATTTACAAGGGGAACAAAATTTAATGGAATTAGTAATTGCAAATAGTAGGTGGTATGCTTTATTTCTATACATAAAGGCAAACTTTCAGTGAGCTTATTTTGTAGGATTGTAGTCTTATAAAGAGCATAAATTGTTATGCCACTGTCCATGGATATTGCAGGAACCCTGCTTGCTTCCCCAGCTTCTTCCCAGGAGAGATACAGGAGATCTCTTTGTATTATGCACAAAGAAAAAAAGCTGTATTCAGTAATGCTGGGTCTTACCCCTATGAAAAGGAAAAGTGTCTTATTTTTTGCTTGTGCTTGCATGAGGCCTTAGGCTTTCAGGTATTCTGCATTGTAACAAACTTTTTACTTGGTCCTGTGTGATAGTTTGGCAGAGCTTCTGCACCTGGTGACCTGCGGATGAAATTTAGCTGTTTGACAATATTTGAACTTAAAGCAGCATTGTCGCAAACAGATTTTTATTGCAGTTATTCATTGATAGGGACAATAAGGAATTTTTTGCATAGTGCTGCTGTATTTATTTGTACTATTGTGCTAATTAAAATTATTCACTATTTAAAGATTTTTGTCCTTGAATGTGAATATCAGGGTCATGGTTTACTTTTGAATGTTCATATGATAATTTTTTTTCTGTGAAGGAATTCACAAAATCAATTACTTTTAATCTCTTCATCTTACTTTATTTAACTTTGGTATGGAAGACTGTCAATTTTGTATGTCATTTTTGTAAATCATAAGAAATTAAATATTTAACATTAGTTGTCATTGAAGTGGCTTCTTTCTGATTTTCAGAATTGGTAATAACATGTAAAGGAAGTCATGAGAGAAGTGTTTTGTGCTACCTGTAGTGGAGGAAAATGCAAAGAATCAGTTTGTTCATTCATACTCTTTATCCGTTAGTGACTTTGTGGGCTTTTCAAAATAAGCCGTACTGACAAGCCTTCATTAAGTCAGATAATCTCATCAGGATTTTTATAGCAAAAAATCCTGTTTCTGTTAGGCTTTTTTCCTGTCTTTTTTGTAAGCTGCCACTTTGTTCTTATCTACTCCCTCCCCCCACCACCCTGAAAACCTCTTTGAAAGAAAAGTGCAAGCTGCTTTGCTTCCTCTTCAAAGCGAACTGCCACACTGGTTTGCCACACGGTTTCAGGTAGGAGCCGGTCTCCCTGCCGAAGTGACAGGATTGCCGGTTTGGGTGCTGGCACTGGCGTGTTGATCTCACTGCTAGGAGAAATGGGCTGCGGTGCCTGTCATGTGTTTGCTCTGGAAGTGTCCCTGCCTCATCGTGGGCCGTGTTTCTTGCAGGACAGGGTTCTGCTGTGTCGTCTTTCTACCATACCAAAGGTCTTGCAGAAGGCCCTAGTTAGATCATGGACTATGTGAGAAGAAGAGACAGTGATGATCCCCCCGACATGTGAAGAGCATTGTCCCAAGCAGACTGCTGAATCCTTTAGAGCTCAGCAAACCTAAGAGACCCAAGCTAATTTGGAAGAATCACACAAGGCCGTTCCTTACATGGAATGTATAAGCTTTTCCCTGTGCCAGAGCCTGTCTTCTATCAGATTGCTTACAGTCTTTACTGAAGATTGTGAGGCATCTCTGCTGTCGTCCTGCCACTCAGATAAAGCTTTATCTGACTAAATCAAATGGCTGGCTGGATTTATATGTCTTCCATGACATATATACATTGGACTATATTTTCCCGATTGTCATCTAATGAGTTTAGGATAAACCCCTGTAAAAAGCCCAAGAGGCTTTGTTCTAACAGATCACCAGTAACATTTTTATCCCAGTGCTTTTCCTTGTTTTCCATGGTCAATAGACAAAAAATAATTTCCTGCCTTCCCAACCTGGGCAGCTTTGTGTAGTCATCTGGCAGATGAGAGCTTGTGGTTTTCCCTGGAGCACAGCCTGCACATCAGTGTGATGGAGATGAGGGCAGTGACTTACATCAAGCCTTCTGGCTGTGCAGTCATGGCCATCATATGCAGGTGATGACACAGTGATGTGTCAACAAGCCAAATGGTGAGGGAGAAGAAAAGGCTCCTTTGGCACCAAAGTGGTCTGTCTTATGAACCCAGTACACTGAGTACCTCTTTGTGGTGTTTACCTGCTCAAAGTCTTGAGCAAAATAGTGGATGAACCATGTCATTGTCACCTGATGAATGAGGAAATACAGAAATAGAGCTGCACGTGGAGCCATCTTCCAGGACTGAAATTATGTTGAGGTCATCTTGTTTCAGATATTGGCAGGGATTGCTAATGCTTGAGATACAGACCTGGTTTGTCTTCAGGATGCATGGTTCTAATGCCTTGGTCAAGAAAGCTGCCATATGTCTCCTGGTAATTCTCCTAGCCAAGATGAGACAGCATTTGGCAACAACGATCCTTGTAGCTGTCACTTCTGGTTCCAGGACCACCTGCGTTATTCACTACAGAGCTCCATGACTCTTGTTCTGGGCTCTGATTGTGTACAAAAATCACAGTTCTCTCCACCATGTTATATGTAGTCAGAGCTCAGAACAAAAACGACAGGTCTCAGTTCTCTCCACACAGTGGCTCTTGGGACTAGAACAAGCTATCGAGAGATTTTTCTGGTTTAAAGTGAGAGGGGCTTCACAAGGGGCACACAGGTGGCTGAGATTTGCCACCTGGGGCATGGTGCTTATTTTCCTTACATGCTTGGTTGGGTAGTGGGACTCTGTCTCCAGCTGAGATGATCCAATGACCATAACTGGGGCAGAACTGAATGTTCTTCTGTTTTTCTAACAACTTGGCAAGGCTTTTTCCTTCTGCTAGGCTTCTCACCATGTCTTAAACTTTTCCCTATGGCTTTTAAAGAAGTGATGGCTGCTTCTTCCATGACAGGCATAGGGCAGAGAGTGGAGGTTATCACCTTCAGAAAGGTAGGGAAGGTTCAGTCTGCTGTCATAGATTGTCCCCCTCCACTCTTTGCAGTAGCCTGTGTTCTTTAGAGACAGGTTTATCTTTCAAACTCAACGGAAGTTCCTCACTTCATCTCATCCAAAAGATTGGTGTACCTCAGTTCCCTCCCCAGGTAGTGTCCTTTCAGAGCCAGGCAGTACAGTGTATGCTGCATGGTAGGTGGGCTTTGTCTTTCTGTATTAGTAGGATATATTACTAGGCTACTCAGGGCAGGTTTCCCAGAGTTGAAGTGTGAGATATAAGGGTAGAATGGTTTTGATGCAGGCTTCTGCCTGCATAGTTTGTCTGTGACGAGCTCCTTCAAAGGTACAAAAGGATGGGGCAGTGGTATCAATTCGCTGTCACAACCAAGGTTCATTTGACTGGAGTTCAAGCAGCAATGGGAGACTATGCACAAAGTCATCTGTTTTCCAGCTTTGCAGAGCTGATGGCTGGATTTTAGGTTACACTTCCAGCAAGCATTACTCTGAGCGCCACAGACTCAGTGCAGAGCTGCTTTCCGGTGCATGGTTATTTCATTGACAGTTTCAAACTCTTACTCCAAGGATCTTTACAGAGGCTACCGCCTGGAACCTGCCACAGGTGTGCATGTGCAGAAGCATGCAAGCAGAAATAAGGAGCTGTTTACCTGTTTTCCATACATTTCAGGTAATGTCTCTTCTCCCTGTGGAATTTTTCTGCATTGATATTCCTCATTCTCCTTTTTAATAGCCTTTACTCCTCCTTTGCCTTTTTTTTTTCTGGAATATAGTAACTTCTTTCATTTACCTTCATCTGAAGTTTCTTTTGCATCCTCTTAAATTTGTTTCTGCTTGTGCACACGTACGCTTCCCCCCAAGGTGTGATACCTCCGTGTATTACAATCTGGCATTGTCTCCGGTATCTTTGTAGCCAACTCAGATCTCCTCTAAAACACCCAAATGCCATATGCAACCTTGTCAGGGAGATAAATGTGAAATCAACAGTTGCACTGCGTTAGCAGGCTTCTCATAAGGAACCGTTAAGAAGGTGTGGAGGAAGGAGAACAGGAAAAGAAGCAGGCAGATAAAGCTTTTACCTAAGACTACTGCAATAAGCACTCTGGAAAAGAGTAGCAAGATTTTTCTTTACAGACTTAATGGTTCAACAGGTTGCAAACTTATTTACTACTGGGAAAAAAAAACAGGCCAGGTATCTAGAAAAGTGTCTAAGATAGTGACCATGAAAGAAGGGAGATGAACCAATCAGGCCAGGTTGAGATACTATCTTCATGAGACAAAAAACAAATTTAGGTAATTTAAAAATCGATGGTTATTTTTGGACCAATTTTTTTCCCCAAATGCTTCAGTTCTTCAGGTGGATAGTTGTTGCTTCCAAATACTGTTGTGGTAGCTTGTACCTGCCTTTAGGGAGAACAGAGCTGCTGGTCTCAAGCTGTAGCAGACACACACAGCCCATCTCACTAAGTGACAGAGCTAGGACTATCCGCATCTGACAATAAATTAATCTCAAATATAGGAAAAGGGTAACTGGAAGCCAAAGCACAGAACTTAAAACTGATCAAAATGTGACTCTCTTAGCTCTCCATTTACTGCTACTCACAAAAATGGTTAATCAGGAGATCTTATCTGCATACTCAAATATGAAAATCATAGCATAAGCATCCACGAGAGTAACTGGACAGCTCTGTGACAGACATGTGCAATGTTAACCAGGGCAGTGTCCACAAATACATTCATTTTGGGAAACTTGTTCCACTTATGCTCCAGAGTAATCTATTCTCCCAGAGCAGATGATAATACTCTTTGGAGTGGCTTGCTTTTGTGTACTGAATCACTCCAGCATGCACAGCAGCAGTGCTGTGAGACCAGGTGTCGGGGAAAGACAGCTTACAGCAGTGACAGTACCATCAAGAATGTCCCCTCTCAGGCAGTGATAACCCCTTCACTAGAGCAATACTGTCCACTCATCAGTTCTAGCTCAGACATCATCTACTCCGCAGTTTATATTCAATGTGGAAATTGCCAGCTGTGTAACTAGTCAGCCTTTTACCTTCAAGTACAGCTAGTGCAATTCCAACATTTATGTTTCCACAGGGTTTTTTTTACCCAAGGCACTAGAAATGACAGGCATTCCAGAATTTTTATCAGAAATCCACAAGGGCACATTACTTCTACATATGTAGTAAAAGATGCAGCTGAAATAAAAGCATACTTGAGTATTATTTGCTTAATCTTACTCATTTTCCCAGGTGGATACATAACAAACATTTGTTTATATGTAGTCCAACTGAACCAGTGAAATGGACACAACTCCCTTTCCCTCCCTTGCTTAATTAGAGAGCTTACTCTTCAATGAGTTCACAACCATGCAGCATCTGAAGTTTAAAAGCTCTGTACTGAGCATGTTATGATCTCACTGGTAATTAATAGCTCAAGTTGTTAATGATAGTGTAATTGCAAGTACAGTTATTAAAATAACTCAGAACTATTCCATTCTAGAATACTTTTTCAAGGAAAACAAGCAGCAATGACTTCTCTATCAAATGAAAACACACTTACCTCAGTTAGGTTAATATAAATGAATTATCACAGCAGCTAAGACTGTATGGTAGTTTATCTGCAAGACAACTGGTTGCAGCACCCTCAAGCTGAATCCACTTGGTTTTGCTATTGCAGAATTATCAATCATTCCACCTACCCAAAGCTCTGCTGAAAAACTTCAGAGGCTTAGGCAGTATCAGACAGCCACTAATAGTGTGCTGATTAGCACATCACTTTAAAGGACATGTAATGTGTTCAGTGTACTGAAAAGAGGAAGAGGGTCATTAATATATTAATTTATTTCATGACTTCAGTTTTAGTTCAATTGAACATCAGAACAGACAACTTTTTGCTTTGTGAAAATACAGGGAATTTTTGAATGCTATTTCCATATCCTACAAAGTACATTTGAAAAATCAGATTATGGTTTCAACCATGTGATTGTGTAATTTGCTAGTGAAGAGGCTGAAGTTAGGAACTCAGCCTGGTGCTTTCATATAGTTTATGTTTTCAGACGTGCTTTTCACTTGTCATATTAAAAAAATACAGCTTTTGAAGAAAACATTTTAATTCATTATAAATATGCTGTTGGGTAGCTAGAGACATCACTTGCTCACAATACTGGATTTTAAACTAGGTATAGACTACCCAAGTCTTGTCTCTAGACAAAATGTATTACCTGAAATTTGAAGTATAATATATACACAAGTTCCAATACAAATGTTGGAGGAATTTTCATACAAAATGTAACTGTGATGTTATGAACAATTTTTAAATTAATGCATCCTCATCTCAACCAGGTATGCGACTCAAATTTTATTCTGTTTCCCTAGGAAATATTTTGTTGTCCATTACATCACGAAAGCATATTTTTTAATAAGTTGATTGAGAACAATTGAACTACATTACTATGTTGTTTTAGACGTATTTCTTAATTTCATCATAAAGTACTAATACAAAAGCTCCGCCCATGCCTCTCAACACATTCGACCAGGCACCTTTGAAGAAAGCTTTGGATCCTTCATCTTTAGCTATCTTCTTCCAGCAATCAATTGTGCCCTTGTACATAATATCCGCTGTGGAAACAGACATAAAGGTCAGAAGGCTTGAAGTTACACAGCAAGTCTGTTTCAACTTTCACATGTTTAGAACAAGGAGTAAGCAAACTATAGGCAAGAATTTAAAATTAAGTAATCAATTTCTGAAGACAAATTTTAATTCTCCACATGGAAATCAAACCAAATCAACTCTCAGCCTCTTAAGTGAACATGACAGAAACAACCAGCAATGCATTTCCCATTGCCTTTTTTTTTTTCGTGATTCCAATGAGAAGGTCATTAGTTTTCCACGAGACAAAAAATACCCAGCATCTCCCATCATATCTCAATGTAACAGATACTTTCTGCTACCAGAACACCATAGGAGCACTTATTCTTACCTCCCTTTCGCCCAGACTGCATCATCATCCTACGTCGCACGGTATCAAAAGGGTAAGAAACCAGCCCTGCTACTGCAGTGACAGTCTGGGCAATCATCCAGCTCACTACGATATGCACATTCTTTGGATCAGGCAACATACCTGCCACCAGGAACAAATGAGCAGAGTCAGTACAGAGGCAAAGGGCTGGGGGAAAGACTGCTGTGGAAGGAACAGTCACCCACCCTCCCCCCCCAGGAGTCACTCAGTCAAGCCTGCAACTTCGCCCTCCATCCATATCTGACTAGTAACAGGTACTATGAGTGAAACAAGTTAATAGGACTGTTGGATTTGGGGATCTAAGCCCTCTTCGTGCTCCCTGACCCAAAGGTCTCTCCTGCAGAACCCTCCCAGGCTTGCATCACAAGCTGCCACACAAGCCCATCTGCACAAGCCTTAAGACAAAGGAAGAAACTGGAAAGTGTCTGAAAAGACACTGCAAACCCAAGGCTCTTGCTCAGAGCAGCAAGCCAAGGGAGGCAGGAATGCACTTCAGAAACACCCATGCATATTCTAGCACTAGCACCCTCAACTGGTGCTGAGCCAAGCCCTGCCTGTCCTTCTCCTGCCAAGCGCCCTAGAGTGCCTTTACTGGACAGATCTTCCCTTCCCGGTCACTTCTCCATGCACTTCTTACCCTTGGCCGTGTCATAAATCCCAAAATAGGCTGCTCTGTAGATGATGATGCCCTGGACAGACACATTGAATCCTTGGTACAGGCCCCTCAAGCCATCAGACTTGAAGATCTTCATGATGCAGTCGCCCAGCCCAGTGAACTCCCTCTCGCTGACTCCTTTGCCCACATCGGCCGCCAGCCGGGTCCTGGCGAAATCCAGCGGGTAGACGAAGCAGAGGGAGGTGGCTCCCGCCGCGCCCCCAGACGCCAGGTTCCCCGCGAAGTAGCGCCAGAACTGCTTGTGCCTGTCCACTCCCCCCAGGAAGATCTGCTTGTACTTGTCCTTGAAGGCGAAGTTGAGGGCCTGGGTGGGGAAGTACCGGATGACATTGGCCAGGTTGCCTCTCCAGAAGGAGATGATGCCTTGCTCCTTGGGGATGCGGACTACGCAGTCGATGATGCCCTTGTACTGCTTCTCCGCCGTGATCTGCTTGCTGGCATGCTGGACCTGCGCGGAGGAGAGGTGGGACGGGTAGAAAGAGGGGACGCTTGCAGGGGTGACCCCGACGGCTGCCCGCTGAAGGGCAGGGACGCGGCCTTGCCCCGCCGCCTGGCCCGGCTCCCGCTCCCCCGAGGCGGTTGCCGAAGGGCCCGGGCAGCTCCCGCGTAACCGGAGCCGGCCGAGCTCCTTCCCATATTTAGTCACGCCGGCCGGCGCCCGCCCGCCCGCC
>Ga0181612_128275_pt1 | contig 16230 bp, 14 predicted proteins | sample HoacroProtozoa21_FD_119630 | JGI IMG/M metagenome (GOLD analysis project Ga0181612, IMG submission 119630) | Hoatzin crop microbial communities from Cojedes, Venezuel. Combined Assembly of Gp0051906, Gp0051904, Gp0051908
AGCATATATTAGGTCCCCTCTCAGCCTTCTCTTCTTCAAGCTAAACAAGCCCAGCTCCCTCAGCCTTTCCTCATAGAAGAAATGCTCCAGTCCCCTCATCATCCTCATAGCCCTCCACTAGACTCTCTCCAGTAGCTCCTCATCTTTGCAGTGGAGCAGAAGCTTCAGTGTTTTCCGTGCAGGGGCCTACTACAAGCACAGAAGAAAACAAGGAGATCCCCTCCTCACTAAAATAAGAATAACCCTGGATACAGCCTCTTTGCAAGAGGCTCTCCCTAGCCTTCAGAGAGAATATACTTCAAAGTTGCCAGCCAGCTTTTCCTGGTCGCAAAGCTGCCTGCTGGTTCTCAGATTTTCGAAGTTCTCGCTCTGGATCTAAAGCAACCCTTCAGCATGCTCTGACGTGTGGCATGCTTGCCATGGGCCCCAGTACAAAGGGTAAAGTTCTATCCTCTGACTTAAAACCTGACAAAGTTCTATCCTCTGATCAGTTGTTTTCTGTTTGATAGCCCAGTGTTGCAGCTCTTCCATCCCACATGCTCCCATTCAGCTGCAAGTTAAATATTTGGGCTACTGCATTTTAGAAGGGGGCTCCCAAACAGCAAAGCTCTCACCAGCAGGTGCTGATGATGTTCAGTGTGCAGGGATGGTTTCGTTGCAACAGTGATTTGGATACATCTCCTGCTTACCTCTGCTGACCAGCTGCTACTAAAGGGCTTACCAAACTAAAGGAGTAATAGGTTTCTGCCTGTCTAAGATTACTTTCTACTCTACTCTCCTAAGGTACCTACATTGCAATGGTCTTTTTTTAATGTACTTTTGAATTATTGATCAACCACTCCCACACCTGTTTCAAGCAGAGCAGGAGTATTTGAGAACCTCAGGAACAAGTGATTCATTTGCTTCTTATCTCAGTGCTGAGTATTGCTATGTTACTGGAGTCAGTGTTGCCGAGAGTCTCCCGAAACGTGTGAGTTCACTTTTGCCTCATGAGCAAAGTCTTCCATGTGCTTCCAGCCTGTATCACAGCCAGGCTTTGGGCCCCCTGCTGCCCCTGTGGCACCCGCTGTACAGCTGTGTCCTAACACGGGGTAATTTCCCCTGTCCAGGAGCAGATGGGCCTAGGATTGTCTCTTTCCATCAGATTCTATTGCCATTTGATAAAATAGAATTTTCCTATTTCCTCACCACAGCTTGGCCTGTATCTTGGTGGTGCAGAACATCCCCTGGGAGACATCTTCAGCCTGGGGAGGATTTGCAATCGTTTTCTCAGGTAGTGCTCTCGCTTCTACACCACTGTGTAAAATTTAGGATGCCTTTTGGGGTGAAAGTAGCCCTGGTTGCTATATTTGTGCTGGGGTCAATGCTATCACATGCTTCAAGGGTACCCCTCAAGGAAGGCAAGTAGAGCCTACCAACCGCTCCACTTCAGTTCCTGATGGGCCAAGAAACAGCATTTTTATATATACTATCAGAAATCTGGAAGAGAGGAGGCTAGAAGTATCTCCAAGCTGCATATTCCACAAATGCTATCCCACAAGTTCAAGATAGCTTTTGGTTTTTTAACTGTGGAGGACTTCCCTGCATGTTGTCTCTATGATGTTTATCTCCTTTAGAGGCTATGGGATGAAAATATCAGGCCAGAAATATTTCAAAAGATGTCAATCTGAAGCACACCTTCCTCAGTGTTATCAAAGCATCCAAGAAATACCTTATCTTAAATACTTCATTATGTATCCTGGCATGAAGAGCTGCAGGAGGAAAAAAATTGAAGTATTACTATTCATGGATCCATTTACCATAAGTAAGATGAATTTACATGTTCTCAGGGTACCCATCCTGAACAGTGTGCAAGACACCATTTAAATAGACCTCTACAAGTTTTCAAAAAATTGAAACTGCTATCCCTGAGATGAAAGGTCTTATCCATAACCAACTTCCTACATTAAAAATGAAAATGCCAGGCTGATATGTCATCTTAAATTAAGCAGGGGTAATGTTCAGACATGGCCAATCCATCTAATCTGAAGCTGAAGAATAATTATTTTAATTTCTAAGCTCATTTAGATTGTATCTAAACCAGAAATGTTTATTTTTCAAAGGATACGAAGCATACTACACTGATACTGCCAGACTCATTATTTGGAGGAAGGACTAAAACTTTGAGTCATTAGGCAAAGTCCATTTCTTTTTGGCATTTACTGATTTTCCAGGTTTGAATTCAAGGCAGTGATCACATTTGCATTTTCCTGGGCAGCAGATACTAAGTGAAGTTATCCCACGTCTTTTATTATTTAGTTATTTTATTACTTTATATATGCAGAAGACTGACTGGTATAAAAATGGCTCCTCTCAAAATCATTTGGTGTTCATCAGACTAGGATGGACATGTTTTATTATTAGTTTAGTAGTGGTAGTAGTAGCTGTAGTAGTATTATAAGCATGAAAAACGACTTGTTTTCCATATGTTTAATTTAGAGCACCAACCCCTGCGTGCTGTCTCTGTGTTCACAAGGCGGGTAGAAGTCAAGCTGCTATGACAGCCTCTCTCAGAGTTTGAGCTGAAGGAATTTCAGCACAGGAACAGTTTCTGTTCAACTTTCCCCACCCCAGACATGCCTTTTTTTCCGATCTTTAGGTATCTCTGATGCTTTCATTAATGTTTCATTTTCTGTCCCCAGGAAACCTCTGTTTTGGGCACATTTGCCACCCGATCCCTGGCAAACACTGTGGCAGGGGAATCATTTTGGCTTCCAGCAAGCTCCACATCATTTGTCACTGCACGGCCTGTGCTGACCTGCTGCGTCACCCTCTCCGACCTCCACAGCTCTGTATACATTTGTAAAGAAGGGAATTTTTCTTCACAGCTCTTGCAATTCTCTTTATTTTTTATGTTTATTTTTGAGATTGGGCCATCTGTTACATGCTTTTATTGCCTCAGGTTCTTCACAAGTATTGTTGTGAAACACAGTATGACTGAGAGTTGCATTTGCCTAGTGATTTAACAACAAGAAGCAAAAGATAATCAGGGTATCTCAAACTGCTATAATTTACTTAGTGATACATCCCTTTATTGTTTGCTCAGCTTCTCTATGAGTTTAATTTCAAATTGACATTTGGCCTTTTGTCTCTTTGTGACAAAGCAGTTAGAATAATATTTAATTACTGTTTTTCTGTTTAATCTATCATTTTAAAAATAGACCAGAGTTGAGTTCTGTGATACTTTTTAAATAAAAGAATGGTCTCACAAAAATTATGTTAGCTTGAAGGAAACATTCATATCATCATCTCAGTGTTTCCTCAGTAACATAATTAGGTTCCTTAAAACTTCTATGATTCATTCTTTGTGGCAAAAGAGAAGAAAGATCCCCTCCCACTATGTGCCTGACACATCAATGTTGTTTGCATTTCTGTTTCTCTCCAAGGGAAGTGTTAGGAACTTTTTTGGGGGCTAAGGGGAAGAAGACATTCACAGACTGGGTGAAGAAATTATTTTCTTTTTGCAGTAAGTGTGTCCTTAGATTTGTCACTTCCTCAAACCAATTTCCTTCAACTAGACCAAAAGCTCTCTTGAATGCAAACAGCATTTTTCACATGAACTGTTTCTAGAGCCCCATTTTAATGTCTTTTTGGAAGCCTATTGCTACATTGGTAATGGATTTTCTCATTCTGCCAAGTTATCTGACAGCTAGTTGATAGCCAGTGATAAGCTAACACACATATGCTAGACAGGTGCCTGCATGTGATTGAATTAGCATTATCTGCATTTAAACTCTGTTTTTCGCACCCTGAAAGTACACAGTGAGGAAGCAATCAGCAATTACAGAACCCGAGATATGAAACGCTACAATGGATTCTCGGTACAAAGATCTTCCTGAGCTGGCAGGGTATTTTGGTTATCTGGGTTGATAAATATGGAAATTCAGCTGCCTGATTTCAGGTGACTCAATAGGTGACTGCGTGTTCCATGTTTTGCATTCTCAGCTGAGTTTCTCACTGGGTGTTAGCTATGCAGATAATTTGGGGGCATAAGAATACATATTGTTGATGTCACAGTGTGTTGCTGAAAATCTTAAGGATTTTCAGAAAAGTGTTCATTTGGAAATTTCCCACAGCAACCCTAGCCCCTTAAAATCAGAGGTTTCATGCTTTCTACAGTCCTGGTGATCCTCATCCACATGTTCTCCTCACCCATTCCTGCCCTCTTCTGCCACAGCCTACTTTTGGAAAATATTGCTTCTGCCCATGAAAAAAGTCCGTTTCTAGAAAATTTCGAGGTCTTGCTATCTCAGAAAGCACTACACTGTGTTGCCAAAAGGGCTCAGACTCTCAGGTCAACAAAGAAAATGCTTTACTGAAAAAAATGTTGTGGGAGAAGACATTATTTGGAACATTAGAGCCTGTGTTGTCACAGCCACCCTTCTTGTGCATTACCAAAAGTCCTTGTCTCCCTTCAGCTTTACCACTGCAAGTGTCCAAGATCCACTGTTTTAAAGACATTTCTGAGGAAGATTCAAGGGCCTTGTAATTTCCTCACTGACGATTGTTGGTGATCTGAACCAGTTATTCACAGTGTCAATTCATCAGAGAGGCTTTAAGCATACTTGTATGTGTTATGCTTCTTTGTTTATTTTAATTTGTCTTGCCTTTTGTGTCTTTTCCCCACCACTTTCTTTTCTGTCACTTGCCAGTGTGTAAAGCTGTTTCCATCTGTCAGTAACATATTTATCTGATGCGGTGATAAAAGAATGCGCTACCATCCTTTCAAACTGTCATCTGCTTAAAAGAAATGTCAACAGTGCCAAAACCTGTGACGCTCATCACATTGACACTTCAGGGGTACAATTAAATGGCTAGATTAAGACCCACGTGGGTCAATTTTTTCATGCATTACAGGAAAATGAAGTTGAGTGTTGCAAATGGAAAATGCGTCTTACTAAGCACTTAGCATAATCTCTTTCTGTTACCTTAGACACCTACAGAGAGCACATATCTTGCATTAGTGCACTGAAGTACACTCTAGAGGTCCAGGAAGATGTCAGATAAAAGGGCCAGTGTACGCATTTTCCTACCAGTCCGTAGAGGTAATTCTCAGTGCAGCTGTGGTGGGCAGACCTGGGGAAGGATGGAGGTGAATTTCAGGAGCCAGGAGAGAAACACATCAAGGTGCTATTCAGAACCCAAATTGTGCCTCTGCAACCCAGGTGCTCTTTCAGCAAGCGATTCACATAAAGCCCCAAAGAAGGCTGGTGAGAGAAACAAGATTTTGCTCACCTGTGAAGGTTTATTTGGCTGAGATATATATAGTTATTCAAATATCTCAGCTAAGTTTTGGTTGCAGCTCTGGCATTTATAGCATCCTGGTTCATTCTTTTAATATTAAACATGTATAATTTACAGGCATGTTCCTTTTCTGGTTTAGAAAATGTAGTCTGTTCATCTGAGTAACACCGGTGTATTAATGTTGGCAGGTTGAAATTAGGACTATGATTCCCTTTTCACGTCCTATGTACAATCCTTCCTACAAGCTTTGCATGGGTCTCTTTCCCAGTTCATAAACAACCCCATAAATATAGTTTATTTACAATCAAAACAAGTAATACAGTAGTCTGTGGAGCTCATAAATACATGGTCAATGTCCACTGACATTAATAGACCTCTCCAAGAGTAGCCCAAACACATTCCTCTGTCGGGTCTTTGGATGTTCCACCAGTCCCAAGTTTCTTCCTCTCTGTTTACAACAACATGGACACCCTGGATTCCTGTCTGGGGCCTTCACAAATTGGAGCATAGAATCATAGAATCACAGAATCACAGAATGCTTTGGGACCTTTAGATATCATCTAGCCCAACTCCCCTGCAGTGAGTAGGGACATCTGCAACTAGATCTAGTTGCTCAGAGCCCCGTCCAACCTGACCTTAAAGATTTCTAAGGATGGGGCCTCCGTTAGCTCTCTGAGAGACCCGTTCCAGTGTTTCACTACCCTCATTGCGAAAAATTTCTTCCTTATATGTAGTCTAGATCTACTCTCCCTTTTTAAAACCATTACCCCTTGTCCTGTCACAACAGGCCTTGCTAATAAGATTGTCCCCATGAGCATGACTGACTGGAGGTTTTCCCCGGTCCCAGCAACTGAGACAGGGGTCCATGGCAATATGAGGAAAGTGGATGAGGTCGAAGAGAGAAGAAACTGCTCCCTGAAACCCGGTCAGTCAGTCACTCCTGGAGGAAGTATGATGTAGTTTCAGTCCAACATGCTGCCAGTTTATAAATGCCATTTCTACAAAATCCATTTCTTCCTCCAGTCTGCCGCAGCCTATGGTACCTGTGAACACCATATCACAGCCCAAGTCAGTAAGAGCTGTCAACATGATACATAACATAAGGGGCAGACAATAGCCATGCAAATCACCCCCAAACACCTGCCTGACTCCATCTAACACCACCTATGGGCACAGGGCAAAGTTCTGTATGACCAATTGCCAAAAAATTGCTTCATCTAGAAGAGAACTATTGAGTGGTCAATGAAGTCAGTCAATAGGGCTGGAGGGGTGGAGGAAGTAACCGTAACTCAACACTGGGGCAATGCCTAAGTTGGTTACCCAAAAGGGCATCCAGCTGAACCACAGGGAGGTGTAGCCTCTGCAGCAAAGCCCAGCTAGTAACTATGGTCCTATCTTAAAAGAGTCAATCGACATACAGATTTCAGGTTTCCAGTTTACATACAGGTTTCTATATATGACAATGCAAATGGCAGGAGAGAAAAGGGAGTGGGATCTTACTGTACTAAAAGCAGTAAACAGTTACAGTAGTTGCAAGCAATGGTGACCCAAAGACAGCAGGAGAAAAGACAAGAGAGCTGCCAAACATCAGCTGGAATTATTGTGGAAATTAATTTGTGTCTTCCAAGGAAGCTACAAAACAACACGCCTAAGATTCAAAAATCTGCCTTTTGAGAAAAAAGGGGGAAAGGAAAAAGGAAACAAGCATAAGGTGTTCCTCTAAGAGAAGGTGACTTTGATTTAAATCTTGTAGAGAAAACTGAGGTCCCTGTGCTGGCAGAAGTGATTACCTTTGTGGGTTTTTTCCCACCATTTTGTATCTCAAAGTGATTTTTTGTACTAATTAAAGGTGCTGCACTGACAGCACAGAGAAAAAAACCACAATTCCTCTGCCTTCAATGACAGAACAAATCCAGCATAGACAGCAATATTCTTTGGATCGGTCTATCACTGTGTCTCAAGTTTATTCAGAAGTAATCACTCCTAGGGCAAGAAGTTATGCAGTGATGTTATGTAGCACAGTGCAGCCATCAGTGACAATTTTATGTCCGTCAGCTGGGTACAAGCTGTGGCAGTGCTGCCCTGCTTCTTCGACAACCCCAGCAGCCCAGGGCTCTGGCTGCAAAAGCGTGCCTCTTGGTAGCACCCAAACTAGACGAATCTGCACTAGCTTAGGTGCAGCTGGGCTACGCCAGCCTGCTGTGTGGGCTATGCCTTCTTGTGGATAGCCAAAAATCAACCTGGTGGAGGGGAGTTTGTTCAGCACGGGATTTCCTCTGCTAAATCAATGTTGCTCCCTGGAAGGAAGATGGAAAGGGGTGGACAAATGGACCCAGAAAGGCTGTCTCTGTGTTTCAGTCCAACAGACTGCCTTTTCCGGCTCACTATGGGCACATCATTCTTACCAGACTACGGGAAAAAAGCACAGGAAAGCCATTCCTTTGTTTTCTGAATGCACCTAGCATCAAGAGCTCATTGAGTCCATGTCCCTGAGTTTGTCTCAACTGCTTTGAAACAGAGCCTGTAACTCTCAATGTACCTTCACTATCACTTGGTCTTCACATGGTTATGCAAGGACAAAAGACATGGGCAGGGAGACAGACATGAGAGAGCTGGAAAATTGTGTTGTGAGTAAGAAGAGTATACCAACAGGAAACATCCTTCAAAATCTCTGCTATGACTCCTTTCCATGGGGGGCAAACAAAAATGCAAATTATTCAGTATCACAGAGCTAATGCTGTAAGAAACAACTGTTCTGACAGCTGTTTGATCACTTGCTAATCCGTGGGGAAGTGGATCATCTGCACTTTCCTGTAACCTGACACACTGCGTGATTTTGAAATGTTGACCCCAAGTAGAAGTGCCAAAGAATTCTGAAATTTCTAATTAGAGTATCCAGATAAAATGGAGTAAAATTAAAATCAAGGTATTCTAAAATACTTCACCAGTGATCAATAGAACTCAAACACATGGGTGTTAATTTATATTTTAAGAACTAATACTAGGTTATTTTAGGTATTCCTGGAGAATACTTCCTCTCATTTGTCATTTTCTAAAAGAAAAAATAGAATAGGACAAGTAAAATCATTAAATCAGATCCACATATAAGAAAAATGTGAAGAAAGGGTAAATTACCCATTGGAAAAGAAAAACACTCTCTAGATTATATCAGAATTATAGGACAGAGGTAAACTATGGCATATAGTAAGTTCTCCTTGTGCAGCCTAAGGCCTGCTCATGCAGGGTCATCCCTTTGGCTCAGGTGACCATGTTTCTAGTGCAGAAACCAAGATACAAAGCTGGGGGTGGATGTCCTCCTGACACCAACAAGCATCACTTCCTTCACCATCACCCATTACCCTGCAGTTCAGGAGTGGCATACACAGAATACTCCCAACATCTGTCGGTCCTATTCTCTCTGGAGTTTCTTTATTATTCAGTTTTGAGCATGTATAGAAACACGTGCTATTTTAAATTCGAGATGCAAAAAAAAAAAATAAAGGTCATAGAGGAAGTAACAAATGAATTTGTCAGTAATAAACATCTACAAAAACAAGGCTGATCAATGGGAAACAGGAGACTGTGTCTGAAAAGTGGATGTGCTTGTTGGGATGGATGTGCAGCCCTGACTGTGCTGGTGTATTGCATCGTTTCTGCAGGAACAAGCTGTGGCCCGATAGCTGGGTGCTCTCCTGGGAGATATGGGTGGAAGTCCCACACCACAGCCATCTGGGAAGATGACTCAGGAGACCTGAATTGATGCATGAATCCAGAGGCAAACAGGAGAAGGGGAAGGCTAGAGTAACGAGCGGCTTTTTTCTCCTTGGACCTTCGTGTGTTGTTTTCCACGGGTGAAAAAGAGCACCTCTCATTGCTCTGCACTGACTATTGACAGGCAGGAAACATGACTTCCTCAGGGTCTTGTCACATAAGAAACACATCAGCAGAAATTAAGTTGCTCCTTGACAGAATCTGTGGTGCCATGTGTCACCTCTGACGGAACAACAGCCGTCTCCATAAGCTTCATTTGAAAACCACAGGAAACAATTGTGCGGGGACGGCAGGATGTTCAAACTGCTGCAGATTAGACAAGTCACCTTCACCAACCTGAGCGGGCAGGGAAAAAAGGAAGTGGGTGATGAAGCACTGCTAATTTGCAAAACACTTAACCTGTATGCAATTATCATATGCAGCAGATTAGCTCTGCCACTTGCCGCTCTTACAAAACAGCAGACCCATGCTGGGGATCACCACAGGGCTATAGCTTCGTGCAACTGGATTACAATGTCGGATGCTGTGTTATTTGCCAGAAAAGCCATTTCCTGAAGAAGTTAGAGAAGCACAGAACAAAAAGAATATTTCTTTTATAGGCAAAGACAATTTGTGCAAATATTAGGGGTGAAAGGGTGGCACTGAGTTTTTACTGTAGTTTTTATCACAGCGGGCACCTAAGGTCATCAAATACAGATGGAATATGCTTCTCATTGCGCAGCCAAGATTACTAATAAATCAAAAGCTGAAAGGGTTCAGAAAGTTGTAATGGTTAGACATTTTTATAAAACTATGCTCTAAAGCATCTGCTTTAAGGAAGAACAAGTGGGCTACATGAACCATAAATTAATGGTTTTTATTCAGTGTTTGAATCAAAAAAAATTGGATGGAAATTAGACAGTAGGTCTTCTGCTTTTACAAGAGGCTTAAAGAGCACATCTTTTGATATTTCTGTCGTATTTACGTTTTCTCAAATGCACTGTTTTTCAACCAGAGTGCTTTATCTGTGCAGCATTCTTCATCTTGTATACTGAAAGTGTGTAAGTGCATGACACTTGTCTTAGCTCTAAGTCTCCAGTCTGGGGATTTTTCTGAATTACAGAAGACCTGGAAATGAGCTTCAGGTCTGAGTTATGTGTTTACAAACAGGAGACGTTTATTAGACTTATTCTTTCCCTTTTGCTGCCGATCTCAACTGCCCACAGGCCTTTCTTCTTCCCTGCCCATCAACAGCCATTCTGGGACAGCTAAGTAAATTACAGGTGCAGTTTTGGTTCAGCTGCAATCAAAATCACCACCATCGTAAACTCTGACAAATGCCGGGAACCATATTAATGCCTTTGCAGGAGCTCCTTCTGCAGAGAGCCCGTCCTGTGCTGGGAGCCCCGAGGAGCGTGGTGCAGGTGATGATACCCATTTCCATCTTTCTCTGGGGGAAGGGGACACATTTCCAGAGGCCATTATGTTACCTGGAGCCTGAGGGAACAGCAGCCCTGATGACTATTTTCTGAGGTCTCATCTGCCTGCAGCAAGTCTCACCCCTCCGTTAGAAGGATGCAGGAGAAATCTGCAGAGGGAATGTCAACAAAACAGACTTTAGGCTCATAATTTGTTTTGTCGGCAAAGGTCTTGGCCAGGGTCTGTATGCCACAGATGCATGCCTGCCCCACTGCTGAGATCTGCTCATCCCAAGTGTTAATGCCATGCTGAGCAGTAAGTCCAAGGAGCTGACCAGACATAGGCAGGCCCGTAGCCATCACGGATTTAACCAACATCCATCCCGTGGCTCTGAAATTCATCATGCACGCCACTATCTGCTGCTCGCACTTGGGGGTTGTCCTCTGTTTTGCATTTTTAATATCTCAACTTCTGTTGCTCCAAGCATGTCTTAAATGTAGTGCAAATGGCCTCAGACATGACACAATAAAAAATGTTTTCTGTATAGTGATAAAGTGATGCCCCTGAGGAAGACATGGAGATATTGCATCTCCCTCTTCCAAAATAGATTCTGGGTGGACAGTGCATCCTTTCCATCAAAAATAAAACCCGCCGCAAGTGGAATTGCCAGAAATGTCATTTATACCAAGGAGGATACCCTACAGCTGTTCAGGTTTCCTGCGTGCATCTTTCATTTGTTTGTGCTTTTTCCTCTTTGTGGTGATGAGACACATGTATTTGGGCCTTGCAGGCTGAAGGGCCTGGGTGTTGTCATGATGCAGGTAGGCGAAGAAAGGGTACGTGTGCCAGGTAGTCACACTTGGGCTGAGCCTGGAAATCCCACTGCAACTATTTAACATACATAAAAATGTGGCAGAAGACTCGCAGGGTTTCATCTGAGGACTTTTGCCACTGGAGCCATATGAAGCTATGGCTGCCTCTGTGATAATTAGTCTTCTGTTCTCTTTTGTATGCTTGAATGTTCATGTATTTATTCCCTTTCATAAGCTCCTTTGGCTGGCACATGAAACTGAGGAAAAGATTCATTCCCACAGCCCAGATAGGGAGCTGAAGTTGATGAGTGTTTTTATGCAGGGGTGCATCGAGTTCAAGGTCAGCTCTTAAATATGAACACCTCATCAGAGAATGGGACCTCTGTCTGCTTCTAGGTGATAAGTGTAAGGTGGATTCACCCCCCCCCCCCCATCTTTTAAACACTGCTTTGTAGTATTTGTTTTGATTCCTGTCAGATAGTTTATGAATTTTGGAGTTTTCAAACAGCAGAAAGCTTGCTCTTCTGCCAGTTTTTCCATTCTGTTTCGTCTAACCAAACAAGAAAACATCTATGTCTCATACCCAGAAGGGTGGGTGTCAGTCTAGCAGCAGCTCCTGGCCCACATGAGAGTTATCACTGGCTGCAGAGTTCAGCAGTAACCGGACTGGCCAAGTACTGCCGAAGGACTCCGCCATCACCAAACAGGTCCCTCACTGCTGTGCTGCCCAGGACCGTGCCCTGTCCTTGGTCGGAGTCCTCTGTGCCTCGCTAGACTGCTCATGCTTGAGATTGGGGCTCAGCCCACACAAGCTTCAGCACAGCCCTCCCCGTGGCTTGCCTGCAGCTCTCTGTGTCTGAGGACCAAGCTGGAAAAGGGTCACTGCCTACACATTTTCTTCTGTGCTTTCCAAATCATCTTCTGGAGCACTATATGCACCATGTAGTGAGAAGCCTTCCTGCTAGGTAAAGGACTGGTCTTCTGGCGCCTCGCACTTTTTACGAGAGCTGGAAGCTCTGGAGATTTATTCTCTAGTCGAGCAGGTGAATGTCTAGAAGAAGAAAAAAAATCTGGACTCTAGCAGGTCTCTTGCAGAATACCAGATACTGCTGTTTCTACCTCCAAAAAATGTGCCAGACTTGCTATGACTGCTTAGCAGTGTCTCCAAGCCAGGTCTGGAGCTGCAGCCAGCCTGTGATGTGGTCAGTTCTGGTCACTGAGAGCTGGGAAGGCCCACAGTGATATTTCTTCTGATGCTGACTTTGGCATCCAGTACCACCACTCTGAGGATGTTATCTAAGTGCCAAAAGCAGAAAGGGTATTACATGCATTGCATGGCAGAAGAGATCCACCTTTTTTGTCATAAGCTTTGCTTACAACAAGGATCCCTCACAAATTCAACTAGCACTACAGGAAGGTGTGAGCAAAAGTATTTGGCATGAGGAGACACACTGGGCAGACCAAAAGGTAGCTATAAATGAGGAACAACAGTCAGCTGGAATAATGAGTCAGAAAAAATTTTGCAAAGTCAAAATCAATAGGCAGCAATCAGTCGATCAACTGATACCAGTAAAGACCACATAAGACTGAGAGAGTGATGGCCAGTGAGTATGTCTCTTCCATACTTACATCCAGAGACCCTTATTCTCCACTCTTGGCCTACTTTCTGTCACTTATTTTCAGCCAAATATGAAGAAGACAGCAGGTAACTCCATGTATTTGTAGTCATGTATCTTTTGTTCATGAATCCAGTCAGCCTCCGAGCAGCTTTCAGCTTTGATGGCCCCAGGGCAGAGCAAACACTTCCCTTGGTGTTCTGATATGCTGCTGAACTCTAGCTTGAGTCTGCAATTACCTGCCTGATGCAGTATCTCCTTGCCTATGTTAAGATTCAGATTTTATCACAGTACCGTCATGTAACAATGCTATAAACATTTACTCTAATTTTGTAGCCGAGAAAGAGCAATGGTAATTTGCCACTGCAATAATATTTGAGAAGCATTCCTGAAATATGACAGGCAGGGAAAGAAGAAAAATTGGAGATAATGGAGACAAAAATCCACAGTTATAGAGATATACGGCACTTTAGAAAATTGATTTAGTACCTCTAGCCAAAAGCAAAAGGGAGAGCGCATGACGTCCAGACATTCACAATCTACTTTTCCTGAGTCTTCCTGATTGAATTGGTATCAGTATAAATCAGGGAAGTAATATAATTGATACCAATGGTGCTCCACTGATACAAAGTCAGTGTGAAATCAGAATCAGTTTGAAGATGTGGATTTGAGTTACTGCATGCTGCTTGCTAACACATAAAATATTACCAAGCAATTTTCAAATAGACACGTGACTTCAATCAAGGTAGGATGTGCAGCATTTTTCAGCTCCTGTTTCAGAGCTGGATAAGCTAGAGAAGTTGCTTTAGTGTTTTCTCTAAGAAAAAAGATCACCCTTGCCAGGGTATGACTTTGTTATCTTTTGGAAAGGGTCTTGTACCTAGCATTTGCCAAGCATCACTTGTCCACGTATCTATTTTTTTAAAAGAGGAAAATATCACTGCACTTGACTTCACAAGGAAAAGCTGAGTGTCTTGACAAACAACTGAAACTTTGAAAATATTCAATGTGAATGTTGGTGTTTAGGCATCTAATTAAGGCATAAAACAATGTAGTCTGAGAGTTTACCTACTACATGGCTAGTTGACATAGTGTGTTGAATTCGCTCTGTGCTTTTCTCTGCAGCCAGATTTTGCCAGTGGGATCAGAATGCATTATGCCGCTTCAGCAAAGTTGTGCTGTTAGATGCCTAAATATAAATGTAGTTGTTTTATTTCAACATACTTGGACACGATGACTGTTCTGCCTTTTTAACATTCTTTCTTAATCTGAGTGTTGCTAAATATTATCTATATATATGCACAATTTGATATTTAATCTGTGATCATTGACTTAATTTATGTAACATATGGCTAAATTAGACAGCTATTTTCCAAGCAAGGCCTCCCATATGCTGTAATGGCCAGGAGGTCGGTAATTCAAGCATTTTTTCATTACGTTGAGGCATTCCCTCTGTCAGAATAGTTCTCCCTCCTTTTACTGAAATTCCCTCAGGAGTAACAAGCAGATTTATTGGCTGATAATAGTGGATATCATGACTGGTACCCCTTGAGCGTTCGAAAGCTGACACACACAACAAATTTCCTCCACTCAGAAAAAGAAAACTGTTTTGCCTAAGCACATTCACTTTGTAAGTAGGTATGAATTTGGGGCATGCCCTTGTCATCTTTTCGAGCAGGAGCAGAAAATGCTGTTGAGCTTGGAGTTCAACAAGAAATTTTTGCATGTATATATTGCTTCTTCCATGGAGTTTTCAAAAAATGTACTTGCCTTTGGTGATGTACAACAAGATTGTTTGTTTCCTTCTTCAAATGTCTCTCAGAAGATGTTTTTCTGTGTCATCCTTCTTGCAAGAGACATACATCTTAAACTAAACATGCCTCACAGGGAGATTTGCCATCTCTGATGTCTGGTCTTTCAGTGATAGTAAAAAACAGTGAAAAGAAACTGGGAAGGAAGTCAGCTTTTTGGTCATTTAGCACTGAAAACCACTAAACTGGCTATACAGGTTTAGGAGAACAAAGTTTATTCAAACAAAATTTGTACAAATCTGCTAATTGTGCATAATCTGTACATTTTAAGGCAAGACTGGAAGAAGTCAAACTTTCAAATAAAATAAACTCCAGAGAGTATACTGTTCTTAAGATGCAACTTTTTAAGGTTTCCATAATCTCCAACTCAATTATACCACTTTCTTGAAATTACTGTGTTAACTTTCATGAACAAGCACCATTAGGAAAATATGCAGGAAAATGAAATAAAATTGCCTGGAGGCAATTACTTCAATGACATCAAAATTTCTTTGTTCTGTTTTGGGGGAATTTTGGTTTTGCTTCTGAGATATATTCCTCTTTTCCCAAAAGATATCTATCAAGCTGGCTAGTGATAGCATCGGAATATTCCATGGTCCTGCTTCATCCCATTTTAATATATCAAAGTGTCATGCCAGACTTCAGATGGCATCACTTGCTCTCCGTCCATCCATCCTGTTTGGACTGTTTATGGTCAATGGATAGGGACATAAAGTTTGGTGAACAGCAACTGCTCTTTAGAGTTTAAAACAAGACTCTTTCACCAGAAATCTGTTCATCACAGTACTGCAACTGTGCAGCTGTGCATGGGGAGATTAGACCTTCGGTTGCAGGACATGTCTATTTGACTTAGTGGTCTCATAGCTGTGTCTGAGATCTGCAGGGCATTTGTCTGCTGAACTACCTCAGTCTTAGATCTACAAACCATTATTTTATTTTCTGGATTGTGGCACAGTTCTGTGAATGACAGAGCATGGTAGCTAGCAATACAAAGTAGTGATGTTTTGCTGTCAGTTACATCTTCGCCGTCAGTCTCTTGACATGAACTCAGGGCTCATTAAATGGCTGAGTGAATGACCTGTCAATCCTACATTCATTCAAGGCAGGCCTACTAACATGTGCGAAGTTGTGCCCTTAGCTGATATGTAAGCACACCCTAAACCTGTCTACATGGTCAAAACAGACAATCACATCTCAGATGAAAGGCAATAAGCCCAGAACCGAGAACTAGTGCTTTTCATACCTCCTTTCTGCTGTAGCTTGCCACATGAACATCTCTAGTAGCCTGAAGTTATCAGCCTGTCTTTGCCCTTGATTTCAGTTCAGAGACGCTCACAGACCTATCTCGTGTCTAGTATTGGGTGTGGGACCATACATCCTGTGCTCAGCACTGGTGAGGCCGCACCTCAAGTACTGTGGTCAGTTTTGGGCCCCTCACTGCAAGAAAGGCACTGAGGTGCTGGAGCGTGTCTAAATAAGAGCAACAAAGCTGGCGAAGGGTCTAGAGAACAAGTCTTCTGAGTGAATTGAGGTTGTTTA
>Ga0181612_132710_pt1 | contig 16230 bp, 10 predicted proteins | sample HoacroProtozoa21_FD_119630 | JGI IMG/M metagenome (GOLD analysis project Ga0181612, IMG submission 119630) | Hoatzin crop microbial communities from Cojedes, Venezuel. Combined Assembly of Gp0051906, Gp0051904, Gp0051908
AAAAAAAAAAAAAAAAAGGATGTGACAAAGATTCCCCAAAGCCCTCAAGCTTTTAAGGACCTCGTTTGTGTTAATGAGTCCACGAGTTCAAACATGCTCCTATTTTAACGTTGGATAATTACTGTTATGGTAATCAAAACAGCATTTAATGAATCTAGCATATCATGTTGAAAATAATGTAGAATAATATTGTAAGCAGATAACTTAACTTGACATATGAAGACTTGTTGTCATGCATAGAAAAGAAAATTTCTCCACAATGTGTTTCGTATGTAACTCTGCAACCAGATGGAAAAAGTTCAGTTTAGAAAAAAAGTCTACAGAAACACATGCCAAAACATACATAAAATACTCCCTCAGATCTGATCTTTAATAAAATTTTGTGTGTCTGTTTGCTATCATAACTCATCATTCAGATTCCGTACAAACAAGCGTCAATACCTGTGCTCCCACCAGAAGTAACAAGGCTTTCCAAGGGCTGATCACAACCAACGCCTGGACCCCCTCCCGCCATTTTAATCAGGTTCATTATGGGTCAGTTCCTTATCGTATACCTAAAAGTTCATCACCTTGTAAGCAGTTTTAATATGGCTGTTGAGCCCTTACAGTACGGTGGCACAGGGATATGAGTCCAGCGCTCCTGATACATCTCACTTGGTGGGCAGACTGGCCAGCATTGATGCAGGACACATTGGTCTTTCTGCTGGACAAGTGAAAACATCTCCTTAAACTGCTGAGAAGTTTTGACAGAAGATCACTTTATGCTTGTCTTGTTTCCTCAAGCCACCGTGAGAGAAGAAATTGGGTGGCACAGACCACGGAGGGTGTAGCTCATTGCTGCTGTTACAGGCTCAGGTGTTCAAGTAAGTGCCCGGTCAGGTATGAAGGGAAAGTTACTCTCTGTATATGAATTGCTCCTCTTGCAATGTGTGTAGCAATTCCAATATTCCCAAACCCTGAGCAGTTCCTAAAAGAAAAAGAAGGAAAAAAGGAAAGGCCTTTCACAAACACATTAGCCCTTACTGTGAAATCGGTCCACTCTCCACTGATGCACAAAAATATCAGAGAAAGCTAAACAGAAATAATCAGGAGGAAAATTTGGCAGGTGTTTGGAAAATAAAACATGTAACAAAGATTGGGAAATGCAAAAGGTTCTTTAGAAGGCCAGAGGCAGAACCAGGAGTGCTGATACCCAGTTTCAGCAAAGCTCGAGGAAGGAAAAATGCCTGTTCTGAGCACTATTGTCGATTTTAGCTAAAATAACTCACCCGTCTGGGTCACTGCAGAAAGCGTATCCCTTGGACCTGTTGGAATCTGACAAAACTAATTCAAATAGATGACAGCACCTGCATTTGGGAAACATACATCATTACAAGAAAAACTAGAGCAAAATCAACTGCATAGGCATTTTATATACATTATAAAAGGTATAAATTCTCCATCATATACTACAAGGAATACCCCCACACTTAGCATGACTAGGAGCTGTGTGAGTCAACGTTTACAGTCTTGTGCCCAAGACAGCTAAACATTAAAAGCCTGTGACTAAACAGAGGAAAAAATATATCCCTGCAAACTCTATTTTCTTACTGTGAATGGCCTGCTTTGAACCATCCGCTTGGGCCAGACATTATCTGAAAACTTGAGCAACCATTGAGTTAAGCATCACAAATGGAAGGCACAAATCTTTGCGGTTAGCTGGACAAAACAGTGGAAATGAATGAAACGGGGGTTTGTTGCCTCCCACACCAACCAGACAGAAGCTCGTCTGTTTTGAGGATTCACAACATCTTTGAGTGCGGGGTGCTCTGCCCACGGCACTGGTCACCTGCTGAGAGCTCGCATTGAATTAGGTTACATTATAATTGGATTTTCCGAAGGCACCGCATTAGCATTTTCCATGATCTCACCCTTATTAGCCAAATCGCTAATCAGGAGTAATGTGGTCATATTGTTTGCTGGTTAAGCTATCTGCTGCCGTAGTGTCTGTAAGCCAGCTCCAAATTAATGCAGAAACACAACCTCCTACCTCTCTAACAGAGAATTGGGAGTTTATTCTGTAGCTAATGTTGCAGTCAAACTCTAATTTTCACCAGTTCACAAAACAGCAAATTCTCTCCAGAGGCAGGTTTGCTCCGTGCTTTGCTCGTGCTCTTCCGGAGTCCATATTGTAAGTTGGCAGCGTCGTGTCTTTGATCAGTCTAGGCAAAAGCAGCATCGCTATAAAATGTAACAGCAGAAAAATCGTTTCCCATGGACTGTTCCCCACTGTGTCCAAAATCAAACGCTGAACATGTTTAAACCTGTAAGTTTATTATTTTAATGCACAGGCCTTTGTATGTTGGTGGAAATGGACATACCACTTTTAAAAGCAGAAATGACACACACAGGTGATCTCATAACTGGCAGCTCCGTGCAGCTCAAAAACCTGTTTGTGTGGGAACTTAAACTCATAGTAACTACTTCTGAGCTAGAAGGCAAGCACACAGGACATCTCATGTGGCCTTATAGTGCAAAAAATCTCCGTTCCTTCTGTCAGGTGGGATCCCAGCAGTTTTGGGTACCTGCCTCCTAGCAGCTGCCGCCCTAAAATCCTGAAGGGAAGAGACAATTTGCAAGTAGATTAGCAGGTAATGTTTGCTGAACACCCATTCACTATGGCTTTCTGAAAAAATTTCATGGTCTAAATACAATTTCATTTTAAGCACTACGTTTTATTCTCAGGTTAGAGGTTACAAAATGATGTTCAGATTCATTACAAGAATCATTTGAAAATATAAAGCCATTTTCACCTCAAAGTACAACACATGAAATATTTCTACTACAATTCTTCTAATACAAATAAGTACAAACAGACGAAACCATGATTACATTTTTCATATAATTCCAGAGCCAAAACATAAAGAGAGCTGGCCTTGACCCAAAAAGTGGAGTGGGTACCTTCTGCCTGGGCTGGCATTGGCCGTACCCTGCTTAGAATTACATAAATGTTTTACAGCATCGAAGCAGATTTACTTTCTACCAAAAAAACAAGAGAGAGAGTACAGAATTCAAGATGATATATCAACAAATCATTCCCTGGGATCAAATAAAAAAGACCATAATTCCCAAACAAAAAAATTTTTGCAACATTGTTGGGTTTATAAGCTCTTGAATTCAAACCAGATGTGACTGTCTCTGAATCCCCAGCAATAGCTGCATCTTTTCTCATCCGGCTTTTGAACAGTTTCTCATAGGCAGCACAAGCAGCATCTTCAGAACAAAGGGCAATAATGTTTCCTAGCAGAGTTTAACTGGATCCTGAGGATCACCAGCCTGTATGATCTGCGTTTCTATTGTCCTCGCAGGGATTTCACCAGGCATAAATCACATGCACTGAAGAGATAAGGAGCTACGGGCAAAAAAACCAGAACAAAACAGAGTAATGAAGTTGCAACACTAGCTTGCAGCTTTTGGTCTACACTTCTCCAGCTCATAGGCTGTCAGCGATGCGCCCCCTTCTCCGAGGATGAATCTGCAAAAGCAAATTAATACAAATTATTTTGACATCGAGCAATACAACTTGCTTATGATTAATTTCCCTCTATTTTGTAACACATACTCACACACCCCCAGAGCCGATACCGCACGTCATTACAAGTCTGTAATCAATCCACTACAAATGGTGGTAAATGGGAGGAAGCAAAGAGGGAAGGGACAGTGCACTAGAAGTCTCTCTCTCTCTCAACTTTCATCTAGTACTGATTGTTGATACAGAGCAAACAGTAGGGTCTAATAACCTAAAGCCCACATGTGAAATCTTTCTAGACCTCTAGAGGGAACAGCGGACATTCAGCAGCGCCCACAGGTTTACATTAGCATTAGGTGCACCCGAGAGAATAGATAAGTATGACAGAAGGAAGAATTAGGTAGTAGTACCTAAGTAAGTGCCTGTGCTTCAAAGATGTGTTTGGTAGTAACTCACTCAAGCTAGCAAAACAAAATAAAATTGAAGAAAGGAAATGTAACTATTGCTAGTGTAACACATAATTCCTGCCCGAAGTTTCAAAAGATTCTGGAAATACTGTAACACATTGCTAGTAGCACACACCCAAGTGCACACAGTATTTAACTTACAAGAAAAACATTAAGAGAGAAATATTTCCAGCAGGGCTTTGAATTTGCCTGGGAGAATTGCTCTGCAGCTGCTACACAGCAACTCCATCATTCACTTCCAAACCCACAGTGCTGATGGTATCCAAATGTTTGTGAAAGAAAACTTGATCCAAAAGGTCCACATTTGTAGCAAGTGGCACTACCATGAATCATCGGTTTTGGTGACACTGTTTGCTTGCAGGTAGTATCAGAGCTAAAATTCATGTTATGTGTTCACAAAAACCAGAAAGAGCAATAATTAGCAGACCGATTCTTTATGCAAGAAAGATAAATATAGGTATGTGTGTGTTCACTTCATTTAATGTAAATAGACCTCTATAACAGCAAAAATGGTGGAACCAAACTTTCGAAATGCGCTTCCAGGCATTGCATCAAATGTCAGTACTCATAACAATATAATGTGAAAAAGAAAAAGCCCAACATAAAGAGAGGACTTGGATATTCAAACACCTCACACCATTCAAACACAGCTATGCAGTGGGGATGTCCTTCAATTATTCTCGTTCCTTCCCAGTCCCGAGTCTCACTGGGACACACTGAGGTCACCCTGCTTATGCCAAGATTCTTTTGGCTCCTAAAGTTCTTGCGCAGCTGGCGCAAACCAGCAGATACGAGAGCATTGCAGGCACAGTCTGCCAGAGAAGCAAGGCAAGCATGACGTAACATGTAGTTCCCATAGCCGAAGAGTGTCTCTCACCTAGGACAACACTAACCACTCAGAAATCCTTCTGGATATTTCACAGTACGAGCAGCCTCCAGAACCCAGCACAGAGTACTTTTGCACTTAAAACACATACAACAGGCAAAGGAAGGTGGACTCCACATAGCAAGGGTAGGTAGCACTTGGCTGCTGCTTTAATGAGCAAATGGCATAGAATGAATTTTTACATAATTTCCTTAGATAATCAATGAGGAACTAAGGATATTTCCAGACAGCAGATGGATGCTTCATCAAGTCACCAGGAAAGTCAATGATTTCATGAAAACAGCCACCATGTCACATGCCACCAGTGGACCACCATCGATGGCCCCTTTCAGGCAAGTGCCCTTAAATGCCTTGATTCATCCCAATGTTTCATTCTCAAAGGAAAAAAAAAGCCAATGTGCATAAGCCATTTAAAATCTAACAGGTACTGAATGATAAATCCTGATATGTTGTCTCATAGAAATAAAATTATCAAATTATGCAGCTGTTTAAATTACATATCCTGTTGCTCTTCACATGAGACTTTTCTGCCTGGCACTCTGAAAAACTACAACCCGCTCTGTGGTCTTTAGGTCAAGCTGACTTTTAAAAGCAGTATCTTTCTGAAAAAGGCAACATCTCATGTTCTAGAGTTAGAAATTAAAGGTGTGCTAATGGTCTTTTTGTTACATTGCAGTAGCAGAAATCAAGTTGTATCAGTAAAAATCCTGAAAATCACCACGTTATCAATTCCTAGGGGGGATGGCAAGTGGCTAATTAAATGTCTTGACTAGTTGGGAGCACTGATAATTTCTAATGTAATGCATGCACTGAGGACAGGCTAATACCAAAAATATTTAGGGTCTGGGATTTTTTCCAGGAAAATTAAGATGTCAGTTAATTGACTTTTTTTCTGTCTGGTTTTCACTGAAGACCTCCACAAATCCGTTTCTCAGTTTTTCATTCCATCCCCCCCCCCCACCTCTCCGATGTCGTTATTTTCAGTAGAAAACCCCACACTACTCCCTGCTCTTCTTCCAATTAGCTGTAATTATAAAAACATTAGCAGCAAAGTAGGTACCTTGAGGGCAAAAATCTGGAAAGCAGCAGAGTGTGGGAGGGAATAAGAGAGGATATTATATGAAAGTAAGCGGACACATCATGCTGCTTCTTGTGCTCATCTGGGCATCCTTAGGGCTTTGCAGGTTGATTTCTGCTTTTTTCCCCTAGAAGTGCCAATACGAGGTGGTGAGCAGCTTTTCTCGCCTCTCCCACAAGCCTCCAGAGCTACCCCTTGACCTGAGAGGTAGGTGAAGGGCTACGTTTTTGGCTTCTCCATGTGCCTGGCGTAACTGGATCCAGAATAAAAATGGACAGTTTAGGTCAAAGAAATCTGGTAGTTATATCTGATATTTTGAAGGGGTAACTGGGGTTCTTAAATACTTGTACCAAGAATCTTTCTGCCAAGAAAACAAATACAGTAAGATTAATTTTGGAAGTGAGAAAGACAATATATGCCTGCAGTTGTGGCATGCAAAAATGCTCTTGCTCTGAGTAGGCTTTGAGCAATAAACCTCTTTTCCAGAGAATTTTTCGTTAAAAAAATGGGTTCAGGGAAAATCTCCAAAAATCCATCTTTTTTCCAACTGTCTTTTCAATTTTCCACAGTTGGATGAGGAAGTCAGTCAAGACTGTTTGCTAAATAAAGTGACATTAAGTACACTTGCTGGAAATCTTTCTGCCCTGCTCCTTAAAACCAGAAAACAAAAAAAAACCCAACAACAACAAAAAAAAAAACCACAACCAAGAATGAAAAGATCAGAAACTGGTTCCAGGAACGCTGAGTGACAGAGCATGGAGAGACCTAAGAGCCAATGTCCCTCCAAAGAAAGTGTTGCTCGTCAAACAAAGATAAGCTGGAAGAATTTGAGCACAGTTTAGGACCAGGCTTTCTACACAGCAAAGTGCCTGGGGAGAACCAGCCCAGAGGCAGGGAGGCAGAGTTATCCTCTTGGAAATACACTGCCGGTGCAGTGAGACAACACTTCATATCATCATCATCTTCCTTAATCTCTGTCTGCCTCCCACCTTTCCACATTGCCCTTCTCTTTTTATTGTGACCTTCAAGGAAACACCTTTGCTTTTTTGGAAGCCTGACCATTTCCCCTAACCCTGCTTCGCAGACAGGTGGTTGCTCTGTGAGGACTACCTGAGTGGTCTTTCCCGGGCAGCCTGATCTCCATTGCAGCCCACCTACAGAGCACAGCTGGACACAAAACATTCCCATCCACCTCTTCGCCCTGACTACTTTCCACTGGAGTATTTCGTGCTTGGAAAGACAGGGAGAAGAAATATTTCTGTTCACAGACAAGCTGAACTCTGTTATGGGTTATCCAAGTTTTTAAGCAATTTAACAAGAGGTGCAACATGAAACTTTCTGGATACAAATAGGAAGGAAATGCTAGTAAAATCAGATCAATAATCCTGAATACAGCCCATGCCCTCCTATTTGCAAACCACTTGTTGAATATTCTGTATTCAGTTTGGATCCCAGCGGTGGTGTGGAAAACTGAACTCTTGATGAGACTGCAGCATGAAAGAGCAGGAGGAGAGTAACCGGGTTAAACCCGCACGTTCCTGTGGCCATGGAGACATACAGATGGCAGGCAACTGCATCCTGCAGAGCAGCTTGGCATGAAAGCCACCCCAAACCATGAGCATATGTTTATTAGCTGTTGCACTGTGAACATGCAAGGGTGTGTAATACATCAACTCACGAAACATCATGAAGGACAAAGTTTTTTTCCCATCCTTTTTGGAAAATTATGTTTTACACGGTTAGTAATTCTTCACTGTCCCATTCAACCACTGGCAGGTTGAAGTTGATTCCATGCTTACCAAACTAGTGGCTATGTTTTTTAACCTATGAAGCCTGCTAAAACCATTTCTAGGGTCCCAAAGCCAGAAGGGCCTGAATGATTCTTCGGTAACTTTTAAGTGAACTCCCTAAAGGCAGGTACATGTTTTTAAAACCAAGTAGAGTGGCTTTATGCAGCCAGGAGGATCATCAGCTTCTGGTTAAAGGCAGCAATTCAGTGATAACTGTGGGCAACTGTGGACAAATAATAATAATAAAAAAAAGATAAAATAATTTAAATCTTGATTACTGAATCAAAAATATAAAGAAAGACCAAGTCTTATCCACAGAATCCCTTCCTGGACACCAGAACGTCTACATACAGGGAGTAGTTTTTATTTACTTATTTAGGCATACAGAGAAGTAAAAATGTTAAGCAAACGTAATGAAACACACATACCAGGCTTGCTAGCTGTGTTTGGTCACCTCCACATATTCATACACACACACTCCTACCATCATATTTCCTGGTCCTGCATGAACCCAGGCAGGGATAAGATACTCGAGCGTGCTGTCGCATCACGCTCTGACCTCTGTGTTCAAGGGTATGCGGATGTGATTGCCAGACTGAGGACTAGTCTCTCCGGCCACAGCAGCCAGCCTGTGGCTGCTCTGGGAATAACTGCCTCTCTCATAGAGCAACTTCAGCCTTTTGTACCACAAAGGCTAAAAGACCCTTCTCTTCATCCAGATCCTTAACTGATCTATAGATCCTTAGGTGTGAAACAGAGAGGTAGATCACTAAAACCAACTCCTTATGTTCTTTGCAGTGGGATTAAAATCTTAAATGGCCCCTCGATACTCTAGCTGCAAAATACAGAGAGACACAGATTACTTCAGCAACAGGAAGCATAGTGTAGCTCTAAGGTGTTTTAGGCAAAAGAACTGCTCAGCACATCACTGAACTTCACTAAATTGACAAATCTCTTGGGAAAGAGGGAGCGGACGTAGCCTTAATTAAGTAACAAGTGGTGTTCACTACTCCAAGCTCTGAAAGGACACATAAGATTTTTGCACAAAGTCATAATTCATAGCTGTAATCTTAGCAGCTCCCTTTAGCTTCACTCTCTTCATAAAGCTAAATTGCAATGATTTCATTTAGAAAATTGCCATTGTCTTGCTACAGTGAAATCTCTCTCATTCATTCTCATTTCGGAAAGAAAGGCTTAGTGGTAAGAAGAACAGAGATTTTTTCAAAGTTTTTTTTTTCCCCCCTCATTTTGCCCCCCATTCCTCTCATCCTTCCTGTATTCCGATTAAGTTATTTCCAGGCTAATTAGAGAGGGCTCAAAACCAAAAAGTGCCAGATCCAAACCATCACACTACTGTAAAAGTTCAGTGCTGGAGGCAACATTGCTCCTCAGACTTGCGCATAAGTGATCCTCTGCCAACAACTGAAACATAGAACTGTGGGGAAAATAACAGACTGGAGTAGAAACTTTGGAAAATAGGGTCAAATAGGATGGATCAAATTTCTGTAGCAGTTTTTTTTTTAATTTAAAAATATTTCAGTGACTATCCTATTACTGTAGATGGTGTTTCAAACGGGTGTTTCTTACAGAAAACAGAAAGACAAACTAGGCTTCCCCGAGGCAGCAGTCCTTTAAGTAAGCCACCTTTGAATAGGGGAGTAGCTAAAAAAAGTGGTGCCAGCCAGAAGAAGAGTACAGATATGGTTACATGAGAAGCAGAAAACGGATGGTTACAGATGGACCTGGAGAACCTAAGTCAAACACCAAAGCACCTGGGTGCAAAAATCTTCCTCCCTCACAAAGAAGGGGAGGGAGGGAGGAAAACACAATCTAGGTACAACTATACAAAACTGCAGAAAAAATTACTAATTCCTCCTTGGTAACCATATGCCTTTGCAGTCTCAATGACACAGAAAACTAGTTAGAGTTGATGTAGAGACTCTAATAGAATTCAGATATCTTAAAACAGGCTTTTTTGAATGGTATATTATTAAAAAAAAAAATCAGTTTCCCAATTAATTTCACTTGTGTTCAGCTCTCAAGTTACAACCTGTGACCTGTATTTTGTAATTATTCCTTAAGAAAAAATACCCAGTGTCAAGGGAAAATTTGTTCATTTAAGGAAAACTTAAAGGTTTTCCCTAGAAACACCAACCTACTGAAATAGCATTTCTAAAGGAAACTGCTTCACGCCTAAAAGTTGCTGCACTGCTGTTTTGTTTTTCTATACTGAAGCCATATCTCAGAAGAGATGACTTATTGGTCAATTTATCACCTAATCAGGAAATGAAGGATGAGAAAAGACGCTCAGTAAAGCTGCTGCACGTACTAGCTCATTCAAACCCACCATTGCAATTAGCACTTGTACAAAATAGAACAAAGAAATTGGAACATCAAGCATACTTTCATCACGTATTCTTGCAGTATCTATCTTTGAAACCTTTCTCAAAACACTTAAATGCAGATTTAATATAGGCGACTATATATAATACATAAATCCAAGCTTGTGCCTTTTAATTGGTACTAGAAGTTGGACTTCTATGTGATCAATGGTTAATAAAATAATTGTTTTATCAGCAAAGATAAAAAGAATAAGAACCCCCGAGATGTTAAAGCAGACATCCTACACAGAGCTATGATGGGACTTGTTGAGAATTCCTCTTTATGGGGACTGAGGAAAAAAGGGAAGGGAAAAGTCTCCAAGTGTCCTACTCACTGTCCCATTGAGAAGGCGGCATTTGGATGTTCTGGACAAGCAACAGTAAGACAGAAAGACAGCACAGATTTCAAAGAAGTTTTTTCAGGGAGCCAGAAGTCAAGTCATATAATCAAGCAGGTTTAAAGAGGAACTCTTTTTCTTCAGATCCCCTAAGTTTACTGCCGTGGACCACAGCTGCATTTGGTGGCCGAACTTGTTTCATTCACTGTTATAAACATCCTCCCTGTATTCTCTGGTGCAATAAATCACGCTGAGTTTAAGTGGGAGGAACTACAAAATTAATCTCCTGTCCCCTCTTGCAGTCACAGCACTACTTTCCCTATGACCACATCAGAACCCTTCAAACAGTCGCCATGTAATTATGGGAAGATTATCCTCTGTTTCAGTGAGCTACATTCCCACCCTACCCTCTTTTCTGTGCAAATGGGGAGGACAATAAATAACAGAATAGTTCCTCTGTAGCCATCGTGTTCTTGGTAGATGTTATTAAACAGCTTGTGGTGATGAGTCCCTGCCACCACATATGGTACCCACCCACACCATGAAATGGCAGACACACGAAGCACACACTCTCCTGCAGTGCACACCAGCAAACTTTGCTGGTCCCCTTGCAGCACAGGGTGATGTATCATTCATCTGAGATGATATCTCCACAAAAGAGCTATGAGACATGAGACCAGAGCAAAGCACAAAACTTTGAGTGCCATAATTCTCAACCACTTTTGAGAGAAAAGGGGTGGTTTAACGGAGTTTCTGAAGGAGAAGATCCAGAGGGTTGGATTCCCACCCAACACAACAACACTTCTTCCTTGTGCGCTCTGGCATCCATCTTTTGAGTGGTCTGAAACAAGTACTTCAAAACACCCAGGAACTTGGCATGATTTCAATTCAGTTACAAATATTAAATACTCTTCCTGGTTTCCAAAAGATAGTTTGCACCAACACTTTGGCAACTAATTAACTTTGTCCATTTACATGGTTTTATTTTCAGATCTGGCTCCTTGAACTATCAGAGCAGATCAAGAACAGCAATGGGCATTTCACCTTTAAGGTGATTCACCATCCTAAAGCCTTTACTTTGTCACCAAGAACTTCTAAAATCTGCCCCATCTTGGCCCCCAGGTTTGGCACATAATGAAATTTAGTCTTAGCTGGAGCAACAGAAGCTCTAAGGACAACTCAGAGGATATCTTTTCTTTAGGACTATTACTAGGTGTTTAACGAGGCAAAGGTGTGATCCTATAACACATAATAGAGACATTTTATGAATTGCAGTGAAGCTGAAGGCCGTAATGTAGATGGTATTACATTAGAAACCTCACCTGTGTTGCACATACACCAACCTTGGCTCTCTGAGGCAAAGCTGTCACATAAGCACTCAACAGATAAATAGGAAAGTTTACTCTACATCCCTCAAAGGCCCCCATTTAAAAAAAGAGTACATTTAAAATATGCTCTGTACAGCTGTTGTCTTACCATTTGCCTTGTGCTGCACATCTGGCGGAAACTGGTCAGGAACATACCACTGATAGTCTGGCTGCACAGAATAATAAAACATTATTACAACAATATGGACTTCATAGAAACTTCAAACAAAAGAATAGAAACATGATAAAAATATAATTGTACTGTGAAGTTTTTTATTAGTCATACAGAAGTAGTTTACAAAAAAAATCTTATATTTCAACTGATCGAGTCTTTCAGCGTGCTTCCTTTTTTATGACATGTGGTTTAGATGCTGCACTCATTAGAAATATCAGTGCAAACCTTTCTAGATCCCACAAATCAAAAGTAACATTAGCGGAAACAAACCAGATTTTAAAAGGGCTAAGGAATAAAGCGTACCAGAAGGTACTAGCAGGCATCACGTTCTCTGTAGTAGAGAACCCCAGAGAAACCTGGTACACATCGACCTGACAGGTGAAGCTGTTCCAGTTTGAATAAGTGTAACATCTGTAACATGTTTCAGTGTAACAGGAATAACCCATTTAATAAAGTTCTCTCCCCTCCTCCCTTCCCCACAGGTTATCATTAGTGTTACTATAACATTAGCTGTTATCAAATAACTCCTTGAAAATACTGTGGGATGGGAAAAAGTCACATCTTTCTTCTATGAGGAAGTATGGGGAAGGTTCTGTCCATGAAAACATAGTTTTTTCCAGAGAAATCCTGGAAGAAAGTAATACTGCATTATAGTTTATACCACACACCATGGTGAATGAGCAGCAAATTACCACTAGAGAAAACAATTTTGGGACCAGACATTTCAGTTGAAGCTGTATTAAGCTGTCTGTTACCTGGTTTTAGTAGTACATGGAAGCTTGTCAAACTCCAGGTAGTTGTTTCTCCAAATTAGTTAAACTGGGAAAATAATTCTTGTTTTGCATAAATTACTCTGACAAAATCCTGAGTAGTCCCAAGACTCTTACAGATTTCAACTTGTAGTGAAGAAATTTCACAAACTTCTAAAGAAGTTTTGCTAAATTAAGATGGTAGGATGCAGATACAGAAAAGAGATTTAACTTTTATGTACGCTGTCATTCATAGTTACATAGCAGTAATCACTCTCACACACTGTCAGGAAAAAAAAGAGCTATCCTATTTTCACTTGAATTATGCCATCCACAGGAATTAACAACTAATTCTGTGCTTGTGGGCAAACAAAATAGACTTTGATACAAAGCAAGACTGCTTTGCTTTAAGCACAGGTAGTTTTTCAACTGATGGCTCAAAATACATTTATTTGCATTGCTTTTTTGAGTTTCTGTTGAGTTTTCTGTTCTCTGATCTACACTTCTCTTTCATACATACTTACACTATGCAAACTTGAACGAATTTCAGAAACAAGAGATGTATTTCATGTCAGACTAAACAAAATGTTTCTGCTAACAAAGTAAAAAGGAACTAAAAGGTGCAAGATATAAAAAGAATGAAAAAGCACAGACTAAACACACAGGATTACGTACGTTAACTCAAGACACTCATTAAATTCTAACACCTTTCTTCATTGCTAAACAAATTGCTCAGGGAGGTATCAAAAGCTCAGAGCAGCAATGCTGCACTCACACAGACAAAGAATTTCAAAGAAAACTCAGAATGAAACTGGGAGTTACAAAGCAACCAGTCAAGCCGACCCCAGCACTCCGGCAGGAATGGCAAAGTTGTAAACCCAGTGATCCCTCACAGAATTAGAAACCCAGATGATGAAAGTTCAGTGAGAAGAGCCAAAATAATCTGGGACAGTGTCCAAATCGCAGTGAAAAACATTCTGCAATACTTCCAACTCTGATAAACAGGCAGATAAGCACACCCCCGAAGCAGAGAAATTACTTGTTTGACCACAGCTTTTCTGCTGGATTTCTACAGTCTGAAAGCCTTCTATGTGTTTTGCAAAAATTCAGCTATAGTTGCTCAAATAATGAGCATCTTTCCATACGTGACATCTTTATAACCAGAAACAGATATTGTGTATTTAAAATTACATTCACCAGGTTTAAATGCATTCTCACTAGATTTGTACAAGCACAGCTCCCTTAAAGAACCCAAAGCACTTCAAAAATATCATGCTTTGAAGCAGGATTTTACTTGAAGTAGGTAACTCCCCCTGACATAACCTGCCCGAGTGCAAAGCTATTCTTCATGCTGAGGAACACAGGACTCTGTTGTGTGCCAGGCAAAAAAGGCAAATTTCCCACTGTGTTAGCAACACTCCAACATAACTCCCATTTCTGCTGATTTTTAGTCTTAATTTTTTGCAATACACAAGCTTGCTTGGGAAAATTGCATTCCTAAAGAGTTCACAGCCAGAGTGTCTCACCCTCAGTAGAATCTTATTTCTCACATAACCCCTTTTCACAGCAGTGTACCAGAGGGAAGATACTGCTGGGTACATGCAACAGCATCTGGGATTTCACCCTTCGAGTTTAATTGCAGCACTGTGAAGCCTGCCGATAGCTTGTCTGCCTGCCCCAGAAGGTGTACAGGGAACCTGGGACTGTGCAGTCTGGCTACAGGGGTATTGCCTGACGGCAGGACAGTTATATTACCTATGAATACAGAAACTGTTAGTGAAGAATAACGAAAGTAATTCTCCAAAGATAAGGCCAGAGAAAGAAATACCCAGTGTAAGACAAGGAAAGAAGACATATTAGTCAGCAAACTTTCTTAGACCAAATGGAAGGAAGAGACCAGAATAATGCTAACGACAGCTACGTTCTCTTTTTTGTTACTATCATTTACGTAGAAGGTCCAGAGCTGGGCTCCAGAAAGCAGATCTGTATTACTAATGTGGGTAACTATTTATCTAGAAAGGGCTCTGAATGTGTGTGGTGGAAGTAAATTAACCTAAGAAATCAGCAAGAGTCCAATCAAACAACCTTTTTTTTTAATTAAGGAATGACCACCAGTATCATTGAAAACAAATGCATAATAATCCCCTTTATCTTCTTAGTGATACTGATAAATAGTGGTATTAGATAAACAGTATTTGTCAAAGTAAATTTAAAGTATATAAGAATATATAGTTAAAGTATAACTCATCAACTGTACATTTAAATTACTGCAATTTTTGCTCTTTGTGCACAGGTTTCTGTTGGTTATGCTTCGATTAACATGGCAGCACTTCGTGCAATTCAGTACCAAAGAGACTGGAACAGCATGAAAGAAAAGAACACGACTATCAAGAGGAAATCAGCATTTTGGGGCACACAGTAAGGGAAGAGAGAGTGTACAGAGATCAGGAAGGCTGTTCCAGACCTAGCATTAATTCTAAAACCAGTACAAAATCTTGATCTGAAATCAAGAACAAACTAGGAAAAAACAGATTCAGTTACTGTCGAGGATGGCACTGTGATAGCACCATGTTATTCTCCTGTGGTCACCATGCTGTCAGAAAATCAGTGCCCTTTTGGAATAGGAGACGGTGGGAACCTTACAGAGCGCTGTTGCTGCTCATGTGCCCTGCGAGACGCTGGATGTACTGGAGGATCCTGATAGTGAAGAACCAACCCACAATGCCCATAATTAATGCATGGTGAGAGGAAGAGGGGAGTTGGGTGGCTGGGCCTCTCAGACTGTACTGGGACGTCTTTTGTCTGGCAAAAAATAAGACAAGCAAGAAGCAATGCATTAGTAGCAGGATACGATGACCAACAGGATATTCACACGCAAATTCATCAGTAAGAAGCAGGAGGGAAGAAACCCTCCTCTCTCAGCATGGGTCGCAATGCTGCTCGTTCACATTTTTCAGACTGTTCATGATTCTAAAAATTATTTAAGAAAGCTGACTTCTGCCACATCAGTGTCTTGACACTTTTGTTGTGATAAAATATTGGTTTCAAAATACAGCAAGCACATTTCTGGCTATTTTCTGTATTCAAGAAACATTCTCGTTATGCACAGTAGCTTTCTATAGTTTGAAGCAGAACTACATGGACAGGCACTTGCAGAATAAGAAAAATAAATAATTTTGATAAAGGACCAAAGCCTTGAAATTTGGGTCTGCCTTTTCTTAGGCACTCTGTATCCCAGCAGATATGATCCAGATATGATCCCAGAGTCAATGGGAATTTGCCTAAGGACAGAGCAAGGAGAGGTAAAAGATGAGTCACAACTGAATAATTTGACTTAAGAAAATAAACTAATAAATATTCTATATGATTCCTCTCATGTTTAAAATTCTTCACAAGATCCGTTTAATCAAATCCCAAGGCAGAAAGAGACTAACAAGAAGATCTCTAGTGTAAACTGTCGATGCAGTGCAGGGACAGTCAGGCTGTACATA
>Ga0181612_109086_pt1 | contig 16229 bp, 5 predicted proteins | sample HoacroProtozoa21_FD_119630 | JGI IMG/M metagenome (GOLD analysis project Ga0181612, IMG submission 119630) | Hoatzin crop microbial communities from Cojedes, Venezuel. Combined Assembly of Gp0051906, Gp0051904, Gp0051908
GCTGAGCACAACACCAACAGTGAAAGAACTGTAAAAGAGATGTATCTTCTCTCCTCATGCAGGAGCAGTAAGCTGAAGTCTGAGAGACCGTTTCACTTTCTTCTTTAGGTATTTCTGCAGAGGAGATCTGAAGGAAAGATTTTCATCCAGTAGAACCACAGCTTAAAACCAGAGTTACTGTTTAATCCAGATTCCAGTGAGTAATTGTTACCTCACTTGAACACTTCCATAGAAGAAAAAATGCTGATGTTGATTCAGTTAAATTGTCGGCACCTACTAAGTATATGCTGATAAATGCGTTGTGTTATGTGCTTCGTTTTCAGTAATATTACTTGTTATTATGATGTTCCTCTTGTATTGGTCTCTTGCCAGAGTTTCTTCATACTGCCATCATAGCAATGCCCATCCCAAAATGGCAAATAGAAATCTGCAGACCATTGGGCAGGAACACATGCAACAGGAGGATTTTTGTTCAACTGTGTGGACTCTGATTCGCTTTATATGGAGACAATCCTGCCATATGTATCTAACACCTCAGGATACGTACTTTACGTTGCAAGTAATGCTTATGCCAAGCATCCAAAACCACAGAAAAACTTTAATGAAGGACAGTATCAATTTGCCTCTAGCGTATCTCCAATCTGAGTATAACTTGAAATGTCTTGTGGGAATTCTGCTTGTTTAGATAAAATCTGAATTTGTTTTGCCTGTATAAAGATATAGCTTAAAGAAATACTGCTGCATTATATAACATCAAACAGCTTAACTACTACATCTAATTATATTAAAGACCAAACTGCTGGAAGCAATGAGAACACTTCAAATTTAATTATAAACATGAAAGCAAATGGGAAGCAGCAAGTTTAACATAGACTCTAACATAGTAAGTACCCTTGAAAAATCTATGTCCTTGCCATCCTTTCTAATACCAAGCCACGTTTGTAGGTCATACTGTAAGCTGCACTTGGAAGTAACCTCCCTGGAAGAAATTATCAGAACTGCCTCCAGCAATTGTCACTGCCTTCAGCAGCAGCACTGCCCTTTTTCAAAAGACAGTAAAAGTGTCATCTGATTTTCTGTCCTTCCAAGCTCAGGAAGGGAACGTTGCCTCAGTTTCCTGCAATTCAGCTTGAAATGTTCAGCTTTTCGCAAGAAGGATTAGAAATTTAGTCTTTACAAAATGAAATAAAAACCTTAATGATTCAGCACTTCAGATCTGAAGATTAAACAAAACTATCAATCATCAAGTGAATTTTTCAGCAGACCAAGCATTGCACTTGCATGTGGGAGATGCAGCCATCTTCAGTTCAGCAGCTGTAGTTACGTGGGCAGAAATACCCCCGGGTGTTATAGAGAATGAAAGCCTGAAGGCTTGCAGTACCTGACAGACTTTTAAAAGATGATTAATCTAAAGAGAAACATAACTCCCCCTCCAAAAAAATAAATTCAGCAAAGCTTTTCTTCTTTTATTCTTTTTTTTGGTTTTTTCTTTTTTTCTTCAATTCACTTTTCTTAGAATTTATTCTGCCAAAAAAGTGGTAAACGTGCTAATATGTGATACGTGTCCGGTAATTGCTGGAATGGGAGCTTGTTACAGGATTTACTGTATGTTGACTTTCTGGTGATGTCCTTCAAAGAGAGTGAGAGATGCAGTGAAAACATAACATGAAGTATGCAAATATTCTGTGGTGGATTTGTGCAGAAAAGGCAACAAACATAAATTAAAAGATAAATGTTTTTTTCTTATGTTATTCTCATATGACCATCCATTCTATATAATTTTTCTAGAATTTCTTTACTCCTGGCATTTCTGTTATGAAGATTTTACTAAAGCCATTTACAGGTTGCATTTGTTCTGTTTATTTCTGTCAGTTTTTCACAGGTGTTCTGAAGAGTCAATATGGTCTGCGCATACCCTGTGCATTTGCTTTGCTACGTTCCCGTTACAGTAGCCTTTCCTTGCTGTACAAGATACCAGGTTTTCTGAGAAGAAGCTGCTGGCTTGCTCATTTCGCTGAAGTTAGCCGCATGATATTGCCCCACAGCACAAAGGGCATCTGAGGCTAGGCTCAGGCTGAGCAGGGATGGGGGCTCCTGCTCCCCCAGGCTCTTGAGCTTGAGCACAGATTTGTGCCCAGGCAGTACAACACCAACCAAGCAGGAATTCCAGTTCCACTGTGGGCCTGTGCTTAAAGCACTGTAGAGACAACATCTGTTTAGATGGCTGAGTGTACTGCAATCTGTATGACTTGTATGCTAGGCTGCATCATTTAAAAGCTTATATTTATCACTGTAATTTGCTCTCATTATTTTGAATGTAATGGATCAAATGAAAAAGTGTAACTATTCTGACAGATAGATATTTTGGCAGTGAAGGATTTGCCATATCAAGTGATCTAAACATCTATTTAATTTGTCAGTCTCAATGACAGCAGTCATTGTCAGTTACTCCAGAGATTAACCTCCAGAATGTTGTGCGCAGGGAGAAATATCTTCCTTGTACTAGAAAAGTAATTTTTTCAGAGGCATAAGGATACTGTCTGTATAGGTGAGTTTGGGGAGGGGGTATAACATTACAGTCACTGTGGTATCTGAATGGAATTGAGAATTAATATAGTACAATTATTTAGCTGGGACATTGTTTTATTCCTTTAAAAATTTTGTCAAAGTATTTTTCCTTAGTTTTGTGGCGGTGAGTTTCACAGGTTAGTTGTGTAATATGAATATGTGGATGTGTGTGGTACTTATATACACTTTTAATAAACATGCTGCCTTTGTATTACTTTATTCCTATACTATAAAAGATAAACATCCTGTTGAACTAACATTGCAGCATTAAGCGAACATCGAGTTTTTGCACTGTTTTGCTTTCTGCCAGTTTTTCTTCAATATTTGTCCCTTTGCTATCCAAACAACTACGAAACTGAGAACTTAACAAAATATTTAATGGCAAATATTAATTCTGTGTAGAATATCCTAAGAAACCTATTAAGTTCAAACCAGAGCTGTTTAAAAGCTGATATGACGTGTTTTCATGTCATTTCATACTCCTAGCATGGTGTCCACACTGGGGGAACTGTTCCTAACAACCGGATGGGGAAAACCTTGTGAAATCTTAATCACCAACTACTGTTAATTCTGCTGTTCCACATAGCAGAATGTTACTGATCCACTGCAAAATTACCCCTTTTGTACTGTCTAGGTGAATAGGAGAGAATTTACTGAAAAATGAGAGCTGCAAATGTTTTAGTAGAGCTTTCATGCAAAAATTAGAAAGAGTCAAGTTGTTCACTTGATGAACCAAGAGAACAGAAGTTGTCCTTGAAGCATTAGATCTCTGTTCTTTGACATTCTTCTGTATATAACCATGGATGTAGAAATAAGGTGCAATCGTTTATGGCCTCAGAGAGATAAGATTTCTCAAAAGCGGTGTTATTTTGCTAATCCCATGCATGAACTTAAGAATTCAGCCAACTCCCCCCCAGGTTCTGAGCCAATGCGTGGCAGATTGCCTGATGCTTGTTAAAATGCTGGTAGAAGAAATGTTCATGTGTGTAAAAATTTTATTTCTCCACTTTACTGTTGGTTTACAGCAGTGGAAGAGCTAACTTGCTCAGCTAACACGAACTGGCAGAACTGGCTCATCCATTATACTGCTGCTCTTTCAGCAGACCTGAAACAACAGAGAGACTACAGCTTACTAATTTAAGCATTCTGGAAAATAAATTAGCAGTGGTGACAAAGCCCCGCATTATATGTCTGTCTTGCAGTTTCATAGTGGAAATACTACTGACTTCTACTTTCTTTTCAGAAAGAATACATCTGCACATCATGGCTACAGAAGAGACAAAATGAATCAACTCCCTGAATGACATTTAAAACTCGTACATCAGATTCTATTTTTTCCCAATAATTTTGAGGAGGTGATGTTGTATCTATTTCAGTGGTGTTCCTCCTGCATCAGTTTGGAATACAGACATGAGATTCTATCACCTGGGCTTCAGGAATATAAGCAATCGTGAGTTATGTGCAATGAAATACCATACAAAATATTTTGTGTGAATGTTAATGTGCTTATGCAGACAGTACGTTTACTCTTATTTCTCTCCAAACACTTGTGTTCAACTCCAAAAGAATTCCACAATACTTAAGTACTTGTAGCAAGAGTTTTGACCACACTATAGATTTGCATGTTATTTTAGTTACTAAACTATCTCCGATATTTTTAACTATTATAGATACAACCAAAAATATAAAAGCAGAGTGTTTCCAAAACAGTACGAAGGACTATCCACCTGTTCCTAGCATGAAAGAAGTCTCAAAATAGTTGATTAACCTGTTTAATATTACATGTGATTGAATCAAAAAGAATAATTCTGTAAGAAAGAAGTGTGTGTATGTCCACAGGAAAGTAATTGCACAGATACAATTGGGTAAATCTCCTAAACCAAAGAACAGTCAGAATTTAGTAGCCTGTCTTTACTGTTTTGCTGTCTCTACTTTGTTTTGCTGTCTCTACTAACTATTATATTTCAAAATAAAAACAATAGGTTGTTCTCCTAAAATTCTCTCCAATAAGCTTCTAAACTGGGATACACTGTTTTCTCCCAGCAGGAATCCATTTGGTCTAATTGATCTATGAGTCAGTGAACTTTACATCAACACTGGAAATACAGCAAATTCATGACACAGTGTGAGTGAAGAGCAAGAAAGGATACAGAACTCTGTTCACACGTAAATTAGACAAGTAATAATGCAGTGTTTTTCTTTTCTTGGCATTTATTCCTGCTGAGTTTCCTGTTAAACTGCAATGGTTTATTAAGGAAGCTTCAACATAAAATAAAGTAATAAATATCAACTACTAAAATAAGGTAAATAAAAATAGCAAGAATATTAAGTCACGTTTTATTTTTTGTTAAATATTTGTGTCAAAGCAGAAGGACTTAATGTCTATGTAAAATTTAGCTTTAGCATATAGTGTGAATATAATTATTCCTATTTATTTCTCCTAAAACTGAAAGTAGTATTTATGTTACAGGATATGGCTACTTCAACAAATTTGTTCTCAAAAGATTTTTTTAATCTAAATTGACAGATTTATCCCTTCTTTCACAAAACAAATGCACAGAAATTGGCCTCAAAAAGATTTCACATTTTATTTTTTATCATTTTGCTATACTTTCCACACTCAGTGTAGGAAATACTGCACAGTTGTACATTCCTAATTCAAGCCCTGGCCTTCCAGTTATTTCAAAAATATTGAAGAGTTCAATTATTTTTTCAGGATATCTACATTAATGTGTAAATTTAACTTGCTGATTTAGAGATTTGGAGAATGTTCTTTAAGCATTCAGTTAAAGACATCTTATTACAATTTTTATTTAGAAAAGAAAAATGAAGCAATTAACTATAAGAGAAAAAAATAGAAGGCAAAGGTCTGTTTTACTCATTATAGAATGTTTTCACATATCACACATGAGCTCACAAAAGGGATCTTAACATATCAAGAAGACTTGCTTTTGTACGCATGCCAGCAATTTTAAAAAAGCAGGATTTAACATCTGAATCTTAACTTTTAATCAATTTCCTCATGTTTATGAACAGTATAGATTTAAGAGAAATGTGATTATTCAAAAGTCAAGGCATATTTAAACTTCTTGGTATTTTAATTTTGGGGGAGGGCTTCACATAGAGTTCTTTAATGAGGATACTTTGTAACTTACCACGTATTTCCTGCTTTCTACAGCCATAATTTTGTACAAAGTTTCAGATAATGTTGGGTTAGCTACAATTTGTGAAAATGGCTTAGTTATGGTGAATACAGAGGCTGCAGCTGTGCCGCTCCATCTTCCTGGGAGATTCTCAAACACTCAGAGAAAGGAACTGTGAGTAGCTGGTGATTATTCATCGCGTTCTTGCTGGTATGTGTCCAAGAAAGGTTCACAGAAGGGCACTGAAGCAAATGCAGAGGAAGAACACCCAATTCATGTCTTTGATTCAGGTCTTTTGGGGAGCTCCCTGGTTCTCAGGTTTACCTCTTCCAACCCCTGGGCAAGAAAGACTCTCCAGTGCCAAAGCTTTGAAGGGGCTTGCATGGCCATGCAGGTGTATGAACAGGACAGGCATGTGGGAAAATGACCAGCTTACAAGCACTTGCCAGGGAGCTGCAAAGCTGGGTAGGATACCTGAGGGTGCCCAATGCAACACACGTGGGTCCAAGGCAGTTCAGCCTCCTCAGTTGCTCACAGGCTTGGCACGAGTAGAAAGCCCCAGTCTGGGGTGCTCCCAGTGGGCCAGTCCTCCCTGAAGGACTAACGCCAAACACACCATGGAGAAATCAACGCCTGCTTTGGGCTTGCTCTCCCTTGCGATGCACTGCACCAACCCAACCACACATTTCAAGTGCAGGAACAATGCATACTGCTTTAGCTCCCACTCCACTGAACATGCTGAAGCAGAAATATTTGGCATACAGAGACCACTTGCTGTAAAATAGTATGTTCGAATTTCTGAAGTCTATCTGAGAGCATAAAAAAACGGGTTTCTTCATTTACTGTGCACACATGTGTTATAAGTCACAGACCTTTTGTTTTGTGTTAGTAGGACCACGACAACCAGGGGTAATGCAAAGTATGTATTTCTGCCATCCTGATAGGCTGGAGCTAGTGGCAGAGAAGTAAGATGTCTCTTCTTCTCACTTTCAGTAGACATCTTGATAAATAAAAGAAAAATAAAATAGGCAAAACAGAGATGGAGCATCTCAGGAAAAAACACATCCACTCTTAAATGGAAATTTACCTATTCTAGCTGAACTAAAATAATCAATATCATGGGTGTCTTGCTTCAGGGGCCTGCTGGGACTGTGTACAAAATAAGCCAGTTATCAAACTACGCTGAAACTCAAATGAGTGAATGTTGAATAATGCTCTAGTTCCTCTTGGCTTGCTTCAGTGACAAATTCCATTTTAAACAGTTAAATGATTACAAGCTTTGAAATTAAATTTCAGGATGAATAATTAAGCAGCACCCTTCAGTGTCTGTGAGAAATCACATCCTCTGCTCTAGAAACATTTAGAGTAATAGATACAGGAGTTGGTTGGTAACAGACTTCTGATTAAATTTTGTCTGTGTAGAATGACTTCTCGTATATTATAGCCAACAGTACACTGAAGTCAGCTGCATGTCTTACGTAATTGAGTTTAATATTAGCAAGTTATAAGAATAAAAATTCTCCAAAATACATTTACAATTGAAAATTAAGTAAATTTGGCTACTTCTGTGGGAAGTAGCCAAAAGTGTAATCATTAAAATCTGAAATATATCCTTAGCTGAGATACATAAACAGGCTGTGGCTTTTTCTTTGACTGCCAAGTGGAAAAACTCATTAGAAAGAATGGTTTACACCTTTGATTTATCAGCAAGAGTTGTTCCAACTTGGGAGAACCTTTCTTTTCCTCCTGGAAAAAGTCAAGTAATTTAATCACAGAAGTTTAAACAAAAGCAGAAGAATCATGTAAATCACGAGTTGCCTTTCCATCTGTTCCCCTTTCTATCACCCCTTTCACCTGTGATATGAAAAAGTCTGTTTCAAATTGCTCTTCTGTAGATTCAGAGGAGGCACTAAATGAGGTATTTCTTGGACCATGACTCATTGCTTAATAGATGTGTCTTCTCTGCTTCTACCAACAAAGGTCTTTGTAGTGGCAAATGTTCCCAAAGCCCAAGAGGCTTTTGATCTTGGAGGCAGGAGGCTCGTATTCTTGTCCATGTTCCAAAAAAAAAAATAATTTGCTGAAAAGAACTTTACCTTGTTGCAAAATGCAGAGGATTTATGTGTAACAGAAAAATTACTGAGCCCTGCAGGCACATTTGCAAGTCATCTAAATAGATATTTGTGCAACATTAGTGGAATTTTGGCATGGTTTGGGAAAAGGATTTTCAGCCAAAGAGTCTAAATTCTGATTTCTTGAAGGAGACAGGGCAGCAAAAAAAGTGATGTTGAAAAATTATTATTTTAAAACAGTTTGTAGTTGATGATTAATGCCAAGAATTTGCTTCTCCCATGTGCATACTGTATTTCAGCTTTGGAAAACAGGCTTATCAAAACACAGTATTTGCAAACAATGGATTCCCATGTGATGCAGCCATGCGAAGCACCAAGAAACTTTTTTCCGGTGATCATAGAATAGTAGAATCATAGAATGTTTCCAGCAATGGGGCATCTGCCCCATTATGATTAGAATTTTGCCTTTTATACATCAGTTACTTGTTTTATCCTTCCTTTAAATCACACAGATAACAATTGCAAAAATCACAGTGACCCACCACAATCCAACAAATATTTAACCACCAAACATTGCACGAATTGTTTTAAGAACCACTTACTGCAGCTGCAGTCCTACTAGTGCATATAGTAAACTTTCCAAAGGGAACAACAAAGTCAGCTTTGCAAGCAGTGTTGTTAAGTTGAATGAATTTAACTGAGAACAGCCATAGAGAATTTCCTTAAAGGCTAACAAGTTACATGTTGTTTTAGTAATAATGCATATGTAACTTAGCAGCCAAGCCTATAATTACTATTGCCATAAAATAGCAAATCTAAGACCTTATAGAAGGTCTGAGAAACTTCATCATTCCAACCACATTTCTTTAGGGTAATTTCTGTAGAAGTGATTCCCTGTGCTATAGTAACTTCGGAGTCTGTGCAGAATGTCAGACTGAAGGCCTCTCTTCCAACCTTAAAAATCTGTAAACGCCATGAAACACCCCAGAGTGCCAGGTAACAGATGCTCGGGAAGGTGTTTGTGGCTGGTATTACTCTACGTTGTTTCTTAGAGGATGATACTATATGTTTGATGGCACTCAACTTGTGATGTCATGAAAATGTATTCAGTACCTGTAACTCCTTCTCTGCATCATTAGGGAATTAATATTAGTCAAGAAAAATAAGTGACTGCTTGTCACTGGCATTGCATAAGAACTGTATATGATGACTGAAACACAATAGAAGAAATAACCACAAGGTTTGTTTGTCATAATCCATACAGTTACTGTCCTAAGTGTTTCCATGAAATACAGTTGTCTTGCTGAACCCATGCTGTAAAAACAAAAAAGCTTCTTTCCAACAAAACCCCCAAATCATTTTTGGCCTTCCATATTGTTCTTCTTATCTGGAAACCACATTACTCAATAAACCTTTCCAATCAACCACGGTACTGACCGTTTTTTCTATAGTTATTTCTTTTTTTAACAAGTTCACATAGTCATGAGTTTCAGAATAATGTCAACCCAGCTGGAAATTAAAAGTGAATGTTCTTGACCCAGAGATTACTGAGTTCAGTGACTTTTATTGGTTTTGGATTACACCCAGCACCAAGAAGCAGCAGGATTTCATTATGTGATTCAGATTTGCAGAAGCTCACCTCTTGTTAAAAATTAAAACAGTAACCAAGTTTTCAAAAGAGTTTAGCACCTTATCTACTGAGCTGTTTAATTAGCCTGACCAGAAGTGTCAAAATGGGAGCTTCTGGACACAGAACAGATTTGAAAACAGGCTTTCAAATTCTCATCATACATCAGCATATTTCCCTGAACATTTATTGTAACGAATAACCTATACCACATCTGTTCTTCTCTAAAGCAGTACATTTGTTCTCAAATACTTTGTATTCTGGTATAATATTTTAGTATCTGAGATTTGTAATCCAACATTTTTCCAATTTCAGTGGTCCAGTACTGGACCATTCTTTATTTCCATGTACAGTTTTTCAATGCTATACAAATGACACTTTAAACTCTTCAAGCCATTATGCAGATAATGTCATTATATCTATTTTATTTTGTTGTTTCATTTGTACAAAGTATTGACCTGCATGTGTGTATAGAATGCATAAGAGTGCCAGGAACGTGTTACTAATTTTGTTTAATTGGAAATTATGACTAGACCTTGCTTCCTGGAAGTTTCAGAAGTTCAGAATGATTTAGTTCACGTAGGATAGTATGCCAGATATGAAACATATTCAAAGGAAAAAAAAGTTTGATTTCATGCTGACAGTCTCCTGGAGCTGGAAGACAGGATTTTTCTGTAATGCTTTGGATAAGATTTAAACACTGAAAACATACTGACTGATATAAAAATTATTTAACATCTTGAAAGTATAAAGTAGAATGTCATTTGCCAAGAAAGAGGGCTCATATCCTACTGCAAAATGTCAGTAATTTCCAATGAATCCAGACTTATCCTTTTGAAGAGAACAGTGACAGAGGTGATACAGAATCATTGTATCTGGGAAAACTTAGATGAAAGTGAATTCTCATACCTGCGAGCAGACCTGCTAGTGAGCAGCCATGTGAGCAGATAATCGGGGCAGAAACACTCAAGACTACAATCTAACCTACTTCTTAAGTCAAACAGGCTCGCAGGGCTGGAGAGGTTAAAGCACTCTCGGAATCAGAGGCAAAAATGCATAAGAGAGTGATCTGACATATATCACATTTAGTCGTCTTTTGCTTATTAAACTGATGCCTCACACTTCTTCAACACAGGCTTCAAAATGAGCCCAGAATAAAATTAAAACACATGAAAAACAGTCCACAGCTGAACTCCTTCATGGCTCTGCCTTGACACCCTGGAAGGCTATGTTGTATCAATTAATATACCAGTTTGTAAAAAAAAGTGTAAAAGGTTGTTTTTCTGTTAAGACCTTGCAGACACAGACAGACGTTCATGCATCGAAAGCAATTTCACTGATGGTTTACATTTGCTGCCAAAGTTAAATTCCATTACAGTTAAATTTTTATGCATTGAATATTTTTCCATTCATGATTTTTTTCCTGTAGAATTTTTGCCTTAGTTTGCATCAGCAGAAAACCCTGCATAGTGTTTGCATACCTAATAAATATAAAATCTGGTATTACTGGCATGAAGTGTGTTTTCTGGCTTCATAGAAATAGCAACAATTCCTCTCTGTTGCAAATATATTTTGATTCTGCTCTGCATATAGAAAATTTTGAAGAAATATAAAGAATGTTATCAAAACATAATTTGCTTAACATTCCATCACTATGGAAATAGCTTAATACAGAATCAGACATTCCAGGACTAACAAAATATTTACAAAAAGCAAACTTTTTCCAGAATGAATGCATACATTTTGAGAATTTTTGATAAATGCCTTTCACTCTGAAACTTAATAATTTCACTTGCAGATTTTCAATTCTCAAATTCAGCTAAGATAGCAGGCTGAGATTTTTAATAGAAAATGGGGATCCCTGAGGGGCTGCTTTGAAAAGCAACAACAGACTGAGTTTCTGGCTTCCATTCAGCACAGTTCAACAGAAGCTTGTGCTTAATCTGAAAAAAAAAACTATCCAGCTTGCTTATGTCATGTAGTTTACGTCTTTAGCTATAGAAGACAGACGTGCTCATTGCTACCGTGTGCTTCTGAAATCAGCCCCCACAATTATTTTATTGATCAGCATTAATCTAGAACCATTCTTGTTCCAAGTGACAAGACTATATTTTAAAGAGGGCAGAACTCCCTGTGCACGTGGTGCAGCATCCCACGCTTCCACATGTGCCATGCCCAGGATTCTGCGCATAGTGAAGGACACACTTCCTGGAAAGTCCCATGGGCAGAAGCACCCACAGGAGCAGAGGAGAAAGGCGTCATCTCTTCACAAGAAGTAGCTTATCAGTATCTACAGAGGGTGATTAATTTGCACAAACTTAATCCCCAGAATTCATGTTGCAAGGAATTGAGGAGCCTCTTTACCTATACACAGTATTTATTGCAGACTAGCCACAATTTTCAAATTTGTAAATTTGAATGGCCAAGAGCGTCTCTCAGTCAAGTTGTTGCTTTAGTGCTTACTTGCACAATATCTATTTCCTGGACTCTACAATCAATGAGGAATGGCAACTGAAAGATGTATAAACCACTTAGGTACTGCCATAAAACCAACAATTATCTCAAGCACACAAAGAAATCAATCCTAATCCAGCTGTGGTAAATCTGTCTCAGACTCAGATATGCAGCTGCTCTGAGGACAATACTCCTTAGTTTCCCAAGCAGTGTGCATTCCCCAAACAATGACATTTGCCCAGGGAAACAGATTAATCTTTCAACATAGAATTTATGGACAAATTTAGTAAGTACAAAAGTCTTCCTTGTCAGCCCAAGTTGTGACACACCAATAAACACAGGGATACATAAAACAATGATCCAGGGATTACAGCATATGCTCAAAACGAACATCCTCCTAACGAAATGGTCCCACTGTGTCCTCTTCAAGTTTTCAGACAACTTTCCAGACTCTCAAACTTCTCATACAAAGCAAGATTTCCTAAAAACAATACATTAAACGGAAGCAAACTGCCAAAGCCATAAACTCATAATTTGCAAACACATCTCCTCATACATCACAGTAAAAGCAACCCCCACAAAATTGTTGACATTATAGGTCTTACACATGCATCCTACAATTGGATTTTTTTTCTTCTTGCATCAAATACCCTTATGGAAATTTTCCAAATAAAATCAACAATCCTTAAGCAACAAAATGAGCTCTCACAAACACAGTTACAGCAAGCACACTTGCCCACCCTCAAAAAAGTAACCTTGCCACCTCCATTCTCTCAGTGCTGATCCTCAGGAGAAACCCACAGAACACAGAAGTCTGTCTTCTCAAGACAGTCTTTCCAGCTGGATTTCATTAGACTCTATAAAACATTCTTCTATGGCCCATTATGGTTTTGCACAGACCTTTGTGTGACTGATGTTGTACTGTTCCAAAGATGCTGTTCCGGTCTTTGCTCCAGAGGCGCTCTTAACCTGTCATCTCTCCTTTCTCTAATTTTGTAGTGTATTTGCAACTATTCTCAAACTTTAACAAGCTTGATGTTTGCTTTGTCCATGTCAGATCTACTTGTGTGGCTAAAAGCTTTTGTTCACTCTTTTTTCATTAAAAATATTACCTTTACCTTGTCTCCCTAATAGCTTCACTTCCGCTGCGTATATCTAATAAGCAATTATTGTTTCTCAGTTTCTGCAAAATAACCTCCTACACTTTGGCATAATTGCCCTCTGTAGAGAGACTTCAGAGGGACTTTTCAGAAGCAGGACTTTAAAGCTTTCTTGCTGCAGGCTCCAGAAGATGTCACTCACAATAACTGTCTGTACCTTAATAGCATTTCCAGTTAATCCATTAATGACTGGCTTGATTAAATTTTTTAGCAAAGACCGATGCTAATCTGATTCAATTTATGACCCACAATGCACCAAGTAAAGAAGCACTTTTTCTCCTGACTTGTTAATCTACAGAAGTCTTTAAATGACACCATGAGCCTGTAAATTTGAAGACAAGTTCAAATGGCTAGCAACATTAACTGGCACAAGCACATTAAATCTTGTCCTGTGCAGGCAATCCAGAGGTTGATATACTTGCAGAAACTTCTGTATGACATTAAATGTACTATCCATGCTCGTACAGAAAAACTGATCTAAGAGTTTACTATCAACTGTGTGAACATGGCAATCATAGGCCAATTAATTTACTCCTTCACTTATCTTGTTTGAGAAAAAGTGAGAAGAACTCACAAAGCCCCGCAGTTCCCATCCCTTGGGGAAGCCAGAATTATCTTCCAGTTGAACACAAGATGGCAGAGCTTCCCAGTGGAACTAGCATAGTTCTGAAAGTGTTGGTTATTCCTCCTTCCTGATTTTGAAGTTTTGTCATCCACCCCTGCAATGGCTCATGGGAAGGTGAGAGTCTTCTTGTGACTTACTGGGAAATCAGATTTTTGCTGCCGCATTGAAGCATCTAAGCTGAAGCAAATTGTATTGTAAGCCCATTCCTCACCCACTCACCCATTCTGACCTGGTATCAGAGTTTATTCCGTCAGCCCAACCAGCTGACAATTTAGATGGATAAAATGCAGCAGGAAAATATGTATTTTACTTGTGTCTGATATTATCTTTTTTTTTTTTTGCAATAAATAGTTCAATCCACCTCTTAGACTTCTTAATAAAAGTCCCTGTTTCGTTTAATTGAGTTGCATAATGCAATTTCTTTGGTTGCAACGATACACATACTCTTTGAAGCAGCAAGAGGTGGGATCCAGGTGTTCAAGATTTTAATCCTAATGGCCTGCTAAAAGGAGTAACATCTTTTCTCTGTGAGCAGTTTGCTCTTCTTAGAAACACCACTATGCAAAACAACTGGAGGCTTACTAATGTAGAACTTCGTGAGAATGAGCCATTTTTTCAGCCAGAGTATGTAAGATGAGGTTGAATAATTCACTCTACCAGAATCACATGGTGACAATAATTTTGCTTTAAGGTGAACAAATTGGCTGCATTCTCTTAAACGTTTAATGCTCTTTATTTCAGATGCATTGTATTCTAACTTCATATATTTTTATAGTAATTCTTTTCATTCTGGAAAACATTTTCCAAAAAGCCTAATATGTCCCTGCCTATTTTGAAAACTTATCTTTAGACATCATCAGGGTAAAGAGGTACAGGTCACACGTCATTGCAGATCCTTTTCAGGCAGAGGATGCAAAACTGATTAGCTGAAGGAAAAGTATATTGCATAGGCAAATTTCTAAGCTCATGCTCATTAAATTAATCACTGCAACAATTTGTTACTCAGAGTTGAATGAGATCAAAATAAAAGTTTTAATTAAAATTTATGAGATATTTCAAGCTAAAAAGAAAGAGTGATGCTGTAACAGAAAAATCTATTAATAGGTACAAGAACGATACAGAAGAAAATATTATTTCTTGATTCTTAGACTGGAATTCTCTACATGAAAATGGTAATACCTACAGCCTATTTTTACAAGGGAGTATAAACACTGTAAGGAACTAATTGCATAGAAGACAAAAAAAGAAACTTGTCATATACTATATATATATTTTTAATACTAATCAATGGAAACACTTCACCACCCTTAAGATGTTGAAAGATGACCCACTCATCAATATTTATCTGGTGTTAGACCAGACAAAGAATGTTATTCACTATGAAAAAGCAATTTAGACAAAAGGGTGAATATTTTTATTCCCTTTTCCAACCTGCATTTTCTTCTTCCATATTTTTAAGTTAGCTTGTTGTTATAGTTACAAGAGTTTAAAAAAGCATCTTTCTTTGTTTTGACCTGGTCTACGAAAGCAGGGTATCAATAGGTAATGATGACATGAATGTGAGGAACCCTTGTGTAATTCAAACAATTACAGTTTGTGACCTTGGTTGGGAGATTTCGATGCTAATGTAGTCCCTCCTAGAATCCTTTCAACCAGGTGTGTGCACTAGCTACTCTAATCTCTTCCTTGTTGGCTACAAGGAGGATTTCACCACAGTAAGAAATGGTTGGGTGAACTGACTGTGAATGGCAATATCTTAGTTATCACCTCCTCCTGGTCAGCCACAAGAACCAAACTCAGCGACTAAACAAACAAAGAAGTGTTATTAGTTTGTTTCCTTCTAAAAAGTTCAACGACTAGGTTCCATTCAGCAAGTGCAAATGGCTAGTTTACACGAATTTCATTATTCACTAACCTTCTGCTAGCCGTGCTCTTTTTTTTTTTTTTCCCTGAGAAAAACATTTTAACCCAAAACTTGACTACAACATTAAGTACAATCTAAATTATCTGCAGCAAAAACTCCTCCGCAAAGTTTCAAACCCATAGTTGTCTCATCTAATGTCGCGGTTTAGCCTGGCTGCTCGCCAGGTGCCCACTAAAGCTGTTCTACCACTTCCCCTCCTCAACTGGACAGGGGAGAAACAATACGACAAAAAGCTCTGGGTTGAGATAGGAACAGGGAGAGATCACTGACCAGTTACCGTCACGGGAAAAACAGCTTGACTTGGGAAATTAGTTTAATTTATCACCAGAGGAATAAGAGCGGGATAATGAGAAATAAAATCAAATCTTAAGAACATCTTCCCTTCTTTCCAGGCTCTACTTTACTCCCATATTCTCTACCTCCTCCCCCCGAGCAGCACAGGGGGACAGGGAATGGGGGTTGCAGTTAGTTCATCACATGTTTTCTCTGACACCCCTTCCTCCTCACTCTCTTCCCCTGCTCCAGTGTGGGGTCCCTCCCACAGGAGACAGTGCTACACAAACTTCTCCAGTGTGCATCCTTCCCACAGGGTGCAGTCTTTCAGGAACAGTCTGCTCCAGCGTGGGTTGCCTGCAGGGTCACAAGTCCTGCCAGCA
>Ga0181612_154247_pt1 | contig 16229 bp, 10 predicted proteins | sample HoacroProtozoa21_FD_119630 | JGI IMG/M metagenome (GOLD analysis project Ga0181612, IMG submission 119630) | Hoatzin crop microbial communities from Cojedes, Venezuel. Combined Assembly of Gp0051906, Gp0051904, Gp0051908
AAATTGTGAAATGGTTTAAGAAAAATGAAGTTGATAATAGAAAAATGCTAAAAAAAATAATTTCATATTTTTAGCCAAAGCTTTTCTTTCAAACCTAGATGTAATTCCTAACACTTATTACACTGTGTGTCTTCTTAGATGTTAACTACTTTCCTCTAAAAATCCAGACTGAACTTACAACAATACATCTGACAAGATATTTAAAAATCTTTCACATCAAGCACTTATACCATTGTACTTTTAACTACTGGACCAACTGAAATGCATGGTCATTAAAGCATGGTACATATTTTATTTAATGTTGATAAGATACCATTTTTGTACAGTTTACTTCTATTACACCCATAGCTACTGAGAGTAGAAGCTTGATAGTATAGTGAAGTACCAAAAATCAGTAATAACTGAATTTTAGACTAAACAACTAAGAAATTAAAGGTCAGTTAAATAAAGGAATGGACATAGATAACAAACACAGTGCAAGAGCAGATGTAGTATTGCTGCTTTGCAACTTTAGAAAACTTGAAAAAAGTAAAAAGATTACTGAGGTGAATAATTGCACAGCTGAGTAGGAATACAGTCAAAACTTTAATAATGTCATGCAATTTTAGATGAGCTATCTAGCTTAAGAGACTAGATCTTTAGTGGTGTTATTCCTGTTTCTTCGAAATTGAGTGGATTTTGCCATTAGCCTGATGGAAGCCTTGTTCAAGTAAGGGTTATAGAAGTGGGCCATATGTGTTGTTCCTTGTCCAAGGACCATATAAAACAGTCAGGTTTTCATTGAATGAAGACTTTGGTACATGCAAAGTATGAATAGGTTATCAGTAATTTTTTTTAGATGGATTAATATTTTATTTAAAATTCTGTGGTTTGTAAGGAAGATTGTGACTGTAGAGAAGAAGGAAATGAAATGTTTCCACTGTCTTCTTAGCTCTTTCCCGGTTTTGATAAATCCTTTGAAGGTTGTTTGGAACTTCTATCTGAAGATAAATACAGATGGAGAGTAAAATTGGCACTCACCACCAAGTTTGGTCTCTGCAGCTACGTTTTCTTCTTTGTATTTTCTTCTTGCTGTGATAAAAAAAAATAATAATAATAATACCCAAAAACCACAAAACCAAACCAAGACAGAAAAACAGCAGCAGCACATAGTTTGAGGTACAGATCCCTAGGCCAGAGCTGTAATGATTGTCATTATCCCAACGGCTTTTCTTCCATTTGAGTCAGCATCTGCCCTTTTCTTCTGCAATGGATTTTTCTGTTTTGGGGATACAATAGCAAAGGGAAGGCCCAGACTGTAACATCAATGGACTTTGCAAGTAGATATGCTTGCTACAGTGGCCTCTCTTAGATGTCTTTTCTTTTGCAAAACTGAAACAATTTTGTTTGCATATTTGTGAAATTTTCTGATTGTCACAGTTGTTTAACTTAATAAACGATTATTACAGATAATTGGAGTGAGTTATGTTCAAGCATCTGATATATGATTTTATAATCTCCAGGGTACTAGTTATTGTATATCCTTGAGCAGAACCCTCAGGCTTACATTTTAAAAGATTTTTCTTTAACTACACTGGAGTTTTGAAAATGTTCAGTACGCTTAAGCCTGGGCATTCTGTATGAAAAGGGATTGATGGCAGATATGGAACTCACATTTTGGTCGTCAGAGGTAATCATTTAAGACAGAGGCAAAAAATGTAGGGTTTTTTAACATCTAGATGTTATTTTTTTGTACATCTTAATGAGGCTTCTCAGGTCCCTACTTCCTGAGTGACATATTGACACAGTGGTGACAAGCACATCTATTGATATCAGTCACGAGATAGAGTGGTATTGAATGGGGTCACTTGGTGGGATATGTATAGAACAAAATGATGGAAACGAAGATTCTGTTGTCTTCTCTGATCAGGGCACCCTTGCAAAAGTGGAGTGTCACAGCTCCTCTATTTCTTTGTTTCCTATTTTTGTCTATTTCAGATACAAAATCCCTGACAGGTGGCCTGGTACAAAAATTCGCAGAGAAGGTAAGATCTCTGTGCTAGTCTGCAAGAGCTGGATGTCTGGGGAAGTGAAAGGCAGGAATCAGCTGTGTTGCACTCAGTGCTTTGGTCCAGAAGCTCTGCTCAGTGTGTACAGGGATATATTACAGCTTACTTTTCTAGCAGGTGTGTGTTTAGTTTGTACACTGATTTGAAAATATAGTGAAAAAATCTTAGCTGGTATAATTCATAATAACTACCTCACATGACTGGTTTATACCTGCTGAGTGTAAAACCCATAGGTTACTTACATAAGTACTGGATTTAGAATATTTTAAAGATGAATCAGCTTTAGACATCCAAGTTCTAAACTCTTTAGTCAGACCATTTCTCAGCTTTCTATGTAGAAAGTGGTCTGACTAAATTTAAAAAAAATAAAAGAAAGAAAAGGATTTTAATTATGCGATAATACAGACTTCAAGTGTTTGAAGAGAAGAGTAAATCTAATTTCTGGATCACTTCCACAGAATTCACAGCAGCTAGCTCACTACACAGGAGATATCTACAGTAATGACTGAACAATTGGACGTTCTACAGGCTTCCTGAATGGCAATGTGGGAATAGCATTCACAGCCCCATCTGATTTGGGACCATCCTCAAATCCCACTGCCCTGAACCAGTGGTCTTTAAAATTTCGAAAGATTGCGCTTATTGTTTCTGATACTACAGTGAAGTAAAAGAAAATACATCTAAGAATTTGTAGTCTTTCTAAACAACAAAAAAACTTTATGTCCCAGCAAAGGTCTTAGTTAAGGAACGTTAAATCTGCAGCACTTGAAAAACTACAGATCAAACATTGGATCTAAAATGTTATAATACGGTGCATACTAAATATCTGCATGTTGCTAGCTTGCCTTTCTAAAGGCACAGCTCAGACTGCTCTATTCTAATCATCTGTATACTATCTCCATGGTGCCTGCTCATACAGGAAAATAAGACCCATAATGCACTACAAGTTATTTGGTATCTTAGTGAGTTTTCAAATGAGAAACAAGCAATGTTAGAGAAAACAGTGAAAGAAGAATTGGGGGGTGTGGAGAGGTGGAATCAAACAAATTGAAAGCAAGCAGATGGTCTCTGTTTGAACGCATTTACCTGGAAAAGATATAGATATATACATATATAATTTTTTTGCAGGAGCAGGATTGCTGCTTTTGGTAGAAGTTCGGAGAATGAAAATATAAAATTTATGTATTTAGAAATGCATAATTTCTATAGATAAGGAAGGCTGAACTGAAGACTGCTACTCCAATGCAGTTATCACCTTGTGTTCTGTATTTTAGGATGAGTTGGTTTAGCATGTTTTAGTTAATGAACCTATTTATGAGTGGAAGAGAAGTAAACCTGAAGTGATACAGCCATAGAAATTTTGTCTGGTGGAGGTCATCTAGTCTTACCTCCTTACTGAACCAGGACTACCCCTAAGACTGGAATGACTTTTCCATGTCAATTTCCTTCAAGTGCCTGTAAACAGATACTAACAGGAAAACGCCCATTGTCTTTGCAGGAACTGAGCTAAGGCTGAATAGTGTAGGGTTTTCTGGTTCCTCTTTCTTGCTCTTTCTGAAGAAAAGTATATCTCATAGCCTTTTGTAGATGCCAGACACCTCCTCCAACCAACAGAATCTTTCACAAACCAGGAGTTCTTTCACATCCTCAAATATCTCCTGGCTGGCCTTATGGATGGGAATAAACAGCTTTCCCAAATAGTCTCTATCACTGTTGATTATCACTGTCCTTCACAAACCATGTTGATATCCCCAGAAGTCTGGGATCAGGCTTTGTGTAGGAAGACTGAAGAAAAGAATATGTTGATCTTTTCAGATTTTTCCTGTATTGCCCATCAGTAATTTGTACCAGCTTTTCAACAACACATTCACATTTACCCTAAATTTCTTCTTGTGACTAGCACACTTGTAGCATCCCTTCCTGTTGTTTCTGTTTCCAGTCAGTTTTAGCTCCTGTGAGGTTTTGTTATTACCAATTTTACTCCTAAATATCAAAGCAATGTTTTTATTCTTCTCCTTTTTTCCTGTACATGTTTTCCTATCTGCAATGCTTACATTTTTGTGTTTCAGTTCTTCCTGATTAGACAAGTGGGTTTTCTGACAAATTCCATCTTCCTCCACCACAGGATGTTTTATCCCGGAGGTTTCAGAAAGCTTTCTTCAAAAATCAGTCCATTAGCCCCACCACGGCAGCTTCCTAGGAGATTTTTGCCTAGCAATTCCTTAAATAGGCAAGAGTCTGCTCTCCTAAAATCCAAAGACTCACCAGGGGTTTTTATCACCCCAGTCTCCCTCCAGATCTTGAATTTGACCATCTCACAGTACTGCCACCCAAGCTGCCCTGTCTGACCATGTTCACCTGTTTCTTCTCTATTTCTAAGTTGTAGGTCAGATAGAATATTACTCCTTTTTGTTCCCTCTAGAATTTTAATTAGGTAACCATCACTGACTCACTCTAGGAATTTCCTAAATTGTTTGCACAATGTTTGTTAATTCCCGTCAGGTGTCTGGATGATTGAAATCCCCCATGAGGATTAAGGCCTACTCTTAGGAGATTTTTACTAATGTGTTTGTAAAACACCGTATCTACTATTTCCTCTTAATCAGGTGAAGTGAACAAACCTCATCACATCACCAGTGTTACTACCTTTTCCCACCTTGACCAGATGCTTTCAACAAGCACATCTCCAGTTCATATTCTCAGGACTATGTAGCTCAGAAGCTCAACTGGCTCAAGGACTAAAATTTTTCCATTTTTGTATAACTTTCCTAAATAGCTTACATCTATCCATGACCATTCTGCATTCTTGCCACCTTACCAAGTCTTTGCATTTCTGATCATGTCAGTCCAGCAACAATGCATGAAATTGAAGTTCTTTTTTGCTGCCTGGGCTCTAAGAATAAGCACACAAACACTTACTAAAAACCTCTGAACATCCTCTATTTTGAGATAAAATGTAAAAGTCGCCTGCTTCAAGAACCTACACCCACGTGTACAGTTCTTCCTTTTTTACTTTAGGGCTTCAGTTCCTGTTCCCTGATGAGCAGGGTTTATACCTCCTACCAGTTTAGCAAGCATGTTTGCAAAGCTTCTTTCCTTCCTTGGTAAGATGAATTTCACCTTTTTCAAGCAGCTCTTCTTATTCCTCAAATGAGACTCCATGTTTGGGGAAGCTGATTTTTTGCTGGTGACAACCACTACGGATGAGTGTCGGTCTGCTGATCGTGTCTGCTCCTACCTGTCTTTGCCCTTGACTGAAATGACTGATGAGGTGATTACTTAGGACTTTGACTCCCTCCTTTTTGTCCACAAAGTCATATAGTGACCTTTGATTTTCTCAAGTAGATCCTGCCAGTAGAATTTGTGCCCATACAGATAAGCAGCAAGAATAGTATTCAGAAAACTGAGTGAGCATTGGTGATACCTGTAACATTACAGACCCGCTACAGAAAAGTAGCAAACCTCACTGGATAATGGGTGTTCTGCAGATTTCTGGCACTGGAGAGAGTGCTCAGTGACTGACACTAGTTACTTCCTCTCTGTAGGAGTTTCTTTGAAGACAAGAGATACCCACTGCAACCTCTTCTAGCAGAAGCTGTAGGTTTAGTCTTAGAGGCTGTCATGAGTCTTGAGCTCAAGTTCTGTTCCTGATGAGCAAGAGTTATTAATGTAAGGTCATACACAGAATCAGACACTATCAATAGCATTTTTATGTTTTAATTTGAAATCTATGTACCCACACTAGGTGACCAGATAAAGTGCTTAGGACTTCTTATTCCAAAGTATTTATCTTTCTATATCCCTATACATCTGAAATGCAGACCTCTAGCCTTTAAGTTCATAGAGTAACTGATAGCAGTAACAGATTGTCATGCAATTCATGGTGGCTATGGGTTTCAATATTAGTTGTTTACGGAAGACAGAGACGACTCACATATTCTTATAGTTTCCCTCTTTTGCTTTGTTACAAAATCCCTCTCTTTTGATTTTATAGAGATAGCAGCAGGGGAGAGCAGTAAGGCAGGCATGGTTCTGGGCAAAGTATCTGTTTTATTAAAAGTACCCAATGCTAAAAAGTAGTCATCCAATTTTCTCACCAAGGAGAATTTGAATTCATATTTCAGTTTCTCACCACATTGCCACATTTGTTTGATTGCATACTTATCTGGCAGGGTGGCATTTGGTATTTCATAAGTCATTTTAGCCCTTCAAATGTGAATAGAGAACAAGAACAGACACACATTTAAGTAGGAATAGAAGTAAAGGAGGTCAGTAATTTTCCATTAACAAATTATCAATGTTCATTTGTGATTAGTTTTTTTTAATATGATTATCTGTACTGCACATTCAAATTATACTGCATATATTTTATGTGACATTAGGAGTAAAAAATCTATGTGTCCTTAAAAACATAGATGTATGTTTGGAAGAACAGAGGCTATATGTATATGTATGTTGTGTATACACTCCCTTGTGTTCATGCAGACATGTGCACACAATGAATACGAAAAAGAGAGTACTGCAGTCAACAAAATGCGGACCAGAAGTAAACAATTGCCTGGACATTTTAATTGATTGATAAAAGGGAATTGTTCGTAGTTAATGATAATTTTCTTATTTTCTTTATTAAACAGACAGAAAAGCTTAGTATGTTTCCCTGGAGGGAACATAATCAGAAAATGAGAAAAAAAATTATTCTTATTAAGCAGTAAAACAAGATGTTAAATGGCAGCCCCGAGTAGGAAGTCATGACTGCTGTCAGTACACTGTCACTCACTTTCCCCTAGTGAATTAATTTGCCATAAACATTAGAAATGTCATCCTTCATGTCAGAACCAAAAACCGTTAGAGTTGCATCCAGAGGATTAAAAGGAATTTCTGAGGTATCTAGAAGCTTTTATGCTTCACTAATCTTATTCTTCAGCAAGTGAATTCTTTGGATTCTAACTCAATGTTTAAACCAATGGACATCTGTCTATTAAATTTATATACCCAAAGCAATATTTCAGAACACCAACCGATGCAAAAAGTAATAAAACTGGAAGAGGCAGGATTCTGTGGCAGAATGAAAGATAGTACTTTATTATGGAGAGCTGGACAACTATACAGCATATGGTTTACTTGTAGAAAGAGAGATTTTTCTGCCTTTAGGTAGGGAAAAAAAAAGGGGATTGTTGTTATATTTTTTTTGGTTTGTCTGTTTTATTTTGAAGTTCATGTAAGTTCCGTTACTGCTATTTGAAGAAAGAACATGTATACTGGAGAAAAGAAAAGGAAATCTGAGAAGTGAATAAATGTGAACAAAATTACCTAGCCAAAATTTAAACTGCTGGATTGTGTAATTCACACATGGACCTGTTTCATATTTAATGTTGCTCTGAATCTATTTTTAACAAAAAATAAAGTGCTTCTGCTAAAATTTGCACTACAGTTATTTTTAATTATACACATGGCTCTTGCTCAGTTTCAGTACAATCCTTTTAGAGACTGAGCTGGAGAATTGCTCCATTAAAAAACCTAAAATATCATCTGAGTTAGTTTAAAATGGAACAGGATTCTTCCAGTAGTCAATATCAGAATACAATGAAATACATTTCTAAAAACAAGTATATAAAATTGACCAGGAAGATATTTCACTAGCTTTTTTTCCTGGGACAAAAATGAGAAAAAAAAATGTTGATGAGCCTTATTTGAGCACACAAAACCATGATGTTTAAATAAGATGAAAATACCATCTGGTAATCCTGTTGCTGCACTATATAATATGTAAGAACACAAATTTTTACAAACCTGGCTAGGTAGAAAGGAAAAAAAAAAATGAATTTATCAGATAACCTTATCTGAGGATTTATTTATGTATGTTACACCTCAGTTTCTTGGCATCTAAAGTTTTCTCTTGTAATTTAATTTAATTTATGCAGCCTAGCATAGAGCTGGGTGAAAATATTTCTTTTTTACATTTTGGGAAATCTTCAGTAAAAATGTTTATTGACCTGTTGCACCTTTAAACTTCTGCCTTTTCATTCTGTAAAAAAAGTAGACTAGCACTGAAAATGCATAGCAACTGAATTTTAAAATGCTGCTTACATTTATTTAGACCAGTTTTATTCTTACAGTAGGTTAGTGTTCTGCACTTTTTACTGTGAAATGAGTTTGGTTTCTGTCCTGGGTTCAGCTGGGGTAGGGTTAATTCTGACCAGAAGCCAGGAAGGGACACAGACGTCCAGCTGATCCAAATTGGCCAAACAAACGGGGTATTCGACATATTCGACACGTGACATCATGCTCGGTTCTGAGTGGGGGAGCTGCCTGGGGGGAGGTTAATCATGGCTCGAGAGTGCACTGGGCATCAGGCAGTGAGAGAGTTGCTCTGTGCATTCCCCTGTTCTTACCAGTATTATTGTTATTACTGTTTCATTTTCTTTGCTGTTCTTTCAAACTGTCCACAAGTTTTGCCTTTTTTTCTTCTGATTCTCCTCCCCACCCCAGTGGGGGGAGGGGCGATAGAGCAATCATGTGGTCCTTTGTTGCCTGCTGTGGCTTAACCATCAGTTTCTTACTTCTACAGATTAGCAGGGTAAAGGGTATGCTTTATTAATCTGGATGAACAGTAAAAATAGTTAAAATAAAACCCTGTTCCCCTAAAATAGGTAGGTGCTTGTAGTGTTTTGTAGTGACAGTGGTCATTCTAGTTCCAGAAAAGAAGGTTAATTCAACATTTGTTACGAATTTCAACTCCAGATTTAGGTGTCCAAGTTTTCTGCCTCCAATTTAATATTCTATGTGTGTGCTACTTGTCTAAATTTTCATTACACTCAGTGAAGAGCTACATTTGCAGTCAATAGAGTCTATCTTATTTGAAAGAAGACATACTCGATCAGAACCAAGTATGCAAAAAAGCCCAATGACAAGCCTTAGAACTAAGCTCTGTGATAGAATATGTTGCAGTCTTTTGCTCTCCTTTTATTCAGAAAGTGGCCAGTTTGGATTCTAAACTGTGAGTAGAACCACAAAATAGCTGAGTTGGAAGGCATCTCTGGAAACAGTGTAGTCCTGATGAAAGTAAGTCAGCTAAAACAGGTTGCTCAGAACGGTGTTCAGTTGGGTTTTTAATATCCCAACAATGGAGATCTCACAGCCTGTCTGGATAACCTGTTCCAGTATCTGACCACTCTCACCAGAAAAAGTTTTTTTATGATCTAGTATGCTGTGATATGATGGTATGCTTTTTGGTAGCAATTGAGGTAATTATGTTCATGTAAAACCACTGAGCAGAACTAATTTTATGTCCAATAAATAAATACAATACCTTGAGAGAAAGAAAGGAGAAAAGAATGTGAGAAAAGTACACATCTAAACATAGGGTCACAGAGTTGAGTATAGTGCATTCTGAATTTGTGTTACTTCAAACGATATTCACAGTCTTAGCAGTTTGAGACAACGTTCTGCTTTGCAGTTTCTAGTCCCTTGAACAAACTGAAACATGATGAACATTGCCATTAGTCGAAACTACATGCACAGGAGGTTGCGTGATGACTGAGTAGCAGTCATCAAGTGGTGAACACATACATTTTGGGTGCTTGTCCTTCAGCACTGAACTCAAATCTGAAAGTGGGTAGCTGTATCTCCCTGAACGGTGTGTGAGAGAAGTTAGCCATTTCACAGAGGTGAGCCAATTGTATGAAAGCTTTCTAGAGACAACCAACAGGAAATACTGAGCAGAGAGGGAAATCCAAGTTCCTGCCATTGTCTGGGGAGTACAACCCAAAAAAGGAGCTTCAAGAAAAAAATTCCTTTTGTTCAAAATTCATGGTTGAGAACAAACCCTTGCAGAATAGATTTCTACAAATTTGCTCTGCAAGACCTGTTCAAGACTCACTATTTCCAAAACCATTCCAAGAAAGAAAAGGATTACATTTTTAACGCAGAACACTCATGCCAGAACTGGGAATTGTAAACGTGGATTTGTTTAAAACTCAGGTATTTTATAAGTGCTCTGTGACTACCAGTTTACTGAGTATTCTGGGAAATCACTTACCTCCTTTCCTTCTCTCGATGTTTGTGTAAAATAAGAAAAGATCTTGTAGGGATGAGAATGACTGCAAAACCCAGTTGTCAGGATATTATAAGGTGGACTGCCACTCCTCCAGCTATGACAGCCTCTTATGAAGCAACCCTCTTGAAGTACAGAGGAAATATTCTCAGCATCAGATCAGACATTCAGGATCTTTGCCACTGTTACGGCATTGTTATGCTTTTGCAGTCGATGACTACATCCATCTTAATAAATGAACTGGATGAAGGTTCTTTTTCTAGTCTTGAGGCTCAGAAATGTTTATTCCTACAAAATTAACTCTCTTACCTCTCAGAATACAATGGTTGCATTCAAATTGCATTATTGTCTACAAAGCTGCAATTTTTTGTGAGAGCATAGGTTGGCCATATCAAATAAGTGCCAGCAAGCATTGAACAAAGATTTTAGTGTTATGGAGAAGTACATGCTACTGCTGAATCCTGTATCCTTGTCCTGTTTTGTTTACTACTGCAAATGAAAACAGCAGGCCTTAGACAGAAGCTAGGACTCTTATTTCTCAAGTGGGACAGTTACAGTTATTTCAGCATCCTATTATATGAATATATAGGTTTTATAGGATGAAGTAGAGGTACTGTTTAGGGAGTAACAGTAAGTTTTTTTCCAGACTCTAGTTGTTAACTTTGTCCTTCAATTCCACCTATGCTTTTTGAATGTGGCTTTTTACTTTTTAAACAGTTTTACATTTTCTTTGAGTTTTCAACAGAATAAAAGTTCAGGATGCTGCAGACTTCAGGAGACCTTGACTATAATCCCTATTGGATGCAGAATTCATTGCCTTGCTCAAGGCTCTCACACGGCTGCCAGAGAACACATCGTTTTCCAGTAATCCCTTATGGGTGCTCAAAGTGTTAATTAGTTAATGTGTTGTGAAGCACTTTGAAGATGAAAAGTGCTACATAAGTGCTAAGCATTGTGAAAAAGTTGGGAAGGGGAACTGTGGTTTGACGGGTAGCTGAAATACAGCTTCAAAATTTCTCATTTGTTATTAAGGAAAGAATCTTAATTCTCTCTGAACAATCTATGATCTGGTTTTCAGAACAGTAAGAAAGTCTTTAAAACATTAACCTACTCTCTTTGAACCTAACGAAGTTACACATTTCCCCTCTGTTCTTTCCCTTTAATGAATTGTGATAAATACTATGGAACAAGAGTTTCAACTGCTTAAGTGTTACCTTGTAGTAAATATAAAATAGTGTACACTTGCACGACTTTCCCACAGCTTAAGAAAAGGAGAAAAGAATTGGCAATGTGCCCCAGGAGTGAATGGAAAAAGCTTTGAAAGCTCCACCGTTGCAGCTGGTGGTATTTCAGTGGTGTTTCACTTTATGCCTGAAGTTTACTCAATCAAAAGAACTTAAATCTCATTACTGCCCCTCCACAGACTTCTCCTGTTTCAACAGATGGGGCCATAGTATGGAATGAGTTAAGATTTGCAGTTGAGTAGCTGGATTGTGGGTAATATTGCTTAGGAGTACAAGTAGGGAGTTTAAAATGGCTTCCATTTTGTTCCAATACTTAAGTTATGACCACATGTTTCTGTCTTGTACATGACCGCTCTGGATCACATCAAAGGTGCCCTTAGCCCACAATTTTGACTCTAACTGTGATCGACGAAAGACTTTTGGAGGAAATGTGTTGTCAACATATAAACTCCAGGCTGAGTTTTCTGAGTGCACTAGAGAAGAGTGAACCTGAACTGTTTTCCTCGTCTGCTTGTAATACAAAGTCAGCATGGAATGTGTCTGCCACTTCTATTGAGAGTAAATCACATCCAGTCTTTCAGAGACATCCTGCCTCAGATTTTTGCTGGAGACTCTGATAGGTATAAAGTCAACTCATGTATCACAGATTATGATGTAAATACAAAAAAATCTCACCTAACTGGTTCAATTTACGTGGCCTCTAGAGACTACTGCTTTATAAATATTATAATAGTGAAAATAGAGATAGAATCTGGAGCAAAATAACAATTTAAAAAAAATTAAAAAAAAAAAATGAAGAGTGATATATATTTTTTCTTGGTAATAAACCAGTTCTGCAAGATGACGTTATAAACTTTTTTTTAATGTCATAAATGAAATTCAAAATAGGCATTCTTCAACTTCTGCCATTACAGTGTCCTTTCATAGTTTCCTTCCTTTCAAATTTAACAGAGAAACCAAACCAAAATGAAACGACAGGAACTTTCAGTACTCCCACATGGCATAAACATACACATTTATGTAGTGTGGGTTTTTTGTTGGTCATTCTAATATGGCTAAAAGCAGGCAAAAAATCCCCACCCTGTCAATATTACTAAACATGTTTTGAAATATCACTTTGAATTTGTTCACAAGAGACAACAAGAAGACTATCGCCCACAGCCTGCCTAGGTGATAAATGCATTGAGTTTTTAATTGGGTTGCTTGTAACACCACTACTAAAATCACATCGATAAAATAATGATGTGTTTGAGCTAGTGAGCTGATCTTGATGAAAAAAGAGCTGTCCTCAAAAATGCTGACCAGATGATTAAATTAGCTTTACAAATATATCCTATGATATATGGTGACCACATTCTCCATTTTAGAGTAGCTTGAGACCCTCAGTAAGTAAACTTATTGAACTCCCACTACAGAAGAAAAAAAGGACAAAAAACAAGCCAACCCAGCAGTTCCTGTATTATTAGATGTCCTCCTAGGCATTTATTAGTTTGGTAATCTGGAAAATGTTTTTGTCCTGTGAATTTAATTGAAGTTTTGAAATACCTCATCAATTATTGTCCACAGTAATATTTTTTTTGCATTTTAGCTTTGCAAAGGTTGCCACATTTTATTTCATCATTTATAATTTTGTTAATCAAATATGTTTCTGTGTTCTAAGATGCTAACACAAATGGAAGGATAATCACACAAAACAAGGAGGTCACAGGGTTACGTTTTCAAATACCAGAATATTGTAGGATCTAAAGTAAGCTAATATAAACCATCTGTGGAAATTTTATCTGCATATTTTTGAAAATCAAGAGATGAATATTAATACTAGAATGGCAATAGGTAAACAAAATACTTGTTTGGCCTGGTGACATTTCTCCAACATTGATCATCAGCGTAGGATATGAGAACAAGCAAGTACATAGCAATAGTTCCCATCAGTTTGTAGTTTAGGCACTTTTTGCACAATAGATGGTATAGACCTCTGTGATATACTTTTTTCTCTTCCATGAATTTGCTTCGTTCCTTTTTGAACATCCAACAGCTTTGTTATCAACAGTATCTTCTTGACGAGATGTGTGAAGCAGTACATCCTTCTAGTAGTTTTCTACCTCTCAGCTGTTATGAATCTACATAGCCCAAGCTTTCATAAAGATATCTAAATAGGTAAGATCTAGAGAGCTTACCATAAAAGTACTTAACTCTGGCATAATATTTAAGAGCTGTCTGACGTAAGCAGAATGCTTCAGATGGTATAAAGTAACTCTGAGATATCACAGACTTATCCTATTTAAAAACAAAGAACACCCCTCCTTAGAAACCCCCACAGTGCCAGATTATGAGCTCAAGCACTGGCCCATAAACTGTCCTACCAGTTAGCTGTTAGCCGGATCCCACATATGGTTTTGGTTCAGACTAACTGGCTGTAGGAGTCCAGGCAGCAGATTTCTCAAACATCTCCTCCAAAGGAATGCAGCTGTTACCATATCAATGCAGTTGTTAACTGAAGGAGGGGGCTCTGCTAAGGTGGGGCAGCACTCCTTTGGAACCAAATTCCTTTCTATGCAGCCTGGAGAGAAGATCACAGACATAGGATATGGCTAAATTAGTTGAGCTAGTTACACGAGAAGCTGATAGTGGGGGAGTGAGACCACCAACTGATTTTTAGAAGGCTCAACGTCCACCAGGCCCATTTCTGGAAGACTCTAGAAGCCCAAACAGCACAGGTCACCTAGTTAGCATCAAAAGCGAACAAGCCAGCCTAGGGACAGGAAGCAGGGGATTTAAAAGAAGGACCTGGACCTCCCCTCCTCTGACTGGATCAACTCTGGACACAGGACAGGTGATACCTATTTCTCCCTCTTCCTATCTTCCTCTCTGTCTTTTCTTTTCTGTCTCCCCTATGCTCTTGTCCTTCTCCTTTGAAACTAGAAAAATGAGGCTTATCATAATTTTGCCACAGTAGTTTATCATAATCGTGAAAAAATATTGTAAAGTCATACAGGATCTCTGGTGTCATTTCACCTTAATCCAGCCAAGGGGATCAGGGAATCTGAGTCACTCTCGTTAATGGAGTGGGAAATTTAATCACTCTCATTACTGGGGTGTGACACTGGCACTATCTAAGGTAGTGCATGTGGAGGATAATATATGTAGAGGACCGTTCTCGAGTTCTGTGTGACCTTCCTGTTTCAGGAGTAAACAGACTTCATGTGTCTAAGTATGAGCTAGGCTGTAAAGTTTGGTTTCAGGGTCCAAGAATGTCCCCAGCCAAGTATAAACATAGCCGCTGAGGCCAGCCTAAATGCACCTTTGGGAAGAATTCCCAGACATCCAGATTATTATAAAATGAAGCAGAGCTGAACTAAAAAATACATAAGGGGAAGTTTGTTCTTAAAATAAGCATTTCTCATTAAGAATCACAAAGACGCCCAAATCTTAAATGCATTTTATTACTAAGTAATGAAACTACTAACTATACAAACACATTTCTTCCCTTGCTTATTTTCTTGGTCTATGTAGTCAGTACTGACAATAACAGTAAACTAAGCCTTATTGAAAAGCTAAGCCACTAAGAAGTATGGCCTATGCCTGTCAAACATATTACCTTGATGTCATGACCCCTGCCTGCCTACCTACCTACCTACCTTCCGAAGTATTTTTCTTTCCAAACATGTGACTAGGTAGAGTATTTCTCAAAGGGTAAGAACCATTAACATGGCTAAATCCATTTCCTAGACGATATCATGGAAGTTTTGTTAAATATGTCACAACATAATATAGTATTACAGAGATCATCCAAACTAATTTGATGAAAATTTCCAGGCCAAAAAACCCGGACCAAAGTACAGTAATTGCACAGGACTGTATGAATACTTGTGCAGACACGATTTATATGTTCCACATCCCTACACTGTTCCGTAACTTGCTTTTGCCCACAACAGCCCATGCTGTTTGAAAACAGGACTGGTCCATTTGAGCAAATACTATAAATATAGTTTAGCTGAATCTTTATGTGTGCTAAAACTACTGAAGTCCTAAGTTCCATATTAATCTATTTCTTTAATAGGTGCTAAAATATTAGCCAGTATTTTAGGTCAGTGCCTTTATAAATCTAATGCAAGGTTATTTCATCTGAATCAAACATAGTTTATCTCAGATAAAAATCTTTTTTTCCATTTGATTAAGACTTTGCAAACACATTTACTTTAGTATTGTCACAGATTCTGAAAAGATATTTGAAAGAATCGATTGAACATTTCTGCGTTTATTGCAATTTTTTTAAGACTCTAACTTTAGGAAAGCATTTTGCTCTTGAGTTCACAGCTTTATTCCAACCCCAAGGCATCTGTGATAATTAATAACTGTGTCAGATCAGTTTATCCTAAGCAGATGTGTTATGCAGGGTTTTTCCTTATCTCCCCTGTTTTCTACCTTGGTAAGTGACCTTTATTAAATTATGTTTCAAACTAGGAATTCATGACATTCAGATTCCACAGGGCAAGGCAAGAATGCCTTTATCTCAGCTCATACAGGAAACTGCATTATTCTGACTGTATCTAAACCACAGACTTTCTGTTTTGCATTTTAATGCAGATTTCAGTGCAACTAGTATTAAGACCAAATCAAGATACATGATTTCTGTATGATTCAACTTTATTTCTCCTTTATTTTTCATTTATTTTTCCTTTTAATGTATACAAAATGTATTTATCTGCTTGATTGTTACATACTTCTTTTATTCATCCTTAACAATAAAGACTGAGCTACATTTCTTGCTGGAAATCTGTCTCCTGCATAGGCTCAACTCCACAGGCCATAGTTACTCCCAGAGAACCTTGTTCTGCTTGTGCTTCTCGCGATGACCCACAGTTCCTGTCAGGAGCCTGCTCC
>Ga0181612_181099_pt1 | contig 16229 bp, 11 predicted proteins | sample HoacroProtozoa21_FD_119630 | JGI IMG/M metagenome (GOLD analysis project Ga0181612, IMG submission 119630) | Hoatzin crop microbial communities from Cojedes, Venezuel. Combined Assembly of Gp0051906, Gp0051904, Gp0051908
AAGACTGGTTAATTAGAAATCTGTAGATTCATGTTACATAAGAAATAACAGATCTTTTATTTTTTCAGGTGTTTAATTATTAACAAATTAATGAGATGGAAACTGAAGTGCAAGGAAAAATGGTTCTCAGTGTGAAGGAAGTTAATATAAAATGTAAAATGCATTCTATTCCAACTTATTAACTCTGAGATTGATGTAATAACCTCAGGAGGTTTTTTTAATTTGTCTCTTCTCTTAAGTTTATATTCAGATTTGCACAAAAGTAGTTTCTATATGCAAACCAGATCTTGAAAGAATTTTCTTTTACAGAGTCAATTTTCCTATTTGGGAAAAGAAAAAAGAACAAAGCCATTTATAAAATGTGGTAAAAACTGAAGAAAAATGTTACTCAGAAAATTCTTGCTCTTCAGAGAAGAATCAACCTGAAGCCCTGTTTTTCACCATTAAAAGACAAAATGTACTCTGCAAAATTTCAGGAGGAAATTCATTATATGGCTCATGCGTGACCATACCCAATGCATCTGCAATTTTAGCCGGTTTCTGTTCTAATTTTCTTGGCATTAGAGGCAATTTGAAACTGCAGAAGCCAGAAATGGGGAGAAAGACTCCTGCATCACTTTGTCCATCAATGTTTTGATTGTTTCCTCTGAAGCTGCAGGATCGCTCCCTGCTTCTCTGTCCTGTTCAGCTTTGAGTGACAGATCTCTTCACACTTCATTCGGAGAATAACTTCAAATATTAGGAAACTGTGTCCTGATAATCACCAAAAAAATTTCCTTTTCTTTTACTCTTTTCTTACTTTCGAACCATTGCTACCCTCTGTGAGGCAGATGTCTCAAAACCAGTACCACCATGGAAACCTCAGCTTCAACGTCCTTTGAGCGGGTGGCTGTTTCCTAAGGTCTTGCACCCAGTGGGACCCTTCCCAAATTCTCCTGCTCTTCCTCTGTGAGCTACCACCGGAATCACCACTCCTGCTAGAACATAAATCCTGTCAGGAACGCCTTCGCCTCCTTCTGAAGGTGTATGGAAACCCCATCACTAGTACCAAAATCACAAACACCTCTCTTCTGTGCCACCGGGAAACGCTGAGCTGTTTACGGAGCACGTGTTACTCTCTTTTAAAATGCAAAGGAATATGTTAAAATTACCATAACTTAATGTCACAGGAGAGATGAGCTCCAAAGTTTTCTTTGGAATTCCTTGCTGAACAGAAGTTTCTGCAGACGGTATTTGCTTTTCCCTGAAGAAATGGATATATCCTTCTTCCCACCTCAGCAAGAGCCCGAATCACAGCTCACCAAGCATATGGAAGAACTCACAGGGCCTTCAATGGTTTTGAGCAACGTCCCACATGCACACGTAAGCTCTTAACTAACGTCCTTCCAGAGCGTAGTTTATCCTACACTGGGTGCTTGCTGATGTTCCTTCTCCAGAAAGAGAGAGGTTTACAGAGCTGTACTTGCTGTAGCAGGTTAACAGAGTTGCAGAAACAGATCTCCTGGCTTTTGTAACACCTGCAGTCACACTGAGTAGTCAGAAAACATCCATCACAGTTTTCCAACAGCAGCCAATTTCTGTCCCCTAGCAGTCTGCATCCACCAGATACTGTGCATAACATACCCCGTATTAATCATCAGTTCGTCAAACTAACCTCTTGAGCTCTTTTAAACTCTTCCGAGGCATTTCTGCCAGCCTCTTAAATCATCTCTGTGCTTCTTGTCACGGATAGTCTCAATATCCTAATGCTTTTTCAAACATCATGGGTGATGCATGAAACTCTACATTCCCCTGTCAAGGCCTCGAAATAACCACTCTATACTTAGAAAAGGAAACACCTCTCTGCTTCAGCCACCAGGAAATGCTGAGCTGTTTGTGGGGCAGATGCTACCGCTTTCCAAACTCACAAGAACATGTATTTCTTCCTGCTGAAGGCGCTTGTAGGCTCTCTCTTTATCAGGGAGATACCTTCACAAAACTCATAAGGATCAATTTACATCTGAAAACTCTACTCCTCCATCAAAGACATCTCAAATTAGGCAATGTTTAAAAATTATTAGAAAATATGTAGGGAAGGAACAGTAAGACCCATGTTTCTCTCCGAGAAATCAGTTTGAAATGGATGCAGTAAGTAACGTATGCAAATATACATTTTTGTGTGTGACAATTTAGTTTAGGCCTTAATTGCTTAACTGAATCACTTTCAAACTGCATAGTAAAATAAATGACTGCAGAAGCCTAAATGTACGAGTATAAATACCTTTTTAAACATCTTGAAATTTTAGACAGTGAACCAAAGAGTAACAGAAGGATGCAGTCTTATTTTTAATCACTTTCCTACAACTCAAATTGTAAGAAACAATTAAATACATCATAAGAGACATCTTGAGATATTTTGGCATGCTGCTAAACTGAAATTCAATGGCTTGACATGCTATCTCGGCTAATTTAACTCTGAAGTCTTTGCTAATTCTTCTCTGGATTATTGCCGAACATAAACTTGATTTCAAAGCTCACCCTGTTTGGTTTTGCACATCTGAACTGAGAACGACATATAACATTTTAAGTAGCTCCTGAAGAACTTTTTAGAAGTGTTATCAATGAGCACAGTGTTTGTGTGTGCTGGGATGGCCATGTGAGCACTGGAGAGCCCATCACAGGAGGGCAGAAGGGCAGCAAGGAAAGAAAATTCACTGGATGCTGTGGTGGAGATTACACCGTCTTGCTCATTTGTTGTCAGCAGCTTGAATGCGGTGGCTTGGTCCACACCAAAGGCTGAGCCTTCCAGTGACCAACCATGCTGACAAATTCACAGTTCCCAGGGGTATGAGACAGCACACCGACACCTTCCCACCACAGTCTTCCAGCATAGCCTTGTCCACTCTGTAACACCAGGCACAGCCCTTCCGTTTTGCAGTCCTTAGACCAGGAGTCCTGTTGATTCTCTCTTCCTAATAAACATGTTTTCAAGTGTGGACTTTCCCCAGAGACCACCCGCGTGTCCTGCCTTTCCCGCCAGCTCTGACTCAGCCAGCGTAGGACTGCGAGCAGCAATGAGAGGCAGAGCTGTGACAGCTTCCTCCCAACATACTCCCTCCTCCCCTCCCTCACCGCCGAGCAGCTCTTCACACCGCCGGGAAAGCACAGGATGCTGCCTTAGCACCGACTCCTACCTACCAGCTGCTACGCTTAACTTGGGATCGGCAACAGCCTCTCTGCCCTGGTAGGGTAGCAACAAGCCCAGCCTCCAGGACAAGAGACACCAAGAGCTGCCCTAAGACCCTCCCTGATCCTGAAATTGGCTGGGATGGAAGACATGCTGGTCATCTCAAAGAGGTTGTGGATTTCCTTGAGGATCTAAGGTCGCAGATCCAATTTCAGGATTTGAGGGTCTCCTTCTGCTGGGAGGGAGATGTAAGACACCTCTACAACACCAACTAAATGAAGGCCAGGAAATGAGCTTAAGCACCAAATGTGTGAGGACCATGGGTCCCCTCCTAGCTCACATCCTGGCTCTGTTTTGGATCACTACAATGAAATCTCTCTCCAACATCTCCCAGCTTCCCACACTGCTCACCAGGTCATGCAGCTCACACCCTCAGTGTCATGCTGTATAAGTGCTGTTGTGGTGGACTGCAACATGGTCCTTCATGTCCTTTGAGACACTCTGAACTGAGAAGAGCTAAGAAGCATATTGATCATGTGTGAGGACCATGATGACTCCATATGGGGCCTCAAGGAAACCAAGGGCCAAATGCTCTGTGGTGGGGATGTACCTCAGACGCAGAGCAGACTGGTCATAAGCAGAGTAGGTGCAAGCCTGTCCTAGCCACGTAGCCCCGGGGTCATGAACAAGCCCCTCACACTTTTCATTTAGCAGACTTGATCCAGCCAAGATTAGGAAGAATTCTTTGCTGTGAAGATCAGGTTTGGTCCATTCACATCCTTTCTCTAGATACTTTATCTGGGAATTTTATTTGCCAAAGTATTTTTCACTTCCTTAGCTTATCACAAGCACTATACTGTCCCACGCAATGTTGAAATTGTTTTACTTATTACAGTTCTATCCAGAGGCAAAACCTAATTTTTCGCTGATCCTATCAAACGTAGCAGAAAAAATCTAGCTGAATTCAGCAACAGCATGTTGTACGCCTAGACGTGAGCACGGACACACTCGGTCTCTGCACTCTACAGCATTGAGAAAGCCCCAGGGAGTGTCAGAGCCGATACCTACTCCTCAGCTGGCCACAGAAAGCAGATTGGTGCTGCTCGCCCCCATCTTCATCCCACTAGTCCTGTGTGTTCTCTGTCTTGCTTCCAGTCCCTCCACACAGTCCTTGAAGATCCCTTTGAGGCATTTGGTTTGTACGGTAAAAGGAGGAAGGCATTCCTTATTGAATGTAGAATGAGAATATCTAACACTCCTGGATGAGCTGATGGTTGCTAATTTTTATCAGTCCATTATTTAATGCAGTTCTGACAGGACAGGCAAGCCTGTCTGCCTTTGCTCAATGCAGTTGAACCCAGGAGGCAGATAAGGGCAGAAATCACTGGGTCAATAGGATTTCAAGATACAGCTGTAACTCCTCCTCAAACTGCTGGTAAGCACTGGATCATCATAGCCACAGAACAGCCATGCAGAACAACCCTTCCCTAGTTTTTGAGGGCAAAATCTGCCATTTATGGTGGCACATACATGGCGCTTCCTCTGCATCGCACGGTATGCATGGTCACTTGCTCTGGTCATCTGAGAGATGATCTTCCTAGATGTACTACAGCCTTTAAGCCTTTCGGCGATTAGTGTCAGACTGAAGTTATCTGCCTAGGGCTTTCAACCAATCTGTGTGGTCATATGTAAGTCATTCACCAAATTGCTTGTCACCCAATTGAGAAGGAGTAGATTTCAGGGGAAATAAAGCAAGTGCAGCTCAAAATAGTAATCAAAATAGCCAAAGCTGGAATTCACTGTCCTCCAGATCAGTTCTGGGCATGATTGTTAGGTCTGGTGGGTCTGTATTCTCTGTTTTGCAGGTACCCTACAAGCCCACAAATGTGTGGTACCACCAATGTGCAGTACCACTTCTCAACATCACCTTAATTTATTTTTGTCCTATGACACGACTATAAACAACTTCTCTGCAAAAAACATATCCAGGGTATTATGAATCTTGATAATCTATGATTAATTAGATTGTGGGAGTGGGTCTCTTTTTCCTGGACAGTTTTTTGCATTTTGCATTGACTTCATAATGCACACAGTAGAAGCAAGTCTATTCACTATGCCTCAGATTTATAAAGGACTCATTGAAATGATAAGTGAAATGTTTAGAAAACGGCTGAAAAAAAACAAAGACATCAAAATCTCAGTTAATTAGCATTAGCTAACTAACTGCAGGAATAACTGAATTAGCTTATTTTCTTGCTGTAGGTAAAGATTAAAAAGTATTCAATTTATAGCAGTTTTCAAGTTGCTAAGGATTATGAGAACAATGCACACTATTTTCAGCTCACCAAGGAGAGTGAATCAAATGCAAGAGCCCAGTCTTTCAAAAACAGTCCTTCAGATGATTCATCTGCAGAAGCGTGGCTGGAACGCCTTGCATGGCCTGACACCATCGCATTGCCTCTCTGTGGAAGCCAAGGCAAAGTCCCCACCACATACCCAGACAAAAAATTAAGAGATTTTGCTTGAAAGGGAGATCTTGTTCATGTCATGTATGCTAAAGGAACTCCAAGAACAGGCAGATCACATGGCCCAGCCAGGGTGCAAAGGCTTCACTCCAGTAAAGGAAATAATTGGCGAAGGAACTTTGGACAAGTCCTGTTATGTCAAATTTAGCTGCAGGTGCTGGTTAAGCTTTGGTTCTTTGTGTCCAAAATAGGACATTTCTATTAAAAATTTTGTTATCCATTATTTATCTACATAAACAAGCAAGGAAGGAGAAGCAGGGGGGTTGCCCTCTGTGTAAAAAAAAATTGATTGATTGCACAGAGCTGTCTTTGAAAAACAATGAACAGGCCAAGACAACAAATGAAACCTTGTGCTTGGTGTTTACTAAAGACCATCTGATCGAGACAAAGATGTTGATAAGGCATTCTTACTTCAGCTACAGGATGCTCCATGCTCGCTGGCTCTGATCCAGCTGGGGAACTTCAGCCACTCTGACATCTGCTGCAAAAGCAGCCAGCAAGTTCCAAGCACTCCAGGAGGCTCCTGGACTGCTCTCAGGATAATTTTTTAATCCAGGTGACAGACAGTCTAGCCAGAGGAGAAGTGTTACCAGATTTGTTGCTTACCAACACAGTTTGAATTTGGGATACTGTCCCACAATTGCCCACGCTGTCAGGGCTGCTGGCACGCTCCTCCAGGCCGGTTCACCCTGAGCCAACCATCCTGCTGGCCAGCGCCTGGACACAGCTCAACGGATAGCACCGATACAGACCTTTTTTATTTACTGGTATAGATGTAGTCAAAAAGGTCATTCATATCCACCTCCCAGAGTGGGCATAAGATGCCCAAGTACATCCAGACAACTTCCCCAGCAGGGTCGGTGGGTTTGAAGGCTTATATACCAAGTCTAAGGCTCCCATGTCCACAAGAATCCGCCTCCAAAGGCCCCTTCTGGTGTTTACTATTGAGGCCAATAAGGATTTCAAACATACAGCTGATTACTAGTTGTCTTACTTGTTACTGCAAGGCATCCTGGGGCACCCATCCCTTTGAGTTCACTTCTTTGCACATGAACGAGAGAGAGATGGGGAAGACACCCAGCATGACTTTCTTTCCGACCTGGAGGGGACCTGGGCACACTGGGGATTCCCAAACCACCCACTCCACCGTGCCCCCACCGAGATCCAGGCACACTGCCCTTTCACTGTGCGGGGGGAGCATGTCCCCAAAGCAGAGGGAGGCGATGGAGCCAGCCTGTTGTACTGTCTGCTTGAGCACATTGCTCCTTCATCCCCTTATTTGCAATAACCATTTCCACCTGCCCACAGCATAAAGAAATGGATATTAAAATTCTGGATACTGCTATTCAGTTTTTATCCAGCCTGGGTTTAAACCAATGTTTTATAGCTCTCCCTTATCAACATTTTAATTGATGCTTCTTTTTGTTGCCTTCCATCGCTGATATGATGCATTTGGCTGCACATCTATGCATACTAGGTGGAATCCTGGCTTTATGCAGGTGGATGTTTAACTTCGGATGCCATACCTCTGTTGCTTTAGATTTTCACATGTCTACACCATAAGGATAAATAAAGCTATGCAAGGATGATGGCCATCACTGGTCATGTTGTTACACAGAGTCACCAGGCATATTCTATATAGATATTCTGTATAGATTTCTGCCCAGACTTGGATGGGATAGAAGGATAAAGCCCCTGCACAGATACTGTACAGCATGGGGTAACTAGGGAAGCACCGGAGGGGATCAAGGCATGCCTGAATAGGTTTTTTCAAAATAGTTAATAGGTCTCAGCAAACAAGCCCATTCACTTTTACTCAATCCCAGCTGGACAACAGCGCTCCTTGGTGGACAATGCCAGAGGCCAGATTCCAATACTGATTTCTTTTAACAACTTACTGCATGAAGAGTAACACTGACTCGGGAAATGAAACAAAAACAATTAATCTCACCCAGAATTAATTAAGAAAGTATTCCCTTTCTGTGGGCAGGGAAATTAGAGGAGAAAATGATCTGAGGCCACAATGTAAATCAATGACAGAGTAAGACAAGAGCTCAAGATTTTCAGACCTGTGTGCTCTAACCCCAAAAACAAAGACTGGAGAGCAGCAGCCTCTGGCTCCTGTTACACATTGCTGGTAAACAGGATAGAATATTTTTCCGTAGATAGAGACCTGTCCCCTACCCACTCTGCACTGCTCCATTTTTTAGCGTGCGGAAGAACATTGCAATTCCTCTAGCAGAATACGCTCAGTCTTCCCACCACATCAGAGACGGTCTAATGAGCACCTACCACTGAGATACCTTGTCTGCTTCTACTTCTTCTACCATATGGTTCAGCTTCTGCTTTTCCCTCCTCCTCTTTCGAGCCCTGAGCTGTCTCCTCTGCCACTGTCCCTGTGGTGGCAGCCAGAGCCGCTGCTCAGCACCACACTGAAACTTGGAACCAGCCAATCCTTTCTGACTCATTAACGGCTGACAGGTATTTGCAGTGGTCCTTCACGGTGTTAGAGGCACACCATTATGCCATTTGCCTTGCCAGAGGCTGTCACACACCAGGAAAAGCAACCAAGCAATAAAATATACCTGTGCCTGCCTCCCCCCAGCATCCAAGGGCTTATAAAGTACAGAGCAGCTTCAGGTGGGCTACAGCAAAATACGAGTATCAAGTACAGTCCCCTCCGGGATGTCTCTGGCACACTATGCTGCTGCAGTTTTGGAGAGCAGTACGTCTCTCTCTGTGTCATGAGGGAAACCCGTAGCAAAATGCCTGGTGCAGGAGAACACCTCGGACGAAGACACGCGCAAGTGGAGCAGGCTGAGAGCAGACATGCGGTCAGGAAATAACCTCAGCCACAGGTGATAACCTGTTAAATTACTGTCTCCTGGTCACATTTAACAGCATACTCCAAGGAAAGGGATATTCGGGCCAGAGAGCAGCTCTAGACCTTCAGCTAAGTGCATAGACAGCAGCTACATCAGCTATTGGGTTTTTTTTTCTTTTCCACCCCCTTTGTTTTTTGCCCATGCTGTTGTGCAAACCATTGCCTTTTTGCACTAAACTTTTGAAAATACACAGCCACGAATGCACTGGCAAATTTCTTCAGTTAATTCGGCTCAGGAGAGGCCAGGATTATAGGAAAGACTGTTCAGTAGCACCTCTCTCCAGCTCGGTGGGAAGTGCTGCCAGCGGCAGCCCTGCCTGCTCCTGCCTGCAGGCAGCACTCCTCACTCCTGCTCCATTAGAAAATAAACTTCCCCACACAGCAGAGGAATGGTCTCTCCCCAAAACGTTGCCATCTGCTGTTTCTAGGAGTTGCTGTGGCTCTCCCAGGAGTGGCCACATCTCAATAGCGAGGAAAAGGTCTCCAACCACAATCATATTAAGCTCCTGGAGGAAGGGGATGCCAGACAAAATGCATTTCCCCATGAAATTTGTTTTTTAAAATATATTTCATCTGGTGTAAAGTATGACCCAATCTCCAGTGACAGAAGTCTAACCTACATTTCCCTTGCTACTCTTCAAACTAAGCAAGAGAGCACCAACGTGAAGCAAAACCTCTATATAGCAAATCCAGCTGCAAAACCATCTGAAAAGAGCAGATCTAAAAGCTTCTGGCAGAGTTTCCAGCCCCAAGAAGCAAACTGTCAGAAGCACTTTCTGCAAATAGCCGTGCCCCATGCTTACAGGGAAACAAGCGTTAATCAATGGGAAAGACCCTGGGCTGCGGTGAGATAAATATTCCCACATTGCCTGGTGAGCAATCACAGCAAGGTAATTTCTCTCTTCTCTGCTCAGTATCACTTAATTACATTTACACTTCTGTTGTCCAGTGGCACTGGGTAACATTTTGCAACAGGGTGACCATGAACTTTAGGCCTGAGTACATCTAACACCTCCGTCATGACAAGGAGCTTCATAACGATGGCAGGATGGATACTCGGCTCTGTTTTCTCCTAAAGGAATAATTTCTTTTCTGGAGCTGTAAGAGACTTGTGGCAGAGTTTTAATGGCAAAACCCCTAAGGCGGAGATGAACTGTTAGATCAATTTAATTTTGCTAACTGTTAAGAACATCAACCATAGTTTTTAGTAATGCTGCCTCTTCCTATGCTTATGTTGGTCTTAAAATCTCAGCTCTCCTTCAGTGGATTTCAAATTGTATTTTTGATTTCTTTTTCACTGCATTGCATTTTTGGGAGGGGTATCATTCTTCCTTAAAGACATAAGGACATTTAAAGGCTCCACTGCCTCTCACCCAAGGATGTCAGTGTTCCTTAGAGTATCATTAATTAGGAATGAAGAAAATAGAATTACAGAGTGGTTAAATGCTACTAAGCACAGAATAAGACAGAATAAACACCAAACTCCTCCAGAGCACTTTCAGGACTCTAGTACAGAAAGCCTTTTACAGCTAAGCCAGGATCACACAGTCCCAAATGGGAATTTTGTCTTGGAGAAGAAGGGAAAAGATGACTTAAGTATTTGGGTTTCTGAACACACTTTTCCTCCAATTTAAGGGAAATAATGGCCTTTACAGGCAAAGATATAACCATGTGGCATGAATCAGAATATGAGCACACATTCTATAAATGCATCAAAGAAAGGCTTCACCAGCAGCAGTATTTTCTGTTTCTATAAAATGCTTAAAAAAAGTAAAAGTTTGGCTACAGCAGACCTAACCACTGCTTCAGAAACAAGAAAAAACCAAACCTCTTCAGATTTATTTTCCTTTGAATAATTTTCCAGGGAGCATGTTTAAAGCAGAAAAGTATGGCAAGAACCTCTGCAGTCCTATGAAAATAGCTTCTGTAAGAAGAGGTAACCACAGCACTACAAAAGGAAGCAAAAACAGGTTTTTAAACAGCAACCTGTATTTCCATTAAAAATTCTAGGTTTTACACAATCCTGCTTAGAGTCCTAGCCTGCAGACCAGCCACAGGAAACTATATGAATCTCCCTGGCTTTAAAAATACGCTCTATGTAGAGTTTTGGGGGCAAGTACCACACAAAATGCAAAGCAAGAGATCTTTTCTTTCACCATGAATATGAATGGGATGATAATGCTTCATTAGCACCTCACTTAACGGGTTCTTCTTCTAGAAGTTGTACACAGAGCCTCTGGACAACGGAATATGAATGTAAGTGTAAGTTAGTCAAACACTGACTCCAGAGTCGAGTACAGACTCTTTAGCAGTGTAACATTTAGCAGAGGGCAGAGCTGAGATGTGAACATGCTGGGGAAATTGAGCCTGTTTTTTTGCCACAAAATCATTAAATGCCTTCTGGTAAGCACTGACATGTAACACTCGTGAGCCTTCTACTGCCCCCTTCACCATGCTCTTCACAACTTTCCTCCAGAAGAAAACTCGAGAGGGAAAACCAACTTTTAGTAATGGTTTCACTATGTAAAGGAATGGACTTGTGAACGCCAACGTTAATTTTGCATCTTGCTTCAATGCTGTGTTATTTCACTTCAAAGCTTTCCAGGTTGTTGTGAAAGTCCTTTTCCGTTTAAATGAGTGTAACCATTTAACCAGAATGCCTCCACGTCGTGCCTGATAGGGATCCTACCGTATCATAATGAATTCTCATACTGTGGCATATGTGGGTTTAACATTATTATCTGCCTTGCTGCAAAGCCCCTTCCTCCTGAATTAAACCCCAGCTATTTAATTGATTTTAGTGCACCACAGCGTAAATTACCAGGTATTGAAACATGCAGAACTAAATGTAAAAGACTTATACAGTGACTACGCGAACATCAAGTAACCAGCAATGAAACTTCTGGGCAAGGCATGAAAGGAAGGAGATGGTTATCCAAATCCAACAAAATGGAGAGAAAATTGCTAGAGCTCTAAATAGGCACCCACCTGCTGTTCGGAGAGAAAGGCCTCACTCCTGCTCCGAAGGAAGCAGTGATATTATACAGGATTACTGGCAGATATATATTGCTGTCCGATGAATTCCCTATACCAGACCAAGCTATACAATACGGGCACATACGCCCCCATGCCCAGCTGCAACAGGGAGCCCTAACTGGGGAGTCAGCGAGGGAACTGCTGGTGGGCTGAAGGAAGAAACCCAAGTCAATGCTGCCAAAATTTATTGCTGTAAAAAACAACCAAGGCACATACTCTCGCCCTAAGGATTTGGTACCAGCCCTCGCTGGGGACCGGACGTTGCACCAAACAGCCCTCAGGAAGTACTTGTTTACTGTACTTGCCAGTGTAGGAAAATGATCAGATCTGCTTCTCTGATTTATGAGCCCTTCAAATCTTTCTGTAACTTTGAAGAATAATACATTAGAGCAAAGTTTATCTGGAATTTTGGCCAAACCTCTTGTTTTCCTTATTGACAACAGCAGCTTTGCAACAATAAATATATTAAAGTAAAAAATCCATTTTCATCTGAACAGTTCACATTTCTGTAAAAAACAAGCAGCATTATAGCGCTACCTGTTCAATGAAGATGTGGAAAGGTCTCTCCATTATCTCTTTACTCCCAAGGCTACAGGGAAAAAAGGTCACTCTCCATCACATGTAGCATAGTGCTTTGATTTTTAAAAAAAAACCTCAGTGTTGCCTTGCTAATGAATTCATACTGGGACACTTCAGACTAAGCTAACAATAATGAGTGCAAGCTTTGGAGCAAGGTTGTTAACAATCATCTACACCTGTTGAATATGACTACCTGTAAGTGGTTTTGGAAATCATCATGAGAAAGTCTTTTATAATCCCCAAGATGAAGAAGATTCTCATCATTCCTTTGTTGCTGTAGGAAGGCTGGACCGATGACCGTGGGCTCTAATACGTCTGCTCCTAGCCACATCTGAAGCACTTGCACATCAAATAGCACAAGGAAGCAACAGGGCTGCTGTTCAGTGCCGTTCCCAGGAAAAGGTGCTGTGGTTGGAGGGGACACAGGGAGAAGGAGCTACCAAAAGTCTCGCCAGAAAAAAAGAAAAAGAAAAACCAAAGTGCTAAGGGTGGCTAAGACCATCCAACAAGCACATTCAGACTTTCAGGATCATACACAATCCACACAATTATAGGTGTTTAGAAGTCATCCTGGAGATCACTCTGTGGTCTGTTAATCTGTTACCAACAAATTGCCCATGTCCTGATTTCTACCCTGACACTAATTTTTCCTAGTACGTTTATAACCTCTCAGCCACTGGAAAAGGGGAGATACTCCTCCAACTTGAACACTCAGCAGCGTAACCCAACTGATGTAAGAATCATTTTTCCCCAAAGAAAAAGATGTGAAATTGATGCTGGATTAATAACTGCTACCCAGTTCCGAGGGGTATGATGCCAGGAGTCAGTTTATTCTGTTGTCAGCAGCTTGCAAAGCTCTAGCGGGAAAGTACTGAAGTACAGTGCGATTAACTTCTTTAGCCTTTTAACAGGACGAGGTGTGTTGTTCAGTCAATTTGCCTTTGAAGATTTCGATAAGGCATGATTTTTTGTAAGATATCTTCTTTTTGAGAGATAGTGATAGACCATGCTCTGACTGCATTAAGCACTAGAAATGGGCTGCAACCCAAGCCTGTATTACACATGTCTGAATAATAAGGATGATTTCAAAATCTAGCATCCCAGTTCTGCAGTTTGGGCCCATGTCTGCAATAGGTCCATGCTGAAGGCTGTGATGGGCCCAGGATTCATTTCCCTGAGCATTTCTTCCACGATCATGGTCTGATCCTCCTAGTCATGTCACACATGCTCAACCCTGTTGCTGCTGTCTCACTCTGCTTTCCACGTTCACCAGCTGGATCCATCCCTGGAGAGCTATGCCTTCTATAGCACCATTCCCCCAGTTCAAAAAACTCTTGTCCATAGAAGCAGAAGACTTCTTTCAACCACAGGGTGTAGTTAGTGCCATTTCTTGTTCCACTGCAGTCTCCTGAAGGCTGCTTTGCCCAAATCACCAATGTTTCACACCACAAGCTGTGAGGAAATGAAGTCTTGCCTAACTAGAGCCCCTAAGTCTCTGCTCAGCTGTGTCAAAGTCCAATCAGAGCTCCTTTGGCAGCTTACAGGCTCCTTCCTGGCATGCCCAGACATGCATCAGCCTTCCTGGTCCTGTAGTTCTTAAGCAGCATTTGCTCCAAAAACCCCTCAAACCAAGCGAACAATTTATCCAATAACCGGTTAACATAAAATTCCTGTATATTTGCTTGACCAGGAATTGGGCACAGCTCTTTTCCTGGCCCATGCATTGTGTCCTAGCCACTAAATCCCATGAGATCCACCTGCCATGCACAGCTACCACACCTCTTATTCCTGTGCAGCATGAAGAGGTGCTGGAAGCTGGAGGCTTTCAACACAGACCCAGTGCATTTCCAATAGGTGTCGGGCATTACTTCAGGGTGGCCCTTTTTAGACACCTCATCTGAGCTACGAGTGTTGGAAATGCAGAGCAGAGTCTATGGGTGTGCAGCTGATCTCCCCTCCTGTACCATGAAACAGAGTCCCTCGGCCCACGAGCATCAGCTCCAGTGTTCTTTACTGGCAGTGTTTCTCCTGTTACCATCACTGTTATTATTAATAATGATAATAACACCATCCTCAGGAAAAGGTGATGCTGAGGGGCTTCTCTCAGATGCTTGGATGCAAGTATTTTCTGCTGCTAAAGAACGCATCTTGCTTTTAGCTTCCATATAAATCCCATTGTGAATGCAGAGATGTTTCTTTCTGTCTTTTGCATAATGCTTTACAGGCACAAAAAAAAACAAGTATGGGAATAAATCTCATCGAAGGAACGCGGTGCAGAAGATCTATGTTTTGCTTTAACTAGCATCCTGATGTGATAGTGGCTTGGCATGAGTATCGCTGTTTTGTAACACAGTGCGTCCTTGCTAGACTCCTTAAGGAACCTGGCAAACACGGCACTTCCCTCCATTGTCTGTTGTTTTTCTTGGAAGCTGAATACTTTCATTGAAAGGTCACTTGCACACCCCGTCCATGCTCGGCTGCTCTGAGAGTGCGCTCAGGCATTGGGCTTTCAGAAAACAAAGGGAATTTGGCACTTAATCATGGCTTAGCACTCCGCTTACTTATTTGCAAAACCTACAGGTGAAAGACAAAATCACAAGCGGCATAGTTCCGGTAATAATAAAAACTTCTGCGGATTTTACTGCAGGTAGGCACCCGCCTGTTTGAGCTGCCTCCCAAGCCATTACAGGGTTATAAGGTACTTGTGCATGGTTGGGGAGAGCTGGTAAACAGCAGGAATGGGACACTGGGACTCTGAGCCTGCAAACTTCTGGGCACGGCTCTCCTCGGTGCGTGACTTGCACCCGGCAGGAAGGAGCTCCCAACTTCTTGGCTTTTCTGAGATGGAAATCATCTGAATAATTCAGCAGAGTTGGGATGTCAAGCTGGAAAAAAACCCTAAGGTCAGGGTTTTAGGCTCATTTTGGGCTGGGTTTTTTTACAAAGATAGGGAGAAGCTTTTCAGGGTTGACTGAACCGGGCTGCTCACCTTAAAAGCATTCTCTGAGCAGAGATGTCAAAGTCTCAAAAGACCTCATGCAGGAGAAATACTCCTCAGAGAATCAAAAACACCAGCTGACAGGATCTGCGTAAAGCAGCCCTCCTGCTGAGAAGACCAGACCCATTCTTCAGGAGCACAGCCCCCGAAGAGGTGGAAAGCCATACCAGACTGGCAGTAGGGTTTTCACTTTCTTTAACTAGATTCTGGTCTTAATAGGAATTGCCCTGGATTTTGCACTGTTCTTGACTGTGGGAAAAAAGGTCAAGAGAAACTCAGAGGTGGGTGTTCAACTTCGATCATTACTTACCTAGCTACATGATTTCCAGGGCCCGTTCCTGTAACCTTTGCCCATTTGAACAGTCTTGTTATTTTCAGGAGAAAATAGAGAAATATGACTTCCAGCACAGCAGATTGGAAGACTTAGTTATTAGGAAATGCTCTATATCTGTAAGGATGTTAAGCAATGGTGTTGATTCCCTGGGGAGAGTGCGACTGGAGATTTTTAAGAACAGGTTAGAAAAACATCTGCTAAAGCTGATTGGCCAGTACAAGCAGCATATCCTGCCCTCGGACAGGTAGATGAGTTTCTTCAGTTTTGGAGGTGCCTTTTAGACCTATTTTTAGCCTGTTTTCCAGATAAAGTGAGGCAACAGCTCTCCATCCCAGTCTGCCAACTGTTAGTAACTTCTCACCCATTGGGTGAACTTCAACCAACTTTGGCAGAAGAGCAGAGATACCAAAAATATTAAGTTCCTACATAGTTTAAGCCAATATCTGGAGCCCTCAGCACTGGAAAGACACGGACCTGTTAGAGCGTGTCCAGAGGAGGCCACAAAAATGATCAGAGGGCTGGAACACCTCTCCTAGGAGGAAAGCTTGAGAGTGTTGGGGCTGTTCAGTCCGGAGAAGAGAAGGCTCCAGGGAGACCTAAATGCAGCCTTTCAGTACTTAAAGGGGGGTTATAAGAAAGACAGGGACAGGCTTTTTAGCAGGGCCTGCAGTGATAGGACAAGGGGTAATGGCTTTAAAGTAAAGGAG